>Ga0070711_100000006_pt1 | contig 187224 bp, 170 predicted proteins | sample LARL53metaG_FD_65452 | JGI IMG/M metagenome (GOLD analysis project Ga0070711, IMG submission 65452) | Corn, switchgrass and miscanthus rhizosphere microbial communities from Kellogg Biological Station, Michigan, USA - LAR L5-3 metaG | ecosystem: Host-associated > Plants > Roots > Rhizosphere... | reverse complement strand
TCGAAGCTTTACCTCTTCGTTGATGATGTTAAGCAGTTCTGGTCTCCATTCACGAGCTATGAGAGGCTCGCGCGAATGAGTCGCCCAGATGAAGTGATAGTAAAGTTGGTGGAAGGTGTGGGACATGGCCAAAGCTCCTTTGCTAAAGCGGGGAACAAAGCCCCGTAAACGGGGCTACATCATATACCGGCATTGGCACGTCACCCAGGCGTAAACGCCTGGGCTATTGGAAACGAAGATTCTATGGAATCAACGCAGTAAACGTGAACGCATAAGCTAATGACAAGAAACTCATCCAACTTGCCGTGCATTTATAAGTTAAGACTTGTTAGTCGAATACCTCTTCAGTAATCCTCGAGCGATCACCAATCGTTGAAGCTCATTGGTTCCGCCACCGATGATCAAAAGCGGCGCGTCTCGATAATAACGCTCGACCGGAAAGTCTTTGGCGTAGCCGTTGCCCCCAAAGATTCGCATCGCTTCAAGCGAGCATTCCTGAGCCGTCTCGGTCGCAAACAGCTTCGCCATCCCTGCTTCAAGATCGCAGCGCTCGCCGCGATCTTTCTTTTCAGCGGCCGCGTACACGAGCAATCTTGAAGCTTCGATCTTCGTGGCCATATCAGCAAGCTTCAATTGAATTGCCTGGTGTTCGCAGATTGGTTTGCCGAAAGTGCGCCGTTCCTGCGAGTACTTGATCGCTTCTTCAAACGAAGCTCGAGCGACACCGAGTCCGCGAGCGGCGACGTTGATGCGCTCGCTTTCAAGGCCGGTCATCACTTGCTTGAAGCCTTCGCCCTCACGACCTCCGATTAAGTTCTCTACGGGTACACGGAAATCTTCGAAGAGCAGCTCGCAAGTTTCGAGGCTCTTGTAGCCGAGCTTGTCGATGTCTCGGCTGACGGTCAGACCGGGCTCGCCCTTCTCGGCGATGAACGCGCTCATGCCCGCATAAGCCGGCTTCGCTTGAGTGTCGGTCTTCACAAGGATCAGCATAAGCTGGGCGCGGCGGCCGTTGGTGATCCACATCTTCGAGCCGTTGATGTAGTAGTAATCGCCGCGCCGCGCCGCCGTGGTTCGAATCGCCTGTAGATCGGTTCCCGCGTGAGGCTCCGACAAACAAATCGCGCCGCGCTTTTCACCGGTGACCATTATCGGAAGATATTTTTTCTTTTGTGCTTCGGTGCCGAATCGCGAGATGACGTCGCACATCACAGAATGAGTGCCCAGTATCCCCGCAAGTCCCATCCACACTCGCGAGATCTCTTCGAAGATCATCGCATAGACGGTGTAACTCAGGTCCTGCCCGCCGTACTCTTCGGGCACATTGGCGCCGAACAAGCCAATCTCTTTCATTCGCTCGACGATTTCGGTCGGGTATTCGTTGCGATGTTCGAGTTCAGTGGCAACGGGCGCGACTTCGCGGTCTAGAAACTTTTTGACAGTCGCGAGTATGAGTTGTTCTTCTTCGTTGAGCATGTAAGACATCGAGCCCTCCTGAGGAAGCGCAATCTTAACACAGCTCCATCGACGACTTCAGCTTCGACATTAGTCAGTCAGACGACGTGTCAGATTCTTCATTTCAATCGCCGGGATCGATCACGCGGCGATACATCGCACGATGACCGGTTCAAGACTGGCAGTGAATTCTTTATCGCGGGCTAAATACATTCTTCAGCAAGAACAATTTTGTTGACATTGCTTTTGAACGGGTGTACAAGTTGGGGCGCGTAGTAACCGAAGTAACAATATCCAACACACGCAGCGATGTTTCCGCCCGGATGTTCCTCACCAATGTGGTCTGAGCCTTTGTAAAAGAGGTGTGTTTGGTTTCGGCGAAGCTGGGTTACGCAAGAATCGAAAGGGACCAGCGAGATCAGAGCCGGTGCCGTGCGCCTACAGTTCTGCCGTGTCCGAGCATTTTGGTCGGTTCGACCGAGGAGGGATCATTGTGAAAAGAATAACTCTGTTTGTTGTTGCACTATTCCTATCTTTGGGCGCTACTCTTAGCGTCGGAACCCCGACAGCAAGAACTCAAAGTCCGATTGCCAGGGGTCGATTCAGTGCGCCAGGGATAGGTCAGGCGGTTTTGCCATACGTCCCGGTGAATCTCAATTGGGCGATTGATAATCCGGCAGAAGTCGACTGGCAGGATTTGATTCTCTCAACGGATGGCGGTCTGACTTTTACGACGAAGATTGCCGCGCACCTGCCTCCTGAGCAAAGGCATCTTCAATGGGGCGCTGCGCCTGCAAACGCGACAGGGAGAGCAAAGCTGGAATTAGCTCTTCACCTCAAGAACGGAACAATAGAAGAAGTGCTCAGTGACGATTTCTCAATCTCGCCATCTCCTAACCCTCCTCCTGGCGTTGGAATTCAGACTGCGACGAGCACCGACTTCGAGAATGTGAATACAGGCGATTCTAATATCAATGCATCGTCGGTGAATTCCCCTGTAGATGATATGGAGAAACCGGGCAAACCCGGCAATCAACAGGGCGCGGACGGTGCTTCGTCGGAAGTATCGCCTCAATTCGCGAACCCTGGTATTTGCACTACGGCTGTAACGCCGGTACTTAACTACAATATGAACCATCCAACACAATGCGTCTCGTTCTATGATGGCGAACCTGCATTGGCGCAAGATCCTACGGACCCGACACGCTTTTTTACTGCCACCGGTAGTTTCGCAGAAATGAGCAGCTCGGCACAGTGGGCCTACAGTGGTAGCTCCACTACGAACGCCCTAAACTTCGGCGGATTGACTTCACGGGGAGATCTCACAGTTGAGGTCGGCGTCGATGGTACAGTGTATGTGGCCGGATTAGCGCAACCGCAAGGCCAGAATTTTCCCGATCGGATTTTCCTTTTCCGCAGCAAAAACCACGGGTCTACGTTTGAGGCCGGTGTGGCGGTGCCAAATATTCCTGTCGGCCAGTTCGTCGACAAGCCGGTGCTCGCTGTGAATCCTCTCGACAAGCAAACGCTCGTAATCACGTTTAATCTCCCCAATGGCAATCCCGGAACTAACGTTGCTATTTGCAAGCAGGCATCAACCGGGAACCTCAGCGATCCGAGTATTTGGGGTGTAAGCAATCCAAAGGATGACAATGGGGGAGACTTGTCAACGTCGGGCAGCACGCATCCACTGATCGATCCAATTGACTCGAACACTTATCGACTCTTTGTCGTCCAGACGAATAGTATCTATACGCAATTTGAAAACGGCTACGCAATATACCAATACCAGCTCACTAAGGGACAGCTAACGGTAAGCAACGCGGTTTTGAAGCGTATTCTTCCCGCCGAGGTAATGGTGAATGGCTCGCCGGTCGGCGCGCCGAGATGGAACGCTAACTCAACCCATCAAGCAATAGAGAATGCCCTTCGCGTTTCGGTGGGAGGCAGTAACTATACCAAGGCAGCAATAGATTGCTGTGACCCTAACGCTCACCGAATGTACATACCGACTCTGGTAAATACAACCAACAATCCCAACTTCCCGGACGGAGGACTCACGTCTGACCTCTTTTTGACTGTATGGCAATACACGGGCACCGAATCCGTGACGACAAAGAGAATCCTGCCGGGAGAGAAAGAAAAATATGTAGCTTGCGCAGTGAGCGACGGACACGGTCGAGTCTGGGTGGACGCTTTCGTCATAGCCTCAAGCACCGATCCTCAGCGTGCGCAGAAAGGAGTGATCGCACTCAACCGCACGACGGGTGATCCGGGTGCTATAGCTTACATGAGCGTAAGGCTGCCGGCCGCTATACCAAACCCCAATTTGTTCTTCGGTGACTATATCTACACGCAGGCTGCTTTCTACACGGACCCGAACAATCCCGGGAATGTGAACGGGCTTGGGAGTAGAGTTGCGTCACCGACCTACTCTGACACAGTCTATCTGTGTTCCTCCCCAAACTTTTTTATTGAGGTATCTGGCTGGAATTAGGTGCAGAGCAATGATGGAACAATAGACTCACTAGCGCTAAGTCGCTAAGTTGCCTCCAAGGTAAGCCAAGGAAGGAGCAGTTATGAACACTCTGAGGTTAGTATTTGTCGTTTTATTGGTGTTGCTCTCCTGCAAGGAAGCGAAGATAGATACAAACGCTTCAAGCAGCGACCGTGCCCGGACACCAGCGCAACAGCCGTTCCCCGTGTGCACGGTCTTTTTCCTCAAAGACAAATATGTGACTACGGAAGACGATCCGTTTGTTATCGCAGTCGAATCCGACTGCCCCCCGGATGCGCCAAATGACGCTAAGTTTGAATTCTTACAGCCGCCTCCGAGGTTCGTCACTATGTCATATGTCTACAGATCCGAGGTAAGCGCTTTAAAGCTGATCTTAGTGCAGCCTCAACGCGGTGATGCTGGCAACTACCTCGTTTCCTACAGCGTGACACACTGCACCGGGGGCGCCGGTTGTGGCTTTAGGAGTTTCAAGCTAAAGGTGAAGCCAGCGCAGTAAGCCGATGAGAAATATTTATCCCCGGGTGAGGTTCCTCAATGAACGCTTTAAGATTCGTGTGTGTGTGGTGTTGTTTGTTTTGATATCGGCTAAGGAAGCGAAGATAGAAATGAGTGCCTTGAGTAGGGACAGTGCGGCTGAACGATCGGTGCACATCACACCTAGACAAGACGATTTCCCGGTGTGTAACACTTTTCCGGAGCCGCTCAAAGAAAAGTATGTTCTATTCGAAGGCGATTCATTTCTGATTGCACTCCAAGCCGATTGTCCCCCTGACTCCCCAACTGATGCTAAGTTTGAATTTTTACAGTCACCCCCGCGTTTTGTTGTGTTTTCAGTTGTCTTCAGGGGTCCACGCAGCGCCTTATCTCTCCTGTTAGCAAGGCCCCAGCCGGGCGATGCGGGTGACTATCGCATCAGCTTCAGCGTCACACATTGCACCGGGGGCGCGGGTTGCGGAGTCACGAGTTTCAGGCTCAAAGTGAAGCCGGCGCAGTAAGCCGATTAGAAATATTCAGGAGTGAACGTTGCGAAGAGCTTTAACCGCAGTTAATCTACAGATGATGGTGGAGAGGGTTAGCTATCGGACGGCACAAAAACTCCGGGATTCAGGGTTCCCACAGAACAACACCTGGTATCACATTGGGAAACCAAGTGGAGTGCCGTACCGGTGGAAAAATCGGAAGGAGCCTACAAATGATCCCGTGTGCCCTTCTGCCGGCCATATCAGTCGCGAGATTGAGCGGCGATGGCCGGGAATAGGTCAAGACCTAATGCTTAGTCTGATTGATAAAGTAGTGGAGGAGTTGGCAGAGCTCTACATTCTCCTAGCGACGACAGTCCAGGAGAGTGCTAAGTCCGCCGGAGCCTAGCTCACATTCCCGCCGTTACTGACTATCAACCGCCGCTCCTTGCGAACGCAAAAAGGATTGTGCCTCGTTAGCCCAGTGCTTGTCGGCTCGATACTTGTAAGCCGGCGACGTTCGCACTGCTTCTATGCAAGCCTGCATCTCCGACGCCGCATCGTCGCGTCTCCCCATTTGATAAAGCGTCAGCCCGTAGCGATAGCGCCCTTCCGCGTCCGAAGGCCGCTTGTCGATGAATCGCTCGAAAGCTGAGCCCGCGTCTTCGTATTGCCCTGCTTGAAAATAAGCGTGCCCAATTTCTCGCCATACTTCGCTCTGACTGTGCTCGGGATGCTGGCGCACTACGGCGTCGAAGTGATTGATCGCATCGGCGAGCCTTCCCTCTTCTCGAGCGATTCGGCCGAGTTGATAGTGCGCGTCGGTTTCTTCGGGGTCAATTTCGATCGCGCGAGCGAAGCGCTCCTTCGCTTCCTCATATTGGTGTCGCTGTTGATAAATCAATCCAAGATTGTAATGCGCCGAAGAATCGGCGGGATTCAAAGTCGACGCCTCGAGATTTCGTTTGAAGTCCTCGCGAGCGCGTTGTGAGCTCATCACATCGCCAAGCACATTTCTCAAGATGATGATTACCAGGATCAGCAGGAATGGAGACGTGAGCAGGAACAGCAGCCTCGGAAGAAGCGGCAACGCAAGAAGCGACAGCGACGCGAGCGCTACAGTGGCGGTCGCTCGACCGTAGCCGATTCGCAACACCGCGTGAATTCCAATCGCCATCAGGAACACGAAGTATGGCAACGGCACGAGCTTGAGCGCGGCTGCGAGCGCTGTCGGATTCGGCCCGGCGGGCTGGTACAAGAACAAAGCCGCGACAAGCATGATCAAATGAGCGGCGGCCCATCCATAAAGCGCGCAGCTCGCAAGCGGCGCGTACTCCTGTCGAAGCAGCACGCTGAAGCTCGCTCGTCGATGAATTATGCTCGTCGCAAGCAGGCATGCGGGAACGAAGACGACCGCCAGGAACAATACCGGAGATGCATCGCTTATGATCCCGGTTATGATGCGCATCAAGAGCATAATGAAGGGCGCGAACACTCCCGTCGCCGCGCTTTGGCGGCTGAAGATGTTGATCATCCTCGCGAGCTGTCCGCTAAGCACCTCGTAGTAAGCGAAGGTCGTAAGCAGCGCCAGCGCAGCGCCCGCGAAGTAAGGCGCGCCGGCTGAGACTTCGGTCATGGCTTGAGGCGGATTGTAGAAGAGTTTCAGTAGCGGCGAGAGTCTCGATCGCATTTGAATGGAAGTCTGAACGATGAATGATGAACGATGAATGAAGCTTCTTTCGTTCAGCATTCATCATTCATCATTCAGCATTACTTATTCACCGTTCGTCGTCGGTATCCACCGTGGTGTTGAGCGAACCAATGCGGGGCAGCGGCCAGTACCGAAACATTGCTTTGCCGTAGATGTATTTTTCGGGCACCAGTCCCCACGAGCGGCTGTCGTTTGAAGCATCGCGATTGTCACCCATCACGAAATAGTAATGCGGTTTCACGTATTTGAAATCGCTGCGAACCTGATTCCATCGCGCGCGAGCGGCCTGATTGCGTTGCGGCGATAAATAAGGTTCCTCGATTTGACGACCGTTGATAGTGATGTGGCCGGCCTGATCTTCATCGATCGTTTCGCCGGGCAATCCGATGACGCGCTTGATGAAAGATTTGCTCGGGTCTTCAGGATACCAGAAGACGATTATGTCGCCGCGCTCGATAGGCGTGAAGTTGTACTCGAATTTGTTTACGAAGATGCGTTCGTCGTTTTCAAGCCGCGGCAGCATCGATGTGCCTTCGACCTTAACCGGCTGAACGACGAATACGACGATCAAGACGGCCATCACCGCCGCGAAAATAATGTCGCGAGTGATCGATTTGACCTCGGCCCAAAGTCCTGCGGACGCCGACGGCTCTTCGATGTAGGTTACTTCAATATCGGGATCGTCTTCAGGAGCAATCCCGGGAAAGATTGGTTGCTTCATAGCAGTAATTACCAGGTGGTGTCAGAGAACCACGTTCAGAAAAAGGTTACGGTCAGCAATATCGTTTGTCAATAACAGAGCGCTTCCAGCGGGGACGCTTTGACGCGCGGCTATACGCGTGCATTTCGGTCGCGAAGGGGTGTAACATAGCTGCGCGGACGTGTTCAGCCACCGGGCTGAATAAAACTCTCATCCTTGCGAGGAGGGAGTATGGCAACGATCAATCATCCTCTGCACCACATCGGTGAGACCCACAACGAGTAGGCAGTCAACTACACACAGAACGACGTCGATACGATCCGCGAACAAATTCTGCAGACTGAAGCGATGAAGCGCCGCTGGCTCGTGCTGGTTTTAATCGTGACAATCGCCGCGCTTGCGGGAGCCATCGCTCTGCTCTCTACCAACTACGCGCTTTATTCGTCTAGCGAAGCCGGCAAGAAAAAACTTCAGGAAGAAAATGCTGCGCTGAAGTCGCGAGCCGATCAGACGCAACAACAACTCGACGCCAGGAACGCGAAGGACGCAAGCGATGCGCAGACTCGCGCCGACGCGCAAGCCAAACTAGATAAGGTACTGCCCGCGGTCATCGCGGATCGAGCGAGTTCCGGTGAAGTCGCGAGCTTTGCCCGAATGGTTTACAACTTGCCCAATCGACGCATCGAGCTCGACTCGAAACCTCCGGACAGCCTCTTTCGAAACTGGAAAACGACTTACGGTTCGACTACAGAGGTCTACACTCTGGTAGGTGGATTCGTTGACGGGAAGTGGGTCGTCTACTCGAATCTGGTAGCTCGAAAGCAATCCGAGCGCGACGAATAGCTCGCTGCCTGTTCAATGAAAGCCGGCGCGATCAGCTATAGATATCGCTTTCACTGATCGGAGCAGCGGTTGTTGGTTCGCCATTCATGTTGAGGCGGTGTCGTGCCGAAAACATTCCGCCTCGCGCGGGAACAACCGGCGCGAATGCGCTGAACCCAATCGGCAAATCGACGTCGGCATAAATCGCTTCCATCCCGCCTCTGATGAAGTAGGCCTCGTGCCAGAAGCCTGTGCCTCCCGAATCTCTAAGGAACTTCTGCCACCACTCCCGGTGCGGTTCCGAGCGCGCCCATTTTTCGAGCGATTCGAAGTCACGCCAGTATTGCCGCATTCCGGCGTGAGGCGGAAAGAGCGAGAAGATCAGGTTCTCGTGCAACAACAATCCGTCAGGCTGGGCCTCAACCGATTTCGCTATCTTCGGACCGAACCCGATCAAGGTCTTGAGGCCGGTGATCATGTTCACGCGCATTCCAAGATAGATGACCACAAGATCCGGATAAGCGCTGAGATCGACGGTACGCCGATTGACTTGAGGTTTCATCTTTTTGATGTTGCGCGTTGCGTTAAGACCTTGACGGTTCGGTGACAACCTTCTGCTTTCGCTCGTCAAAATAAAGGACTCGCCCTTCACGATAAGATTGAACGCCCATAGCGATGGCGACCAGCGCTTTGTAGCCGGTTAGCGCATCAAGCACAGGCTTCTCACGAGTGCGAACGCAGCGCAGAAAGTTTTCCATGTGCGATTCGCGAGGCTCGCAATTGAGCTTCATATCCTCGGAACCGTATTTCTCTATGAAGGTCTGCTTCGCGATTCGCGACGGCGTGATGCTAATGTAATCGACTTTCCCTTCGAAGCGGCCGTCGGGCACCATCATTATTGTTCCCTCGTGCCCGCGAATCAGCCCGGGTATGTGAGTCTCATTAGCCATCGACGAACTCAAAACTAGTGTGTGGCCTTTCGCGTAGTCGGCCGTCAACGTGAATGTGTCCGGCACTTCGCGCTCGTCTTTGAAAATGTATATGCCGCCGGTTGCGGCGACGCGATAAGGAAACTGCGGCTCGCCCCAGCAAATGTTCAGCGGAGCCATCACGTGATAGAACAAGTCTGTAGCGATGCCGCCGGAATAATCCCAATACTTTCGAAAACGGAAAAAGCGATCGGCGTCATATTTTCTTTTTGGCGCGTCACCGAGCCACATCTTCCAGTCGATGAAGTCTTCGCCCTTCCCTTCCGGGCCGGCCGTCGGATCGATCTTCCAGTTCCATTCGCCTTGGGTTGAATTGCGATGATAAGAGCCCTGGCTCATGATCAGCTTGCCGATCATCCCGTCCTGAATCGCCTTGCGAGCCTTCCACCATTGATCGGAGCTCGTGGTCTGCGACCCGACCTGAAGCACGCGGCCGCTCGACGCAACCTTTTCGTAGACTCGCTTTGCTTCTTCGATCGTGTGAGTCATTGGCTTTTCAAGATAGACGTCTTTGCCTTTGTCCATCGCCTCGAGTGCAATCCGCGCATGCCAATGATCGGGTGTCGCAATGATCACCGCGTCGATGTCTTTTCGGTCGAGCAGCTCACGGTAGTCCATCGAGCCGTCGCACTTGGCTACTTCTTTCGCTTTGTTCAAGCGCTTTGCGTAGACGTCGCAAACGGCGACGACACGAGCCGAAGTGTTGGGCTGCTCGCCCGTTTTCATTACCCACTCGAGCAAGTCGTGCCCGCGCCCACCGGCTCCGATTAGTCCAACGTTGATATGATCGTTCGCGCCGCGCACATCGCCGAACACCTCAGGCGCCCGGCCCATAAGTTTTATTGCCGCACCCGCGCCAACGGCGGATTTCACGAAGTCTCTTCGATTGAGTTTAGTCCACATAAGATTCTCTCCGCGATGCGAGTGTAACTGAAAGCGAGCAAGTTTATGACACACGTTGACGGCTAACATCAAGGCGTCCGGCAGCGATCGCAGCTTGATCGAGTGCGCGCGGATGGTAGAATCTACAACGGTTCCGGTTCAGGATTCCGAGTTCAGAGTTAGAGCTAAATCTGACGTCTGAACCCGGAGCTCCGAACTTTGAACCGGACCAGGAGACAAACAATGAAAAACCTCAGCGACCGCGTTGCGATCATCGGGATGGGCTGCACGAAGTTCGGTGAACACTGGGACAAGAGCGAAGAAGACTTGATAGTCGAAGCGGCATACGAAGCCTTCGAGGATGCGGGCGTCGAACCGGCTCAGATCGAAGCCGCGTGGGTCGGGACGCTTGTCTCAGGAATCTCAGGTCAGGCGTTATCGAGGCCGCTCAAGCTTCAGTACATTCCGATCACGCGCGTCGAAAATATGTGCGCAACCGGGCAGGACGCGCTGCGCAACGCGGCGTTCGCTGTGGCGGCGGGAGCTTACGATTTGGTGCTGGTCGTAGGCTTCGAGAAACTCAAGGACTCGGGTTATTCGGGATTGCCGGGCGCGGCTTCAAGCGTGATCGGTGCGGGCAACACCGCTCCCGGAGCATTTGCGCTTTCAGCCAACCGTTACTTTCACAAGTACGGCGGTGGAAAAGAAGAGCTTGCAAAGATCTCGGTCAAGAACCACTACAACGGCGCTCGCAACAAGAAAGCTCACTTTCAAAAAGAGATCACGATCGAGCAGGCGATGAAGGCTCCTATGATCGCTTCGCCGCTCGGACTCTTTGATTGCTGTCCTACTACCGATGGAGCTGCGGCCGCGATCATAACCAGAACCGAGCTTGCGCCGAAGTTCAACAAAGATTTCGTGACGATCAAAGCGATGGGGCTCGCGGTAGGACCCGGCACCGGACGGATCGATCCGGACTTCGACTTTACCAGTTTTCCCGAAACGAAAATGGCAGCGAAACAAGTTTACGATCAACTTGCCATCAAAGACCCGCGCAAGGAAGTTAGCATGGCCGAAGTGCACGATTGCTTCTCGATTACCGAGATGATCATTTATGAAGATCTTGGTTTCTCGGAACCAGGCAAAGCGAAGATCGACATCGACGCGGGCTCGTTCACATTGAAGGGCGACTTGCCGGTGAACACCGACGGCGGCTTGAAGTCGTTCGGGCATCCGATCGGGGCAAGCGGCTTGCGGATGCTTTACGAGATTTATACTCAGCTTCAGGGCCGCGCGGGCGAACGACAAGTGAAAGACATGAAGCTCGGTCTCGCGCACAATCTCGGCGGCAATCCAGGCTCGTTCACTTGTTCGATCATCGCTCTCGGACATCCGTAGAGTCAGAGGAACCCCAATGCCAATTGTCGATCAGATCAATCGAGATCTCACCGAAGCGATGAAAGCGAGAGAGGCCGAACGGCTCAGCGCCCTTCGAATGATCAAGACCGCGCTCAAGCTACGCGAAACGGACTTGCCGGGCGCGGTCGACGACACCGAAGCCGTCAAAGTCCTGAACACTCTTCTGAAACAGCGCCGCGACGCCGCCGAGCAGTATCGAGCTGGCGGCCGCGAAGAGTCAGCGGTGAAAGAAGAGAACGAAGCGGTGATTATTCAGAGCTACTTGCCGGCTTCGGTAAGCGAAGAGGAGATGTCTAACGCCGTCGCCGAAGCCATTGCTGAGACCGGAGCTTCTTCGATGAAAGATATGGGCGCAGTGATGAAGGCCGTCCGTTCTAAGCTCGAAGGCAAGACGGTTGATGGAAAGGCTTTGAGTGAAATGGTGAAGGCAAAGCTCTCGTCTTAGGAGGGCCTACGCGCCTAGCTTCTCTTTCGATTTATCAAACTCGCGACGAATCCTGCTCCGAATCCATTGTCGATATTCACAACCGTTACATTCGAAGCGCACGAGTTAAGCATCCCAAGCAGCGCAGCCAGTCCATCAAACGAAGCTCCATAACCGATACTCGTGGGAACTGCGATGACCGGCACTGAAACTATTCCGCCTACCACCGATGGTAATGCCCCTTCCATTCCGGCAACGACGACGATTACGCGAGCCGATTCGAATTCCGGTCGCGCTCCAAACAAGCGATGGATACCGGCTACGCCGACGTCGTAGATGCGTGACACTCGATTGCCCATTGCAGTAGCCGTCACCGCGGCTTCTTCTGCCATCGGTATATCCGAAGTGCCCGCCGATATGATAGCGATCGTTCCATCTCCGCGTTCGGTTCGATCTCGAAGAACGGAAATCATTCGCGCGTCACTGTGAAATTCCGCGTCCGCAGCGATCTTTCGAATGGCGGTGAAGGCTTCTTCGTCAGTTCGCGACACGAGCAGATTCGAGCTGCTGGAAAGTATGCGCTCAGCAATCAGACTGATCTGTTCAGCGGTCTTGCCCTGTCCAAGAATGACTTCGGGAAAGCCAAGTCTGAGATCGCGATGATGATCGACCCGCGCGAACGTGAGGTCTTCGTACGGAAGATGAGTCATTTTCTCGACGGCTTCATCAACCTCGATACGACCGGCTCGCACTTGCTCGAGCAGCTTCTTGATGCGTTCCTTGTTCACCGGGGCGATTGTAGCATATTTGGCAGGACCGCCTTCCTGAGCTGAAAGGCTTAATAAAACACGTCGAGGAACCGCCACAGAGGGCGGCCCTTACATGCTCGTGTTGTCGCGTGCCCGTGCAAGTTCGCAAGTTTGATGACGTTCTTTGGCGGGTGCTAGAATCAAAATTTCAGCGCAGTCTTGAAACGACTTCTTATGGCAAACGAGTCGCACATAACAATAATCGGCGGTGGATTGGCCGGCTCTGAAGCCGCCTGGCAAGCTGCCCAACATGGCGTGAAGGTTCGGCTGTTCGAAATGCGCCCCGTGCGAGCGACTCCCGCACATCAAACCGCGAATCTCGGCGAGATCGTTTGCTCGAATTCACTGAAGTCCGACGAGCCGGGCACCGCGCCATATCTTCTCAAGGAAGAATTGCGCCGAGGCGGATCTCTGTTGATTAGCGTTGCTCACGAAAACAGAGTACCGGCGGGAGCGGCCCTGGCAGTCGATCGCGAACGCTTCGCCGAAGAAGTTACTCGCCGTATCGCTTCGCACCCGAACATTGAAGTCGTTCGCGAAGAAGCTCAGATAATTCCAAACGACGGGCCGGTAGTAATCGCTACCGGCCCTTTGACTTCACCTTCGCTCTCACAGGAGATCGCTCGTTTAACCGGCGCTTCACAGCTCTACTTTTACGATGCGATCTCGCCGGTAGTTGATGCGGAAACGATTAATTGCGATGTTGCGTTTCGAGCGGCTCGCTACGATAAGGGCGGTGATGATTATTTGAATTGCCCGTTCGATGAGGAAGTATACGACCGCTTCTTTGAAGCGTTGCTCGCTGCTGAATCTGTTCCTCTTCACGAGTTCGAACAAACGATGTATTTCGAAGGTTGTTTGCCGATAGAAGAGATCGCGCGGCGAGGACGTGACACGTTGCGTTACGGTCCAATGAAACCGGTCGGGCTTCGAGATCCGCGCACCGGACGACAACCGTTCGCCGTTGTTCAATTAAGACAGGAGAATTTGCTCGCTGACAGCTACAACCTCGTTGGTTTTCAAAACCATCTCAAGTTCGGCGAGCAAAAGAGAGTGCTTCGATTGATTCCCGGTCTGGAACAAGCTGAGTTCGTTCGCTTCGGTCAGATTCATCGGAACACATTCATCTGCGCGCCGGCGATTCTGAGCGAGACGTTGCAGATGCGCGATCATCCTCGCGTGCTGTTTGCAGGACAGATATCGGGCGTTGAAGGATACATCGAAGCGATGGCAACGGGATTCATGGCCGGAGTTCACGCCGCAGAGATTGCACGCGGCAGAGCACCGCAAGCAGCGCCGCGCGGCACTGCGATGGGCAGCTTGACGAATTACATCTCTAATGCGGACACAAAGAACTTTCAACCGATGAATATCACATTCGCATTGTTGCCGGCGCTCGATGAAGCAAGCCGGCGAAAGTTCAGACGCAAAGTCGATCGTCATCGCTTACAAGTGGAGCTGGCGTTGAGAGACTTTGAAGAATGGCGAGCGAGCTATTTGGCGAAGGCGGTCGCATCCGAAGCAGCAATATGACTAAGACGAACCGCGGGATGACCGACGGAGTGACACGGCGACCCGCAGACGCGACGAAAATCACCACGTCACCGCGTCACCGCGTCTCCGCGTCTCTCCTGGCTTTTACCTTTCTAATTTCCACCTTTGCCCTGGCTTTCGCACAATCGGGAAGACAGACGCCCGTTCCGCCCAAGCCTCAGCCTCCGCCGGAAGGTCAAGGGCGGCGGCCTGTTTCACCTCCCTCGGATGAGAGTCGACCGCGCCGCGTGGGCGATGAACCGCAGGATGAAAATCCGCTCAAGCTCAAAGCCGACCTCGTCACAGTCATAACCTCGGTCACCGATGCGTCGGGCAATCAGATCAACGATCTGACTCAAAATGATTTTCAGCTCTACGAAGACAACAAGCCGCAAGACATCGCCGGCTTTTATCGCGAAGGCCAGATTCCACTGCGCTTGATTTTTTTGTTCGACACTTCAAGCTCCATTCGCCATCGCTTTGAGTTCGAGCAGCGAGCCGCAGCTCAATTCTTTCGCAACGTGATGCGGCCCGGTGATCAAGCCGCGTTGATGAGTGTATCGACCGAGTCCAGGATCGAACTGCAATTCACACCGGATGTCGAACAGCTTGTTAGAGCCCTGGGACAACTCAGGGCACAGGGTGCGACGGCGCTCTACGACGGAATGATTTCAGCCGCGAAGTATCTGCGGCCGTCCGAAGGGCGGCACGTGATGGTAGTTCTATCGGACGGCAGCGATACGGTTTCGACTTCGACCCTTGCTCAAGCGCTCGCTGAAGCGCAAAGATCAGACGCGGTGATCTACGGAGTGCACTCGACCGGCGTCGCGCCTTCGGCTAGCGTTCAGGATCTCGCCGGCGAGTTCGTAATGAAGGCAATGTGCGAAGACACCGGCGGGCGCGCGTTCTTTCCCCCGATCTATGAAGATCAAAAAAAAGAGGCGCGCGATCTGGATGAGATTTACAAACGATTGGCTGCTGAAGTTCGCGCTCAGTTTGTGCTGACTTATTACAGCAAGGCCGAATTGAAGCCGGGAGTTTTCAGGCCTATTCGAGTCGAAGTGAAACGGCCGGGCGTTCAAGTGCGCGCGCGGCGCGGATACTACACAACCAAGTAAGTTACCTCTCACTTTTCGCAAAAGGATTCTCACTTATGTGGACATGGCTCTTGAGATTCTCACCGATTTTTTGTCTGGGCGTGATGCTGGCGCCCGCGTTGTTTGTAGCTGCTGCGGACTTCACATATCCGCAAAAGGAAACGAAGAACGCAAACACCAGCACTTCAAAAGCCGACGACGCCGCGATTCGCGCTCGCGCCGAGACGCTTCATCGTCATTCGATCGTCATCGATACGCATAACGACATCACCTCTCCGATGGTCGACGATGGCTTCGATCTCGCGATGCGAGGAGACGATCCCACAGCGAAGATCAGGACTCACACCGACCTCAGAAGAATGAAAGCCGGCGGCCTGGGCGCAGAGTTCTTCGCAGTCTATGTCGGTAAGGAATTCGTCAACAAAAAACCGTCCGAGGGCGGAGGCGCCGCCCGTCGCGCGCTCGATGTTATCGATGTCGTACGCGAACAGGTGCGTCGTCATCCCGAGTCGCTCGAGATGGCTTCGACTGCTGCTGACATTCGCCGCATCGTGAAGAGCGGAAAGATCGCGGCGCTCATGGGAATCGAAGGCGGCCACGCAATCGAAGACAGTCTTCGCGCGCTGCGGATGTTTTACACGCTCGGCGTTCGCTACATGACCTTGACTCACACCAACACAAATGATTGGGCGGACTCCGAAGCCGATATCAACGACGCCACTGTTAAACATCACAACGGGCTCACTGATTTTGGCCGAGAAGTCGTTCGCGAAATGAATCGGATCGGAATGATTGTCGATATTTCTCATGTTGCGGACAAAACTTTCTATGATGTGATTGAAACTTCCCGCGCGCCGGTGATTGCTTCGCACTCTTCTTCAAGGGCGATCGCTAATCATCCAAGAAACATGAGCGACGATATGCTTCGAGCGTTGGCCAAAAACGGCGGCGTTGTGATGGTCAACTTCTACGATGGCTTTCTCGATCCTCGCAAAGCGGAGCTCACATTGCGCTCACGCAAAGTCGAAGCGGAGATGGCGGCGAAGTATCCAAACGATCAAAAGCGCGTGAGCGAAGAGATGGACAAGTGGCGAGCGGCGAACGATCCGGGCAAAACTCCGCTGTCGATTCTGATAGATCACATCGATCACATCGCGAAGGTCGCGGGCATCGATCACGTCGGTCTCGGCTCGGACTTCGACGGAGTCCCGTTGACTGGCTTGCCCGAAGGAATGGAAGACATCTCGAAGCTGCCTAACATTACTTACGAGTTGATGAAGCGCGGCTATTCCGACGCAGACATCAAGAAAATACTTGGCGAGAACTTCCTTCGCGTGATGTCACAAGTTGAACGTGTCGCCTCACAAATGCAATCCGGTTCGGCAACATAGTTTGGGATTCCGCAGCCTTGTATTGCCTCCTGACGGGGTTGACCAAAGTTGGTTGACGTAGCATCGACAGAAGCTTGACGGGATTGCTACGCTTTCGATCGCCGGCTTCGCGCTTTTGCCGTTTCTTCGTTTCGGACTTCACCTCTGACATTGCGGTTCAGCTTTGCCATCCAACTCTTCGACCCGAACTCACCCGCCAAAAGGTTCGGTAAGCTCAAGTCGGCATCGAGGCTGGGCCAACGAAGCCCCTCGCCCGATGGCGTTACCTGCACCTCAGCCAGATCCTTCGGCGATGCTCCCGACAGCACTTGAGCTAACGCAGCCGGAAACATGAACGTTGCCCTGTTGCGCAATTCCACGACTATGCGATTCGTTCGGCGATCGTAGCGCGCAGACTAGGCCCGCGGCTCAATCCGATCGGCACGCACGGCTGCCCGTTTCGCCGTCGCATATTCGTCATCGAATATCCTGGCTTCCAATTCCTATTTTTCTTCCTTCAGCCAGTCTCTCGCATGAAAAAACTCTGAGGCTTCTGCTTCGCCAGAGCCCGGCTCCGGCTGATAATCGTAGCTCCATCGCACAAGTGGAGGCAGAGACATCAGAATCGATTCGGTTCGACCGCGCGTCTGCAAACCGAAGTGCGTGCCCCTATCATAGACGAGATTGAATTCGACATAGCGGCCGCGGCGTATGAGTTGAAATTCGCGTTCGCGTTCCGTGTACGGCTCGTCCTTGCGAAGGCGGGCTATCGGCAAATAGGCGGGAAGAAACGCGCTCGCTACGCCTTGCACAAACTCGAAAATAAACTCGATTCCGCGATCGACTTTCGGGCGCTTGTCGTCCGGCTCGAGCGGCTCGTCGGCGTGCCTTCCGGTCAGATAATCGAAGAAGATTCCGCCGACGCCGCGAGCTTCGTTGCGGTGTTTGATGAAGAAGTATTCGTCGCACCACTTCTTGAAGCGGGGATAGTACCACGGATCGAATTTGTCACACGCGTCCTTCAGAGTGCCGTGAAAATAGATCACGTCTTCGATGTGAGGATAGTAAGGCGTCAAGTCAGTTCCGCCGCCAAACCAGCTTCCAGAGCCTCTTTCAAGGTAGCGGAAGTTGGCATGGACAGTGGGCACAAATGGATTAAGCGGGTGAAGCACAAGCGAGATTCCCGTCGCAAAGAAACTGGCGCCTTCTCCGACCGGCATTTTCGCCGCGAACAACTCGTCGAATCTTCCGTACACTTCCGAGAAATTGACGCCCGCTTTTTCGAACACTGCGCCGTTTTCCATGACCCGCGTGCGGCCGCCTCCTCCTTCGTCTCGTGTCCAAAGGTCCTCACGAAAATGGGCCGCGCCGTCGAGATTTTCGAGCGCACTGCAAATCTCGTCCTGAAGCTTCGCAAAAAAGTCTCTGGCTCGTTCTTTAAGCACCAATTGATTGGTCATTTTTCGCGCCTCCAGCCTTAATCTGTGATGGTTACTGATTCGGTGACGGCCAATTCATACGAAGTTGTTGCGGCCAAGTTTTTCGTTGCGCCCTCGCTCAGATGAAGGTACCATGTTTGTACCTGCTGGAAAATCGAACAAGGACCGGGCTGGACTCGGGAGGAAGTTAATGATTGCGATTCGAAGGCTACCGATTACAATAGCTGTCACCGCAGCGCTAGTTCTGGCGCTTACAGTTCTATCGTGGGCCGACGACGCGAACAGCGACAAATCGCCGAAGTGCCGGATCAAGAATTTCGGCTGCCTCAACGAAAAATTCTACCGAGGCGCACAGCCCACGAAGGAAGACTACGCTGATCTTGCCGCGATGGGAGTAAAGACCGTAATCAACTTTCAGAAGGGCGGCGCCGAAGGCGAGCAGAAACTTGTCGAAGCTAACGGCATGAAGTTCTATCAGATTGGAATGAGTGACAAGAGCGAGCCGGCTCCCGAGCAGGTCGAGCGCTTCCTTAAAATCGTGAATAATACCGCTAATCTCCCTGTCTTCGTGCACTGCGCCGGTGGACGCCATCGCACGGGAGCGATGATTGCGATTTACAGAATGACTCACGACGGCTGGACGGCGGATCGCGCTTATCAGGAAATGAAGCAATTCGATTTTAAATACGGCGTCGGACACGGGCCGCTGAAAAAATATGTCTATGACTACTATTCGCGAATTGACCACAATCCAAACGGCGTAGTGGTTACAAGGCGAGACAACTGATAAAGGGTCGGATTCGTCCAAACTTCGAGCAGTAATTCAATGACAAATTCAACACGTAGATTCAGCGCGGCGCTTTGCGCGATCGTATTGATAGCCTCGCTGGGCGCAGCGCAAAGCACACCCAGCTACAAAGAGCTTCCGAACTTTCACAAGGTGAGCGACAAGCTTTATCGCGGCGCGCAACCGCTGAATGACGCGGCAAAGAAGCTTGCTGAACTTGGCATCAAGACGGTAGTTAATCTTCGCGGCGAAGACGAAGTATCGCTCGAAGAGAAGAAGCAGGCAGAAGCGGCTGGCTTACACTACTTCAGCGTGCCGATGCCCGGCTTGAGCGCCCCTTCCGATGAAGTTGTCGCTCGTGTGATGTCGATCATCGACAATCCGGAGAATCAGCCTGTCTTCATTCATTGCAAGCGCGGCTCGGATCGAACCGGTACCATCGCCGCCATCTATCGCATATCCCACGACAGCTGGACCGCCGATCGAGCTCTGAACGAAGCGAGAGGTTACGGCCTGAGCTGGATGGAGTTCGGAATGAAGAGCTACGTCGCAGACTACTACAAGAAGAAGCAGAACCACACTAACGCGGCTGAAGCGGCAGCCGCAGCAACTACACATTAATTCACGAACACAACTTCACTTCACTGGTGTTCCGTCTCACGCGAAGCTTGAACCGGAGTAGCCTTCAGCTTGTCGAGCGCGCGCAGAGTGTGCTGCCACTCAGTCTTATCTTTTTTCGTTGCGATCGGCGCGTTCAAGTTGCTGTAGAAGGCCAGGATGTTTCGGCGCAGATCAGGTGTGACCGCTTCAAGCTTGCCGCTGGCGAGCTTGTTGAGCAGTTTCGCGTAAGTGTCATCCGCGAGCCTGTATTCGCCTGCTCGCGTGAGTTCACCAGTGTCAAAATCACGGTTCTGCAGGTTGATGTTCTTGTTTTGAACTTGCCCGAGCATTCCGCGATATCGCGTGAGCGTGGCGTTGAAGCTTTCGAGAAACATTCGTTCGGCTTCGGGAGTGGGAGTCTTAAACGCGAGAGGCGCGAATGGTCCAACCTTTGGAACGATTCGAAACAGCAAAGCGAGTGACTTGTCGAGTACGCCAGGCTTCTCGTACTGATTGCCCCATTCCTTGTTGTAATCTGTATTCGATAGGCTGTAAATGAATTTCTGTTCGGTTATGCCGGGAGTGGACTTTATTATTTCGTCTTTCTTCGTTTGCCAGGCCACCTTGGTCATTCTCGGAATGATTACACTCACAGACCGTCTGTAAGTGGCAAGCGCAAGATCGAGATTCGTGAATATGTCTTTTAACTCAAAGCCATAAGTGTCCTTAAAAGCGCGTTCCAGCACCGGACGCGACACTTTGAAACCGATGAAGTCGTGATAGTCTTCGGAGCGATACTTGCCCCGAGCGACCTGAACCACATCGAAACCAAACTCAGTCCTCAAGTGCGCAGCAGGATCTTCGACGTAGGTAACTTTATTTCCATACTTCGCTTGCAGTTTCGGATAGAGAACCGGAACTGCGCGATTAACTGCGATCGAATGCCCATCATTGTCGGCTGCATAGTGGGCGAGCGCTCCAAGTGCGAAGGCATACTCGTTTATGTCCTGCGACTCGCGAAGCAGCGCTTCGATGAAGTCGCCGCTCCTGACGTAGTGCACAAGATCGGTGAAGAACTTGCTTCCAAACGGGTAATACCCCATGTCCTGAATTATCGACCCACCGTACGCATAAGCGTGAGCCTCGCGAAGCTGCTCGGCCGTGGCATGAGGAAATCGCCTTAGTATGATGGGCTTGAGCGAATCATTCCACGATGAATCGATTATGGCTTCGTGAGTCAACACGGAATAGCCGAACGTTACCCGTGTAGTTGCAAGCAGGAGTATCGCCGCCGCAACAAATGAAACTCTTCGGAAAAAATTGTTTTTCATGACCGCTCTCCTCGTGGCGAGTGTACTAATAATGGGCGAATTGATTTCCTCCTCGTCTTAAAAGACGACGAAAATCCGTGCGTCAACAGCGTGAAACCTCTATCTGCAATCCCAATGCCTGCTCGTAGCTCTGTCGTGCTCTTGATAATCCGTCTCGCTAAGCCTAATAAATAAAGTCAACCGTGCGTGTGATACCTGCGATAGATCTCAAAGACGGGCGCTGCGTTCGGCTCATCGAGGGTCGAGCAGAAAGCGCGAAGGTCTACGATCGCGATCCGATTGAAGTCGCGCGCGGTTATGAGCGCGCGGGTGCCCAGCTTATTCACATCGTCGACCTGGATGGAGCGTTCCTCGGCTTGGTCTCGCGTAACCGGGAGATCGCGCGGCGTATTGCGAGGGAAGCAGGCATCCCGATTGAAGTCGGAGGCGGAGTGCGATTAATCGACGACATTCGAGCCTTGCAAGAAGATGCCGGCGCGCGGTACGTAATCGTCGGAACGATGGCCATCGAGAACGCGGCGGAGCTGCGAAAAGCAATAGCCGAGTTTGGTGACGCGATCGTTGTTGCAATCGATGCCCGCGGACGCTCCGTAGCAACTCGCGGATGGGTCGAGTCAACCGATGTCGATGCGATCGAACTGGCTCGAGGAGTCGCGAAAATGGGCGCGACTCGAATAATTTACACCGACATCTCGCGAGACGGAATGCTGGCGGGACCTAATCTCGAGTTGACCCGCAGCATCGCTGAAGCCTCGGGAATCTCAGTCACGGCTTCAGGAGGAGTATCGTCGCTTGAAGACATCGAGCGGTTGCGCTCTCTCGAGCCTTATGGCGTAGACTCAGTCATAGTCGGCAAGGCGCTTTATGAAGGACGGTTTAGTTTGCGGGACGCGATAGCCCGAGCGGGCGGGCCGGACAGCGAAGCTTCGTGAATGTCATGTTCGAGAAACTGAAAAACTTTTGGTCGCGCGTGTTCGGTCGCAAGTCGGGACGGACGCGTGATCAATCTGACGATCGAGACAAATCGGATGATCGCGATGCCGGGATTCCGGTGCGAGTAAGACGAAGCCCTCCGGATCGCGGCTCGTCGGTGGCGGTCGCTGAACCGGATGACGACGACTGACAAAGCGATCTCCCTTGAGACTGGCTCCTGGAGCCGTTTGCAGGGCAGTGCCGTAGCTGAAACACAACGACGAGACTTCGCTATGCTGGCAAAAAGAATCATTCCGTGTCTGGACGTCGATCGAGGCCGGGTGGTTAAGGGCATTCGCTTCGTCGACCTGGTTGATGCGGGCAATCCGGTCGAACAAGCGCGTCGATACGATCGAGAAGGCGCTGATGAACTGGTATTCCTCGACATAACCGCTTCTTCCGAAAGCCGCGAGCCGGTGCGAGAAATGGCTCGCAGCGTAGCTGATTCGATCTTCATTCCATTCACGGTGGGCGGCGGAATTCGAACGCTTGAAGACATTCGAGCGACGTTATCGTCGGGCGCTGACAAAGTCTCTTTGAACACCGCTGCGCTCGAGGACTCGGCGATTATCAGCGAAGGCGCTCGATCGTTTGGCTCTCAAGCCATCGTCGTCGCAATCGATGCGCGTAGACTCTCCGCGGGCAAATGGGAGGTGTTCACACACGGGGGCCGCACTCCGACAGGAGTTGATGCGGTGGAGTGGGCGAGACAAGCCGAGCAACTCGGCGCTGGCGAGATATTGCTGACAAGCATGGATTGCGATGGAACACGCGACGGTTATGATATTGAGTTGATACGCGCCGTGTCGGAGGCGGTTTCGATACCGGTGATTGCGTCGGGGGGCGCCGGCAATCTCGAACACTTGTACGATGCGTTGAGCTCGGGCAAGGCTTCGGCGGTGCTTGCGGCTTCGATATTTCACTTCGGCGAGTTCACGCTTGCGCAAGCAAAGGACTACTTGCGCTCGCGGGGGCTTCCGGTCAGATGAATGAATAAGATCACGAACTTCGATTATGACTGACTCTTTCGCAAGCCAAATTAGTTTTGACGAAGCGGGGCTTGTGCCGGCCATCGTGCAGGATGATGCGACGGGCGAAGTGCTGATGCTCGCGTACATGAACCACGATTCGCTAAGCAAGACCATCGAGTCGGGCGAGACGTGGTTTTGGAGCCGCTCGCGCAAGGAGCTTTGGCACAAGGGCGAAACGTCGGGTAATACCCAAAGAGTCGTTTCTATCTCGGTCGATTGCGACAACGATACATTGCTTATTCGAGTTGAGCCTCGAGGGCCGGCTTGTCACACAGGTGCGCGAAGCTGTTTCTTTCGGTCAATCTTGTCCTGATGTAAAAAGTTCCTGAGCGGCGTGCACTTTTCACCGTCTCACCTTCGCGCGTCACATCTACACATTCTCTTTGCTTGATGTTTTGGTGTTTCATCGTTCGGAACGGGCATTGCCTTACTCAATTGTTTGCTCGCGAGTCTCGCAACGTTCACAAAACACACAAATCAAAATTTGCCGAACAATTTCTATTAGAACCTCCCCGTAAAAACCAAATGGAGGACGCATGAAAAAGTTATCCGCAATAGTTCTAACGATGTTGGTGGTTGGCTCGTATGCCTTTGCCGGCCAAGGCGATAAGCAAAAGCAATCCACGACTCAAACCAACGCGAGTGCTGACGCGAAGTCGCATGCGAATGCCCAGGCTGAGCCGGGAAGCGTGACGCTCGATAGCGGGTCTCAAATCAACGCTGAGCTTTCTTCGACGCTTGACCTTAAGAAGTCGAAGCCCGGGGATCCATTCAAAATGAGAACCATGCGACCGGTAAAACGCGACGGCAAAGACATCATAAGCCGCGGCTCGACGATCACCGGTCACGTTCAGCAGGTGACTCGCGCCAGCGGAGCGATGCAGGCGACACTCGTCTTCGATCAATTGCAGGACCAGAAGAGCCACCTGGTCTCGCCGCTTTCCGCAGTGATCACGGCCGTCGCGAAAGCCGACAGCACCGCGAGCGCGATGGCCGGCGACGATTCAATGCCGCCTCCAATGAGCGGCGGCGGCAACCGCTCAACAAGAAGCCAGAGCAGCTCCAGCCAGAGTGGAGGCTTGTTGGGCGGCGTCACTCAAACTGCGGCGGGTGCCGCCGGTCAAGTCGGCTCAACCGTGAACTCGACCACAAGCTCGACTGTTCGTTCGACAACAGGCGTCACTGTAGCGGCGACGGGCTTGACCAGGGGCGCGATTCAGATCGTGAGCGATACGACGGCCGCAGCAACTTCCGGTTCGACTCTGGCGACGTCCGATCGCAGTCCGAAGATAGAGAGCGGAACGCAGTTCGTTCTTCAAACAACCTCAGCGCTGACACTGACCAGGAACGCAAACCCGCAATAGCCTGCCAGATGATTGAGTGCGACTCGTCCTACTCGCACTCAATCTATCTAAGCTTGTACAAATCGCCAGTGCACACACTCACACCGAGCAGCTTGAGATAAAAGAAGAGCTGATGCTTGTGATTGATGAGGTGCTCGAGGTTGTCAAGCAGAATAGTAATGACTGCTTCGCCTTCAGGCGCGAAGACAGTTGGTATGCGCCGCGCGAGATCGTCGTCAGAAATAACCGAGAAACCTTCTCGAATATTCGAAGCATAGTCACCGATTCGCTCGCTTGCTTCTTCGATTGCGCAAGCATGATTGACCGTCAGATTGCGTAACTTGTCGAAGTGCGCGAGTCGCCTGGGGTCGATCGCATAAAGCGTCGCGCAAAAACCGGCCAGGCAGTCGAGAAGATGTCCTAACAAGTCGCAAACGCGAAGCGAATCTGGGACCGGTCGCCACTCGAACTTGTCCGGCGGAATTAGTGAAAGGAGATGATCGGCTCGATCGATTTGTTCTTCTAGTTTGGAGAGAATGAGTCCGACTAACTGGTTTGTCCCGCCGTTATGCTTTCGCAATATGTATACCTGGGCTGTTAGCACTAAACATTTCAGTATTAACCAACGTGACTGGTCGAAAGGAGCGCTGAGGACATCTTAAAGGCAGTCTCGTCACGCTGAGGTGATCTGAACTGCAGACCCGTACACTCTATTTATTTACGAGCTTGTCCTTGAGTGAACGAAGCGCTGTGTCCTTAGAGCGATCGATCGCCTCGTCCAAAAACTTCGTGTCGATTTTGAGGTTGTCTGGTATTGCGTAGGCGGCTTCCGACGGCTGACCAGGTATCGCGAGCACAGCTACCATCTCATCAACCACGCTTCCATTCGCACCGTAGTGTACGCTCCTGAGAGGAATCGCGCCGCCCACTTGCGCCGAGTACTCGTCGGTCCAATAATCGCCGTTTTCCCCAGGTGAGTGGCTCCACACAAACGTCTTTAAGCCGGCCACCTCCGACTCTCGTTGAAATTGAGGTGAACTTCGCAAGAAACCCTCTGAACTGTATTGGGACAAAGACATCTCCACTGAGGCAGGCGAGTTGCCAACCGGCGAAATCTTATCTTCATCCACCAAAAAAACACCTCGCTTATCGGAAGCTTCACGTTCAAACTTGAACTTTCCATTAGACAGGAAGTGAAACTTGGTCTCCTTCCAGCGACCATCCTCGCTCAGGTAGCGCACCGCCATTGAGTTCAGAACTCGTTGTTGATTTAAGATACTCGTGTGGGCGTAAACAAGTGTCCATCCCTGCACAGGGTAAATTTTGTTCTCCTTTGCCGTGCTCTTACCAAGAAACGCGAGCAGCAGCAACGCGGCAAAGACGACAGCAATACTCAGCACTGTGATTCTAGCTTTCATCAGGTGACCCCTCCTACTGCCAGCTCTAGGATGTCCGGACTCACAACCCGTCGCCACCGTCCCGGCAAGCGCAGTTGTACGCGAAACAGTGCTCAAAGACTCCTGTCGTGTTTGGATCGTTTACACACGGTCCACTTTCATGCTCGCATCCTCGCGGATCGAGCATTTGACCACAACAGTAAGCACTCGACCGACAGACACGAGAGGTTATGACAAATGAGCACGACGCGTTGATATTGCATTGCGCTTGGGCTGGCGATGGCGATGAGAGGATCGCGTATGCAGTCGCCGCAAGTAGCGCAGCAGCAAACAGCCAAGTCGCTGGTACATTTAGTCTAATTTGCGGTACTTTCTTCATCGAGGTCTCGCGCACATTTTCTCTTATTAGAATTCATCGTTTGCTGATTGTTGATGGCAGTCAGCAGACGCTAGCACGCTGTGTATCATAGCTCACCACAGAAGTCAATCTAAACGTCGAAGTACAATTGAAACTCGAGCGGATGCGGCCGCATTCGAATCGGGTCGACTTCCTTCGAGCGCTTGTAGCTAATCCAACGTTCGATGAGCGCTTCAGTGAACACGTCTCCTTTGAGCATGAAGTCGTGATCGGCTTCAAGAGCATCGAGCGCTTGATCCAGCGAGCCGGGCAGCGTCGGCACGTCCTTCAATTCTTCGGGCGAGAGATCGTAGATGTCCTTGTCAAGCGGTTCGCCCGGATGGATGCGGTTCTGAACTCCATCCAGACCTGCCATCATCATCGCTGAAAAAGCAAGATAAGGATTGCACGAAGGATCGGGAAAGCGAACTTCAAGCCGCTTCGCGCCTGCAGACTGCGAATACATTGGAATGCGGATCGCGGCCGAACGATTTCGCCGCGAGTAAGCAAGATTCACCGGAGCTTCGTAACCGGGCACAAGCCGCTTGTAGCTGTTCGTGGTTGGCGCTGCAAGCGCTGCGATCGCCGCCGCGTGTTTGAGGATTCCGCCTGCATAATGCAAAGCCATCTCGGAAATGCCCGCGTACTTGTCGCCCGCAAAAAGAGCCTTCTCGCCCTTCCAAAAACTCTGGTGACAATGCATGCCGCTCCCGTTGTCGCCGAACATCGGCTTGGGCATGAAGGTCGCGGCCTTGCCATAGTAAAACGCTGTATTCTTGACTACATATTTAAACAGCATGACATTGTCGGCCGTGCCTAACAACGTTGAGAAGCGAAAATCGATTTCACACTGTCCACCGCTCGCGACTTCGTGGTGATGCATCTCGGGTTCTATGCCCACCGATTGCAGGTTCTGCACGATGTCAGACCGGAGATCGTGCAATTGATCAACCGGCGGCACGGGCACATAGCCCTCTTTCGTCCGCACTCGATAACCCAGATTGTCTTCGGCGCGACCTGAATTCCAGATACCCTCAGAGGATTCAAAGCTGTAACCGGAGCGGTTCACTTCGTTGTGATAGCTTACGTTGTCGAAAATGAAGAACTCCGCTTCCGGTCCGAAGTAACAGTTGTCGGCGATGCCGGTGAACTTCAGATAGCTTTCGGCGCGTTGAGCTACTGCGCGCGGGTCCATTTCGTAGCCTTCCTTTGTCAACGGATCGACCGCGTTTGCGAACATGCACAACGTCGGTTCCTCGAAGAACGGGTCGATCCAGAAGCGGCTCTCGTCCGGAATCAGCAACATGTCGGATTCGTTGATCGAAGCCCAGCCGCGGAGGCTTGATGCGTCGAAGCCAATGCCCGACTCAAATGAGTCTTCATTGAACTGGCTGATTGGCACGGTGACGTGATGCCAGCCGCCAGGCAAGTCTGTGAACCTTATATCGACGAACTTGACTTGTTCGTCCACCGCAAACTGCAAAACTCTGTTAGGCATCGACTCAAATCCTCCTGAACGTGTTACTTCGAGAAGGTTAACTGGTTGTTATTTTCTAAGCGGTTGAGCATATAAGCCGACCGTCATGCTGTCAAGGAAACGCGCGCAAAGAGCTCAAATGTTAGGTAAGTTCGACTACACTTATACTTTACTCGTGATCGAGCAGTGTAATCTTGACCGGGACTTGGAACTTGCGGCCATCGTCGGTTTCGACAGTCAGCAAGCCCTCGTACTTGCCGGCTTTCGTCGCCTTCGCGGAGTCGATCGTCACTCGGAACAGATAGTTGCTGCCCTCAACCATCGTCGCCTGCTCGAGCTTCAGAAATGGCAACGTCGATGTAGCGGATTTGATGTGAAACGAGCCGACTTGTTTTCTAATGCCCACGCGCTTTATCAGGTCTTTAACTCCTGAAATTGCAATCGCGCCGAAATCGATCTCACGCGGCGTTACGAGGATGTTTTCTGCGGGGACGTTTACCGTCAACTGAATTCGGATCTCGCGGCTGCGACCCTCTGGCAGTTCAACAATAAGAGGCACTGTGCGCAAGCCGGCGCCATCTATCGGAACGTCGAGCCAATAGTCTGCAGCTTCGTGCCTCAGCCTCCACGAAGGAGGCGCGGTCTCGGTAAGTCTCACTGTGCCGGACTCGGAATTGAGCGGCCTGATCCTCAACGAAATACTCAAGCGCTCACCCGGTTCGACACTGACCACCGGCCGCGCGGTCGGCCAAATTTGAAACGCACCATTACCTTCACCGCGCGCGACATCGGCAGTCGTGATGCGCCTGACGTAGTCAGGCAAAGGCTTTATGACGGCGATCACGCTGATTTGAATCAACGGATGCTTCGGATCATTTGTTTGAACCTCATAGGTGTGCTCGACGCGGCCGGCTTGTTCCGCTGTGTGAAGCTTTATCGAGATCGCTCCAACCTGACCAGGCTGGGTGACTTTGTCGAAAGTAAAGTCAGAAGGCGGGCATCAGCTAGGAGCGGCTCGCAAGGCCGCCGCTCTAATCGAAGGTCGAATGTTAGAATTAAACGTTGCGGCGATGACGCGCGGTTGGCGCTCGATGGACTTAGAGAGCGACGACTTCTGTGAGAGCTCGAGTTGTTTCGTACCGGCGTTGCGAAAAAGAAACGTATGTTCGAGCTCCTCCCCGGCGAATACCTCGCCAAAATCACATTTTGTTATGTCTATTACCAGCTCCGGACCGTCGGCCCGCGCCGGAATTGTGCCGCCGACTGCAAACGAGCACTGAAACGTCATCAAAATCGCAAGCAACATTAAGCGTGCCGCGCCCGCGACGTTTAAGCTAAGAGCATCAATTCTTCGATGGCTTTTTAGTATGTTGTGAATCACGGCAAGACAAGGAATAGTAGTTGTCCGGGGCAGGCTTTTCAAGGTGACCTTCCCTGAAGTCTCGCACACCTATCGATTCAAAACATAATCGAACAATCGCGCGGGAAGAAAGCGCTTCAGCGCGATTCCTAAACGAGCGTGGCCGGGAGCTGCATAACGCTCGCGAGGTTTCCGCGCGGTGAGCGCTTTCAAGATAACATCGGCAATATCGTCGGGGCGGCCCGCCATCTTGCGCATGCGTTTGAGCGTCGAGCCGAGGCGCGCGATAGATGCTGCGTACGGACTGTCGCTTTCAATCACATCCCGCGAAACACCGTTGGCCACATCGAGAAATTCGGTGATGATGAAGCCCGGCTCGATGATAACGACCTGAATACCAAACTGAGCAAGCTCACCACGTAAACCGTCAGAAACGGCTTCCAGAGCGTGTTTTGTCGAGTCGTACACAGACGAAAGCGGTCGCGCGATGCGGCCCGCGACCGAGCTTACGTTGACTATGCGTCCGCGTCGTTGTTTGCGCATTACGGGTATCACCAACTGAGTGAGACCGATGAGCGAGAAGAAATTTGTTTCAAAGTTTTCTCGAATCGCATCGAGCGGCACCATCTCAATTGGGCCGCGTTGGCCGTAGCCGGCGTTGTTCACAAGCGCATCGATCCGGCCAAACGCGCGAAGAGTCTCCTCAACCACGCGAGCGCGATCCTGTGCGTTGGTTATGTCTCCGGTAACCGCGATCGCGCGATTGCCGTCGGATTCAAGTTGTTGCTTCAACACATCGAGACGATCCGCGCGCCGCGCCGTGAGTACTACGGTCGCGCCTTCGCCTGCGAGTCTGCGCGCCGTTGCTTCGCCGATTCCCGCCGAAGCTCCAGTGACTATCACGATTTGCTCGTCCAGCTTCCCCATCAATCTTCGATCCTCAATCTTCTATTCTCGATCTTCTGTCCTCGATCCTTTACGCCCAATGATCAGAACTTGGCTTGAAGATAGTATCGCATCATCTCTCGCCAGGTTGGCCAGTCGTGAGGCATGTCGTAACCCCACAAATCCAATTCGTGATGAATTCCCTTTCGCGAAAGGAGCGTCGACAACCAGCGCGATGCGTCTGGGTTTTCGTAGCTCCCCTGACCGGTGACAATGTGGATGTGCTCTTTGTGACGGAGCGATTCCAGATCGTGGCCTTCAAGATTAGGCAAGTAGTCAACTGGATTGTTGAAATACACGTTGTCGTCGTAGTAGTCGCCTTTGTAGTAGCCTCGAATATCATAGGCGCCGCTCATCGCAATGCAGCCGGCGAACAGGTCGGGCCTGCGGAAGAGCTGGTTCGCACAATGAAACGCTCCAAGGCTCGCGCCGGCGGTGATGATTCCGAATCTTCCGCGGCAACTGTTCCAGATGTAGGGCACGACTTCGCTGGCGATGTAGTTGTTGTATTGAACCTGTCGAAGCGCTTTGTACTTTGGATGGATCTGATCGTTGAGCCAGCTTTCGCGATTGATGCTGTTGATCGAAAAAGCCTTGACCTTACCGGATTCTATCGAATCCTTTATCGCGTCAATCACGTAGAAGCGCTCGTATTCAAGGAAGTCGGCGGCAGCGGTTGGAAACATCAAGAGCGGAAAACCATAATGACCGTAGGTCACAATTTCCATGTGTTTGTTCAGGCTCGGGCTGTGCCAGCCGTCGATGAATCGTTGCATAGCTTTTCCTTTGTCCTATCCAGGTGAATTCGCATTCCTGTCCTATCGCAAGCGTGTAAGCTAGCGGTATGAACCGTGTTTTTCAAGCAGGACAAAAGAGCAGCAGTTGATTTACTGTAGCGACGCGCTAGAATCTCGATCGAAGCTTGGCCGTTTTCGAATTCGTTTCCACGTCGCAAGTACCAACGTATGATCAGGCCCTTGGCAAAGCTCGTGACGCTGTTGACCGTCACCGGATTATTGCAACTCGCACAGGCAGGTCAGCCTCGCCAGGATGAGCCACTCAAACTTAGGGGCGAGCTTGTTGTACTTGATGCGCAAGTTCTTCACAAGAAGACCGCGCTCGCGGTCGGCAATCTCGTTAAGGATGACTTCGTTCTGTTCGAGGACGGGGTGAAGCAACATATCAGTCACTTCAGTCGGGATGAGCTTCCGTTGTCGGTCGTCATCCTTTTCGATGTCAGTGGGAGCGTCGCCGCCGATCGGAAATCTGCGCAGCGTCTTCTGCAGGGCGCTTATGAAGCGTTGAAGCTCCTTAAGCATGAAGATGAGATCGCGCTTATGCAGTTCGCTCAAAAAGCGACGTTGATTCAGCCTTTCACTCGCGACCGGGACATGATTGTGAACGCACTCGCTCGAATGGATGGACGCGGTCAGTATGGCACTCATGTCGACGAGGGAATTCTGAGCGCCACCGAATACATGCGTTCGGCTTCCAATCCGGATTCCCGCCGCGTGATCATAGCAGTTACAGATGATGTGACTGTTTCAATTGCGAACCGGGCTTATACGACTCCGACGACTCGAACTGAAGGCGATGCGCTTCGCAAATTGTATGAGTCCGGGAGCGTCGTTTGCGCGCTGCTATTCGACACCCAGGACAATTCAGTCACACGCAAAGAACAGCTTCAGACAACCGAGCCTATAATAAGCGACCCGAGCCTAAGCCCCGGCACGCCTCAAGTAAAACTGGATGTCGCCAAACGCTTTGCAGAAGCGACCGGCGGAATCTCAATCAAGACCCGTCAGGAAAACATACCAGCGCGACTCGGCGAGATGATCGAGCGGCTTCGGCAGCGCTACACAATCGGATACTCGTCTTCAAACACAAGTCACGATGGGAAGTTTCGGAAGATCAGCTGAAAGTCGCTGCACAAGTTGAGAAGATGGAGGGCCCTGTAGTCGTGATCACGCGACGAGGATACTACGCGAAATGAAGACGCCGGCTTCAGCGAGATCAAGATGGAGTTAACCGCAGCCGCGGAAAAGCGTCTCCGCTAAATCGGCATCCTCATACGCAAGGACTACTCTACCCTCCTCAAAGACAGCTGACTTCGTATCAGAAGGTTGCGGGCGCAGTTCGAACTGACCTTCATTTCTTAGCGACTCTGTTGAAGTGAACCAGCGTAGAAGCTTTATTAACGTACTCGAGCTCGAAGCTCGCGTCCGACGAAGACTGGTTTTCGGCAAGACGATACACGCCATCGTGTCCGCCCGACACACTGCTTCCCTGAACGCGGGCCAGGAATGCCTGAGCTTCACTCTTGCTCACCTGCTCTTCACGTGAAGAGGTGCTGACAGCCTGGAGCGCGTACGACTTCAACATCTTCGACCAATACGCGTGAAACAACGGGTGAGTGGTAAAGACATCGGCGGAAACCACCTTGCCGCCAACCGCAGCAATGACTCCAACGATGTCATCACTGGAAAACTTGTCCTTGAGTGCGTGTTCGAAATCATCGATCTGTTTATTGACCTTCTTATCTTCGTACACGCTATTCAAAGTTCCAGTCGAGGAGCTCGCGCTAGTCACGACGACAGTTTCGGAAACAGCACTCCAGACGTCGCCCTGGCTTTTCGCGGCTTCTGCCTTTTCACGAACTTTGGGCAGGGCCATCGGCGCCGGCTCCGCGACGATACTCACTGCCTCACCGCGGCCCGCGCCGTTGCCAACAACGGTATTGCTTGTGCTGTGCCCGAAGCCCGGGCCGCCGGACCAACGCCCGTGCTCAACGCAGAAAACATCCAGGGGAACCGGAGTGTTCGATGCTTCGATTATGCAATCATGCCCGACTATACGATCCTGTCTTCCGCCGAGAATCATTTCTCCGGCGATTAGCAGGAGGGGCTTGCCCGACGCGTTGGTTAGCGCCAAACGATTCACTTCCGCGCTCGCTGAATTTCGATGGGTGTCAATTGCACGCGACCGACCATCGGCCCCCAGTTCGGTGATCGTCACTTTCCTCGATTTCAATCCTTCATCGAGAGTTATCAGCTCGATGCTCGAGCATGGAGAATTAGAGATAACCGGAAAAAGCGTGAGGTTCTTGTACGATGCTGGCGAGCCCACTCGCCAGTCCTGTTGGGCGGGTGCCGACGATGTTGAGACGGCCGCAGTTGGCTTCTGAACTTTCGAGCGACTGTTGGATCTTGCTTCAACTGTGCCGCTTGAAAGCGAGCAGCCCGTCACCATCGCACACACCACCACTAACGCAAGCAATGTGGCCGGGAACTTCATATTCATCTCCCTTTTGTTTTGGACTGAAGGCGGGCTGGAGAATCTATCTGGCCTTAGAACGCTCGGCCGTGGGTTAACTTGCAGTCAAACTCGATTGATTGGTGTGTGAAGAGTGATGCGTGAAACGTGATGCGTGAAAGCTGAAACGTGATACGTGATGCGTGAAATGTGGTTTGATTAATTGACCGCTGGTTGTGGCTCATGCTCGCAATCTCGGTCGCGTTTCACGTTTCACGCCTCACGCACCAGCTTTCACTTGTCACGCTTCATTCATCACGCATCCGCCTCGGTCGGCATTTCCAATAATAATTTGTGAAGCCTTCCGCATCGTACAAGCGGCGAAAAGTCATCTCGACAAGCTGGCCTATCTTAACGTCCGCAGGATTGCGATCGGTCATCATCAAATAAGCTCGCCCTCCGCCTTCGAAATCGACAACCGTCATTACGCTTGGCGGATCGGGGTCGGCGTTCAGAAAATCTACAGTGAAGGTAAACAATGTTGCTTGCTTGTCGGCGAGCCTGACGCTTTCAAAGTTGTCGCGAGTCTGACAGCTTATGCAGACCCGCTGGCGTGGGTATTGAATCTTTCCGCAATTCAAACAGCGATGACCATGGAACCGGTAGATGTCATCGCGTCTTCTCCAGATTAAGGGCGCCGACGCTGACGGCGCCTGGCGTCGAGCTGCTTCGGTATCAATCAGCTCGCGAAATTTCGCGTAGCGTTCGTAACTATCGAGACTTGCTTTTGAGGCAATGCTTCCCGAAACGCCCTTGCGACCCTTGACTGCTCTCGCGTTCTTGATCTCGTCAGTTACTTCAAACAGCAAGGCGTCGCAACCTGAGCCGTAGCCGACGACCAATAGCTTGTCGCCGGCACTGGCCGTCTCCAGCACCGATGACAGCACCAGCAGCGGCATCGCTGTTCCAGAGTTGCCGACGTTTCCGAAAAGGTGATCGGGCACTTGTTCCGGTTTTAGACCGACGCTCTTCGCTGTTGAAGCGAGCGTTCCCGGGTCTGGAGCGTAGAAGATTGCTTTGGTAATTTCGGCTGGCCCGATCGCGCTGCGCTCGAACAACTCAGTGATCGTCTGCCGAACCGCCCGCTGATAACCTTGCGTGATCGCGAAGCGCTCTTCCCAACCTGAGACGAAACGATCGTCGCCCTTGCGCCAGACGTCTGTCATCTCATCAACGGTCGAGTGATTCGCAATCAAATTCGCGATCACTTTATCGCGACCTATGCAGATCGCTGCCGCGGCGTCGCCAAAAATTCGCTCGTTGGCGGACTTCGGCGGAGCGAGTCTCGTGTCAGCCGACGTGATAATAACATTGCCGGCCGACCCAGCTTTCACTGAGTCAACCGCCGCCAAAGTGGCTGTGGTGGCCGATCTCAGGGAACTCGTATAGTCGGCCGTGCGCACGTCACTGCGCAAATCAGCGGCAGTCGCGATCAACGCCGAAGCTTGCTTCTCGGCGTATGGAGAAGTGGTAGTCGCGAACATCAAGCTGTCCACATCGCGGCCTTCACTGCCCGCTAGAAGATCTCGTACAGCTTCGACTGCCATCGTGATCGAGTCTTCATCGACGTTCGCGACAGCGCGTTCGCCGTCACCGGCTCGTCCGCCCCACGCTCGAGCGATCTCCTTGTGAGCCAGACGATAAAAAGGTATGTAAGCTCCAAATGAAGTTATTCCAGTCATCGATGTAGCCTTTGTCGAATGACCGTATTTCGCAGCATAACGAAGTTGACGACACTATGACTGTCAGCGCTTAAAGGAAGCATACACCAACACACCCGACAGGAGTGCCACTACTGGTCCTAGGACGAGCGTAACCTGAAGCCGTACCGAAGAGTCAACAACAAGGATTATGATGAGGACGCTAATAACCATTAGTGTCGCAAGGATTCGGTAGAAAGCAGGCTCCCTCTGGTCCAGATGTTTCGACTCCATTCCGTCTAAGAACTCGCGTTCATTTCGCAGACTAGCGTCAACGCGATTCTCTTTCGCAGGCTGACTAAGCGAGCGACTGGCAGCTTCAGTTCGCAGTTTGATAGCGAGTTTGATGCTCTCCTCAACGCCCGGTTCGTTTGGAGAGAGTAAAAGCGCCTGATCCCAGTTCTTGATCGCTAGTTGATAGTTCCTTTTGTCATAAGCGTCTGTTCCAGCGGCGAGCAGTTGTTTCACCCGGGTTTCTTGCGTTTCTGCTTTTCTGATCGCCTTCCGTGCAGCCTCGATGCTTCTTTGAACCCCAGGCTCATCGGGAGAGAGTGCCAAAGCCTCATTCCACTTCTCGATTGCAATGTCATGTTGCTTCGCATCAAAGGCTACTGTCCCTTCCGCGATCAATCGCTTCACGCGGGTCCTTCGGCCCCCTTCCTTCCTGATCTGCCGCTGTGCCGCATCAATGCTTTCGTCGACGCCCGGCACGGTCGGATCGAGCTTCTTTGCTTCTTCCCAGTGTCGCACCGCCGCCTTGTAGTCACCGTTGTCGAACGCAGTCGCTCCTGCAGAAATCAACTCGTCGATACTCGCCTTCTTTTCAGCGTCTTCGATACTCTCCTCAAGTCCGGGCACACCGGGTTCACGCTCCTTTGCTGCCTCCCAATGTTGGATCGCCGCCTCGTACTCACCATCATTCAGCGCCGACGCTCCCGCGGAAACTAACTCTTCAACGCTCGCGTTCTGCTCTGCGACCTTCGCGAGCACGCTGTCGTCGCGCTGACCCTCTGAATCTGGCGGCTCAGCCATAACTCCGACTTCAGCGGCTCCAAAACTGGCTGACTCAGTCTGCTTGTTTATGGGGATCACGATTCTTCGCGGCGTGCCAATTACTATCGTCTTGTCGGACTGATCAAGGTTGGTTGGATCGATGGCATGGCGAATCGCGACTCGCATATCGGCCGCGCTTGAGTGTCGCTGGTTGCGGCTCAGTGCGAGGGCCTTTTGAATCTCCGAGGCTATCGCAGGTGCACACGCCGAATTCACGTCGCTCGCTGTGCGCAATGGATCACCCTCGCCGTCGACAAGGGCGGCGGCGCGAGTCAGCGCGTCTACCGGCGTTGTTCCCGTCACAAGGTGATAAAGCGTAGCGGCGAGTGAATATAGATCGCTGCGAGGGTCGGTGCCGATGCCTTGAATCTGTTCCATCGGCGCATAGCTCGGTGTGTATCCGAAGATGCTGCCGCTCGAAGTCACTCGCGTCATCTGCAACGGCAGACCCTTGGCGAGACCGAAGTCAAGCAAGATGATCTGGCCTCTTTCCGTAAGCTTCAGGTTCTGAGGCTTGATGTCGCGGTGAACGATGGATGGGTCTTGTGAGTGCAGATACTCGAGCGCGTCGAGCAATTGATCTGCCCATCTGACGACCTCGTCGCCAGGAAACGGCCCGCCTCGGCGTTTCAGCGTCTCCGCCAAGTCGTCGCCGGGTATGTATTCCATTATCAGGAACTGACCATTCTCTTCGGTGAAGTGGTCACTGACTCGTGGCAGCGCCGGATGACGCAGGCGAGCAAGCAACCGAGCCTCACGCTCGAAGGCTTTGCTCATGCGCTGATCGGTGAAGAGCGTCTCCTTGAGGGCGACGAGACTGTCGAGTCGCTGATCTCGGGCAAGGTATACCGCACCCATTCCGCCTTCAGCGATCAATCTCTCGATTTCGTAGCGATTCTGTAACAGCGTACTTGGCGCAAGCATTCGGTTCCACCTTTACTCTGCTAGCAGGAGGCCCAGGTTCTCGTTCTTCAACTACGAGCTAATATCAAGGTCACGAACTGAAAGTCAAGAATGATACTCAACGGTGAGTCGATAGAACAAAACCTAACTTCGCACTATTGAGCTGTGGTCTTTCGATAGGGTTGACGTGTCTTTAGATGAGCAATAGATCTGAAGTGCCTGGTATTGAAAGTACACAAAGTAGCATTCAGCCCGAGCGCGCATTCGGCTATGAGAACGTCCAGCACGCTGAGGGCGTTTGTCAGTCGCCCCTTCGCGAATTCGATTAGTGCCTGATTGCAATCAGTATCTCTAGGCCAGTAGATTCGAAATGGCGCGACACGCTTAAGCAGGCGCTTCATCTCCATCTTGCTGCGACAACCGTCCATCAGCTCTAACACAACGAATCCAGGCAATGCAGGAGCCTCATCGGTTAGCGAACCAAGCCATTCGACTGCAGGCTCATAACCCCGAAGCACGTCAACCATCACGTCAGTGTCTAGCAGAAGCACGATCACTCACTCTTCGTTTTGAGGCTTGTTTGCGAAGCCGATGCGCGAACTCCCGGCTGTCACGAATGTCGTCTCGATCTGCCCACATCCCAACTAGCCCGGACTTTTGGATGGCAATAACCAACTCAGCGCCGGTCGACGGTTTTGAGTCGGCCTCCTCGGCTTGCGCGTTTGATATCAGGAGCTTCGATCTATCCCTCATAATTTTTCCTTTGCAAGTCGGTGCAGTCCATTTTAACAGTAACTGAAAGCTCGCTGGAATCTATAACCAGCTCACGAGGAACGTGGGCGATAGATTGCTCTGTGACTAACCTGCTGGACCGCTCGAGATTTTTCAGCCACAAGAAGTAGATCAAGAACCACAAATTCATGTCCCTTGCGCTCGAAGCAGTCTGCGATTCGGCCCCTGATTGAAATCTCTTCTCCGTCGCGAACAGCGCTCCAATTGATCAAGTCGCTCGCGGCATGAATCCACGGACCAAGTTTGAAATTACGCATCAGGATTTCGTTCGCAGATCGAAGCAGCACAAATGGATGCGCGACGGCTCCAACTTCGGAGTAGATCAATAGCCGCTCGTTCAAGCTCTCAAGCACGTCAACATCAGGAACGATCAGCTTCTGAGTCAGAGAGCCAAGCAAAGTCCCAGGTACCAGAGACTCTCTTGTTGCGGCCGGCCTCGCTTCAAGCGGAGGCAACGGCGCCTCGGGATAGCCGTCAATCAAAGGAGCGTCCAGCCATTCCGATCTGTCACCCAAAGTAGCAAGCGCAGTTGCGCACTTCGCGCCGTCTTCGCGGCTCGCAGTGACGTTGACTCTGATTGGAGATTCGATTTCGTCCACCTCAGTCTGTACTACAACCTCTTCACCATCGTAGAAAGGCTGCTGAAACTTGACCTGCATCGACCCGCGGTCGAGCCAATCGAGTCCGAAGCGCGCCACCAGTGGAACGGTCATGTAAGCGAAGACAGTTATGCCGGGGACTAACCCGCCTCGAAAACCGTAGCTCGCCGCCTCCGAATCATCATGGATTTTGTTTTCCGAGTCCGCCGAAGTGTTTCGCGCGCGAACGCGATAGATTGGAAGCAACATATTCTCTTAAAGCTTTGTGCGGGCGGCAATCAGTTCTTCTTCGCGGGTACCTTCTTCTGAGATTCGGTCTTCTGCCTTCTCTTTTCTTCCAGCGACTTCATTTCCTGGCTCCGTTTCCGTAACCGATACCCCACGTTCCCGCAAAGGCAATCTCATCGATTGATTTGCGAGCGCGCGGCGCAAGCTCCTTCGCGCGGGGCTTCTCTTCGAGTGCGTTCAGATCGCCTCGGTACGGATAGCCGATCGCAATCATCGCAATCGGAGTAAAGCCTTCAGGAATTCCAAACTCACTTCGAGCGCGTTCGGCGTCGTAGCCTGCCATCGGATGAGCAGCCAACCCCAACTCGACGGCTTCGAGCAAGAGATTTTCCGTAGCAAGCCCAACGTCGTGTTGCGCCCATCGATTCGGTTTTCCGTTTTGCTCGAACGTGTCGCGCGCCACTGAAAGCATCAACACAGGAGCTTTGTTTGCCCATGCATTTCCGGCCGCCAGACAAGCGCGCGCCTGTTCTATTGTTTCGGTATTCGAACCATCAAACACCAGGAAGTATCTTGGCTGATCGTTGAAACAAGACGGCGACCATCGCGCCGCCTCGAGCAACGTCAATATTTTTTCGGATTCGACCTGCCGGCCCTCCTCAAAGATTCGCGGACTCCAGCGGCGGCGCATCAAATCGTTTATCGGATAGTCGACTGGCGCCGGCCTCTCCGGATAAGTCGAAGCCTCATTCAATGAACTCTCAACTATCGTGGCGACTTCGAGGCCAATGTGCCGCAGATGACCGGACATGTGCGAGATGTAATCGACGAGCACGAATCCAAGAGTCATCGGCTCGGAACCATCAATGGACAACTTGTGAGACCACGAACTCTGCGGCGCAGCTTCAGCAGCAGTCAGCAACTGACGATTCAATGACCGCCAAAGGGCAATCAAGTCACTCCAGTTGCGATTCTGATAGCCGTGCAACTCAACCCATTGGTCTCCGTCGTAGCTCGGCATCGCAAGATTGTCTTCGAGCCCGGCGCGGACGACTCGCTGATGGTTGTTAACCGCGGAATCGATCAGATGGCCGAGCTCTTCTTTGATAGACCAGCTACTGGGAGCGGATTTGGCAGCCACCTGTTCGCTGGTTAGCGCGGCGAGACGAACCGGTACAACCGCGATGAGCGCGCGAAGATTGTCCATCGCCTGTTTGACTGCGGCCATTTCCTCTTGCGACATGAGCTATGACCTCGCCGCGAAGAGTTCTTTGAACCGCGTCGTCAACGCCGGCTCGATGTTCAATAGCCGCTCATAAACGGTGAGCTGCCCACGATGATACATCTCGTGGCTGTAGGCGAAGTGCAAAAGCGCAAGCTTGGTCGTCATCTTGCCATCGAACCGGCGAGTCTCGTCCATTAACCCCTCTACGCCGAACGCAAGGATTTTTTCGGCCGCAGCTTGCTGGCTGCTCGCGAGCAACTTGAGCAAACCGTCCTTGTCATTAGTAGAGTCGAGCTCGCCCGCGTACAGTTTGATCATCTCCGCGATCTTAGCGCGCATAAGATTCGTATCCGGGCGGCACATCTCACCCACCAGTATCGCTTGAGTTCCGATGATATGTTGAACAAGCTCGGTAATGCTGCGAGTATCGGGAGTCGCCTTGAAGTCGAACTTGTCGGCTGGAATCTTTGAAGCTTCGGCGATCAATCCTTCACGCACGTCCTTCCATGTTGCGATCAGGTTATCAAGTGACATTTGGTCCTCCTAAATTTCAAACGGTTCGCCGATTATACGGCCTGAATCCGCGTGCTTCCAGCAGAGTCTCGCAAACTTGACTTCGGCGGATCACAGAAAGTAGCATTCACCGCGCACTCAGTGGATGCGCTCGCGGTTCGTGGCTCTTCTTTCTTTCGACTGGACACTGCCCATATTTTTCAACTAGCGAAAGGTTAGCCTTATGTCCCGTTTGGTTGTCGCACTCGTCGTAGCTCTGTCGCCGCTTTGCGCATTCTCGCAGGAAAAGCCTCAGGACAAATCCATCACAACGCGCACAAGCGGTCTTCAAAAACTGGATGGCTTCATTCCGCTCTACTGGGATCCGGCAAGCGGCAAAATGTTGATGGAAGTTTCGCGCTTCGACAGCGAGTTTCTCTATCAGGTCTCGCTTCCAACCGGGGTCGGCTCGAATCCGCTGGGGCTCGATCGAGGGCAGCTTGGTGGTTCACACGTGGTTCGTTTCGAGCGCATCGGCCCGAAGGTGCTGATGGTCGAAACTAATTATCGTTACCGCGCTCTCTCTTCCGATTTAGCAGAACGCCGCGCCGTCGACGAGTCATTTGCGCAGTCCGTTTTGTGGGGATTCAAAATCGAAGCGTCGGAAGGCGACCGCGTGCTCGTCGACGCAACAACGTTCTTCATGCGAGACGCTCACGGAGTGATCGATCGACTGCGCCAGGCAAGACAAGGTCAATATCGTTTGGACGATTCGCGCAGCGCGTTCTTCCTTCCGCGCACCAGGGCCTTCCCGAAAAACACCGAGGTCGAAACGATTCTCACATTCGTTTCCGACGGCGAAACGGGTCAGCTCGTCGTCGAAACAGTTCCGTCGCCTCAATCGTTGACCGTTCGCGAGCATCATTCACTCGTCGAGCTTCCGGATTCCGGTTACACGCCGCGCAATCTCGATCCAAGAGTCGGCGTGTTCGGTCTTACATTCTTCGATTATGCTTCGCCGATCACCGAACCCATCGAGAAGCGATGGATAGTGCGGCACAGGCTTCAAAAGAAAAATCCGAACGCACTGGTCTCAGAAGTCGTGAAGCCAATTGTCTACTACGTTGACAATGGAACCCCCGAGCCGATTCGCAGCGCGCTGGTCGAAGGCGCATCCTGGTGGAACGCAGCTTTCGAAGCGGCGGGCTTCAAGAACGCGTTTGAGGTTAAGGTGCTGCCCGAAGGCGCCGACCCGATGGATCTTCGATATAACATGATCAACTGGGTCCATCGCTCGAGTCGTGGTTGGTCTTACGGCAGCAGCGTTACCGATCCGCGAACCGGCGAGATCATCAAAGGCAACGTGACTCTCGGCTCGCTGCGAATTCGTCAGGATTATATGATCGGCACCGGTATGGTTCCGATCATTGCCGGGTACGGCCAGAGCTACGGAGACGGAGAGTGTGAATTCGGCGCGGTCAACGACCTGGACTATCTTGCGGATCTCGACACATCGACTGACGCTGCGGCGATGTCACTCGCTCGAATACGCCAGCTGGCGGCTCACGAAACAGGACACACACTCGGGCTCGCGCACAACTTCGCTGCGAGCACTTACGGACGCGCTTCGGTGATGGATTATCCGGCGCCGATGGTTGAGATCAAAAACGGCAAGCTCGATCTATCTAATGCGTACGCCGTGGGCATCGGAGCTTACGACAGATTCGCGATCAAGTACGCGTATTCGGAATTCGCGCCAGGCGCAAACGAAGCGACCGAGCTCGAACGCATCGTTGAAGCCGGAGTCGCTGCCGGAATGCTATTCATCTCGGACGCGGACGCGCGACCGCCGGGCGCTGCGCATCCGCTGGCGAGCTTATGGGATAACGGCGCCGACCCGATAGCGATGCTTCGACACGAGATGGACGTGCGCCGCATCGGGCTTTCGCAATTCGGTTTGGGGAACATTCCGGTAGGCACTCCGCTGTCGCTCCTTGAGGCAAAACTGCTTCCGCTTTACCTTCATCATCGCTACCAGCTCGAAGCGGCGGTGAAATCTTTGGGCGGAGTATTTTATACGTACGCCGTGAAAACGGCTTCAGGAGCCAATCCTGTGACAGTACAGCAAATCGTAGAGCCTGCGCGACAACGACAAGCGCTCGCGGCGGTGCTCGAAACGATCGGTCTTGATGCGCTCGCGATACCGCCGCGAATTCTCGATCTGATTCCTCCGCGGGCGTTCGGCTACGAAGGCGGACCGACCGAGTTGTTTGCTAAACGCACCGAGCCTACGTTTGATCCGATCGCGGCCGCAACTATCTCGGCGGATCTTGCGGTGTCCGCTTTGCTCGAACCACATCGCGCCGCCAGACTGATTGAATTCCACTCGCGTAACAATGCGAATCCTGATTTCAAAGAAGTCGTCGACGCCCTGATAGCAGCTACCTGGAAGGTCTCAACATCGAAGAACGCTTATCACGCGGCGATCGCTCGCGCGGTGCAGAGCTTGACAGTGAATCGTCTGATGGAACGCGCGTCAGACCCGGACGCGTCGCCGCAAGTGCGGGCCGTCGCTACCGAAGCTCTTCGAGAACTGGACTCGTGGCTCAAGCTTCCGGCTTCCGCAATGGTCAACGGCGCTCATCGCAGCGCGACTCGCGAAGATATAGAAAGATTTCTTGCGCGCCCGGACGCGACGCGAAAGCAGACGCCTCCGTTAACCACACCGCCGGGCGATCCGATCGGCGGGAAGGCTACAAAGAATTAATTCCTGAAATGGAGAAAGGACTCGATGCCCTTCACCGACGATGACGGAGTGAAGATCTACTGGAAAGAGAGCGGAGCCGGCGACCCGTTGTTGCTGATTATGGGTTTGGGCTACACGCACGACATGTGGTTTCGCTCCGAACCCATTTTAGCGCAGCGCTATCGAACGATCAGCTTTGACAATCGAGGCGTCGGTCGCAGCGATGTGCCTCCGGGCCCGTATCCAATCTCGACTATGGCGGCTGACGCGGCTGCGGTGATAGATTCAGCCGGAGTCAAGCGCGCGCACGTGTTCGGCATATCGATGGGCGGCATGATCGCTCAAGGGTTCGCGCTTCAATATCCCGAGCGCGTTCGCTCGCTCATTTTAGGCTGCACCAGTCACGGCGGGCCCGAAGCTGTGCTGGCAGACGCCGAAGTGGTCACGACGTTGATGGCGCGCGGAACAATGTCTGTGGAAGACGGCATCAGAGCGATGGTGCCGTTCATCTACGACGCTTCGACTCCACGCGAGCGAATCGAAGAGGATCTTGAGATTCGGCGCAGAACATTTCCAACGGCCGCCGGTTACTTTGCGCAGGTCCAGGGTATCTTCGCGTTCGAGGCGCGCAGCCGGCTACCTCAACTGAAAGTGCCGACGCTTGTGGTGCATGGAGAATCGGATCGATTGGTCCCTCCGGAAAACGGGCGGCGTATTGCGAAGCTAATCGAAGGCGCGAGACTTGTAATGCTGCCGCGAGCGAGTCATATCTTTCCGACCGATCAACCCGAGGCCGCTCATCAAGCGATTCTTACTTTTCTTGCGGAGCAGAACGGGCTGGTTTGAAACTGCTCACGCATATCACAGATCGTCAGAATAGCGAGGAAACTGAATCACAACGATAGAAGGGGCACACTATGGAAACCGCAAAACTCATAGTCGAGTACTTCAAAGTTCTTATGTGGCCGCTCGTTGTTATAGTGGCCCTGGTGGCGTTTTCGACTGACATCAGCAAGCTTTTAGGACGGGTTCAGATCATTTCCGCTGGTCCAGTTTCCGTTGGGACGGCTCCGGGCACACGCGAAAATGCACAAGCCAAGCCAGCACCCGACATATGGTTCAATACGCTCCAGACTCCGATTTCCCAGCAAGCGTGCATAGAGCAGGCGAGGGCGGCGCTGGGCAATACTAAGTTCAAAGGCGGCGACATTGGACTTCTCAGCTATGGGTATGATGAAGCGTTTGTGGGAGCGATCTGGTGTGGAGCGCGTGACAACTCTGTGCTCATCACTGTTGCAGGCCCGCATGAAGATCTTCAGAACCGACATAAGGAATTGCAAGACGCTTTTTTGGCGGCCGCGACCAAGTAGTTTTTTTGAATACCTTGGCCCGGCAAGAATGAATCTTCCCACCGGGCCTCGATGTGGCTGACAAAAAGCTCGTGACTACTTCTTCTTGTACTTCTCAAACCAACCGCGCAGAAAAAGAATCTGTTGAAGCCGGTTCGACGGATGACGAGGCGCCGCGTTGAAGCCGTGATACTCATCAGGCAGTCTCACCATTAGCGTGTCGATCTTGCGAAGCTTTAAGGCGCGATAGAACTGCTCGGTCTCTTCGATCGGCGTCCGCAGATCAAGCTCGCCTTCTATCAGCATCGTAGGAGTCGTGACGTTCCCAACATAAGTGATCGGCGAGCGGCGAAGGTGCTCGGACGGATCTTCCCAGGGCAGCTTCTTGAAATTGTAATACCACGACGAGCCATCGGTGGTGCCCACGAAGCTATACCAGTTGATAACCGGCTTCATCGAAACTGCGGCCGCGAATCGATTCGTGTGACCGACTATCCACGCGGTCAGCACTCCACCGCCGCTCCCGCCGCACACGAACAAGTTGCGATCGTCGATGTAGCCCTTCTTGATCACCGCATCCACGCCGTTCATCAAATCATCGTAGTCCTTGCCCGGATAGTCGTTGTTGATCGCGTTGCCGAACTCCTGGCCGTAGCCGGTCGAGCCTCGCGGATTCGTGTACAACACGACGTAGCCTTCGGCGGCGTGATTCTGAAACTCGAAGTTGAAGCCTACGCCATACATTCCATGCGGTCCGCCGTGAATGTAAAGGATCAGCGGATACTTCTTAGACGGGTCGAAGTCCGGTGGCTTGACGATCCAACCCTGGATCTTTTTGCTGCCAACCGAGTCGTACCAGATTTCTTCAACCGCACCGAGCGATCGGCCTTCGAGCAGATCATCGTTCACGGCGGTCAGCTTGCGGGGCGACGGCTGCTTCAAGTTGAAAACGACGACATCGCCTGGCTCATGCGGGCTCGTGAGCACCGCAGCACAAACCCCGTTCCTGGCCATCGATGAAACTTGCAGTTGCTGGTTGCCTTGAGTGACCTGACGCGGCGCACCTCCGTTGATTGATTCGAAGTATAGATTGTCGCTTCCTTTGTCTTCCGTCGTGAAGTAGACGCCGCTCCCATCGGCCGCCCACATCGGGCGCGCCGGCGACCGATCGAACCCGCCGGTCAACGTTTTCTTGTTGCTTCCATCGATGTTCATCAGGCAGAGCTTCGAAACTGTATAAGTATCATCGCTCATATCGTGACCCGTGTAAGCGATCAAGCGGCCGTCGGGCGAAACGACAGGACTCTGATCCGGTCCCTTGCGATCCGTAAGCGCTTTGACTGAGCCGTCTCTCACCGATAGCGAGTAGATTTCCGAATCACCGCGTTGGTATTCAGCATCAGGCTTCCGCATTCCGCTGAAGATGATCGTTTGAGAATCAGGGGTCCATTCTGGCGCGCCGTGATTGTAGTCGCCTTCGGTCAGCTGGCGCGGCGTGCCACCGGTGTCGGGGATCACAAAAATGTGAGTGAAACCGTCAGCGCGATATCCCTGTCCGTCTGCTCGATAGTCGAGCCTGTCGATCACTCGCGGCGGATCAATCCACTTCGCACCCGCAGGCCTGGCTGGAAGCCTGACGGTGAATGCAGGCTTTGATGGAACATTCATCGTGAACGCGATTCGCTTGCCGTCCGGCGACCAGGCGAGATTGCTTGCGCCGCGCTCGAGCCGAGTCAACTGGGTTTCTTCGGCCGTGTCCATCCACTTGACCCATATCTGATTGCCGCTCGGCTGACCCGCTGCCATATAAGCGATGCGTTTGCCGTCGGGTGACCATTCGGGCGACGAACCCTTCACGAGAAAGCGATTCTTACTGCCGTCGGAGTTCATGATCCAGACATCGCTTTCGAATTTATCATTCACCTTATCGGTCCACCGTCGCGTGTAGACTATCTGCGAACCGTCGGGTGAGATTTGTGGCGCCGCTACGCTTTCCCAATCAAGCAACAGGTCGAGCGTCAGCTTTCCTTTCCCGTTGGCGGACACTCGCGCGACAAGTGAAACGAAAGTCACCGCGACGACCGCGACCATCAGCGAAAGTGAAATGAGAACGCGAGCGTTGTCGCGCTTCACGCGCAACGAATTGCGTGTGTTCATGGTGATTGCTCCTGAGTTGAAATTAGTACGATTCCACTGTGGAAGCCGTCGCGGCGAAAGCAACAACCGCTTGGCGCGTGGATTCTATGTCTCCTTGAAGTCCCGGTCAAGCAGAGCGCTCGCGGACTGAAGACGACCGGCAATAAAACGCGAATGGCGTTCAAAATTGCGACTCGAGGACTGCTTGGTTATGATTGTCTTTGACTCAAAGGAGAACGGCGATGGATCACTCACCTGGATTTCTAAAAATTGTCAACGATGCCAAATCCCGAGTCCGTGAAAACACTCCAGAAGACGTAAGACGGAAACAGCAAGCTGACGAGAGCTTCTTCCTGGTCGACGTGCGCGAAGACAACGAGTGGCAAAAGGGTCACGCCCGAGGCGCGATACATCTGGGCAAAGGAATAATCGAACGCGACGTTGAGAAAGAAATACCGGATCACGACGCTGAGATAATTCTTTACTGCGGCGGCGGGTTTCGTTCGGCGCTTGCAGCGGACGCGCTTCAGCAGATGGGCTACAAGAAAGTCATCTCGATGGACGGCGGATGGAAGCGCTGGAAAGAGCTTGGCTATCCGATCGAGGCTGAATCGCAATAGGCCGGGCAATGTTTCCAGCGTATAGGGGTGCCTCTCCGTGGGCGCCCCTTGGTTGGTTTACGACGTGTCTTAAGTAGGAGAATCCGCGAAGGACCTAAAAGCCGGTGACGAAACGAAAGTTCATAACGGAGGATGTCGATGATGAGCGCTACTCCGATGCGGAGTGCCCTGAATGCGGTGCCGTGATAAACGCGCATTTTCAACGCGGCCGAAATTGGCGACGGCTTCAGTGTCCGATTTGCCATCGTCACGTAACCATCTCGATTGAGAAACAAGAACGACCTCTTATTCGACTCGGTCGTGCGGGCGGAGAGTGAAATAAAAAGAGAGCAATCAAGAATGGCTTCTGAACTTATTGAAGCGAACATCACCGACTTGCCGCATGTCGTTCTTTCAAGGCGCCGCCGCCGCGTAGTCACTGCCGGGGTGATGCTTGGCATGTTTCTCGCCGCGCTCGAGGCGACGGTGGTCGGCACCGCTATGCCGACGGTCATCGCATCGCTCGGCGGACTCGATCGCTATAGCTGGGTGTTCTCGGCTTACCTGCTGACTTCTACGGTGACAGTTCCGGTGTGGGGACGACTATCTGACTTGTACGGCCGGCGAGTCTTCTATTTGATCGGCGTCGTGTTCTTTCTCGTCGGCTCAGCGTTGTCTGGAGCTTCGCAATCAATAGAGCAACTGATCATCTTTCGAGCGATTCAGGGATTGGGCGCGGGCGCGTTGATCCCGCTCAGCATGACGATCAACGGCGATATCTACACTCTTCGCGAACGAACTCGAATGCAGGGTCTGTTCAGCGGAGTGTGGGGACTGGCTTCGATACTCGGGCCGCTCGCTGGAGGATTCATTACAGATCACATCTCGTGGCGATGGGTGTTCTACATCAACATACCTTTCGGGCTTGCGGGCGCGATCGTTGTTGGCCTTGCGCTTGTTGAGCCAAAGCAGCATTCGAAACCTGTGATTGATTATTTCGGCGCGGTCTGGCTGACGATAGCGATTACACTTCTGTTGCTGGTGCTCGTTGAAAGCGGCGACCCGACGATCTGGACCAACCCGATAACGCTTATCGGCGTCGCGGGAATATTGATTTTCAGCGCGCTGTTTGCCTGGACTGAACAGCGCGCTCAGGAGCCGATCGTTCCGTTCTCGCTTTTCAGGAATCGCATAATCGCCGCCGGGTCGGTCACTGCATTCATGGTCGGCGCTGCGATGTTCGGCGCACTGTCATTTATTCCGCTCTTCGTTCAAGGCGCGCTTGGCGGCACAGCGACAGAAGCGGGCGCGCTGCTCACCCCGTTTCTTTTAGGTTGGGTGACGATGTCGGTCGTCGGCGGCCGTTTGATGTTTCGGATTGGCTATCGTCCGACGATCCTTGCGGGATTGGTTGTGCTGGTAGCGAGCTTCGGAGTGTTGGCGACCTTCGGCAGCACCACGCCGCGTTCGTGGCTAATCGGAGATGTGCTTGCGATGGGAATCGGGATGGGATTGGTGATGTTTGCATTGCTGATCACCGTTCAGAACTCGGTCGATCGAAGCCAGCTTGGAATCGCAACTTCGCTCAATCAGTTTTCGCGCTCGATAGGGCAGACAGTTGGAGTAGCAGTAATGGGAACAGTGATGACCATCAGCCTGGCTTCGCACATTGCAGAGATTCAAAAAGAGAGCGGCTTGCCTGAAGCGGACGTCGCTCGCACGGTTCACAACCCGAGTGCGCTGATCGATCCAATCGCTCGCGCTGCGCAAAATCCAGAGTTGATCAAGGCAATGAAAGGTGCGCTTTCAGGTGCGCTTCACAACGTGTTCCTGACCGGAGTTGCATTCGCGGTGCTTGCGTTCCTATCGGGCTTCTGGCTCCCGGCGGGCGAGATGAAGACCGAGACGAAGGCGGCCAAAGAGCAGGATAAGATCCCGCGGACTCCAGCCGAATGCCAGCGAATGTTGATGGCGGAGATGACTACGATGGATGCCGAACAGGAGCCTGCAATGGCTGAGAAGCGTTGATTCAACAACGTGCACTTAAGCGACGATATCAATTCGATTCCGGAGTCAACACCATGGTAATCAGTCACACTCAGTTGGTTGCAATCGAGATCTTTAGGCTGGCAATCCCGTAGGGATGACCTGTCTATAGACGAACGCACGTAGTCAGAGCGCTGTAGCTCCGTAGGAGCGACCTTTGGTATTCCGAAGCAGTCCTCGAAGGAATCAGGTCGCTCCTACGGAGCTGCGAAATCCTCGCCCACGGAGGACTATAGACAGGTCATCCCTACGGGATTGCCAGCCTGAAGATCTCGATTGCAATCCATCAAACTGATTGTGACTGAGTACCAGACTTCTTGGCCGACAAATCAGCGGGTAGATGGTCAGCCTTACCAATCAACTGCTCAAAGATTTCCTTGGGAGTCTTTGACTTAGTATTCTGGCCCGCCGAGTTAGTGCTAGGTTGCTTCTTGAGTGTCAGCTTCGATGTGCGATTCGATTCAGCCATCACTTTCATCCTTAGTAGGGCTGAGTATACCATGTCATTAAGAATGAAAAACACACAGCCAATGATTTCCGTTTTCAGTAACGTCTCTTGATGTTCTAGTAGTACAATCGCACAACCATGGTTGGAATCTTTGGTGGTTTGTTGGCGGTAATTCAATTCGTTGGAGGATGCCTTATTTATGTGCTTGTTGGCCCTAAGGCTTGGGGTACAACAGAGGACGCCAAAGGACTACGTGCATTATTTGGCGGCGTGATTATTGGCGTTCTCATAGGAGTCGCGATTCAGCCATTTGTAACTGCTGGTCCAGCGCCAGGAACCCACAAAGCGGCCTGGATTGGTTTGACTAGTATCGCAGGTTTGTTTCTTGGCTTTGCTTTGTACAAGCTGGATCAGTTACTGAGAAAGCCCTCAGATTACACGGCGTAGCAACGCAGGAACAGCACACTACCGCGTGATTTGAAACGCACAGTGTACCCTTCTAGAATGACACAATGACCCTCAACCTCTTCCACCCCGCTGTCGCAAACTGGTTTTCTAAAACCTTCAACGCGCCGACTGCGCCCCAGGAACGTGCATGGCCTTCGATCAAGGACCGCAAGCACACGCTTATCGCCGCGCCCACCGGGTCCGGCAAAACCTTTGCCGCGTTTCTGTCCGCGATCGATGATCTCGTTAGACAGGGTCTCGAAGGCAAGCTGGAGGACGCCACCCAGGTAGTTTATGTGTCTCCGCTGAAAGCTCTCTCGAACGATATTCAGAAAAACCTGCAGGAACCGCTGGCCGGCATCGAGCAGGAGCTCAAGTCGATGGGTCTCGGCGAAGTTGGCATAAGAACCCTCGTTCGAACCGGAGACACGCCGGCTCACGAACGAACCGCGATGACCAGGCGGCCTCCGCACATAATCGTCACCACGCCGGAGTCGCTTTACATACTTCTAACGAGCGAAGGCGGACGCCGCATGCTCAAGACCACGCGTACGCTGATCGTCGATGAGATTCACGCGATGGTCGGCGATAAGCGCGGCTCTCATCTCGCGCTGTCCATCGAGCGATTGCAGGCGCTGGTGGAAGGCGATCCGGTTCGCATCGGTCTCTCGGCGACTCAGAAACCGATCGAAGAAGTCGCGCGGTTTCTGGTCGGCTCCGCAAACATCAATGAAGATGGAACGCCGCGTTGCACGATCATCGACTCGGGTCACAAACGCAAGCTCGATCTGGCTATCGAAGTTCCGAGTTCGCCGCTCGGAGCGGTAATGTCCGGCGAAGTATGGGACGAGGTCTACGATCGCCTCGCGGCGTTAATCAACAGCCACCGAACGACGCTGATCTTCGTCAACACTCGGCGCATGGCTGAGAGAGTGGCACGTTATCTCGGCGAGCGAGTCGGCGACGTCAACGTCACATCGCATCACGGGAGCCTTGCGCGAGAGCAGCGGCTCGCCGCCGAACAGCGGTTGAAAGCCGGTGAGCTGAAGGCACTTGTCGCTACGGCTTCGCTCGAGCTTGGAATCGACATTGGTGATATTGATCTCGTTTGCCAATTGGCTTCGACGCGCGCGATTTCCACTTTACTGCAGCGCGTCGGAAGATCGGGTCACACCGTGACCGGATTCCCAAAAGGCCGATTGTTTCCGACCACTCGCGACGAATTGATCGAATGTGCGGCGCTGATTGATTCGATTCGCCGTGGCGAGCTCGATGAATTATCGATTCCTGAAAAGCCGCTCGACATCCTGGCCCAACAAATAGTCGCTTCGGTCGCCGCCGACGAATGGGTCGAAGACGAGTTGTTCGATACGATCCGCCGAGCTTATCCATATCGAAATCTCTCTCGTGCTGAATTCGATGAAGTGATCTCGATGCTTCGAGACGGCTTTGCGACGAGGCGCGGGCGGCGCGGGGCTTATTTGCATCACGACATGATCAATCATCGGATGCGCGGACGAAAAGGAGCACGGCTGGCGGCGATCACATCGGGCGGCGCGATCCCGGACACTGCTGACTACGCGGTAGTGCTCGAGCCTACCGACAGCGTGATCGGGACAGTCAACGAAGACTGGGCAATCGAGAGCATGCAGGGCGACATCTTTCAGTTGGGAAACGCTTCGTGGGAGATCGTCCGAGTCGAGAACGGCAGGGTTCGCGTTCTTGATGCGCACGGCAAGCCACCTTCCATTCCGTTTTGGCTGGGTGAAGCGCCTGGCCGAACGCACGAACTTTCGGCATCAGTCTCTCGACTTCGAACCGAACTGAGCGAACGCTTCGCCGGAGATGATAATTCGGTGGCAGCGGGTTCCGCTCTCGCGTGGCTCGTGGATGAAGTCGGCCTGTCGTCGGCGGCTTCGGAACAGATTGTCGAGTACCTGCTCGGAGCTAAAGTCGCGCTCGGCGTCATGCCTTCGCAGGAAACGTTGGTGATCGAGCGGTTCTTCGATGAGAGCGGTTCGCAGCAAATGGTGATTCACGCGCCGTTTGGTTCGCGATTGAATCGCGCGTGGGGGCTCGCGTTGCGGAAACGTTTCTGCCGGCAATTCAACTTCGAGCTTCAGGCGGCCGCGACCGAAGACGCGATTGTGTTATCGCTCGGCCCGACTCACAGCTTCGCGCTCGACGAAGTGTTTCGTTATCTGCGTTCGGCTTCTGTCCGCGAACTCCTGATTCAGGCTTTACTCGCTGCCCCGATGTGGGAAATCAGGTGGCGATGGAACGCGAGCCGCGCGCTTGCGGTGCCGCGCCGCCGAGGCGGCAAGAAAATCCCTGCGCAGCTACAAAGAATGAACGCGGACGATTTGCTGTCGTCCGTGTTCCCGGATCAGGTCGCGTGTGCCGAGAATCTTCCCGGCGGCAACATCGAAATACCGGATCATCCGCTCGTCCGGCAAACCATTAAGGACTGTCTCGAAGAAGCGATGGACATCGAAGGCCTCGAAGCGCTGCTTGCTTCGATCGAACACGGAGAGAAGACTTTGATCGCGCGAGACGTGATTGAGGCATCGCCACTCGCGCAGGAAATTTTGAATGCAAGGCCGTACGCGTTTCTTGACGATGCACCGCTTGAAGAGCGCCGTACTCGCGCGGTATTTCAGCGCCGTTGGCTTGATCCAGAAACAGCTTCCGACCTTGGCGCGCTAGATCAAGCGGCTATCGATCGCGTTCGCGCAGAAGTCTGGCCGGACGTCGATAACGCCGACGAACTTCACGATGCGCTTGTTGAACTGGGCTTCTTAACGGCGCCTGAAGGTGAAGCAGAAAACTGGCAAGGATTTCTGAGCGAGTTGTCTGCGCAACGCAGAGCGGCGTTGTTTACAGGCGTTCAGAGTACCGGCTTCAGCCGGGCAGTGCCGTCCACTGAAACTAACTCAGTTGAATTTCTTGAAGGCCCGGCTAAAGCCGGTACCCTTAACACCTGCAAGCTGTGGGTTTCGGCGGAGCGGCTCCCGCAGCTCAACGCGATCTTCCCTAACGCCGTAACCGAACCGCACATCGTAGCTCCCGATGTTCTTGCGAGTGGGGTCTGGACTGACGACACCGCGCTTGTTGAGATCCTGCGCGGACGTCTCGAAGGGGTTGGACCAGCAACAACGAGTGCGCTTGCCGATTCGCTTGGCTTACCGAGCCATTCGGTTGAAGCGGCTCTTGCGAGGCTCGAAGCGGAAGGCTTCGTGATGCGAGGGCGCTTCACTCCGGGAGTCGAAGCAATCGAGTGGTGTGCGCGAAGATTACTTGCGCGGATTCACAGCTACACCTTGAATCGCCTGCGACAGGAGATCGAACCCGTTTCAAGCGCGGATCTTGTTCGTTTCCTTTTTGCCTGGCAAAAAGTTGCGCCCGAACACCAGGTCGAAGGGCCCGAGAGCCTTGCGGCGTTGATCTCGCAGCTCGAAGGCGTCGAAGCTCCGGCTGCCGCGTGGGAAGGCGAGATCTTTCCTTCTCGTATGATTGATTACGATCCTGCATGGCTTGACTCATTGTGTTTGTCAGGACAAGTGATGTGGGCGCGGTTGACCACGCCGAGGCCCGGACCGGAGCGTCTGAAGTCATCGGGCCCGGTGCGCACAACGCCCATTGCTTTGTTGAACAGAAAGAGTCTCTCACTTTGGGCGCCGCTGTTTCCGCAGCCGGTAGCCGCTGAGATCAATCTCTCTTCCGCGGCTGAGTCGGTCTACGAGTATCTCTTGAAACACGGCGCGTCATTTTTTACGGACCTGATGGAAGCGGTATCACTACTCGAGTCTCAGGTTGAAGATGCGCTCGGCGAACTTGTAGCGAGCGGGCTTGTGACCGCCGACAGCTTCACCGGGTTGCGTGCTTTGCTGACGCCGTCAAACAAACGCACGAATAGTGCGATGAAGCGAAAGCGCCGCGAAGCAGTTTATGGTATGGCGAACGCGGGCCGATGGTCTCTTCTCAATCGCGAATCGAGCCAGGCCGGTAATCGCTCTTCTTATGATCGTGAAGGCGTTGAGAAGATCGCGTGGATACTATTGCGGCGCTACGGAGTGGTCTTCAAGCGGCTGCTCGATCGCGAAGGCTTGCCGCTTCCGTGGCGCGAGCTGCTGAGAATGTATCACCGCCTCGAAGCGCGCGGCGAGATTCGAGGCGGGCGGTTCGTGTCGGGCTTCTCGGGAGAACAGTTCGCTCTTCCGGAAGCGATCGGCATGCTGCGAGCAATTCGACGCGCCCCCGGGGAAGGAACCTTGATCAGCTTAAGCGCTGCCGACCCGTTGAATCTTGTGGGTATCATCACACCGGGCACTCGAGTCTCGGCCTTTGCTGCGAATCGCATTCTCTATCGCGACGGCGTTCCGATAGCAACGCTCGAATCTGGAGGCGTCCGCTTCCTGGTCGATATGGATTCGGCTTCGGAGTGGAAAGCGAAAAACGCTCTTGTTCGGCGCAGCGTCGCGCCCGCGCTTCGGACTTATTTGAGCCGGCCCGCGTGAGTGGCTGCAAGCAATACTGACTATGTCGATGCTGTTCTTCATGCCGTGGCGCCCGATCGATAAAGCCTACGATCTTGACTGCATCAGAATACTACCCTACCGACGCGGCGAAACGGTGGAGGGCCTCGATAAACTTCAGCAAAACCGTGTTGATGCGATCATCGGACATGGTGTTGGGTGCAAACGCTTATCCTCTCCTCGCAAAATACCTTCTGAAGGTTGCTGGCAGATATACTTTGACGGACGTTGACCGACGCGAGATTGATTGCTTCGAGAAGCTGGCGGACAAGAAATATCTTCTCGAACTCCCCGCCGACCACCAAAGTAGCCTTGATACGCACTGGATCCGATTGTGGCGTGACTGGATCTGCCAGGAGGCTGGGAGAAAGTTCGCGGAGGCCTTCGATGCCGTAGAAGCACGCCGCGTTCAAGGTAACGACGAGGACGGATAGGCATTGTGAGCTTGACGGTATTCGCGCTGAGGAACCTCTACTGAACGGCAAAGACTGGGGACGTGAAACGACCCGTTGCTTCGATGCAAGGGGCGAGCTATAGTAAGCTCAATGTCAACGATAACGGCACAATGGAGTCAGCAAGAAATCGAGTTGTTCGTCGACCGCGCGAAGCAGATCTATCGAGACAAATTAGCAGCGATTCTTGAGCCAGAGCATACAGGCGAGATCGTAGCTATCGCCCCTAAAAGCGGAGACTACTTCCTGGGAACGAATGAAATAGATGCCACTAATCGCGCCCGAGACGCCGGACTTATTGGTCCCCTATACTTTCTGCGCGTTGGCTCAGATTACACTTACCGAGTGATGTCACCGCGACAGTGATGCAACTCGATGGCTACTTCAACGCAACGGGTGAACCAGCAATTCAGCTTGATCTGGGATTTGGACAGGTAGAAATCCTGATTGACACTGGGTTTTCTGGTTGGCTGATCGTGCCGACTGATTTCGCTATTGACCTCGCCGACGCCTTTGAAGGCTTCCAAAGTTTTCTCACTGCCACGGGTCAAACTTTCACGGCTTCGGTTTATTTTGTTGAGATCGATTGGTTCAACGAGCGAATCGAAGTGCCTGTAGCTGTCAGCCAACAGATCACCGCAGCTCTTCTCGGCAGTCAAATGTTGAGCGACTGCCTGCTGTCGATAGACTACTACAATCGAACCGTGAGAGTCGTCCATCACCCTTCCCAATCAGACTGAAGGAGTGAGGACAAACCTCATTCGCCTCTGGACCTTCCGGCATGGTAACGAGGGCCGGTTAGAGACTAGAAGTTCGGAGTTCAAGCTTTCGCTTGTCCACGATTGTCAGGGACGAGTCAAACCTTGAACTCCGAAATCTCCTTCAACTACTCCGCGTGCGCTCCTGTGAGCTTGATGATCGCGAACGTCGCGCCCTGTGGATCTTGAATCACCGAGAAGCGTCCGACGTTCGGAATGTCAGTCGGCGGCATGAACAGCTTGCCCCCTGTCGCCTTAGCTTTGTTCGCCGTTGCGTCACAGTCCTCGACCATAAAATAAGGAAGCCAGTTCGGCGGAACCGGTCCCATCTCCGGCATGATCTTCATCATCCCACCGATAGAGCGCCCGCCCAGTTGCCATTCGGTATAGTTGCCGCCGGGAGCGTCCGAACTACTCTCTTTGGCAGTCCATCCGAAGAGTTTGGTATAGAACTCGGCTGCCTTGTTCGTATCGGTGGTCCACAGCTCATCCCAGCAAAAAGTGCCCGGCTCTCCGACAAGCCTTACTCCGATGTGTGCCTTGGGTTGCCACACACAAAACATCCCGCCTTGCGGATCCTGAATGATCGCCATTCGTCCAACATCCATCACGTCGAATGCGCCCGCCACTACGGAGCCGCCCAGTGAAGCTGCGTTCGTTGCCGCGTCGTCCGCGCTCTCGACCGTCACATAAGACATCCAGTGCGGGGGCACGCCGTGAGCTTTTTGTTCGGGCTGCAGGCCGCACATCGCGCCGACTTCAAGACCGCGAATCCTGAGCATGGTGTAAACCATGTCCGGGCCGGCGGGTGTGTCCTCGGCGTCCCAATCAAACAAACCTTTGTAGAACGTTTTCGCTGCCGCAGGATCGCTGGTGTTGAGCTCCATCCAGCAGAATGATCCCGGTTCGTGACTCGTTACTTCTGGCATTATTTCTTCCCTCCAAGTTAATTCGCTTCCGCCTCGGTCTGGCTTCCCGATATTCAATCACAACACAGGACAGATTGCATCCCGACACGACTTCACAAAAATCCGTCGCAAAACATTTTCAGCCTGCCGTTCTATTGATGCGTTTAAGTACGTGACGCCAGCCCGAAAGAGTTTTTCCACACAGAGCGCCAGAAGAATGCGCCGCCGAGCGCTAAGAAGTAAAGATTCCCTGCGGAGGTGTGCCCAAATGAGATTCGCAAAAGAAAATGGATGGAAGAGGAATTCAGTCATTCTGCTGTTGGTCGCGATCGCATCGCTGCTCGCAGCCATCGCGCCGCAAGAAGGAGTTTTCGCCGACGATGGTGAGTTAGCCGCTGTTTATCGCAATGGCTCGCTTGAATTGGTTGTGCCTAATAACGAAGGCGTGACTTCCAATCACGCTTTCAGCCTTGAGATCATCGATCCAAACGACAAATTGATCGCGAAAGCCGTGCGGTATGCGTCTTCGGATCGCACTTCGCGAGTCACGGTTCCACTCGACCGGGCCATCGCTCTCGAAGATCTCGCGTGGGACCGTTTGAAGATCAACACCGACGACTCATCGAAGATCGTTTCCATATCGGAGATCCTGCGGGTCCCCGTCGTTCGAATTTTTGCTCAGCGCGCATATGCCGCTGGGTCAACTGCGTCGGTGCGAATCATTACCGCCGATTCGAAGGCCGGCAATCCTCTTCGAGACAGTAGATTGAAGCTCGAGCTGGTTGACGGCGATCACGCCACAACACTCTTCGCTGGCCGAACCGATTCGCTGGGCACAGCGCAAGTGGCCTTTACTCTGCCTGCTGAAACCTATGGCTCCCGACAGTTGCGAGTGACTGCCGACACGCTGCTCGGAAACGTCACCGCGAATCAGCCGATTCAACTCGAGCGTCGCGACCGCATTCTGCTTACCACCGACAAGCCCCTGTACCAACCGGGACAGACAATTCATCTTCGCGCACTCGCTCTCGATGGTCCGACTCGCGCGGCAGAGAACGACAAGCCAATAACGCTCGAGGTCGAAGACGGCAAAGGTAACAAGGTTTTCAAGAAGCGCGATCGCACCGATCGCTTCGGTATTGCGTCCGCGGACTTCGAGCTTGCCGATGAAGTCAACTTTGGGGCGTATCACATCCGCGCGATACTCGGCGAAGGCGACGCATCATCAACTCAAGAGAAGACCGTCACGGTCGATCGCTACGTCCTTCCGAAGTTCAAAGTTGAAGTCGAGTTGTCCGGCGACGCGGCAAAACAACAGTCGAGTTACTACACGCCGGGCGAGACGGTAAAAGGAACGATCAAGGCTCAATACCTTTTTGGCAAGCCGCTCACGAACGCGGAAGTCAATTTGAAACTCACTACGTTCGACGTTCAATCAGTCGAGCTCGGTCACATCAACGGAAAGACCGACGCCGAAGGGAGATTTCAGTTCTCGCAGAAGCTGCCGGACTTCTTTGCCGGACGTTCAACTCAGCAGGGCAGCGCTCCGGTTTCGATCGCGGTCGAGGTCAAAGACACAGCCTCGCATACCGAGACCAAGACCCGCGATATCGTTGTAGCAAAGACTCCAATTCTGATCATGGCTGTTCCCGAAAGCGGGAAGCTGCTGCCCGGACTCGACAATCGGGTTTACATTTTGACTTCTTATCCCGATGGAACTCCGGCGCAAACGACGATTACTGGAAATATCACGCCGTCGCGAATTCAAACTGACTCAAGCGGCGTCGCGACGGTTTCGATCCGTCAAGAAAAAGAGCTCGTAGTCCTGAATCTGAAAGCTGTCGACGCGCGTGGCCGTTCGGTCCAATCCGACGTCAAACTCGACACCGCAAACAATTCTCAGAGCTTGATGCTTCGCAGCAATCAGGCTGTCTACAAGATTGGAGACAAAGTCCGTCTGGAAAGTTTTTCGACCAAACAGCGTGGCGCAGTCTACATCGACGTTGTTAAGAACGGACAGACGCTCGTCACTCGAGCGATTGAAATCAACGGTGGTCGCGGAGATTTGTCACTCGATCTGACGCCGGCAATGTTTGGCACAGTGGAAATTCGCGCTTATCAGATCACGTCAGACGCCGACCCGATCTCAGATCGCAGGTTGATCTACGTTGACCCGGCGGACGACTTGAAGGTCGAGGTTTCAGCCGAACAGGAGAGCTACAAGCCGGGTGAAGATGCGTGCGTGCATTTTCGCGTTACCGATCAAGCGGGTCGTCCGGTATCCGCCGCGCTCGGAGTCGAGATCGTAGATGAAGCAGTGTTCGCGTTGTCAGACAAACAACCGGGCTTCGAAAAAGTTTTCATGTATCTCGAAAAGGAATTGCTGACGCCGCGTTATGAGGTTCACCAGTTCTCATTCGAGAAAGTGTTGCTTGATGACTTCGAAGGCGAGAAACCTTTAGCGCAACGTGAGCGAGCTGCTCAGGTGCTCCTGGCGGCAGCAGGCGCCGTTCGTGATAAAGACGTGCGAGCAGAATTCGGCCGCGAAGCGATCGACGCAAAGCGCGCTCAATACGTCGGCCAATACGCGCAGCGCGTGTATGAAAGAGCACAGACCATTGCGCGCGCTATGGGTGATTACTACGCACAGCACCCGGCCTCACCGGAAGGATTCAACGCAGATCTGAAGGCGTTCGCTGCGGAAGGAAAGGCTCAAGGTAAGTTGCTCGAAGACCCGTGGGGTAATGCGCTCGTCGGCGATGGCCGGTTCGATTCGAACGAGTACTCCTATCTTACTCTCCGTTCGTTTGGCCCCGATGGCCGAGACAAGACCGCCGATGATCTTGCCGTTGGACTCTATGCGCAGCGCAAACAAGAAGCCCGGCGCTACAGTTCGTTCAAAGGAAGCGTATCGGTGCAGAACGAAGTAATCGCGGGCGGCCGAGTGGCGATAACCGGCGTGGTCAAAGACCAAGTTGGAGTTGCGATTCCGCGGGTTCGAGTAGCTGCACGACGCGTGTCCAATGGCAGCACGATCTGGGTGTACACCGACTCGAAAGGGCGCTTCGTTATTCCAAACCTTGCGCCCGGAAACTATCACGTAATTTTTGAGAGCGACTCGTATCGCTCCACCACCTACAGCCCGCTTGCGATGGTTGCCGGCTCGCAAGGCACCGTGGACGCGGTCCTGGAGCAGCGTGGCGCCTCCGCTATCATGCTAACCGTCTATCCCAACTACAGGCTTGAGGCCGGGGACATGGCGGTCGACCGTCTGGCGATGAGAAAGGATATGCAGATCCCCCGGTTCGGCGGCGTTGCCGGCGGGGTTGGTCGTGGAGATCCTCCCCCGCCAAAGGCTGCACCCGCAGCATTCAACGAACTTCGGCCGATCAATGGACGCGATAAAGAGACGGATGAAAAACAACCCGCCGGCGCCGAGCCGCGAGTGCGAAGCTTCTTCCCCGAAACTCTTTACACCAATCCGGCGCTGATCACCGATGGCCAGGGTCGCGCCTCGATCCACGTGCCGATGGCTGATTCGATCACCACGTGGCGGGTCACTTCGCTTGCGTCAACCACGCGGGGGGCGCTCGGTTCGGCGACGACTCCAATAAAAGTGTTTCAAGACTTCTTCGTCGATCTCGATCTACCGGTGTCGCTAACCGAAGGCGATGTGGTTTCCGTTCCAGTAGCGGTCTACAACTACCTCCCGAAAGCTCAGCGAGTCTCGCTCGAGTTGAGAGAGGATCCGTGGTTCACACTCGATGGTGACAACGCTAACAAACAAGTTGAAGTTGCCGCGGGCGAAGTAACGTCAGCTTCCTTCCGAGTCAAAGCGTCGAAGATCGGGCAGCAGCAGTTGCAGGTGACCGCGCGGCTCGTGGATGCACCGGCAAATCAACATGGCGACGCGGTAGCTCGTTCGGTGAACGTGCTTCCAAACGGCGAAGAGAAAGCCGTCGTTATCAACGAACGGCTTGAAGGCGCAGTTACGAAAGACGTCGTGATTCCCGCGGGCGCAATCGCCGACGCTTCGAAGATCTTCGTTAAGCTTTACCCCGGAGCATTGTCACAAGTAGTCGAAGGACTCGATTCGATCCTGCAAATGCCCGGTGGATGCTTCGAGCAGACTTCGTCGTCGACGTATCCGGACATTCTGGTGATGGACTATCTGAAGACCAGCAAGAAGATCACTCCAGAGATCCAGGCGAAAGCAGAAGGCTTTATATCACTCGGTTATCAACGGCTGGTCACGTTCGAAGTTCAGGGCGGCGGCTTTTCGTGGTTCGGCCAGGCGCCGGCGAACAAGATCCTCACGTCTTATGGTTTGATGGAGTTCTCCGACATGTCGCGCATTCACGAAGTCGACCCGCGCTTGATTGAGCGGACTCAGAACTGGCTCGCGTCGCAGCAACAGGCGGACGGCAGCTTCAAGCCGGACACTTACTTCATCAACGAAGGCGCGACGACTCGTTACAACACGGATGTAGTGCGCATTACTGCTTACATCGGATGGGCGCTCGCATCAACCGGCTACAAAGGCGAAGCAGTAGACAAAGCAAAGCAGTACGTCGCGTCGCACGTGACGGGCAAGGAAGACGCTTACACGCTTGCGGTGATCGCGAACTTCGCCGCCGACTACGGCAAGGACAAAGGATGGACTGAGTCGGCTATCAATACTCTTGCGGCGCGTGCGACCGAAGGATCAAAGACTGCTTTCTGGAAACAGGAAGGCGAGACGCCAACTTCAGCTCGCAACGACTCTGCTGACTTAGAAACGACTGCGCTCGCCGCTCAGGCGCTCCTCAAGAGCGGACAGAAGGGCACGCTTGCGAAAAAAGCGCTCGACTACCTTACCGAAAAGAAGGACGCGTTCGGCAACTGGCAGAGCACGCAAGCGACAATTCTTTCGCTCAAGGCTTTTCTGTTGTCATTCACGAAAGGAACGAACACAGACACCGCCGGAACAGTCGAAGTCTCGATCGACGGCAAAGCAGTTGATAAGGTTCAGATCACCAAAGACAACAACGATCTGTTGCAGCTCATCGATTTGAAAGCTTACACGCATGAAGGCGCGCATCGAATCGGCCTCTCGTTCGCAGGCAAAGGCAGCATGCAATATCAGATCGTCGGTCGCTACTACGTCCCGTGGGTTAAGCGGGCGCCGGCAGCGGATCCTTTATCGATCGACGTAAGCTACGATCGAACGAGGATGGCTCAGGACGAGATGGCAACCGCGAAGGTGCAGGTGACAAACAACACACCCGCGAAAGCCAAGATGATCATGGTCGATCTGGGCATTCCTCCGGGCTTCGAGCCATCGGGCGAAGACTTTGCGTCTCTCGTCGATGAATCTCGAAACAAGAACGGCGGCAAGCTCGAGAAGTACACGATCACCGCGAAGCAAGTGATTTTGTACTTCGACGGCTTGAACGCGCGGCAGAAGATGGAGTTCTCGTTCAAGCTTCGAGCGAAGTTCCCGGTTCGCGCGCAGACGTTTTCATCTCGGGTGTATGAGTACTACAACCCGACGGTCGAAAATAGAACCAAGCCGGTCGAGATGACCGTCGTCGCGAAGTAGAAAAGAAAACACATTCAACCGCAGAGGACGCAGGGATGGCGCAGAGTTTCGAAACTTTGCGTCACCTCTGCGTTCTCTGCGGTTGAAGATGTCGTACGTTGACACGTTATCTCCATATGCTATTCTCGAAATGAAGCCGCTACTTCTTCGGAGACAAATCATGTCGCTCGTCAAGGTCAGGACCAATGGACAAGTAACTCTTCCGTCATCGTTGCGCGAGCGTGCGAAGTTGAAGGTGGGTGACCTGGTCGAAGTGAAGTTGGTGAAAGGTAAAATCACGCTGACACCTGCAAGCCTCCTCGATCGCCACATTGACGAGAGCATTGGACGACAAATCGAGAAAGGCCAATTTACGGCCCATTCGAAACCGCTGAAGAGATGATCGAATCACTCCACCGAGTTCACAGGAAATAGAAAGACCTCACAGACTATCAACGTAGACGAAGATGTGGGACGGATTTGACAACATTTATGGCCGACGACGGGAGCGACGGGGAAACTGGTACGACACAGCACTAATCTGCAAGAGCGGTCATGTGGTGACTAGCGTGCTACAAAGCCATCCTGCCGATAGCGACGAGAAGTTTTGTAAGGAGTGTGGCTCAGAAACAACTAGCACCTGGCTGAATTGCAAACAGAGTATTCGAGGGTACTATCACATGGAAAATGCGGAGGGCGGTGGATACGCGAGGCCGAGCTTTTGTATTCACTGCGGGCAGGCATATCCGTGGACAAAGGGAGCAGTGCAAGCGGCGAAGGCATTGGCGGATGAGTTTGACGATCTCGACAGCGAAGAAAAAGAGACCATAAAAAACAGCATTGAGGAACTTGTAAGGGACACGCCGAATACGGTAGTAGCCGCGACTAGATTTAGAAGATAATGACGAAAGCAGGCAAGGGTGCGGCCGCTGCATTTGAAAGGATACTCATAGAGGTTATGAGCGAAACGGCGAAGAAGATTATCTACCCGCAGTAGAACTTGATGCTTAGGTCTTGCGAAGTGCTGCCCGTTTCAGAATCAATCGACCGAAGTTCTTCAAGGGCATAAGCCGATAGTCACTCATAGTACGTCAGCTTGCCTCCACTGACTGAAATCACCTTGCCCATGCGTCCACGCTTTGCGCGCCACTCCGGCAGGCTCAGGATTGTCCGCAGAGTGCCCGGAATCTCGCGAGCCCGCTCTCGGGACAAATTGAAACAGATAATACAATACCTGCGATGAGCCTCGACCTTTCGCCAAAAATCACCGTAGTTGATCGTGATGAAGGTCGGTTGTTTAAGCTCTTTCAGCAAGGCGGGAACGCTGTCGTCTTTGATAATACTGTGAGGTCGGAGAGAACTAAGCACAAACACGCTGCCAGCGTACCATTTTTCAATCTCGCTCTTGAGATAGGTCGCTGACAACTGATCGTCCAGCACGATCATGCATAGCTCTCTTCGTAGTCGTAACGCTCAGAGAGTGCGATCGCTTCGTCAACTGCAGCAACGGGAATCTTGTAGTGACGTGAGATTTGCGAGGGTGTGTCGCCAGACCGCAAACTGCCGATAACGTGACGGGCATCAATCCGAGTGTACTTGATCGAGGGCCGTCCTCCACAGACACCGGGCGCAGCTACAACGTACTTACCCAGAGGGTAATACTCGTAGAAGTCACCGCCGTACTCCTCTCTCACTAGCTGCACTTTGAGTGTCCTGTTTCCAGCTTTGGGCAATCTCGCTGCCACGATAATACTCCTTTGAACGAGAGTGTAGCACACACTCGATAAAGGCGGCGCAAATGTTACATCGCGACCAGCGATTCACGGTGATTCAGGGTCGTCGTCCCGTTGGTCGATGAACTCTTCGTTCTTTAATCACGCCCGCTTGCTCGAAATGCCCGGACGTTGTGAGTAGGACACTTAAGGTTGACGATCTCACATGCTGTTCGAAGCGCAGCGCCAGAACCAATACGCGGCAACTCTTGGCGACTTGAAATGCCGATCGTAGGAAATCCCATCGTTAGAAAGCACTATGGCGCGAACGCCCGAGATTGTCTAACATTCAACTTGTTCGAAAGCTGTGGTGGACCGCGCGAACTGATACTCTTCAATGTGTGTGTCGACCTCGGAATGCTCCCAAGGAGGATGTTTTTTATGAGACTTCAAGGATTTGCAGTTCTTCGTCTGGTCACGGTGGTTCTTGCCGTTCTGGTATTGTCCGGATTGGTGCTCAGCCAAGAAAACAAATCGAGCAGTCAAACTCAAGACACGGGTGTTAAGCCCGGCAATCGCGTAGTTCCCGACGGTCAGAAAGCGAAAGTGAAAGGAATAATAGTCAGCCGCGAAGCGGACACTTTCAGCATCGCTGATTCTGCGAATGATCAGACAGTCGTGCTGCTCACCGATCATACAAGCGTCAAGTCCAAAGGCGGCTTCTTTCGATCAGGCAAGGACTACGGAGTCACCAGCCTTTTGCGAGGCTTGAAGGTCGAGGTTGAAGGACGCGGCAATCAAAACGGTCAACTCGTAGCCGACCAGATTCGCTTCCATGCATCGGATCTCGAGACGGCGCGAGTCGTCGAGTCACGAGTGGCTCCTGTTGAAGAAGCGAACAAACGTTTGTCCGGCCAGGTCGAAGAAGTGGGAGAGGCTTCGAATCTCGCCAGAAAGGAAGCCGGAAAGGCAAATGAGCGCATCTCCGCGCTTGACGATTACAACGTGCAGGAATCTGTCAACGTTTACTTCAAGGTGAACAGCGCGGTCATTTCGCCTGAGGACCAGAAGTCGCTCGATGAACTAGCTACAAAAGCGGCCTCGACCAAAGGCTACGTCATAGAAATTGCCGGCTTCGCAGATTCGTCAGGAAATGTGGCGCGCAATCGCGTCCTGAGTCAGCAGCGAGCCGATGCCGTTGTGCGTTACCTCCAGGAGAACCATGAGATCCCGTTGCGTCGAATGATAACGCCCTTTGGATACGGCGCGACGCATCCCGCGGCTGACAACACCACCGAGGAAGGGCGCCGTCAAAATCGTCGAGTGGAAGTAAAGATTCTCGTCAGCAAGGGAATGACCGGCTCGGGATCATAGTCGCGCTCGCATGTTTGTCGCCCGAGAAGTAGAGCACGCCTATTAAGATGACTGTCGTGGCGAAATAGGCTAAAGCTCTTAGAGACACCTGGGGCGCAGGGCCGATGCGAGAGTTCTGCAACTCTGAATGAACTCTGCGTCCTCTCGCGTAGTTTCAGGCTTAGTGTGTCACGCGAGACGCGACGATGGCTGAGCTGCTCCATACGGTTCTGGTCTTTCTGATCATCTTCCTGGTTGTTTTAGTTTTAAACGTGATCCCGGTCTTCGCTCCGCCGACCTGGACTGTGTTGTCGTTCATCGCGATCAGACTCAACCCGAACATAATCGTACTAGCAGTGATCGGCGCGATAGCGGCTACGTTGGGAAGAATTGTTCTTGCCAGACTGTCTACCATAATCGTTCGTCAGCGGTTCTTGAGCCGCGGCGCCAAAGAAAACATCGATGCCGTCAAGACTCGGCTCGAAAGCAATCGCAAGCTAACCTTCACGCTTTTTCTGTTCTATGCATTCAGTCCGCTGCCGTCGAATCATTTATTCATCGCTTACGGACTGACTGCCCTCGAGCTGAAGGTCATCGCGATCCCGTTTCTGATCGGCCGCGTCGTCAGCTACACATTCTGGGCGTTCACCGCCTCGCGAGTCGCTCGAGTGTTGTCCGATGAATCCATGGCAACGAAATCGTTTTTTAGCTATTACTTCATCGCCTCGCAGCTCTTTGGCCTTGCGGTTATCTATCTGTTTACCAAAATTGACTGGAGCCTTTTGTTCCGCGAGAAGAAATTAAGATGGCGATGCTAAGCCGTTCAGGTTGGCCGGCGATATTGTTCCATCATATCGACGAACCTATCGAATAGGTAGGAAGGATCGTGCGGGCCGGGGCCGGCCTCCGGATGATACTGGACGGAATAAACGGGAAGACTTTTGTGTCTGAGCCCTTCGACGGTGTTGTCGTTCAGGTTGATGTGCGTGATCTCGCAGTCGGCCGGAAGCGAATCGGCATCGACTGCGAATCCGTGGTTCTGAGCAGTGATCTCCACACGCCCAGTCGTTAAGTCTTTCACGGGTTGATTCCCGCCGTGATGACCGAACGGCAACTTGTAAGTCCGACCTCCAAACGCAAGCCCCATCAACTGGTGGCCCAGACAGATTCCAAAAATCGGATAGCGGCCGATAAGCTTCTTTAGATTGGCAACGACTCCGGTAAGCGGTTCCGGATCGCCCGGTCCGTTCGACAGCCAAACGCCGTCGGGCTTGAGCGCAATTACGTCCTCTGCTGTAGTGTGAGCCGGAACGACCGTGACTCGACAATCGAGCGCTGCAAGGTTACGCAGGCTGTTGTGCTTCAAACCGAAGTCATAAGCCACGACGTGAAATCCGGGCGCACCGTTACCGCCTTCTTTACGTTTCCCCTCTCGCGGATGCAACAGCACGGGCGAGCCGTACGCTGATGCCTGGTCGTCAGCCCACTCATAAGGCTCTTTGCAAGTGACCACCGAAGCGAGGTCGAGCCCTATCATCTCCGGCGCTTTCCTGGCGAGCTCGATTACACTTTGTTCAGAGGTTTGCCTGGTCGAAAGACATCCGCGCATCGAGCCTCGATCGCGAATGTGCCGCACTAGCGATCGCGTATCGATGTCGGAAATGCCAGGGATGCCTGCGCCCTTCAGGTATTGATCGAGAGACTCGCTGCTTCTCCAGTTCGAGTAAGCTCGCGACAGTTCCCTGACGATGAAACCTTCCGCGAACACTCGTCGCGACTCCTGGTCTTCGTCGTTGACGCCGTAGTTGCCGATCAACGGATAAGTCATCGTCACGATCTGACCACAGTAAGATGGATCGGTGAGAATTTCCTGATAGCCGGTCATCGAAGTGTTGAACACAACTTCACCGACGACTTCCGCTTCAGCGCCGAAGCCCCGGCCTTTCCAGACTCGGCCATCTTCAAGTGCCAGGGTTGCTTCCATTTTATTTTCGAATGCTCCTCATTTGAATTGCCCGAACCGTTTTAGCAATTGAAAGATATCAAGCGCCGTCGAGATCAGACCAGCGACCAGCCCAACAATCAACCACAACGGCGTGGTTGCGAATTTCTTATCAAGCCACCACCCGAGCAGAGCGGGCACTCCGATCATCCACGGGATCGCCAGCGCCAGGCCTACAGTTCCCGTAGCTTGACGCCAGCTTATGCCGCCTTCGCTCTTGCCGGGCTTGTCCTGATTTTCATCTTCCGATGACATGGAATCAATGAGGCGGGATGATTGGTTCTTCAGGTTCGTTAGGCATGCCTGCCGGACTCGCGGACTTGTTGTTGGCGCCCTGTTGGTATGAATAGGTCTTGAAGCCTTGAGAGCTTCCGGCTTTCTGTGTGAGATCGATCAATCGCTGCGGAAAGACCCCGATGTACAAAACGAGTATTGCCGCAACGCCGAGCGCTATTCGAAGCGAGGGCGCCAGCCTGACAGGTTGGGGCTCCGTTTCCCCTTCGATGTACATCGCGCGAATGAATCGAATGTAATAGTAGAGCGACACCACGCTCATCAACACCGCGAGAATCGCGAGCCGCACAAGCCACGGATTGCCGGTCTCGATCAGACCTGCGAACAAATAAAACTTGCCGATGAATCCAGCCGTCGGAGGTATGCCTCCAAGCGACAATAAGAATATGGTCATCATCACTGTCAGCCACGGAGCCTTCTTCATCAGCCCGTTTAGGTCTTCCATTCGATCGCCGATGATCCCGCGCCGGCGAAGCGCAATGATGCAACCGAACACTCCCAGATTCATGATCGTGTAGATGAACAGATAAATGATGAGCCCCGTGTAGCCGGTTTGGTTGCCTGCGATGAGCCCAAGCAACGCGTATCCTGCGTGTGAGATCGACGAGTAAGCAAGCAGCCGCTTCGTGTTGTTCTGCGTCAACGCTCCGAGATTTCCCCAGACGATGGTGATCGCGGACACTATTCCGAGCAGAAGCGCCCAACCCGGAAGCTGCGGAATGTGGGAAGCTGGATCGCCCGCCATCGAGCCTCTCAAATCCGGAAGCCCGTACAGAAACAAGCGCCCGAACATTGCAAAACTCGCGGCCTTGACCCCTACTGACATGAAAGCAGTAATTGAAGTTGGCGCTCCTTCGTAAGCATCTGGCGCCCACATATGAAACGGAACCGCGGCAACTTTGAAGAACATACCGGCTGCGATCAGAATCATCGACATCAGCAGCAGGTATCGCATATCCGGTGCGACTTGCGCGCCGAATGGATTGAAGGCGGGACTTGCGACGATTGGAATCGCGGTTGCTATTCTCGCGAGATTGGTCGAACCGGTCAGCCCGTAGATCAGCGATATTCCGTACAACAACACACCTGATGAAAATGCTCCGAGCAGAAAATATTTCATCGAAGCTTCGTTCGATTTTTTATCGCGCCTGAAATAGCCCACCAGGATGTAGACGGAGATCGCCATCAGCTCGAGCGATATGAACAGCGACAACAGATCGACGCCCGCAGCCATGAACATCATTCCGACTACCGAGAAAAGAATCAGCGAGTAGTATTCGCCCCGCTGTTCACCTTCAACGTCGAGGTACTTTATCGACAGAAGAATGGCGAGAGCCGCGCCGATCAGAAACATCGACTTGAACACCACTGCGTAGCTATCGAGCACGATCATGTCGAAAAACGCCGTGTGAGGCGCGCCCTTGCTTACGATGTTCGAATACAAAACCCACAGCGAGCCGAACGCGAGCGCGATCCCTGCGAGGCATACGTACGAAACTACCTTCTTGCGATTGCGCGGGAGCATCACATCGAGCACGAGCGCCGCGCACGCAAACAGCGTGAGAACGCCTTCCGGCATCAGGAACTGAGTGAACTGCTGAACGATAGTTTGAAAGTCGGTCTGCATAAAAAAGGTTTCTGGTTTTCAGTTTCTAGTTTTCAGTTTCTTGTTTCCGGTTTCTTGTTCTGATTCTTTAGTGGCGAACCAGAAACCGGCAACTGAAAACCAGAAACCGATCATTTTTCTTCAGCGATCTGCGGGCGCTGAGCAGCGGGCGCAGTTTTGAAATAATCCGGCTGCACTTGAGCCACAACTACATTCGTCTGCGGCTCGATGTACGAAAGCAACGGCTTCGGATAGACACCAATCCAAAAGATCAAAAAGATCAGCGGCGCGAATTGCCACGTCTCTCGAGCGTCAAGGTCCTTCAATCCTTCGTTCGCCGGATTTGTTATCTGCCCGAAGAACACTCGCTGATAGAGCCACAGCATGTAAGCCGCGCCGAGGATGATTCCCACGGCAGCGAACGCGCCCCAAGCGACCTTAGCTTCGAACGCGCCTCGAATCGTCAGAAACTCGCCGATGAAATTATTCATGAGGGGCAAGCCCAGCGATGACAGCGTGACGATCAGGAAAATCGTCGAGTAGGTGGGCATCACGTGAGCCAACCCTCCGAACTCGGAGATTTCATAAGTGTGCCGGCGTTCGTACAGAATGCCGGCCAATATGAACAGGGCGCCCGTCGAAATGCCGTGGTTGATCATCTGCATAACTGCGCCGTTGATTCCGTTCGGATTGAACGCAAACAACCCGAGCATCACGAAGCCCAGATGTGAAACCGATGAGTACGCGACGAGTTTCTTGACGTCCTTTTGTGCCATCGCGACAAGCGCACCGTAGATTATGCCGATAATCGAAAGCGTCACCATCCACGTTCGCACTCTCGGGTCGTTGGCCGCGTCCGGAAAGATCGGCAGCGAGAATCGCATGAATCCGTATGTGCCCATTTTCAGCAACACGCCGGCAAGTATCACCGAGCCGGCAGTCGGCGCGTCGTAGTGCGCGTCGGGAAGCCACGTGTGAAATGGAAACATCGGCACCTTGATCGCGAAGGACAAGCCAAATCCGATGAACATCCAGATCACTACTCCCAATCCGAAGACGGCCTTGATGTGCGGGCCAATCGCAGTGAGAGCTGCGATGTTGAACGAACTGTGAACGTACCCGGTCGGAAGAGGCCGATTCGTTTGCGGATCGATTCCATCAGCGCGCTTCATTGCGTCGAGCGCGAGATTGAGCATTCCTTCGTTGACCTGACCGCGTCGCTCGGGGTCGGTCAGGCTGCTTGAAGCGATCTGGCGAGCGGTGGCTTCAACAGCGGGACGTTCGGCGTGAACGACGTCGGGAAAAATGAAGAAAAGCTTCAGCACTGCGAGCAGCATCACGACTGAACCGACAAGCGTGTAAAGAAAAAACTTGATTGCGGAATAGAGCCGGTTCTTTCCTCCCCAGATTCCGATCAGGAAATACATCGGCACGAGCATCACTTCCCAGAAGATGAAAAACAGGAAAAGGTCGGCCGAAACGAATGCCCCGAGCATGCCGCTTTGAAGCAGCAGCAGCATTATGTAGTACTCTTTTTCACGTCCCTTCTCGCGAATGTAGGCCCACGAGCAGACTACTGAAATAACCCCGAGCAAAGTCGTCAGCATCACCAGAACAAGCGCAAGTCCATCGATGCCCATTTGATAGCGCGCCCCGATCAGCGGAATCCAATCGTGATCTTCGATGAACTGCAGTCCACCGTAAGCTCGGTCGTAGCCTGGCCCACGGCTGCCGAGTCCGGTCACAAGCGGGATCGATATAAGGAAGCACAACCCGATCCAAAGATTCGCGAACCCGCGAATCCCATTGATCTTTGCGCGGTTGAAGAAGAGCAATAAGACGGCGCCAACCGCAGGAAGCCACGTCACCCAGGACAGGATGCCGATGCCGAAAATTTGAATGCGACCAGGCATAGCCAGAGTCTCCTAAGCGTCTTGTAGGGGCGACCTTCTTTTGGCTGCCCCTCGTTGAATGGGCAAGAGCGTTCGCTTGTACCGAAGGGGCAGCCACCGAGGGCCGCCCCTACAATCTAAAACCTCACTTCCCGCTGAAACCCCTCACGGTGGACGAGATCGCCGGATACACGTAATAAAGCAAGATCAGAAACAATCCGGCCGCGAACAGAAGGGCATAATTCTGCCAGAAACCTGTCTGAAAAGTTCTAAGCACGAAAGAGCCCGCTCGTGTGATCCACCCGGTCGCGTTGACGGCAAGATCGATCACCCACTTGTCCCACCATCCGGTAACCGACGACCAGAATCGTGTGACCCACGCGCTCCCATTCACGCCGCCGTCGACGAACGTGGAATCAACATCCCAGAGAGCGTTGTTGATCGCCTTTTCGGCTTCCACACCCTTCACGTCGAGCAGGTAATCCCAGTACCACTTGTTAAAGCTGAGCGTGTAAAGGGGTCGAAGCTTTGTCGCCCACACTCTCGGAAGATCGGGGCGCTTCACATAGAACACGCGACCGAGATAGATGCCGCCGAAAGCGATTGCGAGTGAAAGTGCCATTAGCAACAATTCGGTTCCGCCGATGCCTTCGTGTGCAGGTTCCGCTTGTTCGGCGATCGATTCGCCTGCACTCGCTTCCGCGGGCGCAGTCACAGAACTGGCTCCGGGAGCCGCTTCCGTGGCATGGAGTCGAGTAACAGGCGCCCGATTCACATCGACGATCACCGGCTCGAGCCACCGTTCGAACAGATTGATCCTTGCCCCGCCTGGCAAGCCTACCCATCCGACAACTATCGAGCCAACGGCGAGCACAATCAACGGCAAGGTCATGCTTCGAGGTGATTCGTGCGGCTCGAAATGCGCGTGAGAGACGCCGCGCGCATCGAGTTGATCCGTTGTGTCATGCGCTCCGACGTGTTCGCCCGGCTGATGATGCGGACGATCACCCGCTGAAGAGACCGCGGCATCATGCGGCTTCAGATTCTTGTCGTGAGCGGCGGCGTGAGCTTCATCAGCCTCACCGCCCGCGTGAACCTTGCGGAAGCGTTCTTCTCCCCAGAACGTGAGGCCCATCAACCGTGTCATGTAAAACGCCGTCATTCCAGCAGTGATGAATCCAACGAGCCAGAGTATCCAGCCGCCACCGAATACGCTTGTTGAAAAGGTCTTCCAAAGAATCTCATCTTTTGAGAAAAAGCCCGCGAACGGAAAGATGCCGCAGATGGCAAGCCAGCCCCAAAACATAGCCTTGTAGGTCGTCGGCAGATACTTCTTCAGGCCTCCCATTCGCGGCATCTCCTGTTCGTGATGCATGCCGTGAATGACTGATCCTGATCCAAGAAAGAGCAGCGCTTTAAAGAAGGCGTGAGTGAAGACGTGGAAGATTGCGCCGATGAATGCGCCGACACCGGCTCCCAGGAACATGTAGCCGAGTTGCGAGACGGTCGAATACGCGAGCACCTTCTTGATGTCGGTTTGTGTGATTCCGATCGTCGCGGCAATGAATGCCGTCAGGCATCCGACCAGCGCTACGATCATCATCATCGTGACCGAGCGCTGAAAGATGAAATTCGTGCGGGTGACCATGAACACGCCGGCAGTGACCATCGTCGCCGCGTGAATGAGCGCGGAAACAGGCGTAGGTCCGGCCATCGCGTCCGGGAGCCAGATGAAAAGCGGGATCTGCGCGCTCTTGCCCGTGGCCCCGATGAACAGTCCAAGAGCAAGCCAGGACATCAATCCGAACTGCCAGAGATGTTCTTTCGGATAAGCAGCCGAGAGAATCGCAACGTCGTGAAACTGAAGCGTGCCGAAAGTTGCAAACACACCGGCGATGGCCAGCACCATTCCGAAGTCGCCAATGCGGTTGACGACGAATGCCTTCTTGGACGCATCCGCCGCTTCCTGTCTATCAAAGTAATAGCCGATCAAAAGATATGAACACAGACCGACGCCTTCCCAACCGATGAACATGATCATGAAGTTCGAGCCCATCACGAGCAGCAGCATCATGAACATGAACAGATTCAGGTAAGAAAAGAATCGATAGAAACCTTTATCGCCGTGCATGTAGCCGGTGGCGAATACGTGAATCCAGAACCCGACGAAAGTGACGATGAACATCATCACCAACGAAAGCTGATCGACCTGATAGCTCCACTCGACGTTGAAATTCGACAGCGCGCCGCCTTGTTGTCCAAGGCTCACGTGAGCAGAGCCGCCCGGCAGCCAGGTGAATGAATGCGGAAAGCCTCCGTCTTGACTCGAAATGTAAGGCTTATCTTCGTTGGCCGGGTTAAAGCTCCAGTGGTATTCGTAAAACGCGCCCAGCGTGAGCAACATCGAAACGAGGATCACTCCGCAGGCGACAACTGAAACGGTTCTCTCGCTCAGCCGCAATCTTCGGCCGAGAAGAAAGTTGAACAGGAACCCGAGAAGCGGAACAACCGGGATAAGCCAGACGAGTTTAAGCATAAGAGTTCGGAGTTCGGTGTTCGGAGTTCGGCGTCCCGACTTCGGACCCCAGACTTCGAACTTCGAACTGCTTTGTTACCACTTCAATAGATCAATTTCATCGATCGCGACTGTCTCGCGATTGCGGAACATTGCGATCACAATGCCGAGTCCAACCGCTGCTTCTGCCGCGGCTACTACAATGATGAAGATCGTAAAAACAGGACCGGCCAGCGGATTCACCGCCAGACCCTTTGCTGTCAGTGTGTCTTTGTTGATTTCAAGGTAACGCGAGAACGCAATCAAATTGAGATTGACCGCGTTCAGGATCAGTTCGATTGACATGAAGATGATTATGATATTGCGGCGCGATAACACTCCCGCGACTCCGACTACGAAGAGCAGAAAACTGAGCATCAAAAAGTTTATGAGCGTTGGTTCGAAGCGCTTGAGAAGCGGTTGGGCCTGAAAGAACAACGGGGCCAGATACGCGAGCACGCCCATGACGAAGCTGATCACAACGTTCCCCTTTCAGAACGATGAACACTGAATGATGAACGATGAACAAACGAAGCGGTCCCTCCGCTCATCATTCATCATTCCGCATTCAGCATTACTCATAATACTTCTCTTGTTTAGTTCCGCGAGCGAGCAGCACAGCGCCGACCATCGCTACCAGCAACAACAGCGAAGCGATCTCAAACGGCAGCGCCGCTTGCCGGTAAAGTTGCTCGCCTACTTCCTGCGTATCCTTGGAGATATTCAATCCTGCGCCTGCGGTCGCTCGCTCGGTGTTTTCGACTTGAGGCACATTCGGTGTAAAGTCCGGCGGTCTGAAAGCGGCTTGCGCCGGATTCATCGCGAAGTAAAAGGAAACGGCGAGCAACAGAGCTATGATCACCGCCGGCCACGTCTGTCCTGTGTAGAGCCGCACTCGAGCTTCTTCTTCGGCTCTCGTCTGCACGAGCATGATCACGAAAAGAAACAAGACCATCACGCCGCCGACGTAGACGAGAATCTGGACTCCGGCTACGAACTCCGCGTGAAGAAGGATGAATAGCAGAGCGACGTTAACCAGCGTCGAGATCAGAAACAACGCCGAGTGAACCGCGACGCGAGCAGTCACGACGAAGACCGCCATGAACAGAGTCATGATTGCGAGCACGTAAAAAAGCGCAGCTTCCAAACCGTGGAGTTGCATAGTCAGTTTTCAGTTTTCAGTTTTCAGTTTTCAGTTTCAGCTCGGCAGGCTGAGAACTGAAAACTGACAACCGAAAACTATTTCTTGTACTTCACGTAATTGATGCCCTTCTCGAGCATCTCGCGGTCCCATCTGAAGCCCGCGCGATGATAGACCGCAAGCTCAAAGCTCTGCGTGAGCTCGAGGCAATCAGTCGGGCAAGCTTCAACGCACAGATTACAAAACATGCAGCGCGAGGTGTCGTAGATGAAGGTCGTCAGCACCTTCTTCTTGTTCACCTTTTCGCCCTCGCGAACTTCGCGGCGAATCGAGCCGACCTCGATGCAGTCCACCGGACAAGCGAGCGCGCAAAGATCGCATGCGATGCACAGAGTCGTTCCGTTTTCGGGATCGAGATTCAGCCGGGGCGCGCCGCGAAATCTTTCCGAGACGCGCGCCGGTTCGAGCGGATACTGTTCGGTGTAAATCGCCTGATTGGGATTACCGCCGTCTCGCTTCTCGTACAATGCCCGCGCGTTGTACTTGAAAGTGACCATCAACCCCTTGAACAAATCGATCAACAAGAGGCGTCTGATCAAATACCCGATGGTTCGCTTAGAAGATGACTTTGCTGCTGTCATATAAAATTACCTTGAAAAATCCGGTCCTTATTGAACGCCTTCCGTCGCTTGCGACGATGCCGGCTGTTGCAACATCTTCTCGAGACGCTCGCGCCGAAGTTGCATCTGAAGCTGCCGCTGTTCGTGAAGATTGAAGTCTCGCGACCTGCGATTGATGTTAGCCAGCAAGCCCCAAACAATTGGAATAGTAACGAACAAACCGGTTACTACGAAATAAGCGATGCCTGAAAACTTAGTCGGGATCAGCCTTCCCTTTTCTTCATGCATCAATCCAAAAACTCCGCCCTGTGCCTTCGGAAGCGCAAGCACGTACCAAACGCCGGTCAATACTATATTAGCGAGGCCGGCGGGTATCATCCATTTCCAGCCAAGCTCCATCAACTGATCGTACCGATATCGCGGCCACGTCCACCTGAACCACATGTAGGCATAGAGCAAAGCGGCAATCTTGAGCGCGTATATCACGACACTAAGGAAGACATACAGCGTCGGGTTCTTTACCAGCCCGAGCCCCGGGAAGTACCATCCGCCGAAAAAGACCGTCACAGCTACAGCAGCGGTCACTATCATCGACGCGTACTCAGCCATGAAGAACAGCGCCCATCGGAAGCCTGAGTACTCGGTGTGGTAACCGGCCACCAACTCTGATTCGGCTTCCGGCAAATCGAACGGCGCGCGATTAGTTTCGCCCAGCGCGCTCGTAAGATAGACGAGCACACCGAGCGGCTGATAAAGAAAGTATCCGAGGCCCCAAAGCGTGTCTGTTTGCTGCGCGTCGATGATTCCCGACATCGAGAGCGTTCTCGCAAACATCAACGCTCCGATTATCGAAAGGCCCATACCTATCTCGTAGCTCACCATCTGGGCCGAAGACCGAAGCGCGCCCAGCAGCGAGTACTTCGAGTTCGAGGACCATCCCGCGAGCACGAGCCCCAATACGCCGACCGACGAAACCGCAAGTACGAACAGAAGTCCGATGTTGACGTTGGCGATCGTCGCCCAGCCGGCCCCCCACGGGATGACCGATAGCACCACGAGCGCGGCTACGACCGAAATCACCGGAGCTATAAGGAAGACTGCTCGATCGGCTTTGATCGGAACGATATCTTCCTTGAGCAGCAACTTGATTCCGTCGGCAAGCGGCTGCAGTAAGCCCCACGGACCGACTCGCATAGGCCCGAGCCGCGCTTGTATGAAAGCCGATACTTTGCGCTCGAGATAAGTGAGATACGCCACAAGCGTGAGCACGATAAAAATGACAATCACGATCTGAATGAGGGGCCACACGATGTACTCAGCCCAGAATACGTTGGGCAGCTTCTCGTGAGTAATGACGTTTCTCACCCACTCCGGCGCAACTAATAGCAGAGTTGTTAACAATAGCTGCATAGAACCCAAGTGATGCGTGAAACGTGATCCGTGATTCTTTTCACGCATCACGTTTCACGGATCATTCCTCATCTATCAACCTCGCCCAGCACAATGTCGAGCGTTCCAATCAGCGCGACAACATCGGCAACCAGATGGCCGATGGACATCCGCTTGAGCGATTGCAGATTTATGTATGACGGCGGCCGAATGCGCATTCGATAAGGCTTGCCAGTGCCGTCGCTCACCATGTAGACGCCCAGCTCACCCTTCGGTGCTTCGATCGAATGGTAAACATCACCGACCGGCGGCTTGATCAACTTCGGCACCTTGGCCATCACCGGACCTTCCGGCAATCCGTCGAGCGCCTGCTCGATGATCAGGGCCGACTGTTTCATCTCTTCCATGCGAACCAGGTAGCGATCGTAAGTATCGCCGTTCTCGCCGACGGGAATCTCAAACTGAAAATCCGAATATGCCGAATAGGGCTGCGCCTTGCGAACGTCGTACTTTACGCCGGACCCGCGCAGCGGAGGACCGGTCAGGCTCAGATTGATCGCCTCTTCGGCTGGAAGTATTCCGATACCGACAGTTCGCTGAAGCCAGATTCGATTGGCGTTCAACAGCGTTTCGTACTCGTCGATTCGTCCGGGAAGTATCTTCAGGAAATCGCGCACTCGCTTCTCGAATTCCGGATACGCATCCCACCATAAACCGCCGATTCGGAAAGCATGCGCGGTGAGCCTTGCGCCGATGAAGTCTTCGAATATCTTCAGAATCTCTTCGCGTTCGCGGAAGCAGTACAGCAGCACGGTTACCGCGCCGATGTCCATCGCGTGAGTTCCGAGCCAGAGAAGGTGCGACGCGATACGCTGCAACTCAGTCAGGACCACGCGCAGGTATTCGGCGCGCTTGGGAACTTCGACCTGAAGCAGTTTCTCGACGCCTTCAACATAGCAAAGATCGTTGGACACAGCGGCTACGTAGTCGAGCCTGTCCCAATACGGCGTGATCATCGCGTAGGTGTCGTGCTCGCCGATTTTTTCAACGCCGCGATGCAAGAAGCCGATGTCGCAGTCGAGCCCGATGACCGTCTCACCGTCGAGCTTCAATATGACTCGCAGCACTCCGTGCGTCGAAGGATGCTGCGGACCCATGTTGAGCACCATCTCTTCGGCGTCAAAAAGCGTCTCTTGTTTTACTATTGGCTGTTCCTGCATATCGAGCGGGGGTTGGGGGTCGGGGGTTGGGGGCTGGACCAACCCCCAATCCCTAACCCCCAGCCCCTACCTTCGTTCCGCGTATTTCACATCGATCAAACTCGTATCGAAATCAATCTCACGATAGTCGAGATGTTTATCCGTCCACTCATTGTCGCGGTATTCAATCGGATACTCTTTGCGAAGCGGATGACCCGGCCAATCCGAAGGCAGCAGTATCCGCCGCAGATCGGGATGACCTTCGAACCGAATGCCGAACATGTCAAACACCTCGCGCTCCATCCAATTGGCGCCCTCCCAGATCGCCGTAAGGCTCGCGCAGGCTTCGCCATCGGCCAGCGAAGCCTTGACACGCAATCTTCTATTCTTTGGAACTGAATAAAGAAGTATAACGATGTCGAATTCCTGGCCCGCGCGATCGGGCCAATGAACCGCCGTGACATCCGTGCACATATCGAACAGCGCTTCTTCATCATCGTGAAGGTAGCGACACAACTCGATCAACGACTCCTTTTTAACTCGTATGTTTTGTTGGCCGAGGGTCGCCACGGCTTCCGTTATCGCATCGCTGAAGCGTTGACGAACACGATCGATCAACGCATCTTCCGTGATGTCGACTGTGATCACCGGACCCTTCCTCGGAGGAGGAGCCGGCTTGTGACCGGCTGCAGGAGCCGCTTTCGGGGGAGCAGGCTTTTCAGCGGCGGGCGCTCGCGGCGGCGCGGCCTCGTGTGAGGGCGGCTCGGTTTTTGTCGGAGCGGCGGGCGCTCCCTTCTCGCTTGCGCCTTCGACCGTAGGCGTGAGCGATGGCTTATCGACGCCGGGCAAAGCGTCTTCAACTTTTGCTTCGGTCTTAACCTTTTCGCCGGTTGGGATTTCGGATTTGACCTTTGCTTCGACTTCCTCGGCGGGCAAGACAGAGCCCGCTTCAGGCGGGAGCGCGGCAGCTTTCTCCGGCACGTCGGCGCCTACTGTGTCGGCAGGTCCAGCTTGGGCTGTGGTTTCTGAAGGCTTGCCTGACGATTTCTCCTCGGCCGATTCGCTGCCTTGATCTGTAGGAGTGTCCTTAGTCTCGTCTGTCATCATTACTCAACAACATCGCACCGGACTACCCGATGCTTCAACTCGTAACTTGACGACTATGACTGCTTGAAAAGAAGTACTGACGCTCAAAATTACTGCCGATGAATCGAGAGATGCTTTTAGCATAGCGCCGAAAGCATTGTCAATTTGGCAAGTGCGCTGGTTAGTTCATCGAGTGGTAGTTTGAAGAGAGCGAATGATAGCGTTCTAAACATCGGACATTGTTAAGGCGATTGGAAACTCCAGCGGAGTAACCTGTCTATAGAACGTGGCGCTACCTTGAGACCGTAGCTCCTTCGGAGCGACATGTGATCCATTCGGTTTGTATTCAACAGGGGATAGGTCGCTCCGATGGAGCTACGGTCAAATCATCGGTGCTATGTTCTTGGAAGCTAAGGCGCTCGGAAACTCCAGCGGAGTAACCTGTCTATAGAAGGTGGCGCGACCAAGAAAACGTAGCTCCATCGGAGCGACATGTGATCCATTCGGTTTGTATTCAACAGGGGATAGGTCGCTCCGATGGAGCTACGGTCAAATAACCGGCACGCGTTCTATAGACAGGTCGTCCCGCTGGGACTGCCTTCTGATCAAAGCGCTGGATGCGTATCGCACCGAATTCAATATCGCGTCGCTTGAGCCACTGATCAAACAATGCTTTTCCGACTATGTGAAGCGGCTAGAGGCTGAAACGGATCTGCGTAAGACGATGAGCAGCATCGACGCTAATGATGAGGTATATCGCCGTGATTAGAGAATTGAGGAACGCTCACAACTGCAAGCATCTCGCAAGATGGACGGCGACGGTTTTTACGAGCTGTGCACCGAGGACACTTGCGATGTGCCGGTGAGAATGTTTCTCACTCGGAGATTGCTTCAGGACGCTGAAGACATTCTCCATCGCCAGGGGGTCAACACGACTCGGTTCCCTTGGAGTCAAGACTTCGGAGTCAGCCCGCCAATGTTCACGACGACGATGATCGTCGAAAGTTGAGTTAGCACCATCGGTTGCTCTGTATTCACCTGGAACAAGACAGGCGTATAATGGTGTCATCATGAATCTGAAAGTACTCAAACATAATGCTGTCGCTTTTCTAATTCTGACCCTGACCCTTGTAGCCCCCGCAGCGCAGAGCAAACAGCGCGACCTTCAAGTCTCCGGGCGCGAAGTCACGATTCTGGTCACGGCTCACCCTCACAATTCGCGAATGCGTGATGCGGCCGCGAAGCTTACTAAGGATGACTTCGTCGTCCGCGAGGACAAGACTCCGCAGCAAATCATTTCAGTCAAACGCGCTTCTGAAGCTCCGCCCACCATCGCGGTGTTGATCCAGGATAATCTCGTCTCGAGAGTAAACAATGAGATCGATGGCATCAGGAATTTTATTCGCCGCCTGCCGGAGGGCTCGCGAGTGATGACCGCTTACATAACGGTAGGCTCGCTAGAGGTAAGGCAGGATTTCACAACCGATCGCGAGCGCGCGGCCTCGTCGCTTCGAATTCTTCGCAGCAGCTCATCGGGCGCGCCTTACAATCCATACGTCGAAGTGATCGAAGCCCTGCGGCGTTTCGATTCGCAGCCCGTCGGCCGCCGAATGATTCTTCTGGTTAGCGATGGACTGGACACTTCTCACGGGTTTCGAAGCTCGAGCCCTTCACAATCGATTGATCTCGATCGAGCGATTCGCGAGGCGCAGAAGCGAGGAGTCGCAGCCTTCAGCTTTTTCGCGCCAACGGTCGGTCTAACGAGCGAATTTCGAATGGAAGTAAACTTCGGCCAGGGTTCTTTGATCCGGCTCGGGGACGAAACCGGCGGCGAAGCGTTCATAACCGGGACCGACTTTGTAACGTTTGATTCGTATTTAAGAGAGTTCAACGAAGCCCTTGGACTTCAATGGCTGATAACCTATCGCAGCTCGACAATCGGCAACAGCTTTCGCCATATTGAGGTGACGACCGAACAGGACATTCATCTGCATTATCCAAGTGGATACAGCCCGCGCTGAGAGAGAGGTTTTGTACGATTTTCCATTGTTCATTTGACATTTTTCATTTGTCATTGCAATCAGGGTCAATAACAAATGACAAATGGAAATGAATCAGACTCCTAAATTCTTGCATGCCCTTTCCCTTTGAAGTACCATTTGGCTGTAATTTTTGAACTGGTCTTTCCAAATACAAGGAGGGAAAAATCCATGAGTCTTTCCGAGACCGAAGCGCTCAAGCAGCAACTTATGGTTAATGATGCGCAGTTTGCGGAGCTGGCGCACACGCACGGCGAGTACGAGAAAAGATTGAGCGAACTGGCCGCGCTGCACTACCCGAGCGCTGAGGAGCAGATGGAAGAAGCCACTTTGAAAAAGAAGAAGCTGTTTTTAAAAGACCAGATGGAAACGATCCTGCGGCATCACAAAGAACGTGAGCAGGTCGCGGGGCACTGAAACCCAAGCGCAACGAAAAATTCGAAGCGCGCCCGGCATAACTGATCAATCATTGGTTACCTCACGAGCCTAAGGCATTCGCACATCGCTGCGGGCCTGTGCGCTCGTCACAGGGTAACCAATTTTTATTGCGCGTGACCGAGCAACTCGTTCGTCTCTGACGCAGTTCAAGCGATGGCAAGAGAAGGCATTCCATTCGTCATCCTTTTTTTGATTCCCGCGACAGTCTTCGTCGCTTTCGGCTGGTGGATCGGTGCGGGTTTATGCATCCTGCTTGCCGGATTCATGGCGTTCTTCTTTCGCGACCCGGAACGCCAGGCGCCGATAGACGATGAGATAGTCATATCGCCTGCGGACGGCCGCGTAGTAACGGCGTCACGAGTCGATGAACGGGCGAGCGATTCTGCAATTCAAATCTCAATCTTTTTATCGCCGCTTGATGTGCACATCAACCGCTCGCCGATTGCCGGTGAAATCGTCGAAGTTGTCTACAAGCCCGGCGCGTTTCACGTCGCTTCGCGAGAGATCGCGTCGATAGAAAACGAGCAGAACGTCGTGACCGTTCGCGGTGAGAAAATCACAATCGTGTTCCGGCAAATCGCTGGAGTTCTCGCGCGACGAATAGTGTTGTGGAAGAAGAAAGGCGATCGCGTGCAGCTTGGCGAGCGCATCGGCCTGATGAAGTTCAGCTCGCGAATGGACGTGATCATTCCCGCGGGTGTGGAAGTATTGGTCGGCAAGGGTGACCGCGTCGTCGGCGGTGTGACGATTCTTGGCCGCCTAAGAACACCCGACACTGATGCTCCCAAGCAGATATCCTGAAGTACTCTTCCGTGAAACCTGAGCATTCTTTGAAACACCAGACATCGCGCCGCGTGTAATCGAAGGCCGGCCGAATCAGCGATCATTCGCAAGGCTTGGTGTGGTTATGATTATTCGAGCTGTGCTATGATTTTGCTTCGTTATTAGACAGCCCCATTGCACGAAATCGGCTGCGACTGTTCGATCTTGAATAAGGTTCAATCCGATGGCTGAATATGTTTGCAGGCTGGGTACGCCCACCGGAGAAGTGGTGACTAAGACGGTCGAGGCGACGGCCGAACGCGATCTGCGCTCGAAGCTCGAACGCGAAGGCTTTCGCGTGTTCTCGATCGCTTCGAGCGGAACGATGAACGTTCGCCGCGCGTTCGGCGGCGAGCAGCGAGCTCGCAAAATAAAAACCGAAGACTTTTTGCTTTTCAATCAGCAATTGTCCGCCCTGCTGCGAGCCGGACTCCCCATTCTCCAGGCGATCGGCATACTTCGAAAACGGGTTCACAACGAGCAACTGCGCCTCACGCTGGAGGACGTGGAAGAAAAAGTGCGCGCAGGTCAGGCGCTTTCTCAAGCATTCGCCGCGCAGGGCGATGCATTCCCGCGAATCTACATCGCATCGATTCTGGCGGGCGAGCGCGCCGGCTCGCTCGATGAAGTGTTGCTCAGATACGTCAGCTATCAAAAGACCATTACTGAAGCGCGCCGCAAGATCAAAAAATCGCTTGCTTATCCAACGGTGCTCGTCGGCGCCTCGATCGTTCTGGTGATGGTCCTTTCAACCTACGTGATACCTCAATTCATGAAGCTCTACAGCGGAGTCGGCGCTCAGGAATTGCCTATGGTGACAGTCGTTGTAGTTGGCACCGCCGAATTCGTGAGCAAGAATCTTATCTGGTTGATTCCCACAATCATCGGCGGATTGATCTTCATTTTTGTGTGGAGGCGCACGCCCACCGGAAGACTGACGATCGATCGATGGATATTGAAGATGCCGGTAGCCGGCGAAACAGTTCGTCAGATGACTATCGCGCAGTTCACTCGAAGCCTGGCGACGCTGCTTGCGGGAGGCATCACCCTGCCGGAGTCGGTCGAGATCGCAAGCGAAGCGATCACGAATCGCGCTTTGAGTTATGCAAGCCGCAACGTGTTGAGCGGGATTCGAGAAGGCAAACCATTCACCGACAGTCTAGAAGCTTCCGGCTGGGTCTCCGAACTCGCCACGGATATGATCGGCGTCGGCGAACGCTCGGGCGCGCTGCGCGAGATGCTCGACGAGGTAGCCAACTTTTACGATTCGGAGATCGATGTTCGGCTCAACACGATCACAACGTTCATCGAGCCCGTGATACTTGTCTTCATGGGAAGCCTGGTGATGACCATTCTGCTGGCGATGTATCTGCCGCTCTTCTATATGATCGGCAATATGGGTCAAAGCCACGTTGTGCCGCAGTAATATTGCGAATCATTTCAACGGAGACCTGCAGTTAATGTCTGAAACACTCGAACAGGAAACCAATCAATCGAGCGCTGTGGCGATTCCACCGGAGCCAGCCGTGCGCACGCCTTCCGATATGAGCCAGGAAGAAATCGCGGCTCGCGAGAAGGCGCGGCGCTACCGGCTGAGATTCGTAGACCTGAAAACCGAAGAGCCGGCTTATCATCTGATTCACGAATTGCCGGTCGAGATGATGGTGCGTCACAGCTTCGTGCCGCTCGATCGAGACGGCGACACGTTGTACGTGGCGATGGCCGACCCCACGAACCTTGAAGCCATCGATGAGATTGAAGCGCAATTGCGTTTGCGATTGAAGACCGCTTTCGCTACGCAGACCGCCGTTGAAGAAGCGCTGAAACGGGGCGACACCGCGGCGCGAATCCTGCAGGATGCGACGGCGGGCTTTCGCACCGATCAAATGTCGCTGTTGCGAGAGACCGAGCAGGGCGAAGAAGTTCTGGACATGGAGCGGTTGACCGGCACCGGCGAAGACGAGATGTCGCCGATCATCAAGCTGGTCTACACCATCGTGCTCAATGCTCTCGAGCGACGCGCTTCCGATATTCACATCGAGACTCGAGACTCTGACGTTGTGGTCAAGTACCGAATCGACGGCGCGCTTTATCGCGCGGCTGATCCGATTGACATCGCTCATCACCAGACGATCGTTCAGCGCATCAAGGTCATGTCGGAGCTGGACATCGCCGAACGCCGCGTTCCGCAAGACGGCCGCTTCAGAATCATGATTCGGGGGCGCAAAATCGATTTCCGCGTCTCCATCATGCCTTCGATCCACGGCGAAAACGTGGTGATTCGTATTCTGGACAAGGAACAAATCAACGAATCATTCAAGGAGTTGAATCTCGACGTCGTCGGATTCGATCCGCACGATCTGAAAAAGTTTCGCAAGTTCATTGCGGAGCCTTACGGAATGGTGCTGGTGACCGGACCCACCGGCTCGGGAAAGACGACGACTCTTTACGCGGCGCTGAACGAAATCAAAAACGACGAAGACAAGATCATCACCATAGAAGATCCAGTCGAGTATCAGCTCCAGGGCATCACGCAGATTCCGGTCAATGAGAAAAAGACGCTGACCTTCGCTCGAGGACTTCGCAGCATTCTTCGTCACGACCCTGACAAAATAATGGTCGGTGAGATCCGCGACTCGGAAACCGCGCAGATCGCGATTCAATCGGCGCTCACCGGTCACCTCGTGTTCACGACCGTTCACGCAAACAACGTCATCGACGTGATCGGGCGGTTTCTGAACATGGGAGTCGAGCCTTACAATTTCGTTTCATCTTTGAACTGCGTCCTCGCGCAGAGACTCGTGCGCGTGCTTTGCACTCATTGCAAGCGCCGGACTCAACCGAGCGATCAGGAGCTGAGTGAGTCCGGACTTAATCCCGACAAGTATCGCGACGGTGTTTTTTATCAGTCTGTCGGCTGCGAGGTGTGCAACGCTACCGGTTATCGCGGCAGAACTGCGATACACGAGTTGCTGGACGTGACCGACAACATACGCGAGATCGTGCTCGAGCGTCGTCCGGGTTCAGAGGTTCGCCGGGCGGCTCGCGCTGAAGGTCTGACCTCGCTGCGCGAATCCGCGATCGCCAAAATATTTTCAGGAGTGACGACGCTCCACGAAATCAATCGCGTGACGTTCGTTGAATAGTCAGTAGTCAGTGGTCCGCCTACGGACTAGTGACCACGGACTAAGGACCAAGGTTTAGTCGTTTATTTTGAAACCGAAGCGTGGTAGAGTGGTTTAACCAAGCAGACACCTTAGAAATGAAGCTCGATGCGGCAACGAGCTCGGCGGGACAAGCAATAGCAGCCGGCCGCGATCCCTATTGCCGCGATTTTCAAGGGTGCGCTCCCCTGAAAGAAGTTTAATAGACGAGGAATTGGATATGGCAAAGACTCTGAAGATGCAACAGGTGATTGCGCTGACGGTGACGCTGATGATGGCTGCGCCGCTCGGTGCTCTTGCAAGCGACGGCAAGAAGCATTTCAGCAACGGGCTCAAGTTCGAAGAGAACCGTCAGTGGGACAAAGCCGCTCAGGAATTCGCGCTTGCCGTGTCTGAGAAGCCTTCCAACGTCGAATACCAGCTTCATCTTCAGCGAGCCCTTGTTAGCGCTGCAATCATGCTGGTCGAGCGCGGTGACAGTCTCGCCGAGAAGAAAGACTATAATGCAGCTTACAATGCATATCGACAGGCTTTTGCATTCGATCCTACAAATGAGCTGGCGTTGGTAAAGATGCGAAAGATGCTGGAGGCGCAGGGGCTTCCAACCGACAATCTGCCGACGGCCGGCGACCCCGCGGGGCCGAAATATCAGCCAAAACAGGATCAGAATGTGAAGGCTTCTTCATCGGGCGGCGCCAACATCGTCCCGACAAGCCAGATCAAAGTTCAAATGCCGCCGATTCCCGGGCGTCGTTTCGCAAAGACCGACGTGATCTATCGAGAGACGAACATTCTGACCGCCATCGAGCAGCTCGCGCAGATGATGAAGCTCAATGTGATGTTCGACCAGATGGTCGTGAATCAGATGAAGATGCTCAAGATTTCGGTCGAGCTTCGAGACGTCACTTATCCGCGCGCGCTTGAAATGATCCTGAAAACCAACGGGCTCATGTATGCGCCGCTTGATGGGCGAACGATCGTCATTGCGAGCGACAATCCACAACAGCGAATGAAGTATGAGCCTTACGCCTTCCGCACTTTTTACATCAAGAATGCAGATATCGATCAGGTGAAGGGCGCGATCCAGGGCGCTTTGCCGAGCACCAAGCAGTTGACTTCGGTCAAGCAACTGAATGCGCTCGTGGTGCGCGACACGCCGTCGAATCTCGAGCTGGTAGCCAACATGATCGACTCGCTCGATAAGAGCAAGGCCGAGGTGCTGATCGACGTAAACATCTATGAGGTTTCGCGAAATAATCTGTTGGAGATCGGGAATCAGTTTTCTACCGAGTCCAGCGGCGCGAGCCCGGTCACGCTCAGCGCGTTGGGCGGCATCGGCGCCGAGTCTATTCGCGGGACGGTTGGCCGAGCATTGATAGGACCAGCGGGTTTTGCGTTGGGTCTTCCCAATAGTTCAATCAGCTTTTTCCAGAACAAAGGCAAGGCTCGCTTGCTGGCATCGACGCAGGTGCACGTGCTGGACAATGAAGCGAACGCTGTGCGCATCGGTCAGAGGGTCCCGATCCAGACGGCTTCTTTGCCTTCCTACACCAGCATCAGCAATCAAACGGCGAAACAGGCTGCGAATCAGGCTGGAGTCGGGGTCAATGATCTCTCTTTAGGTTTGGGAGGCGCGTTTGGTGTTGGTATTCCGCAAATTCAGTATGAAAACGTCGGACTCAATCTCGACATCACGCCCAACGTCTATGAAGACGACGTTCAGATGAAGATGAAGATCGAGTCAACTTCGGTTGACAGCAGCACCGGCAAGTTCACTCCCACCTTTAACCAGCGAACGATGACGTCGGTCGCTCGAGTTAAGGACGGACAGACCACACTGGTCGCGGGGGTCAGCCAAAACAACCAGGCGAAGACCGTCAAGGGGCTGCCGCTGATTGGATTGATTCCGATACTCGGACGATTCTTTGCGACTCCTGAAACTACGGATACCCAAAGCGACGTTGTGATCACCGTTACGCCGCATATTCTCCGTCGGGCTGACATCACGGAGAAAGACCACCTGGCGTGGGCTGCCGGCGATCAGCAAAGCTCAACAAATCAGTTGAGGATCGAACAGATTCTTTACCTCGCGGACGTTGAAGAAGCTCAGCAGAGCCCCGTGGCTGCCGCTCCATCTCCCCCCGAGGTTAAACCGGCTATGGTGCCGGTTGCAGCCCCACCGCCGGCAATCGTCAACACAAGTTCACCTGGCGTGGTAGTGGTTCAGCCGCAGCCGGTCGCGCCAGCCGCTTCCACCCAATCAGGGCCGCTTAAACCGAATGTGATCAAGACAACGGTTTCAAGGCCGGGGGCTCCGGCGGGCAATGCGGTGGCTCCGCAGACTAATCAGGCCAACAAGGTTCTGGATGATGATGACGACGACGAAGACACGAATCAGAATACGCCACTAATGGTTTACGTGAGGCCTAATTCTGCGACGGCAACAAAGGGGCAGGATCTCTACGTGGCCATATTCGTAAGCGGCAATGGTGAGGTCTCCTCATCGCATATCTCGTTGACATACGATCCTTCGCTTCTGGAGGTCAAGGGCGTGCGCGACAGCGGCATGTTGAGCGCCGGCGCTCGAGCGGATTTGCAGTTTACGGCGGATGGCGGTGTCCTTAATATCGAGATGAACAGGCCGCAGGGAAGCACCGGCGTACCAGCTCGCGGTCAATTGTGCCTGGTGGTTTTCGCCGTGAAGGCGCAAGGTCAATCGCCATTAGTGCTCAACGAGCAGCAGACGATGTTCAGAAACTCGAACGGTCTTCCGATTCCGATAAAGGTTCAGTCGTCGCAGGTCGAGATCCGATGAAGTTCAATAAAGTGCCGATTGCCGACTGCCAACTGCCGATCGCTTCTTCATCGTATCAAATCGGCAATCGGCAATCGGCAATCAAGAATGGTTTCACCCTCCTCGAGATAATAATCGTCATCACAATTCTATCTGTGTTGACGGCCGCCGCTATTCCGATGGTGCGCAACACGGTGAAGCGCGAACGCGAGTCGGAGCTCAGGATCGCGTTGCGTCAAATACGGCAGGCGATCGATCGTTACTACACTGATACAAACCCGGGGACCGGTTCGATAAGGCCGCCGATTAACGTTCCAATCGAATGGAAGACTCCTACCGGCTACCCAAAAGAACTCAAGGTGCTCGTCGACGGGTTCGTTCCTGCAAACGTTGTGGGAACGAGCGAGAATCGCGTTAGATGGCTGCGACGGCTGCCAATCGACCCGATGACCGGCAAGGACGATTGGGGATTGCGATCTTACAAGGACAAACCGGATTCGACGTCGTGGGGAGGCGACGACGTGTTCGACGTTTACTCCAAGAGCGACGGTGTGGCGCTCAACGGAACGAAGTACAAGGATTGGTAATGAGAAACGAAGTCAGGTCGAGGATCGTGGATGGAGGATGGAGGATCGAGGGTGAGCCAGACACGCCAGCGATCTTCGATCCTCAATCCTCTATCTTCGCTGCCCGTGGCTTCACGCTCCTCGAACTCGTGATAGTGATGACTATCATCGTCATTCTTGCGGCAGTCGGCGTAACGGCTTATCAGAACATCCAATTCAAAGCTCGCGAGACGATACTCAAGGACGATCTTCGCACCATGCGCAAGATGATCGATCAATATGCGGCTGACAAAGAGAAGCTTCCAAGCTCGCTCGACGATTTGGTGTCGGCGGGATACATTCGCGACGTGCCGATCGACCCGATGACCGGACAAAAAAACTGGGTCGTGGACATGGGTGACGACACGATATCGCGCGATGGAGGCACGGGCGTGGTCGATGTTCACAGCGCAGCCGGAGGCGAAGGCAGCGACGGCGCTTTCAAAGACTACTGATCAGTGAGCTTCGATTTTTTCTTATGTCAGTTTTTGGGAGATACTTTCTTGCGCCGCCCGCCCCCAATGTGGCGGCCGGCTTTGTCGATGACAACTTCGCCGTGGTAGATCTGCGGCGCGCACGAGGCGCCTTTTCGCTAGCCGCGAGCGCCGTTACTCAGCTTCCTCCAGGACTCGTGACTCCCGCCTTTGACGCGCTCAACATTCAGGACGCTGATGAGTTAATGCAGATCGTTCGACAAACGGTCGAGGCTGCCGGGCTCGCGAACAGGAAGCGTTGGTCCGTGGCGCTTCCGGACGCAACCGCTCGAACTCTAGTCGTCACGCTCGAGAGCAAGCCTTCCAGCCGAAGCGAATTAAACGAAGTGATCGAATGGAAAATCGAGCGCGTCATATCAACTCCGCCGAGCCTCTTGCGAACATCTCGTCAACGACTGGAATCCGACGGCGGGCAGGATCGCTATCTCGTCACCGTCGCGCACGATGAAGTTCTTACTCAATACGAATCCGTTTTTGCAGAAGTCGGGTGGAAAGCCGGGCTGATCTTGCCGAGACACATCGGCGAAGCGCAGTGGTTGATCTGGGACGAGACTCGCAGCGATAAAATGCTCGTATCCGCAACCCGAACCGGATTCACTTCTCTGATCCTTCGCAATGATGAACCCGTTCTTGTGCGCACATTCGCATGCGATCCGGAAACGATTCCCGACGAGCTGCATCGCTTCGCTCTCTACTACCGTGACCGGCTCGGCAACGGCGGCAGTGGAAGCGCGCTTACCCGCATGCTCGTGCTTGGAGCGATCGATGCCGATGAGGCTCGAAGCGCCGTCGGCGACGCGCTCGACACCCACCTTGGCATAGTCGATCCGTCGGAGTTTGGAATGGACCTCAGAGGCGAGGCGATTCGATTCGATCAACTGGCCGGCGCGGCGGGCCTCGCAACTATCGCGTGGCAGTAGGCCCGCGATTGAACAGCGTATCGATCAAGGTTTAGCTTCCATCCAGTTGTTTCCCACGCCCACGTCAACAACGAGTGGAACATCCATCGCGTGCGCGGACTCCATTTCCTGGCGAACGATTTCAGTTGTGCGTTCAATTTCTTTGTCGGGCACTTCAAGCAGTAACTCGTCGTGAACTTGAAGGATCATTCTAGCGCCGAGTTTTTCACGACGAAGCCGTTCGTGCACTCTAATCATCGCGATCTTCACAAGGTCGGCAGCCGTGCCCTGTATCGGTGCGTTGATTGCCTCGCGTTCGGCGCGTGATCTCAACGCGTGACTGCGATTGTTTATGTCGGGGATCGGACGAATGCGGCCGAACATCGTTCGCACGACTCCGCTCTCGCGAACCTGCCGCGGGATCTCTTCCATGTATCCGCGAACGCCGGTATAGGTCTTGTAGTAATCCTCGATCACCTTCTTTGCTTGCGCTCGCGAAAGCCCGGTGCGTTGTGCGAGACCGAACGGACCGATCACGTACGGAATCGCGAAGTTCACGATCTTCGCCAGGCGCCGTGCCTCCGACTCTTCCTGTTTCGTCTTCGCGCCGAAAACGTCGCGCGCAGTCCGAGCGTGAATATCTTCATTGCGTTTGAAGGATTCAGTCATCGCCGGATCGCTTGTGATATGAGCGAACACGCGCAGCTCGATCTGAGAGTAGTCCGCTGACATCAGCTTGTAACCCGGCGAAGCTACAAACGCTGCGCGAATTCGCCGTCCGAGCTCGGAACGGATCGGGATGTTTTGAAGGTTTGGATTCTGCGAAGACAGTCTGCCCGTGGCGGACACCGCCTGGTTCAAGGTTGTATGCACACGGCCGGTTCGCGCATCGATCAGCTTTGGGAGCGCATCGACATATGTATTCTTCAACTTTGAGATCTCACGATACTCGATGATCTTTCGAGGGAGTTCGTACTTCGTTGCAAGCTCTTCAAGAACATCGGCTGATGTTGAGATCTTTCCGGTTTTTGTTTTTCGCCCAACGTCAAAGTTGAGCTTCTCGAAGACATCGCCAAGCTGCGCCGGCGAGTTGATGTTGAACTCTTCTCCGGCCAGTTCATAAATCTCACCTGTCAGCCGCGACAGCTCGCCTTCCATTTCGCGACCGGCTTTTTTCAGCGCCGCCATATCTATGCGTACGCCGGTTCGCTCCATATCAAACAGGATCTCGACAAGCGGTAGCTCGATTTCGCGGTAGACGTGATCGAGACCGGCTTCTGTAATCTTGTCCTTGAGGACGCTTGCGAGTTGAAGAGCCACGTCCGCAGTTTGAAGCGCGCGAGCCGATTCCGCGTCGAAGCCTTCAATTGTCTCGGCCATCTCGAGACCGAGATGCTCGCGCGCAAGGTCGGCCGTTCTGTAGTTCGCGCGATTCGGATCGAGCAAGTAAGCCGCAAGTAAAGTATCGTCCTCGACGCCTTCGATCCGAATCTGCGCGACGAAATCCTGAATCGCGCCTTCGCATTCCTCCGCAAAGGCCATCAGCGGCGCTTCGTTCGCATCCCGCTCTCGCGAGCAACGGTCGAGCGCGGTGAGCGCGCCTTTCCAATCGTGAATCACTTTGCGAACCAGCCCGTTCTCCAGGACCTCCTTCAATTTCGCAAGCGGATCGTATTTAGAATTGAACGCGGAAAAATCAACAATGGCCGCTTGCATCTCAGCCGGAGCGATAGCGATGCCAAACACGATACCCTCGCGTTCAGCTATCGAAATCCCGATGCGTTCCTTGTCCCAGATAGCCTCAACGAACCTATCGAGATCAGCTTTTGTTGCTATGCGCGAGTAACTCGCTTTGCCGGCGGCTCTGGAGGCAACCGTTACAGCAGTCTTTGTTTCGTCAGCCGCATCCGCGTACTCGCGAGTCAAGGCGGCAAACTCAAGTTCGGAATAGAGCTCATAAGCTGCGCGGCGGTCAGCTTCTTCGTAGACCAACCCATCGAGATTAAGCTCGATCGGCATGTCGCACGCAATCGTCACGAGCTCGCGAGATTGGCGAATCGTCTCGGCGTTGTTCTTCAGGCTCTCGCGATAGTTCTTACGCGGAATCTCGTCGGCGTGAGCGATCGCGTTCTCGATTGTCTTGTATTGCTGAATGATCTGCTTGGCGCCCTTTTCGCCGATGCCCGGAGCGCCTGGAATGTTGTCGATGGTGTCGCCCCACAAGCCCAGCAGCTCGACTACCTGTTCGGGAGGAACGCCGAGTTTCTCTTCGACTCCCTTCGCGTCAATCTTCTTCATATCGCCGGTGCGTTCGGTGCGAAGCAGTGTCACGTGATCGTTGACGAGCTGAGATAGATCTTTGTCGTTTGTAACGATCACCACGTCTAATCCGGAGACCTCGGCCTTGGTTGCCATCGTGCCGATGATGTCGTCGGCTTCGAAGCCCGGCACGCGAACGATCGGAACTCGAAGCGCTTCGCAGAGACGGGCGATGTACGGCATCTGTAGCGTCAGGTCGTCGGGCATCTTCGTTCGAGTTGCCTTGTACGCCTCATATTTGTCGTGACGAAAAGTGCGCTCGGGTGAATCGAAGGCAACGCCGAGGTAGTCAGGGTTCTCCGAAGCGATCAGCTTGCGAAGCATCATCGTGAAACCGTAGACGGCGTTTGTCGGTAGACCGCGTGAATTTGAAAGGCTCGGAAGCGCGTAGTAAGCGCGATAGATTTGCGACATCCCGTCAATAAGGAAAAGTCGCTTCCTTTCGGCGCGGGGCATAAGCGCATGCTAAGGTTCGCAATTTTAGAGTGTCAAGCAGTGTTGCCGAACGCCCCGGTTGACCGGGGCCGCGCGGATTACTGAAAGTAACTATGCGAGATTCGCTTCGCGGCCTCCGGTCGAACCGATTGTTAGGCATCGTTCGCCGCGATTGATTCTGTTCTGGTGTATACACTAGTCGAACCACAATTACCGAAGCCCATGTGCGAGATTTCAAGTGTGTCGGCACTCAGTCTGAATTCTGACTTCTTCTCACCTACGTAGATATGAAAAGAAGGTCGCCCTAACCCTGGTCTTATAGCCCAATAAAGCTCAATTCTATAAGGGAGCGTCTCTGTCAGTTTCCCATCACTGTACGTCTGTACTTGACCATTCTCCAGGAATCTTCGCTGTTCTTTATAACCCGCTGACTCTGGCGTAGTTCTGTCATTTGGGGGTCGTACACCACGATAATCGTTGATTGTATATTTCCAATCCCAAGTACCCAGTATGAGTTTCTCTAGATCTGTTTGGGAAGGATGATCGGATTCTTCTGTCATCAGGTCACACCTCCTGCATTGTGGCTTATGCTGTCTTAACCGCCCATCACTTTCAGATGCCTAACAAGTGATGGCCAACGCCGGGCCTAACGAACATGTAAGCAGAGCTCATTTGAATTCATAACCGCAGTTCAGGCACCGATTTGGCTCCTTGACCAGCAAGAAAAACAGAGACAGGACACACACGATTAAGAATCCGACAATCGCGGCGATGATCGCCCATTGAGCGATCTTGCCTTTCAACACATTGGTCGAGCCGCATCGCGGGCAGACAAGTTGTCCGGGGAGGGGAGCGACCGGCGCAACAGGCGCGTTAGGCGTGCGAAGCGTGGCGCCCTGTCTGGGAGTGCTGCATTGAGTGCAAAAGCTCGCGTTCGCAGCTAAAGGCGCTCCACATTTCACGCAGAACGTTTGACGCTCCGCTACGGGCGTTTGAGGAGGACTGCTCGCCGCAGCGCCTGGCGGCGATACGTTTCCAATAACAACTCCGCAGTAAGGGCAATGCGTAGCCCCATACGGAAGGTCTCTATTGCATTGCGGACACAGCATTGATTTCCTCCTTAACTCGCGCACCTGAATCCAATGTAATCAAGCTCCTCATCGGGCCAGGCGCTGGTCTGCGTTTGTTCGGCTGATGTGGAAGGCCCGCCTTTCAGCGCGCGCTTCGTTCCCTTGCGTCCAAGACCCCTTGGCTTGACTTCATCGCTCATCCATTCCCACAGAGCGCGAGGTCTTTCAAGTGTGTTCGCCGCTCTGTCCCATTCGGCAGCGGTTGGCAAGCGTTTGCCGACCCACTGGGCGTAGGCTGCTGCCTGGTACCAGTTGACACCGGTCACGGGCTGAGCGGCCTTCTCGCGAGGACACCTTCCGCGAGGCCACGTCGAAGGCGGGTTGCCCCTGGTGCTTTCAATAAAGCGCTGAAACTCTCCGTTCGTTACAAGCTGCACATCGATTTGCGAGCTTGCAGTCTCGACGCTGGGTTTGATCGCGACAGAGTTGCTCGCTGCTATCGCGGAATGGGAAGGCGCAACGGATGTAATCGCAGGTTGCTTGTTGGCTGTGCGAGCGTTGACATCAGAAAGTTCGGTCGGCCCGGCGCGCGCATGTTCGATCTGCATGCCAGGCTCGGGCGATTTCACGTCAGGAGTGGCCGAATCAAAGTCGAATAACTGGCCATCCGCAACTCGCATAAACAATTCCGGAACAGCCCATTCGACTGTATTGCTTGCCGAAAACTCGATCGCCTTTCGACCCTCAGCAACGGCAGTATCGATCGGGCAACCATCGGCTATCGATTCGTAGAAGACTTGAGCGAACTGCAGCGCCGCTTCATCAGTGACGCTGGTCTGCATAGCGACGACAGCAGGAATGCCGGCCTGAACCAGAGAAGTCGCCACGCCCGAAAACGGCTTGCCTTCGGCGCTCACCGCAGTTGAACAAGCATTCAAGACTACCAAACGCAAAGTGTCCTCGTCGTGAAGCAGCGGGCCGAGTTTTCGACCGCTTACGAAATGACTGCGGCCCTGATTGGTCTCAAACACAAGATAACCTTCTCCGTCTTCTTCACCGAAATGTCCGTGTCCGATGTAATGCAAAACATGGAAATCGTCTTCGCGAAGCTGCTTCTGAATGGAGAGCAGATTTGCGTTCTGCAGCATAGTTATTCTGACGTCACCTTTTTGAACCAGATCGCTCAAGGCCTGCGTTATCAAACCGGTTTCCGCGTCGACGCTCAAAGCCGCTTGATCGGTCGGACTCGAGACTACGACGAGAATGCTCAACGGCTTTCGTGCAGTGAGCGGCGTTGTGGCTTGCTGCAGCTCGATATAGCGCACGACAGGAGTGTGAATCGATAGCGATATGAAACTGTCGGACCGCTTGTCGTGCATCAGCTCCCAGGGCAGCGCGGCAAGCTCGGATGGTTCAATGCGAATTCGTATGCGAAGACCCTGCTCGCTCCGTCTCGCGAGATTCAAACTTACATCGAAACACGAGCGCACTTCGCCTGACATCAGTGCGTCGAACAACAACTCGCCAAAGCGAGAAGCTTGCGTCCAACGCTCAGCGTCGGACTCTCCTTCGGACTTGATCGCAAGCACGAGATCGCGCAGGGATTTCAAATTGCTGATCACGTCCGGAACCAGAGAAGAGAACGATAGCTCGCCGCGAGTCTCACCGGCCGGTGAGTGAAGCACGCGAGTGGGATAAAGCTCGCCTTCGCGGTGTTGAATCAATATGTCGAAGTTCTTGTAGGTGAGTTGTTCCATTTCAAGTGAACAGCTACCACGCTATGCGCTCGCCGCAACCCGCGCAAAAAACGAAACCGGGTTGCACGTAAACTCCGCACTTCGAACAGCAGCCGTTCGTTACCGGCTGAGCTTCCCGTTTGAAGTTTCCCGCGAGAATCTGTTCGAACTCCGGACTGTCTATCCAATCATTGAGCGCCTTGGCTCGTTCTATCGCAAATGGGTGCGTGCCCTTGTACATGCCGGCAAGGAACCGGTAGACGCGATCGGTTGTGCTTCGGTCCATATCATCGCTGTAAGACCTGACCTGCGTGAGAAATTCTTCCGGATCCATTTGATCCGCGAGACGAGTTGTTCCGCCTGCAAGCTTCATCAGCATGTTTATGCACGGACGCGCCTCCTGCAGCGCGAGCAGCGATGCACGATCGGCGCTCAACTCTGAGCGACGGTCCCAGGCCAGCAGCGTCATTTCGATTGGCTTCATCATGAGGCCGCCGATGCCGAAACTCATTTCACCGACGATTGCGCTGGCCAGTCCGATCCAGCGAGCCATGCACTTGTACAGAACGTGTTTGCACTTGATATGCCCCAACTCGTGAGCGATTACGGCCATCACTTCGTCGTCGTCCATTAAATCGATCAGTCCGGATTGAAGTACGATGTAAGGATTGTTTGCACCGGAGGTAAGCGCGTTCACACCGCCCTCGCTTACATACAGCTCGGGTTCAGGCAAGTCGAGAACGGCGCAGGACTGCTGCAGCATTTCGTGAAGTTTTGGGAGTTGTCTCGGCCCGACCCGAACGCTGCTTGCGATGTTCAACACATATTCAATGCGCTCGAAGCCGTACTCGATGAATTTGCTCATGAAGGTGTCAAAGCCCTTCAACTTGCTCAACTGATCAGTTGCTTGCCGGTCGAGCGGGTGTTGAAAGGCGGTAGGGTCGATGCCTTTCAACTCAACGCGCCTGGTAGTTTGAATCAAAGCTGCGTCGGCCATGGTGATGCCTCCTGAAATGGATTGCGCAACTCAGCTAATTTCGTTGCACTCGGATGATTCGGAACGGCAGACGGACGCTCCCGCCAAAAGCTGGCAGTGCGCCCAAACTCTATCACCATTCATGGTCGTTGTGAACAGTCTAACTCTGTCTGTCAGTCGTTTTCTTTACAGAGCGTTGCGAAGCGGAGGGGTTTTACAGAAGACTAACGGAAGCAGCCTACATCGAGTACTGGCTCGCCAGCGACTTGATCACAGCTGCCTCCTGGGACTCGGCGATTTGCGTCAGCGGCTGGGGCCATTTCGATGCCGAATTCTCGATCCACTTCTCGGCCAATTCAGGAATGAGCGGCCTGGACATTAGAAAACCTTGAACACACTGACAATCGAGCTCGCGAAGTAAATCGAATTGCTCTTTTGTCTCTACGCCTTCGGCGATTACTCCCATGCCGAGATTCTGCGCGAGCATTATTATTGTGCGAACGATTTCCTTGTTTTCGTTGTTCTCGCCGATTCGGCTTACAAACGAGCGATCGATCTTGAGCGTGTCAATCGGCAAACGGTGAAGATAGCTCAACGAAGAATAGCCGGTTCCAAAATCATCGATGCTCAGCTCGACGCCGAGCTTTCTAAGCTTCTCCAATGTGCGGGCAGTGCTTTCGACGTTCTCCATCACGATGCTCTCTGTGATCTCGAGCTTGAGTGTGCGCGGATCGAGGCCCGTTGAATTCAAAATCTGAGTAATCTGCTCGAGCAGATTGGTGTGGCCGAACTGCCTCCCCGAAAGGTTCACGCTGATTGACAAGGGACTGGCCGACGGATGCTTCTCTTGCCAGCGTTTCATTTGAAGGCACGCCTGCAGAAGCACCCACTGACCGATCGGAACGATTGAGCCCGTCTCTTCGGCGACGGCGATGAAATTGTCGGGAGAGATCAAGCCGCGCTCCGGATGCTGCCAACGAACCAGAGCCTCAAACCCGACGAGCATGCCGCTGTCGAGCCGCACGATGGGCTGGTAGTCAATGTAGAACTCGCTTCGATCGACCGCGCGACGCAGATCGCTCTCAAGCTGCAAGAGATGAACCGCGCGGGCGTGCATATCCTTATCGAAGATTACATATCTGGCTTTGCCGAGCGATTTCGCTTGATACATTGCGGTGTCGGCGTTGCGCAGGAAATCTTCCGGCGCTTCGTAGTGCGGATCCGAAAACGCTATTCCGATGCTGACGGTGGTGAACGTTTCGTATCCGCCGAGGTTGAAGGGCTGGGACAGGTGTTTCTGCACACGGTCCGCTACTTCGACCGCTTCAGCGGCGCTCTGAATGCCGTCGAGCAGGATTGTAAATTCGTCGCCGCCAAGGCGAGCGACTTTGTCGCTTGGGCGCAAACAATGCCGCAATCTGTTTGCAATGCCGATCAATAACTGATCGCCTACCATGTGTCCGATGCTGTCGTTGATCAGCTTGAACCGGTCAAGGTCGAGAAACAACACCGCGAACATGCGCTTACGCTGACAGCGATACTGATCGAGTGAGATCTCGAGTTGCTCGATGAACCAGGCCCGATTAGGCAAGCCTGTGAGTGCATCGTGAAATGCGTCGTGCACCAGCTGCCGCTCCGCTCGCTTTCGATCGGTGATGTCCTGAATCTGGAAAATCAAATGTAGACATTTGCTCTCGGAGTCTCGGATCAGCGAAACGCCCACAAGCACCCACACGTCGTGGCCCAGCTTATGACGATAGCGCTTCTCCATCTGATGCGTCAGGATTTCTCCCTCGAGCACCTCTTTTAGGTGGCCAAGGAAAATGCCGATGTCTTCCGGATGTGTGATTGACTGGAAGGTCAGCGACTTGAGCTCATCCTCGGTATAGCCAACGATGTCGCACAGACACTGATTGACCTGCAGCCATCCTCCTTCAGGCGCTACCAGCGCCATTCCGATTGGAGCATGGTCGAAAGCGCTGCGGAACCGCTCTTCGCTTTCTTGCATTTCGAGCAAGTGCCTCTTGGCTTGCTCCGCCTGCAAAACCGAAGACTCGACATTCTTGACGTACGTATTGTAGGTCCAATATACGACGGCGACGATTGGCATCATCGCGATAAAGGCGTAGAAGCCGACTACACTGATGAGCTGCACAGTCAGAGCGGCGGCAGATGCTCCGGCGAAGTACGTTATCGAGGTCCAAACATAATGTTTCTTCCACGTGCTCCAAATTGGTTCATTTACTCTAAGCGCGCCGGCAATCGCCACGATTCCCGAGTTGAAGACATACTGGAGCAACGCCATCGCGCAAGTCAGCTTGATCAAAGCCGGCGTCACACCGCTTCGTGAAACGTGCAGCACCGGACCAAAACAAAAACGCAGAGTCCAAACCATTACGGAGGTCGAGCAAGCCATGCTTGCCGAGTTGAACAGCATCGTGAGCGGCCGCTTCGTGATTCTCAGAGACGAGCAGAATCCTTCAAGTGCCGCCAGCAATATTGCCGCCTCGCCGTCGAACAATAGGACCGCGAGAAAAATGAAGATGTCCGAGATCGAAACGGACGATTCGAAGCGGAAAAAATTCACGACGTTGCGCGAGCCAATCGCCAGCGTGACCACGGTAAGCAAGGCGAATTGCAATCCAAGCTGCGAATGCGGGGCCCAGTACGACGCAAATAAACAGGCCATCGTTCCCGCGCTGACGATCAGCCACATGTACGGCTTCACAAAACCGCCGGTAGTTTTCGAGTTCGATGGCTTCATACGAAGATCGCCCTGTAACTGCCTGTAGCTTTGTACCCGACCTTGTTGTAGAGTCCGCGCGCCCGAAGATTTTCCTCGCGGACGAGCAGGCAAACTGATTCCGTTTCTTCCAGAAGCGTATTGCTCAATTGCGAGACAAAACGCGAGCCGTAACCCTTCCGACGCTCGTTGTCGGTAATCCAAATGGCTTCGAGGTAGTTCACCTCCGGTGTGTCCGTAACAACTTCAGCTTTGGCGATCAACCTCTTGCCTTCGGTCCATATCCACGTTTGACCTCGCTGAATACGTTCCGCGCATCGATGAAGAAAGGATTCCTCGTCCGGTTCCAGACGGTCGCCGCCAACTTCTTCGAGGATTGATTGAGCATGGGCCGCGGCAACAAGGTTCAGATCGTCTTGAGTGGCTCTTCTCAATGCATGTACCGGCTCAAAGCCGGATTCTTTGCTTCGTTGCTTTGCCATCAAAAAATAGCGATGTGATTCAAAGGCTCGTTGATTCCCCGAGCAATGCTGCCAAAAGCTTTCAACCGGTTTCTCTTCCCCGAGAACAATTCGAATGTCCGGGCAGTTGTCGGCCAGTCGCGCAAAGGTTTTGATTGTAGTTTCTTCTGATGCCGACCGGCGGGTCTCGAAGATCGTGCAATATCCGATCAGCGCCACTCCTTCGATCCGGCCCTCACGATCGCGACAGGCATAAAACGTGCCGCGATTGTTCGGGCTTACCAGACCGTTGGCTCGGATGACTCCTACTAAACCGAATGTGCGAGCAATATTGTTGTTGAGGAAAGAGAGGACCTCGGGTTCATCACTGGGAGCGAGCTCATCGATGAGGAACTCCGGGATGGCAGCCATCCATTCGGGCCTGATGGCCGCCACTTTCCCGGTGTGCAAGTAAGTCATCGGCGTTGTCTCCGCAGACAAAGTTCTGCTGAAGCGGGGGCCGGACTGAGCTGACTATTTCTTCTTGGTTTGAGCGGACACAGTATTCGAGTAGTCCGTGTTACCTGAAGCAGTCACTGCGTACACTTTGTAGTAGTACGTCGTATTTGCCGTCAGGCCGGTGCTCGAAAAACTGGTCACGTTCGCGCCCGTAGTTGCTATCGTTGTGAACGTGCTGTTGTTCGTTGACCGCATGATCTTGTACCCGGTCTCATTCGTGCAGTTATCTTTCCACGTAAGATTGATTTGGCTTGCGGACATAATACTAGCCGCCAAATTCGTCGGGGTTGGATCCTTCACGACCTTCATACAGACAGTTTTGTCGCCTAACATCGCCGCAAGTGCTGCCGTCGCAAAGGCCGAAGAGGACGCGATCACACAGTCTGACAATAGCGTGCCGTCTGCGAGTAAAGTTCCATCGGCGAGCAATGTTCCATTCGCCAGGAGCGTACCATTAGCCAGCAACGTACCGTTCGCCAGCAAAGTGCCATCCGCCAATAACGTTCCATTGCTCAGAAGTGTACCGTTCGATAACAACGTGCCGTTTGCGAGAAGAGTCCCGTTGGCGAGAAGCGTTCCATCAGTAAGCAACACCCCCGTGCCGTAGATACCTTGATAGGAAGTAATCAATGAGCTTCCATAAACAAAGTCCCACTTCTGGATTATGCCGCCGCCCCACTGAAAGCTGGCGCCGCCTATCGTTGTCCACTGGGTCGGCGCGCCGCAGGTGCTGCAAAGAAGTGGCGAGCCCAACACACAACTTGATAAGTCTGTTCTTACCAAACCAGCGAGTCTCACTGCGCCTTCGACGTTCAACAAGCCGGCTCCCTGCTCCAGCGTGTTGAAGCCGGCCAGCGGGTCTGCCGTGTATTCCAGAATCGCTTTCACAAGATTTGGCGTCAGGCTCGGATTCCTCTGTAACAACAACGCCGCCGCGCCGGCTACAACTGGCGTGGCCATCGATGTGCCACTCAGAAACATTTGGTCTTTCTGACTCGCGTTGCTTACGTTTCCTTCCAGCGTTGGATAGTTAGTCACCAGGTAGTTGCCGGGAGACTCTGCTTCAATGATTAAATTGCCCGGCGCGATCAGGTCCGGTTTGATCAGATCGTCATAGTGGTTAACTCCGAGCGAATCGGTCCAGTAGCCTCTCGTAGGTCCGCGTGAGCTGTAAGTGGTCACGACATCGTCTGTGTGATAGTCGCTGCCGAATGTGTTTGCCGCTCCCACTGTGATTGCAGAGGGCTCGATTCCGGGCGAGACTATACCTCCATAAATTTTGTTACCAAGATCATCCTTGCCCATGTTTCCAGCGGCGACACAAACGACCATTCCGCTATCGAATGCGCGTCGAACCGCGAGACATAGAGGATCATTAGAATAAGTATCAACGGCAGTAGTGCCGAAGCTGATGTTGATCACTCGAATGTTGTAGGCCGCCTGGTTCGTTATGCACCAATCGATTCCGGCTATGGCATTAGAAGTCGTTCCCTGTCCTGTCGAATCGAGGACTCTTACGTTGATGAGGTTCGCGTTTGGAGCGATTCCCGTGTAGGCGCCCCACGAAACGCTGCTGTTTGCGGCGGCGCACGAGGCGACGTGTGTGCCATGACCGTAAGGATCATCAGTTCGATTCTCACCTGTAAAATCTACGCTTGTTGCGACTCGCGTCTTCGAACCGCCAAATGAAGAGTGGTTGGCATAGATGCCGGAATCGAGGATCGCGATCCCGATGCCTGTGCCGTCGATCGTGCCCGTGCTGGACGTTCCGTAGCTTCTTGCCTGATCGGCGCCTGTAGTCGTTTCCAGGTGTCCCGTCGACTTCGTAGGTCTGTCGATCGAAACGTAGTTGACATCGGACCGAGCGGCGATGGCGGCAACAGCCGACGTAGGTAGGTTCAACGTTATCGCCTTGATGTTTTGGAATGTTCTGGCCACACTGCCGGAACTCTTCGCAGCAGCGATCAATTGTTTCGAAGGAGCCGCTGGCGTTCGCAGGATCACTTGAATACGATCCTGCGGGCCTGAGTGATTTATCTTGTCACGCAGGTCCGCGGACATTTTTGAGGATGAATTCGATTGGGCTACAACCTTGGACGACAGGTCAAGGAATGGAATTGCTGCCATATGCGACAACACCAAAACGATAGCCATCACAATCCTGGACGTCGATTTGAGGTTTCCAGCGCTCGTCACTGCCCTCGCTTTCGCTTTACCTTCCGAAAGGAGGTGGCCGGAGAATACATACTTGCGCGATTTCGAATTCATCAACATTAGTCGCTCCATCTATGATTGTTGCTTTAGCGAACGTCTTAGCTGCTGTAACCCTGGAACCCTCGGCTGGCTCTTAGTCAAGAACCGTGCCGCTGACTTACCACGTTGTATTGATTCAATCCGAAGAGGCGTTGCAAGACACAAAAATAATCTTTGCTAATTGAAGAATTCAGATTGATTGGCTGGCTTGTCTTTGGATTTCTGAGAAGAGTGATGGGCGAAGTAAGCGTTTACGCTTCAGCGGTCGGTTCGCCGTTGCTCGCGAGGCCAAGGGGTTTCAAGCGGTCACTGTGACCGAAGTTCGCGCCGCCGTTCAATCAGTTTGTCAAACCAGCGCGAACGGTTAAGATGGGTTACAACTCAGCATCGTTTTTGCGAATTGCTGGTTTGATGAATGATGATTCACGTGCGGTTCGATGAAAGGAGGAGATGAGGCAATGTTCAAAGAGTTCAAGGAATTTGCGATGCGTGGCAATGTAGTCGATCTTGCCATCGCGTTGGTTATCGGAGCGGCCTTCGGCAAGATCGTGACTTCCTTCGTAAGCGATATCCTGATGCCGCCTCTCGGGCTGCTATTTGGAAAGATGGACTACAGTAATCTGTATATCAATCTGTCCGGAGGCCACTACGAGAGCTTGAAAGCCGCGAAGGACGCAGGCGCTGCGACCATCAACTACGGAGTGTTTATCGGAACTGTGATCGACTTTGTGATTATCGCCTTTGCGATTTTTCTGATCGTTCGGCAGATCAATCGAATGAAGCGCAAGCCCGAGGCCGAAGCTCCTTCGACGACCGACTGTCCCTTTTGCGCGTCAAGCATTCCGATCAAGGCAGTAAAATGCCCGCACTGTACATCTGATTTGAAAGCGGCGATAGCTTAAGAGCGGTTCGTTCGGCGTTGCGTTTTGAGATGAACGGTGTCAGCGTTGTTGTGTGGAAATCGACCGCTTCAAATACACAAAAAAACCGGGAGGCATTATGAGGAACGCACGAAAACTCAAAGTACTTACACCCATTGCAATGATGATTGTCTTGATCCTGACAGGGCTAGCGCCGATGTCGGCTGCTGCACAAAGAAGAACGACTTCCACAAAGCGCACATCGCCGCCGAAGCTTCAGACCCCGTTCGCCCAGGGTTATGTGAAAGGCTATAACGACGGCTTCGCGCAGGGCGAAGCTGATTGGAGCAACAGCGCCCCGAACGATTTCAGAAGTTCGGGTCGATGGCAACAGCGCGATGCGACCGCTGCCGCCGAATACCGCCAGGGCTACGACCTTGGGTTCGAGCTTGCGTATTCGGATGGCTACTACGGACGAGCTCGCAACGCCGCGGTGCCTCGCAACGCCGAAACCCTCGCGCGAGCGGCGTCGCTTTCGGACAAACAACGAACTCAACGTGAGAACTCCGATCTCGATCGAGGACAGCGCGACGTTGATAATCAGCGAGACACAACGAGATCGCGGACGGTTGCTCCGCTATACGTGCCAAACGGCACCGAGCTTCGGATCAGGTTGAGCACTCCGATCAGCACAAAGAGCGGACGTGTTGGCGACACATTCAAAGCGACGGTTGTCTCTCCGTCAACATACGAGAGCGCAATAGTCGACGGTCACATAGCCACTCTCAACAAATCCGGTCGCGTGAGCGGTAAGACTGAAGTCGGGCTCGCGTTCGACACGTTGACTCTTGCCGACGGGCGTCAAACGAGAATCGACGCGGACCTGATCAAGGTCTACGAATCTGAGAACGTCAAGAAAGTCGATGAGGAGGGCCGCGTCGAAACAGGAAGCCGCACCAGAGACTCGGAAGTGCGAGGCGGAGTCGGCGCAGTCGCGGGCGCGGTTCTCGGCGGCATCATCGGAGGCGGCAAGGGAGCATTGATCGGGTTGATACTTGGAGGCGCAGCGGGAGTCGGCAGCGTCTACGTCGAGGGCAACAAGGACTTGATTCTCGATCCGGGCACTGAAATGACAATTCGCACAGTAAGCAAGGAGCGGTAGACTAATCTTCAGAAACTGACCTTAACGAAGGCGGCGGCGATAAACATTTCGCGCCGCCTTTCCCCCCTTGATGAACACTTCGATTCGAGCTCAACCTGGGTAAGTCATCGAGAAAGGCGAATATTTCGGCGAGATCGAGGAAGCCGTCACGTTCGAACGCCGAAGGCAGGTGCCTTGAATCGTTCTAGCCGCTAGTCATGTCTCGCCTCAGTTGCAAGCGGCTGCGGTTGTGGCCAACTTTCGTTCGTGCGCTGCTGAGCGCAACATTGAAACCGCGGTATAGACCACAACGACTACTACCAGCCAGCGAACATAATAGAGATCCAGGGACTTGACGATGAATGCAGCGATAAGCACAGCGGGGATGCCGCCGATCGCCAACCCCAGAGACGCGCGGACATCATAGCTGCCTTTGCGGATGAATCGGGCGCTGCCGACCGGCATCAGGAACGCGCACGATCCCATCATGATCGGGAATGCCGATCGCGGATCCATACCCAGCAGGCTGATCATTATCAGGCAAGGGCCATACAATCCGATTCCCAGAGACATCAACGCTCCGAGCGAGAAGTTGCCGGCGATGCCCGCCCAAAGCTTGACCCCTCTCAGCTCGAGCGCCGAACCGCCCGCGGCCTCCTTGTGAAAGATAGTCATGAGAAACAAAGTAGCGGCCACCAACAGCGCGATACCCATTCCGATCTGAATGTAACGACGCGGCCACCGGCAGACGACGCCAGCGCCCAACCACATGCCCAGCACAGAAGCCACGATCAGCAGAATCAGCGTCTTCATATCGACCTCGACGATCGATATATAGATGAATGCCTGCGTGATTGTTGGCGGCGTGATCCCGACGTTGAGCGTTCCCGGAAGAACTTCGTCTCTGACCAAATTCCGGAGCTTGAATATTGAGGTGATGGTTGCGAATGAACCTATGCCCAGAGTATCGAAGAAGGTGGTTACAAAGCCAATCGCGCCGAACAACGGCGTCGGCGCAGTTGATTCCGAGATCCGGTCCCCTCTTCGTGCAGCGACCCAGGTGATGATGTAAAAGGCGCCGAAGCCGCCCAGTGCTATGAACAGCCACGCTTTGGTAGTGAGCACGCCGGACATCCTATTTGGCTGTGCGTGAAATAAGCAAACTGATAGCAATGAGTTTGCATTGACCGTGTATCCGGCGCTTCAGGTTTTCAACCCGGTCACCGACGTTCGAATGCTGCGAGTTCGCAAGAGGTAGTAATGACCCCTTAGATCCCTGGATTCGGAAGTGAGACTCAACTGTCGCTACGTGACGACCATGACTTGTTGTTTTGTGTCGCGGCGTTGAAACGCCGGACTAAACTCTGGCGAAGAGCGGGCCAAATCATTGCGCAAAGCCTAGCTCTTTGTGCTAGCATGGCCTCACCTCGGAGTTGGTTCGCTGCCAGCATTGAGTCGTAAGAGTGCCCTGGGAACATTGATGACAGTTGACGAGTTCCATAAGGCTTTTGAAAAAGACATCAACCAACTCCTTGCGCGCATCGAGCGGCGTTATTCTGTCACTGAAACTGAAATGACCAGCGCTGTGTTTGCCTCGGCAAAGAAGTATCTCAGTAACTCGTTGGAGCAAACCTCGGGCAATCCCGGACCTACCGGCGAGTCGCGCAGCGAGGCGCAGTTGTTTCTCGCTTCGCTTAACGCCGACGATTTGTGCCTGGCCGCTGCCTGCGCTAAAGGCGACGACGCTGCATGGGAGGATTTCTTTCGCGAGTATCGAAGCTATCTGGTCAGCGTCGCTCGAACGATGACTCAGGACGCGGGCGCGGCCGAACAACTGGCCGACTCGACGTTTGCGGAACTCTACGGACTTCGCGAATCGGGCGGCGCTCGAGTGAGTAAGTTTTCATTTTATTCGGGCCGAGGATCGTTGCGTGGCTGGCTTCGCGCGGTAGTCTTTCAGTTGTCTGCAGATCTTCACCGTCAATCCAGCCGGTTAGTCCAAACGGAAGAGCCCGAAGAGATGGATCGAATGGCTCACGCGGCTGAGAAGATCGATCGACGGACGGCCCCCGATCTCGATTACGTGAGCCAGCGTTATCGCGAAGCGGTCGCGCAATCGCTTCGCCGAGCGATCGCTGATCTTGAGCCTCGAGAGAGACTGCTGCTTGCTTACTATTACTACGACGAGATGACGCTTCGAGAGATAGGGCACCTGTTCGACGTACACGAGGCGACAATAAGTCGATGGCTCGCCAAGGTTCAAAAGCGAGTGCGAAAGCTCGTCGAAAAAGGCCTGGCGAGGGATCATCACTTCAACCGGCGCGAAGTGGCCGAAGCCATTCAACTCGCGGCCGAGCAGATGGACCTGACCGTAGGCGACTATCTTTTGGAAGCGGTTTCAACCGACCGCGAGCAATCACGGACCGCCGAGAGTGCGGGCCGAGTAATGGCCCGGCGTTGAGCAGAGAAACCGCGCAAGCGTGCGGCTTCTCGGCGTTCTAACCTTGGAGTTAAGCAGAAGGATGAAGCTTTTGGGGAAAAGCAAGGACACAGCGATTGACGGATTGTTGCGAGCGTACGTGTCGCGCTCTGAAGCTCTGCATCGCTCGTGTTCGGAATTCGATCCCGATCTCGCCAACGCATACGTCGAGCACAGCCTGCCCGCGAGTTCGAGGTCGCGCTACGAGCAGCACATTTCTGAATGCAGTAGCTGCCGGAAGAATGTGGCGGCCCTTGCGCGGCTTGCCGTAGTGGACGGGGTTCCAGCGGTTCGAAATGAGCTTCGGCCATCTTTGAGCGGTCGAATCTGGCAAGGCTTGTCGAGTTTGAGTGCCCCTCAGTGGGCAACAGCCTTCGCCGCGGTGATCGTCCTAGCAATCAGCGTCCCGCTTTTCCTGTCGCGACACGAAGCTCATCCGGATCAAGATGTGTCAACCCCGGTCGTAGAAAGCTCGGAGCCCGAACCTTCCGTCGGGGATCATATCGGAACCACGCCCGCGACCGGCCCTCTTCACAAAACGCCCGCCGAAGGTGTCGCGACAACGCAAAAGGAACACGAGAAGCGAGAGACAGACAAAGCTGCTTCAAACGATGCGGTGGCTCAGCAGCCACCGTCCGTTGAAGCCGTAAGCGTTACCGGAGCAGACAGTGTGAAGGCGAAGGCGGCCCAGACTGCCGACGTTCAAACCAAGGCCGATCGGCCGGCTTCGGATGTTGCGAGAGGCGCGGGATCCGCAGGCGGCGCTGAGGTCGCGAAGAACGAATCAGACAAGAAGGCTGATCAGTCGAGTGGAAAGGATTCAACTCGATCAAGTGAGTCTAAAGTTGCGAGTGATAGCGAACAACCGGCAAAGGAAGTCGCCAGCGGCGAAATGCCTCCGCCGCCTGCCCCCGCAGTGCGTTCGACTTCTGAGTCTCCGCGGTCTCGAAGAGGAACGAAACAGCCGGGCAAGCTCGGGCTTCGCGACAGCGCTGCAGGTGATGTGGCGACGCTGCCGGAAAGAAAGATCGGGGGCAAAACGTTTCAGCTTCAGGACGGTGTGTGGACCGACAGAGGTTTCGATTCAAATAAGAATATGCCGGTCGTCAACATTGTCCGAGACAGTAATGTCTATAAGGAGCTGATGGTCAAACAGGCGGGGCTGAAATCTTATCTTGATGCCTTTAGCGAAAACGAACGCGCGATTATCGTCTACAAAAGCAAAGTGTACAAATTGATCCCGCAGTAGACCCTGCAACCACTTGTACCAAACACAATCGAATTGATCGAAGCCCGTGTCCAGCGATTCGGACGGACGCTATCCCATGTGCGAGGTGCGTTCCGGCTTGATTTTGTAGAGTACGCGAACTTCGCCCGGTTGACGACCTGGATACTTCTCGATACCCATGTATTTTTTGGCCATCTTGTCGATGTGCTGATCTGCGTTTTGTTCGGTGATTTCCTCGACGTGACCGCGCACTTCGAGATAGCGGTAGGGGTTGTCGGGATCCTGAATCGACAGCGCAACCGCGCGGTTGGTTTCCATGTTCTTGTCTTTGCGGCGTCCGCGCGCCGAATTCACCAACACGTGCGAGCCATCGTAATCAACCCAAACTGGGGTGACTTGAGGAGTGCCGTCTGAATTCAGAGTTGCCAGGTTCGCGAAGGCTTTTTTGTCGAAGAGATCGAGATACTTTTCCGGAATTACTCCCGCCATGGTGTGTCTCCTTAATATGAACGCCGATGAGTGGCGCGACTGCGTCCGTTTTTGATTGTGAACGAGTGGCAGCAATTTGTGAAGCGGACTCATGGACTGACAGATGATTCGTGAACGTGATGCGTGAAACGTGATGCGTATAAACGTGCTGTGGTGTTGAGGGGCGAATCCCGGAAAAGCGCGACTACCAATTGTACCGCGCTTCACGTTACACAGCTTCACGTCTCACGTTTCACTCCTCACTCTTCTTCTCACGCTCTAATTCGACCGGAAGCCCTTCGCCCCATCCGTATTTTTCGTTCGACAGACGTTGCGCCATTTCCCGCGTCGCACGATCGCCCTCAGGATCGAGCACCCGCGCCGTCGCATCAAATTGCGCCTGACCAAGCCGCACTCGAACGCGCGGATTGCGCTCGATATTCTTCACCCAGTGCGCTTCGCGAAAATGTTCCGCGAGCACATAAAACTTCCCCTGCGACTCGACGAACCAGATTTCAATCTCATGAGGCTGGCCGCTCACTCGCCCGACCGTTGTGAGATAAAGGTACTTGAGCTCCCCACCTGGATCACTCTGCGGCATGGCCCCTCATCGTCTCATTGCTGTCCTGAATTGTATCGGCGAAGACATTTTGTATCCAACGCGAGCGCCGCTCTAATTGACGAGCTTGCGCCGCCGCCGTAACCTGACCATTGAGGATCATAGTATGAGCGATGTAATACAACTCGATGCATTGGCGATCGGCGCGCACCCCGATGACGTTGAATTAGCCTGCGGCGGAACGTTGTTGAAGCTCATTTCACTGGGCTACAAAGTTGGTGTGATGGATATGGCTCGCGGCGAAATGGGAACCCGTGGGTCGGCCGAGATTCGAGCTCGCGAAGCCGAAGCCGCCTCGCGGGAATTGAACCTGACAGTTCGCGACAACCTCGAGCTTCCTGATGGACACATCTGGCTCTCCGAAGAATCACGGGTAAAAATGGTTCGCAAGATTCGTCTATATCGCCCGCGAGTGATCTTTACTCATTACTGGGAAGACCCGCATCCCGATCACGCTCACACCTGTCAAATCGTTCGCGAAGGCGCGCACGTAGCCGGGCTTGCGAAGTATGACTCCGAAACCGGTCAAGAGCGCTTTCGCCCGCACACGATCGCTCATTTCATGTTCCCCCGCACTGCGACGCCAACTTTCGTCGTGGATATAAGCGATTTCGCTGAACAGAAGCATCGCGCCATCCAGTGCTATCGTTCGCAGCTCTTCGATCCGAAGAGTACCGAGCCCGAAACAAATCTCAGCACTGAAGCGTTCTTGCGACGTGTCCAGGCGCGTCAGCTATTCTACGGATCGCTGATTGCGGTCGAACACGCGGAGGGATTCATCGTTCGCGAAGCGCTGAATGTTCACGATCCGATGGAGCTGCTTTCAAGAAAGATGAATATGTACTCGTGAAAAGTCCGTAGTTCGTAGTCAGTGGTCCGTAGCTAGTTGTTTTAGAAAACGTGACTACTAGTGACTGCTGACTACGGACTACGGACTACGAACTACGGACTGCTGAATGAAGATAGGAATCACCTGTTATCCATCCTACGGCGGGAGCGGCGTCGTCGGGGCCGAGCTTGGAATCGAGCTTGCCAAGCGCGGGCACTCGATTCATTTCGTAAGCTATGCGCCTCCGATGCGCCTGGACGATGGGCAGTGTCGCGAGCGCATTCATTTCCACGCGGTAGATATGCTCAGCTATCCGCTGTTTGAATACCCGCCTTACACCGACGCGCTGGCTTCTAAGCTGTTCGAGGTTGCCAGTGCTGAGAAACTTGATTTGCTTCACGTGCATTACGCGATTCCGCATTCGGTAAGCGCTTACCTGGCGCGCGAGATGCTGAAACCGACGCGATACCTTCCGGTAGTGACGACGCTCCACGGGACTGACATAACTCTCGTGGGACGCGACGCGTCTTTTCTTCCGATCACCAAATTCGGCATCGAGCAATCAGATGCGGTGACCGCGATTTCGAAATACTTGCGCGACGCGACCTACGAAACCTTTTGCACCGGGTGCGACATCGAGGTGCTCTACAACTTCATCGACTCCGACTACTATCGCCGTACACCGGACGAATCCGTGCGACGCGCTCTGGCGCCGGCCGGCGACAAAATCGTCCTGCACGTTTCGACTTTCAGGCCTATCAAGAGAATCGGCGATTGCATTGAGATCATCTCGAGAGTAAAACGACTCCAAATCGGCTCCAGGAGCCAATTTGGTGTCAAGCTGGTTATGTGCGGAGACGGCCCGGAGCGAGCCGACGCCGAGGCGCTCGCCTTGCGGCTCGGCGTTTCAGATTCAGTGATCTTCGTCGGCAAGCAGCCTCAGTCTCAGGTGCGCGAGTACTTGTCGGTAGCTGATTTGCTCCTGCTACCGAGCCAGTCGGAGTCTTTTGGTCTCACGGCGCTCGAAGCGATGGCCTGCGAAGTGCCTGTGATCGCCACGCGCGTCGGCGGAATCCCCGAGGTAGTTGAGGACGGCGGCTACTTGTTTGAGATAGGAGACGTTGATCGCATGGCGGAAGCCGCGCTGAGTATTTTGAGCGATGACGCAAAACGAAGGCGATTGGGTGAGAGCGGTCGCGAAATAGCCACGACCAGATTCACCACTGAGAAGATCATCCCACAATACGAAGCGCTCTATCGACGAGTCATCGAAGAATGCGCCGCGAAGCACGGCGCAGAGTAATCCACGTTCTGCTTCGGTTCTCTACCGTGACATCTTCTCCCGTGAATCTCCCTAAACACTTTGTTGAATGTGACACCTTGAGGCTGATATAAGTTTGGGCGCGTGATGCGCAAGTGGCGCGCGCGGCTCAAAAATCATTCACGTCAAATATTCCGGACTTGAACCTGTGGATTGAATGGTCGTAGACGGTCCGAGCCGGCATCGGGGAACTCATAATGAAAGAAAGAAAGATGGAACACGAGTTGGGAATGGATTTTCTGCGCGTGGTTGAAGCAGCTGCGATCGCTTCTGCGCAGACGATGGGTCAGGGCGACCGAAAGTTTTCCGATCACGCCGCAGTTGAAGCGATGCGCGAAGTGATGGACACCGTCCCGATGCGCGGAGAGATCGTCATCGGCGAAGGCGAACGCGACGAAGCGCCGATGTTGTTCATAGGTGAAAAAGTCGGCCTCGGTCACAAGCCTCACATCGAAGACGGCGATTCGTTTCCCGAAGTGGATATCGCGGTCGATCCTCTCGAAGGCACTAACCTGTGTGCGACCGGCTCCTCGAATGCGATTGCCGTGATGGCTTGTTCGGAGAAGGGCGGGCTGTTGCACGCCCCGGATTTGTACATGCAAAAGCTTATCGTAGGACCGTCATCGAAGGGCGCAGTCGACTTGGATGCTCCTGTAAAAGACAACCTCCGCAGCATCGCTAGGCGGCTCAATCGGGACATCGAAGATCTGGTAGTCATTGTTCTCGAGAGACCTCGCCACAAGAAATTGATCGCCGACATTCGTGAGGCGGGCGCCCGCATCAAGTTGATTTCCGACGGCGATCTTTCGGCGGGCATCTCGGCCGCGGTTGCAGGCTCGGGCATTCACGCGGTGATGGGGACAGGAGGAGCGCCCGAGGGTGTGCTGACGGCCGCGGCTATGAAATGCTTAAACGGTCAGATTCTCGCTCGGTTTGTTTTGAAGGAGCAGCTCGAGGACATCGAAGACCGAAACAGAATCAGCGAAGACGCGGTCGATCGCATGAAAGCGATGGGCATCGATGACCCGCATCGCATTTATGACACTGACGACCTGGCGCCGGGCAAAAAAATAATCTTCGCGGCGTCGGGTGTGACCGACGGAACGATCCTTCGCGGCGTTCGCTTCTTCGGAACCGGCATCCGCACCTCTTCGATAATAATGGCAACCGAGCGCACCAAGCGTGTGCGCTTTGTTGATACCGTTCATATTGAAGGTGGCCCAGACACGGTTGTTAGATTTTGAAAAAAGACAGTCACTGGTCATTGGTCAGTAGTCCTTTGCCGAACAAGGGTTCAGACACCAATGACCGATGACTAGTGACTAATGACAAATGACCAGTGAACCCTTCCCTGTAAAACCTTCCAGGCTTCAACCAGTTTTGCTTGGCGGACTGGTTCTAGGGCTCGGCTCGGTGATTCCGGGTGTGTCCTACGGCAATCTCTGTTGTTGTGGTTGGGCAATCGCGGGAGGAGCGTTAGCTGCGAGCCTGCTGATCAGACGATCTCCGATATCGCCGATCAGCAGCGGCGACGGCGCTTCAGCGGGCGCGCTGTCGGGAGTTGTCGGCTCGCTTATCAACCTTGTGATCGGCGTACCGCTGAGTTTGCTGCAATGGAACAGCATGATGTCTCAAGTTGAGGGGCGAGTTGAGACCACATCTGATCCGGCAAGTCGCGAGGCAGTCAAACAAGCTGTCTTAATCATGCAGAATCATCCGGCGTTGATCGCACTAGGCATCTGGTTGGTCTTCACGATGGTCGCCATCGTAGCGGCTGCGGTTGGCGGGATGATTGGAGTAGCGTTCTTCGAAAAGCGCAAAGGGCAGCAGTATCCACCACCGCCACCACCGACTGGCTTTCCACCCAGCTACGAGCAGGACTACGGACCTCGCCCGCCAGAGAGCACACCTTACTGAGGCAAAGAAGCGAGTCTGGTTTTCTCTACGTCAATAAGCACCCACACCGCTAGGCGGCTGGCTCTAGGCGGCGCTCATTCTGTATCACCACGGTAGGATTGGCATTCGGCTCCGGGACCGGAAGTTCATTCTCCTGCAAGAGACCGACGTGTTCTTCCATTCCCCACTTAGCCTTGTAAAGACAGTCTTCAACGGAGTGTCCGACCCCGGTGAATCCTTCAAGATCAGGCGAGTAAAAACCAAAGAAGGTAGGGTCCGTCGTAGCCTCGATGACGAGCGAATACTTCAAGTCAATCATGGTGCATTAGTCCCTTCTCTTTCCTCTCTTATCCCGGCGGCCTTAAGAATAGCATGACATGTTCCGGCAGGAACCTCCTTTGAGGAGTGATAATCAACCCGTATTACCTATGGTGATCCGGCTTGCCGTAGCCGTAGTAGCAAATTGAACCCTTCTCTTTAACAAGCCGAAATCCGTTTCCTTCCAGCAAACGAATCAGTTCGTTGAATCTCATTGCTTTGATTGAGAACAATCCCAAACTCGGCTGGGTTTGGGACCGGCGCTCTGTCACTGAGAGAGCTCGCCTTGTACCTGAGTCTCAACCTAACGCCCGATGTGTAAAAAGTCAAAGAAGTTGCCGTCTTGGCACGTCGAATTTCCTACATCTTTCGTTTTATTTTGGAAGCCGGTTGTTGTTCAGAAATGAGTGCGAGGAATGCTCGGCCGGCTTGAGACTGATACCGCTGCTTGTTGTAGATCAATCCAAGTTGGCGCTTGAGCCGCGCGTCGCGAATCGTCAACGCTCGAAGGCTTCCTTCTTCAATCTCTTTCGAAATGCATAGGCGTGGCACTATCGAAATTCCCATGCCGATCGAAACGAACCGCTTGATTGTTTCAATCGACGCGAGTTCCATCGTGACTGTAAGCTTCACACCCCCATCGCTGAAGTGCTTCGCCAATCGTTCACGGGTAGTCGTCCCGATCTTGTGAAGTATGAACGGTTCATCGACAAGCTCAGCCATTCTAACCGAACGTCGAGATGCGAGCGCGTGGGTAGGGCCCACGATCAATGCCAGTTCGTCACGATGAATGTTTATCGCCTCGAGACGAGGATTTTTGATTGGCATCGTAACGATGCCAAAATCGAGAACGCCGTCGATGACTCTCTCAACGATCGTCCGCGTTATTGCGCGTTGTATATCCACCTGAATCTGAGGATGGTCTCGCTTGAACGCGCCGAGCACTTCGGGCAATAGGTAGAGACAGGTCGTTTCATTGGCGCCAAGCCGCAACGTGCCTCGACTCAAGCCGCGCAGTTCGCCGACAGCAAGCAAGGCTTCCTCTCGAAGCCGCAACAAGCGCCTGGCGTAGTCCATAAGCAGATCACCCGCGGCCGTCGGTCGAATGCTCTTTCCAAGCCGATGAAACAGCGGCTCGTTGATCTCGCCCTCGAGCAGCTTGATGGCCGAGCTTATGGCCGGCTGTGTGCGGCCGAGCCGTTGCCCGGCTCGCGAAAAACTCTTCTCTTCGGCGACCGCCCTGAAGACCTCGAGCTGCCATAACTCCATCGCTTATCGTCCTTTGCCGCTATAAATAGATTTTATCCATATCATAAAAAGAATAGATTTTACAAATCCGATTCAAAGGAGTAAAAGAGTACGTGTCACGGCGGTCAGCTTGCCGAGTTCGGATTGAAGGTTCCGGAAGTATTAGCCCCCGCAACCTCAACCGAGCTCAGTAAGCTGACCGCCGCATCGCTTTTTTCAGTCAAACAAATTCCACTGGAAAAAACAGAACATTGGAAATATGGAGGAAGACATGAGCGCAGACATTGCATTGAAATTTGCGGCCGAGCACGCAGTCGAGTTCGTTGACGTTCGCTTCACCGATCTGCTCGGTCAATGGCATCACCTCACAATTCCGATTGAAGAATTTGGTCCGGACGCGTTCGAGAACGGCGTCGGTTTTGACGCTTCGAGCTTGCGCGGATGGGCCGCGATAAATGAATCGGACATGCTCTTGATTCCGGATTCATCGCGCTATTGGATCGATCCTTTCATGAAACCGGCAACGCTCTGCATGATCTCGAGCGTGATCGATCCGATAACAAAAGACGGTTACTGGCTCGACCCGCGCGCTGTGGCGCAGCGAGCGCAGAACTATTTGAAATTCACCGGCGCCGGCGACACCGCTTATTTCGGGCCTGAAGCAGAGTTCTTCATATTCGACAAAGTCTCTTTCCACAACGAAGGTCACACATCGGGATACTCGGTCGACTCGATGGAAGGCCCCTGGAACACTTCGTCTGAACGGGGAGGCTCGAACGGGCACGGCTACCACATTCGTCCGAAGGAAGGTTATGTGCCGCTGCCCCCGCTCGATTCGATTTCCGATTTGCGATCGGAGATCGCGACCTTGCTTCGCGCGGCAGGCATTCCGGTTGAGTGCCATCATCACGAGGTTGCCACCGGAGGCCAGTGCGAGATCGACTTCCGTTACAACACGCTGTTGACCACAGCCGACAATCTGATGGTCTTCAAGTACACGGTCAAGAACGCAGCTTTGAGAGCGGGAAAAGCAGCGACGTTCATGCCTAAGCCGATTTATGGCGACAACGGCAACGGGATGCACTGCCACCAATCGATTTGGAAGGATGACAAGCCGCTGTTTGCCGGAGACGGCTACGCCGGGTTATCGCAAACGGCGTTATATTACGCGGGCGGCCTGCTCAAGCACGCTCGAGCGATTGCAGCGTTCGCCGCGCCGACCACCAACAGCTACAAGCGGCTTGTGCCGGGTTTCGAAGCGCCGGTCAATCTCGCTTACTCGAGCCGCAACCGGTCGGCAGCCGTTCGCATACCGATGTACTCGCAGAGCCCGAAGGCCAAGCGCCTCGAGTTCCGCCCGCCCGATCCGTCGTGCAATGCTTACCTCGCGTTCTCAGCGATGTTGATGGCGGGGCTCGACGGAATTCAGAATCAAATCGATCCGGGTCCGCCGCTCGACAAAGACATCTACGATCTGTCGCCCGAAGAGTTGAGCGATGTTCCTTCGATGCCGGGCTCATTGGAAGAGAGCTTGCAGGCGCTTGAAAGCGATTATGAGTTTCTGCTTGCGAATGACGTTTTCAGCGAAGGCTTAATTGAACGTTGGATCGATTACAAACGAGGCCACGAGATCAACCCGGTTCGAATGCGGCCGCATCCGATCGAGTTCTCGATGTACTTCGACGCGTGATCAACCTGCCACTTTGCAGATACGGGCGGAGCAACAGGTTGCTCCGCCCTTTCTATTCAGCGCGCCTCAACTGTGCAATTGAAGTCTGTACCAATAGCCGGCTCATCGCGTCGAAATCCTAATTCTTTACACCGGCGTTCACGTTATGTGAACATTAGGCGGTGAGAATAATAAGTCACCGCGCGATCCGTGAATTCGTGGAACAGCAAAAGGCTGCGGCTAAATCGCTCGATGACTGGTATCGGATTGCGAAAAAGGCGAGATGGCGAAATTTGGCTGAGGTTCGCACTGTGTACCCGCACGCTGATCTCGTCGGCAAGTGTACCGTGTTCAACATCGCTGGAAACAAGTATCGATTGATCGCAAAAATAGCTTTTCATCGGCAGATTCTCTATATCAAGCACATTTTCACTCATAAGCGATATGATCAGGGAGGTTGGAAAGATGGCTGCCGTTCCTAAGATCAACATTGACCCGAAGAAATATTCGCGGCTCCTTGCCAGGACGCTTCCTCGTTCGATCAGCAGTGAGGAAGAGAATGACCGCGTCCTCAAGATTGTTGAACGGTTGATGGATAAGGGTGAAGATAATCTCACGCCTGAGGAGGGCGCTCTCCTCGATCTTCTGGTAACCCTCGTAGAGAAATTTGAAGAAGAAGAGTACAAGCTCGAGAAAAAGAGTTCGGCCACGCCGTTGGGTATTCTCAAGGAATTGATGGCGGCGCGCAATCTCAAATCAAGCGATCTCTGGAGCGTGGTCGGTTCAAAAGGCCTGACCTCCGATATCCTGAGCGGCAAGCGAGCCATCAGCAAGAGCAGAGCGAAGGCGCTCGGTGAGTTTTTTCATGTGTCGGCGGATTTGTTTATTTGATCGACTTCCCCATGCGAATGACGTGTTGGGCACTTTGCCTGTTAGGGCCTGATCGAGCATTGGATTGATTACGAACGCGGCCACCAGATCGACCCCGTTCGAATGCGGCCGCATCCGATCGAGTTCTCGATGTACTTCGACGCGTGATTTCAGCGGGCCACTTTGCGAGGTTCGGCGGAGCAACAACTTGCTCCGCCCTTTCTATTCGCTGTGACCAGCCCGGCTGCATGACCGTTTATCGCAAGTGTTGCACATTGCGTGCTTGGCTCTCCCTCGTCAAGTGTAAAGTCGATGTGGTTACTGGACACTTAGTGCCGTGTCGTCGATCACAAAAGTTGTTTGAAGACTTATGTCCTCCATGCCCTCAAAGTATATCGTGACTGTCTGGCCTCTGAAGCTCGTCAGATCAAATGACTTCAGACTATAGCCCGCAGCGCCATCCAAATTAGAGTATGTTGCCAAAGTCGCGAGCACGACAGTCCCGGCTGCATTCCGAACTTGAACCTTGAGCGTGTCGAATGGCGTCCCTGGGGCTTCGTCTGTGTCGATATGCAGCCAGAACGTGAGCGTTGCACCGACCGCGCCGGAAGGAATGGCAACGGTCTGAGAAAGCGTATCTGCGTGTGTGGCTCCATATCCATCTAGCCACGCTTTCCAAGCTCCGCCGTGGGCTGGCTGGCCTGCATTGTTTGTGATTACGAGTGGTGTGGCGTTCCACGCTACCTCACCTGACTCAAATCCAGGATTGCCTAAGAGTTGTTGCCCGCTAATACAAGTTATGCTTCTTGGAGTATTACTTAGGTTGGCACTGGTGCCGGAAAATTTCACCAGGATTGAGTGCTGCTGCCCATCCTTCAGGCTGGCCGGAACGGCAAACTTAAATCCGTGATAACCGCTCCCAATTCCTGCATAAGCCTCCTGGGCCGGCACCACCACGTAAAAGCCGCCATCAACATAGATAGCCGCATTGATAGTCCCTTGATCGTCCTTCGAATCCCAGGCATAACCGGAAATAAAATTACAGTCGGCGACATCGAGGTTGCCCTGGTAGTTCGGCGTGCTGGTAATGCAACTGGTAGTTCTCGGAGTGTCCAACGGGAGATTTGTATTTGTCCCACCAAATTTAACCGTTATCGTGTGAGGGTGTCCGTCTCTGAGAATGTCAGGGGTATGGAATATGAACCCGTGGTAAGGATTCCCAATCACGTCAGCCAGGTCCTGGCGATAGAGCGTGCACGCTACTGTGCTTATCAATGTCGCGCCGTCGTATATGTCGACGTTTACTGTGCCGCTCGGGTCATTGGCGTCCCACGCCCAGCCTTCGATCGCGTTGCAACCTTGTCCGTCGTGACGGCCCCAAAGGTTAGGCGCGAGGCTGCATCGAATCGTCCTTGTGGTATTGGACAGGAGGGTGTTAGTTCCGGAAAACTTGACGTTGATGATATGGACAGCTCCATTCTTCAAAGCTGCAGGCGTAAGAAAGCTGAAACCGTGAGTTGGACTGCCGAGCGCATTGAGCAGGTCCTCGCGATACATATTGGCAGGAGTTGTACCGATAAATGTAGTTCCGTCGTAGATGTCTACATTCACCGTGCCGTTGGGATTGTTCGCGTCCCAAGCCCAACCGGAGATCGTGTTACAGCCAGCCCCATCGTGGAAACCTTGATATTGGGGTGGCGTGCCGTAGACGGCGGTTATCGCGTGGTTGGCGTCCATCACGAAATTGGTCAGCAGGCCTGTCGTGAGATCAGCGCCATCGAGCTGCCACTTCTTGAAGTTGTTACCCCCTACCGTCGACGGCGCCGTGAGAGCCATATTGGTGTTGTTGTTATAGACTCGATTGAACGGCGTAACGCCACTGCCGAGGCCGTTGTTGTCATTCGGACTAACCGTGATGCTCACGCCACTGGAGGGGTTCGAGGACATTACCGTTAGAGTGCGCGTTGGTGGTGGATTACCCGCGGTAGTCACGTTGATTATGTTCGAATCGCCGCTCGTGCCTCCGCCGTTGTACGCCCGCACTCGATAGTAGTACGTCGTGTTCGCACTCAATCCGCTGACGCTCCGGCTTAAGAGATTGCCTAGGTCTAGATTCTGATACCCGCTCACGAAACTTCCGAACGAGATGCTCGTCGAAACATCCAACCGATAGCCCGTCGCTCCACTGCTGCTACCCCAGTTCGACGTAAAGCTGCTGCTCGTCACGTTCGCCGCCGAGTTGGCAGTGGGTGCGGGCGGCGAACTGTTGTGACTCACCTGAACTTGCCGGGTAACGGACGGACTGTCTGAGTAACCCGACTTATTCGCTCTGAACACAATGTCGTATGTGGAGTTTGCGGCTCCAGTTGGAACGGTAGTGGTATAGGTAGTTTGTCCGTTACTGTTGGTGGGAGAGGTCTGGGCCGACAGTGCGCGAAGATTATCCGTGACGATGGCAGTGGCACCACTCACTGGAGCTCCGTTGTTATCAACAACCGTAATTGAATAATTGACTGACTGTCCCCAGTCTAGAGTCTGTAATGCCGTGGGAGTTAGCGAACTGATACTTAGGCCAGGAGTGCCCGACTGTCCGGTGGCTTCCAAGAAGTCTTCAGCTGACCAACCGACTTGGCCATCGCTCCAGCGGATTTTCCACCAAAAATAATAACGACCACTTGAACCAACCTGCGCTAGATATGTGGTGCCGGTCGAACCGTCGATAATTGTTCCCGTGTCGCCAGCGTTTCGAGGATTTGTCCCACCGGTAAGATTGCCACCGGGAGTATCTCTTACGGATACGCCGCCAGGAGTTCTAACTCCGGCGCTTCCGATATTGGTGCCAGTTATGACGGTCGAATCGATCGAAGGATTGGCGGCGAGCGCGGCGCGCGCAGAACTGACGTAGTTTTTGTAACTGCCGTTTCCGTTACTCCAAGTGCTCCAAGGACCGAAATTCGTTTGGCTGTTTGAGATCAACCAAGCAGTCTGTGCGGAATAAGGGAGACTGGAGAGGAGGTTCTGACTACTGTAAGTATAGTTGGCGCACGGCGCAGTATTGATTTGCCAAAGCCCGAACGAGACTGGCACCGAAGCTGAACCACAACCAAACGCGCAGTTTGCGTGCGGATTTGACCCGCCGCACCAACCATAACCGAAATCGCCGACGGCGCTTGGATTCATGCCAATCGACTCGGCCTCCGCAATCGCCATTGCCGCGACCAGGCCAAAACCATGAAACTGGGCTTGGTGGGCGACAGCTGCGACTTCAGCACGGTGCAGCCCCAAGAATATCAAGCGACTAGAAGAATCGTCGAAAGGAATTTCTAGTGCCGCGCTCCAGCCATCGAGGGTAGAACTGTCATAGTCGATTTGGTACCAATCGTACGTTTTTCCGCTGAGCTGCGCACGGACTGGACCTGACAAGACAACACCTGTTGCGCCTGTCGGCTGCGTCCCATTACAGGTCGCACCTGCCGCAGTGCTTCGGACACAAACAGAATTTATTACGCGTATTCTCTGACCACCGGTAAATTGATATGGCGAGTATGGGACGGCGGCAATCAGCTGGGTGACTGAGGGCGAATTGCTCGGGCAGCCAGCTCCTCCTTCAGTGTATCTGAAGAAGCGGGCCGACTCATTAGTGGTAGCCGACGAATAATCGTAATAATAATGCACCATGTCCATGTAGGCGTTGTTGTAGGAATAGCCATGATCCGCTAAATACCAGGTTCCATATTGGTACATTTTCCCGCCATGGTAACCACCGTCATCATAGTCCCGCGCGCGATAGCCGGGATAGAAGAGCGTGCCATCAGCGCGATCAAAGCCAACACCGGCGACTGCGTTTACCGCGTCGTCTGTACTACTGACTGCTGAACTGGCCCTGTAAGCTTGATCATTTTCTTGGTCAGAAACGTCGTATCCTTGATTACAGTACTTACAATTTAGCACGCTGTACCAGCCAGCCATTTTCGCGGTTACAGCGCCTGCTTTCAATGCTTCCGACGGCCACGATGGTATCCACTCATTCGGCAGAACGTTTTTTATATAGGTAATGAAATCGACGCATCCTATCAGGTATTGATACTGGGAGCCCGGGTACGGACTGAAATGGGCCACGGTGATACTCGATGGAAACTGGTGAGCCTCGATTACCGCCGGGCCGGTTGAGAAAACCACCTGACCGTGTGAGTTCAAAAATTGACCTGTCTGGAAGCGCGCCTGCTGGCGATTTACCATCTCTTGCTCAGCGTCCGAGCCTACGCCGAACCCATTGTTGACCAGTGCTGTGATTGGCGGTTCCGATACTTGGACGATTTTCCACCCGTCGTCTCCGTGATCGAGGATATACAAGCGGGCGTTGGGTCCGTTGCAAACGTACTTATCTTCTGTTCGGACCTCGTAATCTAAAATGACGTAAAATGCCTGCGGGCTTGTCAAAGTATCAAAGTAATATGATGACCCTACAAGCTCTCGGGCGAAGTCAAATGGAATTGACTTGAAGCTATCTAGGCGAGCAGAAACTACATTCCCTCGAATTCCCGCTTTCTCTTGCTGCCAAAGAACTTTATAGTTGGAGATATTTTCCGGCGCCCCCGGCATCTCCGTTCGCAATTTCAGGTACGTATCCCAGTCACCCACATTTTGGGCAGCTATATCCGCTAGAACAACCGACTCTGGTAGTGTTAGGTCCGACTGTAAGTGTTTGTCAGTTAGTAGCCATCCCACCCCATCTCGCCGCAGGTCCGTAGCTCGCACTTGCTCTATCTTGGGCTCACTGCGTGTTGAACGACTCAGGTTTGTCGCTGTTGATGGCTTGCGAAAGCTTCCGCTGGTGAGCGGCTCCGATTTGTTGACATGCTCCCTCGCCAGTACCATTTCGCTCATCCGTTCAGAGAAGCTACTAGACACAGGGGCGATCGTCCCGATTACCAAAACAATCACAAATAAAAAAAGTCTTGCTGTCGGTTTTCTCATTACACGTCCAATCAAAAGAAAGCAGCTAATGTAACCGCGTGGCCAGAGGCGCTAAGCTCATGAACAAGACCACAGATTGTGAAGCGCACTGCGGCACACTAGCGTTGCCGTTGGGCAGTCAGCATTCCGTAATGTCAGATTTCGAACCCATCATCGTACGGGCTAGTCCAATCGTGCACCCGGAGCGCCGCGACTCTTCTTCTTTGTAATCACTTTTCCGGGGCAACCGAAACGCGTGGTCGGAACTGGTACCTAAGGACTGCGTAAGAGAACAAGATTACCCCGTAGCGGGCCGCATTGTATCACCTACAGAAAGAAATTCAACAAGTTTTTTTCACCGTGTACGTCCAGAAATTAACTCTTGCGAAATCTTTCATCTCACAAGTCAGCGAGTGTGTAAAGTAAAGCCCTGTAAACAGAAGGGTTCAGCCAAGTGACAGAATTAGTCTTTTTGATCAGTAAAGGAAATCTCAAGAGGTCGAAGTTAGTTGTCGGTGGGTACTCGGACATCCGGCAAGAGAGCGCTGCCAGGCTCGGCGGGCTCAGGCGTATTCATTCGGCATTGCGTGCGCTAACGAGCTTGCCAGTGATCTTTTGAACTGCTTCTTCATCTCGCGCTCTCCGTCTATGGTCGCAGAGCGAGCAATCCACGCAAGCTACGTCTTGAGAATTTCAGGCCGAGGAAGTTCTGCGCCGTCCGGCGAGTCTTGACACCGATACCAATCCGACGCTCAGCACCACGCACACGGCAAGCTCCCACTGAAGGTTGATCGCCGTGTCGCGATTTCCAACGAGGTGAATCCTTCCGAACCAAAGTTGATCCAGATACCGGAAGATCTCAAACCAGCAGCACAACCCGAACGCTACAGTCGCGATCAAAAAGCCAAGAAGATCCTTCGGAACCACGGAGAACAGATTCGTCCAGCTAACCGGGATGAGATTGTCCCTCTGTCTGCGCTCTCTCAGTTTGAACAACAGAGTTAGCAACGCAACGAAAGCGATGACTCCGAGAAAGTCGTAAAAAAGATCGTTCGCGGTGTCGTCCCAGGTGTGAATCCGTTCGAAATGACTCCACCAATATTCATCCCACAACTCGAGGATTTCGTACCAACCGCAATATGCGAACGCGACTGAGGTCGCAAGAAATCCAAGCAGACTGCTCTTCAGCTTGTAGCCCATCCGCTTGGTGCCGGCTCGCAACAACCAGAACGCGGCAACTGATGAAAAGCCCGAACCAAAAAAATGCGCGAATTCGTCGTAGTCGCGCAGCGGGCCAAACGGATGCCCGTAGAGTCCGAACTTGTTGCCCAGGACGTCGACGGCTACTGCGATGGCCAGTGACAGGATCACGAGAATCGGCGCTCGCAAGCCTTGGCGGAATCTGAAGAAGCAATAGAAGAACAGCAGCAGCGAGCAGGTGTAGACCGTGTTGACCGGCCATTCGCGATACGGAAGACCAATCAACAGAATTGACTTTGCGGTGAAGCTGATCACGCAGAAGGTATAGAACTCGATCGCTCTGTACAGCCCGTTGTTCACGCGCGCGATTGCAATATCGGCCATGCCGTTCATCCTCCGAGGTGGCTGCTCCGCATCGTGAGAGCATACCAAAGCGACTAGAAAACACGCAGCGCTTTAGAGTGCGGCTCGTGGGTTGTGGTTGCTTCGATGTGAGGCGGCAGGTATCTTCAGTCTGGACGAACCTCAGGTGACAGACGAGCGAATCCCCCAATCAGAATCTTCAAGCAATCAACATCTGGTTGCCGAGCTGCGTCGCTTCGCCACTGTCGAAGAGCTGCGGCGCTCCGAGTTCTATCGAACTCATCGCGAAGAATTGAGCAGGTTACTCGATCGACCAAAGATCTATCGCGCGGCTGACTGCAAACCCAGATTAAGCTCGTTCCTTCGAGTGGTTGAATGGAATATCGAACGCGGCTCGCGGCTCGACGGAATCGTAGAGGTGTTGAACTGGCACCCGGTTCTGAAGTTTGCGGACCTGTTGCTGATCAATGAGCTGGATGTAGGAATGGTTCGCTCCGGCAACTTGAATGTGCCACTCGAGTTGAGCCGAGCGCTTTCGGCTCACGCCATTTTTGGTGTTGAGTATCTAGAGCTCACCAAAGGCGCGGGCGATGAACTCGCTTTAAAAGGCGAGAATACGGCTGCGCTTCATGGCAACGCGATTTTAACCAGACACTCGTTCTCAAGTGCTGAAGTCTTTCGCTTGCCGAGATGCGAAAACAATTTCGAGAGTAGCGAACGACGAGTCGGAGGACGAATCGGAATCATCATCGAACTTGAAGTCGGCGGCGAAAAGCTTATTGTGGGAAACACTCATCTCGACGTGACCAACACACCTCGCTGCCGCGCTACGCAAATGCGCGCGATGCTTCAAACAATGGAAGCGCGCATGATTAAGCCTGGCGGAAATCGAGATGCCATCATCGGCGGCGATTTGAATACGCACACTTTCGCGCGGGGCACGCGGTTGCGAGTGATGAAGAACACAGCAACGATTCTCGGCAGTAACCGCGAGCGGTTGATTCGAAGATTGAATCATCCTGAAACGAGAGAACCGGCGATCCGTGAGTTCGACAAGTTCGGTTATCTGACTGAAGACTTCAACGATCGCCGCGCCACTAGCCGTTCGATTGTTTCCAACCTCGACGATCCATCGGGGCTGCCCAGTCCAATGCGCTGGTGGGTCAATCGTCGCGTAGGTCCTAACGGATTGCTGCTCGAATTCCGACTCGACTGGCTCGCGGCGCGCGGGCTGAGAGCGCTGAAGACAGGCGAGGCGTTTGATCGCGAAACCGGTGCTGCGAGCGTCGATGCTCAAACCTTTCAAGGCCTCGAGTACAAAGGATCACCGCTCTCTGACCACGATCCGATAGTGGCCGACATCCCACTCGACGGCTTCACGTCAATCTGACCGAAACGATTCAAATCAGAATGACGGAGCCGGCTCTCGCGGTTGGCGCTCGATTTCGCGCTTCAACTTCCAATCGCCGAAAATCCAGAACTTAAACCGCGCGCTGCATTCACTAAAGGCTGGCATTCCGTTTGTAGGTTGCGACGCAGGCACGGCTCTTCAGAGCTGACCATCAGGAGGAAGCGTATGAAACAACTTGTAAAATGCGAAGGGGTCATCTGGGAGATCCGTCGCACAATTTGCGGTCGATAAGCTCAATCGATTGATTTTGTCCGAGCGCGCATGTCGGCGCGTCCCCACTTGTAATCTATCCTTCTCCGGCTCGCCCTTCTTCATCATTGTAGAGAAGTCCGCACTATCGTAGAGTTCTCTTTGAATGATCGATATTCATAGTCACATCCTTCCCGAAGTTGATGACGGTTCACACAGTCTGGATGAATCCCTTGAGATGTGCCGAGCCTCTTCCAACGATGGCATCAATATCATGGTCGCAACTCCGCACGCTCACGACGGACTGCACCGAACTCACGATCCCGAATCGCTGGCGCAAAGAGTCGATCAACTGAACGAATTGCTGGGCGGGAGCCCTGAAATAAGACTCGGTTGTGAGCTGCGCTTCACTCACGAGCTCGTAAGACATATTTGTGTGACTCGCAGCGCGCCCACCCTGGCTGGCGGTCCATACGCTCTCGTTGAGTTCCCTCACACAGTCATTCCACCCGGCAGTGAATATCCTCTAACCGAGCTTATGAGCAATCACATCACGCCGATCATTGCGCACCCGGAGAGGAACGTTATGCTGATGTCCGAGCCGGGCCGCTTCTACGAATTGGTTTCAATTGGCGTGCTCGGTCAGATGGATACCGGCTCGATTACAGGACACTTCGGAAAGAAAGTTCAGCAAGCTGCGCGATTGATGCTTGAAAACGGATTGATCCATTTCATCGCGAGCGACTGTCACAATACTCGCAACAGACTTCCCGGGCTGTCGGCGGCCGTAGCGACCACTGCGAAGATTGTCGGCGAAGAATACGCTCGCTCCTTGGCTGACGCCAATCCCTCCGCGGTTATTGAGGGAAAGCCTATTCCAAATTGCCCGACGCCAACCCTCCCTCAAAAGAAAAAGAGTTGGTCGTTGTTTGGGCGCGGATAACAACCGTGCAGAGCGAGCAAAGGTCAGGACACTAGGTCATCTCATTGGTGAACTCAATTAATTGACGCAGCTTCTTCATGGCGTTGCCGCTGTCGATTGATTCTGCAGCGAGCAAAATCCCTTCCTTCAAATCGCTAACCTTGCTGCCGGCAAGAAATGCTGCCGCCGCGTTCAACAGGACGATGTCGCGCCTTGGCCCGCGTTCCCCTCTCAACACTTCAACAACTATTTCGCTGTTCTGACTCGCATCGCCGCCCTGGATGTCACTTGGAGCAGCTCGGGTCAGATTGAACGCTTCGGGCGAGACGAAATAAGTCTCAAGATGGCCGTTGTTCAGTTCGGTGATTTTAGTCTCACACGTAATAGTGATCTCATCGAGTCCGTCGCTGCCGTGAACCACGAGCGCGCGCTTGCTGCCAAGCTCCTTCAGCACCTGCGCCAGCAACTCGGTGAGATGGGAAGCATAGACTCCTACTACTTGCGTGTTCGCGCCTGCGGGATTTGTAAGAGGCCCGAGCATATTGAAGATCGTTCGAATTCCCATTTGCCGCCTCGCAAGCGCGACGTACTTCATCGCATCGTGAAGCAGCGGGGCGTGAAGAAAGCCGATTCCGACTTCGTCTATGCACTGCGCGATTCGTTCCGGCGAGAGTTCGATCTTAACGCCGAGCGCTTCCACAACGTCCGCGCTGCCGCATTGTGACGACACCGAACGATTGCCATGCTTAGCGACTCTCACTCCGGCGCCGGCTACGACGAACGCCGTCGCGGTTGAGACGTTGAAGCTACCGCTCACATCACCGCCGGTCCCGCAGGTGTCGATCAATGCTTCTCGTTCTGTGTCTCCAATCTCAGCGCTCACGTTGATTCGCGGCTGAATGCGAGCCGCTTTGCGACGCATCACCCTGGCGAACCCAGTCAATTCGGCCACGGTCTCACCTTTCATTCTGAGCGCGGTAAGCAGCGAAGCAATCTGCGCGTCGGTGCACTCGCCGGTCATTATCTGTTCGAGCACCGATTCAGCTTCTTCTGCGATGAGATCAACTCGATCGACTGCTTTCTTGATCGCTTCTGTTATCAACATGCGGCTTCAAACCTAGCACGACTCAACGTGAGTGTTAAACCTTGCGTGCCTTTGTCGGTTCGTCCGGTTAGCGAGACCAGAGCTAGCGAAGATTGGCGGTGAGGCTCCGTCTTTTTTCAGACTGCGATGCTCATCCGCGAGTCCAATAAACTGTGACTCGGTGAAAGGGTGCCGGCATGGTCGAGCAGAGAGAATTATTTCAGATTCAAGCCCCTGCGCCGCAACGGCTGCGACTCAGATCGCTTATCGGCGGCGGCGCGCAGCTCAGGATGACATTCCTTCTAAGGCTGAGTCTCGCGTTGATCTTCTTCTGGTTTGGATTGTTGAAGCTTGCGGGAGTCAGCCCGGTCGTCGATTTGCTCCGCAACTCGATTCCTTTTCTTGCTCGTTCGCCTTACATCGAGTTGTTGGGAGTGGCCGAGATCGTTATCGCCGTAGGTCTGGTGATCGAGCGGCTTGCTAATCAGGCCGCGGCCCTGATGATCCTTCACCTTTTCTGTACGCTGAGCATCGCAATCATCGCGCCCACAGTTTTCTTCGCTCCCGCGTTTCCCGTTTTGACATTGGATGGCGAATTCCTTGCCAAGAACTTTGTATTGATAACGGCGGGGTTGGTCGTCATCTCTTCGCGAGAGCGGTGACTTGCGACATCATCTCTGCTATATCGGACGCCGAGAGCGGACCGCGCACGTAAGCCGGCTGAGTTCCCGAGTCATAATTCGATTCGAAGAGATCATCGCACAGCTCGTCTATCTCATGTTGAAACTCCGCATCAGTTGAGCGGAAGCCGTCGGCAGCGAGCGCTTGCGTGATCGGAAGCCGCACGAGCAGGTCGTAGCTTCGCATCCATGAACGGCAGTACGCGCCGAGCGCTTCCGATTCCTCACCCTTTCTGCCATAGCGCCGCACATAGTAGGCAAAGTTGTCGAGAACCGAACGGTCACAAACCAGAACATCGGATCGAGGCGCTTTTTCAAGCTCGAGCTGAACCTGTCGAGCGATTATCCACTGATACGCGTCGCGAGTCGCGCGTTCATTCAACGGGAAGGGACACTCGCGAGCGATCTCAGTCAGCAACTCCACGGCGAGCCCTTTTCGTTTGAGCGCTCCGGCAAGCTCGTACGCGATAGTCGTCTTATTGATGCCGTGTGTTCCAACGAGTGCGACTTTGAACAAGCTGTTCGTACCCCCTTGAGCTTACCGCAGCGCAATTCCAGGATCTCGAGCGCGAGGCAGCTCATACCAGATGTTTTCGCACTGTTCGAGTTCATCAGTGTCGAGTTCTAAATCGACGCCGCCCATCGAATCGCGCAATTGAGTCGCGCTTGTAGCGCCAACGATTGCTGAAGTGACTTGCGACTGCTTCAAAACCCAGGCGAGCGCCGCGTGAGTGAGCGACTTGCCTCGCGCTTGAAAAAAGCTTCGCAGCTTCTCGACCGCTGCAAAACTCGCATCGTTCCAATAGCGGTCGATGTAGAGTTTGCCCGCAACCGCGAAGCGAGTGTTGTCGGCCGGTGGCGCGTCTCGGCGATGCTTGGCGGTCAGGAAGCCGCCGGCTAGCGGATTGTAGACGATCATGCCGACCCCCTGATCATCACACAAGGGAAACAACTCATGCTCGATTTCGCGGAAAAGCAGGTTGTAGCGCGGCTGAACAGAATCGAATCTTGCGAGGGCCAGTCGCTCGCTTGTCCACAAGGCTTTTGCGAGTTGCCAGGCTGGAAAGTTGGAACACCCTATGTAACGAGCTTTGCCGCTTTGAACGATCGAGTCGAGCGCGCGAAGAGTTTCATCAATCGGTGTTTCCGGGTCAGGCGAGTGAACCTGGTAGAGATCGACGTAGTCGGTGCCCAGTCTTCGCAGGCTGGCTTCGATTGCCGAAAGCACGTGCTTTCGAGAGAGACCTGAGTCGTTTGAGCGCGGTCCCATTTGCATTCTGCACTTGGTTGCAAGCACGAAGTCGTCGCGCTTGCCGCGAAGCCATTTGCCGACGATCTCTTCAGTGCTGCCGGCGGTTTCGAGCGACACTGGGACCGGATAAACATCGGCAGTGTCGATGAAATTGATCCCGCTCTCAGCGGCGGCATCCATGATCTCGAACGAAACGCGCTGGTCACACTGAAATCCGAAAGTCATTGTGCCGAGACATACTTCTGTTACCTTGAGTCCGGTTCGACCTAATCGCTTGATCTTCACGACTTCTCCTTTCGAACCAGATTATCATTGGGTCGTGGAGGTAGGCGAGACGAGATCGTGTTTACCGGCCCCGTTCAACCCGCTTGTGAAAGATTTAAGGCGACGGGTATACTTTTTAATCGTCTTTTTGAACAGCAGGAAGCCGCAAGTCAGCGTCATCCTGCATCACAGTTTGGGCGGGTTAAATTGCAAGCTTTTGACGGAATCGGCTTCTATAACATGTGCGTAATCGCCGATCGTCAACTCCGCAATGGATGAATGCGGTGCACGAGCGCCTGCCGATACCCCAGGTTTTGATCATGAAAAACAGGAGTCAATCAGGAATGCGGAAGTTAGCAACATATTCACTGGCCATAATTTTTCTCTTATCTTTGATTTTTCTTCCGAGTGTCTCACAGTGGACCGCGGTTCGCGCGCAGAGCAGCGCGCCAGAAATTCGACGTCTTCGTCCGGGAATCATAACGGCAGGAACTCGTACGTTTACCATACGTCTTGAAGGTCGCGGTTTCACGAGCGACGCGAATGTTCTGTTCGATGGCGCAGTTCTTCCATCGCCCCGCGTTTTTAACAAGGGCAGGCTGCTGCTGGCGGAGGTCAATGCTTCGCTTATCGCGTCACCGGGCACGCACACAATTCAAGCTATGAACTCGGATGGCACAACGAGCGCGGCTCAAACTCTGACAGTTCAAGCTCAGGATCCCGATCTGACGATACGGCTTGATGGAAACGCCAGCCAGGAGGGTCAGGGAATTATCGTGTTGCCGACTATCCTGACAGACTCGCTTTCAAAGGGAGCGGACATTCTGGTTTGGGGCAGGGGCACTACGGTCACCCCGTCGAGCGTTGGCGCCGATATCGAGATATCCGACACCTTAACCGCGAATCCCGCCGAGATTCCAATTACGCTTATCGACAAGGACGGCAATATCTCAAACACTGAGATTTTCTTCGTCGTTCCGAGACCGGTAAAGGTCTCCAGCGTTGATCCCGACACGTTGGTCGTCGGAACGGATGATGTCCCGCTGGTTGTAACGGGCAATTTCAAGCCTAACGCGATCATCGTGCTGAACGACATGCCTCTACCGACCACGTTTGGGAAAAACGATCGGCTAGAGGCCACTATACCGGGGAGCTTCAGGAGCCAGCCGACTGAACTGATAGTCCGCGTTGAAGAGGACGGGATTCAATCGCAGGACCAGATAATCCCGGTCACTCCATCCACGGCTCCCTTCATTTTCACGATTGCGCCGATTCAAATTCGCGTCGGCGAACGCAGGCCTTCCATCGATGTCGTCGGAGCGAACTTGCAGGGGGATGTCAAGGCTTTCATCGACGGCCAGGAAGCTGCAATTCGATCTTCGGGCAAGCGTCTCTTGATTGTTGCTATACCGATTGATCTTCCGGTTGGATCACACACTGTTACTGTGCGCGACGCGAGCGGAAACACGACAACTTCATTTTCCTTTGAGGTCGTGAATGACGTAACCGTAAGCACAGTGGCTGGAAGCGGACGCGTCGGTTTCGATCCCGGCTGTGTGAGCAACGATAGTGCGACGTTCTTGCGCCCACGGCGGTTGGCCTTTGGACCCGACGGCTTGTTGTATGTTACCGATCAGCAGAATAACGCCATCCGCACCATTGATCTTGGTGCGCTACAAACCTGCACCCTCGCCGGTACGGGCGATGAGGGTTACAATGATTCGGGCAACTCGCTTGGTGTCCCTCCGACGTTTTCGTTTCCAAACGGTGTCGCCGTTGATTCAAGCGGCACGGTTTATGTTACGGAAAACGGAAACAACGTTGTGCGTCGCATTCGAAGATCGGGCACCGGAGTTACCGTTGATACATTCGCCGGGACTTTCAGCGAGGTTACCGATAAGTCCCGACAGCAGCGCATAAACAGCACTCGCGAAGGACTCGCGAGCTATCGAGACGCGGGTCTTCTCGATTCGGCTTTTCGTACTCCAGACGATATAGTAATAGCGCCCGATGGAACGATCTACATCGCCGATGCAGGCAACCACGCGATTAGACGGATCACGCAGCGAGCCGGTCAATCGATAGTGGATACAATCGCCGGCAATGGTGTCCCGGGGTTTGCCGATGGAGCAGCCGCAAATGCGCGGTTCAATACGCCAACGGCCTTGGCGCTTTCTCTCGACGGCAACTTCTTGTTCGTTGCGGACACACAAAACGATCGGGTCCGGATGATCGATCTGGTCAACGCTCGAGTGAGTACGGTTGCCGGAGGCGGAGACCCGAGTTCACCTGATGGTCAGGGTGGGGAAGCGGCGTTCTCTCAACCGATCGGATTGGCGGTCGACTCGAACGGCATTATCTACGTTTCGGAACTCGGCACAAGCGACATCCGCCGAATTGATCTGGCTGCCAACGTGACAACTCTCGCGGGCGGTGGCGGTGACAAACTGCGCAACGGCTCAGGCTTGGTTGCCAAGTTCAACATGCCTCGCGGCCTCACGATCGATAGACAGCGCGGCGTGCTTTACGTCGCCGACTACGAGGACTTCGTCATTCGCGCGGTAGCCCTTCGCTGAAGCTCAACACATTATTGAGAGGCGGCTGATGTTTTCGGCCGCCTCTTCTTGTATCCCCACACCTTACCTACACTCGCAGTTTCAACCTGACCCATTAGTTAGAAAAGGTCCGTCATCGCTAATTACCGCACGCCATCCGCTCGATGAGCCGAACATTCAGTCAACCATTCGTCTTTGTACAGTGATTAAACTTGACAATAAAGCGCTCATATTTTATGCTGATCTCGTTGCAGATTTAGACTTAGTTCCGGGGTTGAAGCAGTGATCTGTGAGCAGCGGATACGGCTCTAAATGGCGGTCAAGTTCAAAGACTACTACGAGGTCCTGGGTGTTAAACGCGACGCGTCCGAGGCTCAGATTCGGCAGGCTTATCGAAAGCTTGCCCGCAAGTTTCATCCGGACGTGAATCCAGGCGACAAGGTAGCCGAAGACCGCTTCAAAGAGCTCAATGAGGCGAACGAGGTCTTGTCCGACCCGGAGAAGCGAAAGCGCTATGATCAACTTGGGCCCAACTGGAAAGACGGAGCTGACTTCACGCCGCCACCGGGTTGGGGACGCGTCAACGTGCAGTTCGACGATCTCGGGAGCGTGTTCGGCGGTGGAGGATTCAGCGACTTTTTCGAGAGCCTTTTTGGCGGCGCGAGAGGAGCTGGCCAGGCTGGCCATCAAGGACGCGCGAGAAGCGCTCGCGGGCAGGACTCGGAAGCCGAGATGGAGATATCACTGCAGGACGCACACCGCGGAGGTCGCCATCGCATCACGCTTCAAACCACGCGTCCTTGTCCGACTTGCGGCGGAGCGGGCACATCGGCTGGAGTAATCTGCTCGACTTGCGGGGGGTCAGGCCAGGTGCTGAGTCCGAAAACCATCGACGTGAACATACCTCCTGCCGCCCGTGATGGTTCTGTCATCAAGGTCAGACAACACGGGCAAGCGGGCTTCGGTGGAGGAGACGCCGGAGACCTTTATATAAGACTCAAGATAAAGCCTGATCCGCACTTCGTAGTCTCAGGAGACGACATTACCGCGGAGGTTCCAATCTCGCCGTGGGAAGCTGTGCTGGGAGCGACCATAGAAGTTCCGACGATCGACGGAAAGGCAGAAGTAAAGATTCCTGCAGGTGCGCAGGGCGGACAGCGACTGAGATTGAAAGGCCAGGGCTTGAACAAAAGAGCGGGAGGGCGAGGCGACCAATACGTGAAACTGAAAGTAGTCGTGCCTACTCACACAACCGATAAGGAAAAAGAGTTGTTCGAAGAACTGAGCGCATCGAGTCATTTCAAGCCTAGAGCGGGATGGGACAAGAGCAAGCAATGAGATGGAGGCAATGACAAATGGACATCAATAGATTCACAGAAAAAGCACAGGAGGCGGTTCGCGATGCGCAGACGCTGGCAACCAGATACGGCAATCAACAGATTGAAGTCGAACATCTTTTGAACGCATTGCTCGACCAGCAAAGCGGATTGGTTCCTTCGATTCTAACCAGGGCGGGCGTCGCGGTAGATCCTTTGAGGGAGGCTGTCGAGCGAGAGATTTCACGGTTACCAAAAGTCAGCGGACCGTCAGGGCCGGTCGATCAGGTCTACATAACTGCGCGGCTGAATAAACTCTTCGTCGCCGCTGAAGACGAAGCGAAAAAACTCAAAGACGAATACGTGAGCGTCGAGCACTTGCTGCTCGCAATCATAGAAGACGGCGGGCCTGGCGCGCGTGCTCTCAAAACCGCCGGTGCGACTCGCGATCGTATTGAAAAAGCGCTGATGGAAGTCCGAGGCAATCAGCGAGTCACATCGCAAAATCCAGAAGCCACTTATGAAGCTCTCGAGCGCTACGGTCGCGATCTTACAAAGATGGCTGCGAGCGGAAAACTTGATCCCGTGATCGGCCGTGACGACGAGATACGTCGTGTAATTCAAGTACTCTCACGTCGAACCAAGAACAATCCGGTCCTCATAGGCGAGCCGGGCGTCGGCAAAACCGCAATTGTAGAGGGTCTGGCGCAGCGCATCGTTCGAGGTGATGTACCCGAGACTTTGAAGAACAAGCGTATAGTCGCGCTCGACATGGGTGCGCTGGTGGCCGGCGCGAAGTATCGCGGCGAGTTCGAGGAACGACTCAAGGCGGTATTGAAAGAGATTCAAGCTTCCGAAGGCGAGGTCATTCTCTTTATCGACGAGATGCACACGATTGTTGGCGCGGGTGCTGCCGAAGGCGCTGTTGACGCGTCCAACCTGCTGAAACCGATGCTGGCGCGAGGCGAGCTTCACTGCATCGGCGCAACGACACTGGATGAATACCGCAAGCACGTCGAAAAAGACGCCGCGCTCGAGAGGCGCTTTCAACCGGTGATTGTCGATCAGCCAACGGTCGAGGATACGATATCGATCCTGCGAGGCTTGAAGGAACGCTACGAGGTTCATCACGGCGTCCGAATCAAGGACTCCGCGCTTGTTTCTGCAGCCGTGTTGTCGCATCGATATATCTCCGATCGATTTCTACCGGACAAGGCGATCGATCTGGTCGATGAAGCCGCAGCGAAGCTTCGGACCGAGATCGACTCGATGCCCGCGGAGCTTGATGAAATCCTTCGCCGAGTAATGCAGCTCGAAATAGAGCGCGAAGCTCTTAAAAAAGAAACCGACGCAGCGTCGCGCCGACGGCTCGATAAGTTGGAAAAGGAACTCGCGGACCTGCGAGCGAGCGCCGATCAACTGAAGGCGCAATGGCAAGCCGAAAAAGAAGCGGTGCAGAAGGTGCGCTCGATTCGCGAAGAAATTGAACAGACGAAAGTTGCAATCGAGCAGGCGCAGCGCGAATACGATTTGAATCGCGCGGCCGAATTGCAATACGGAAAACTTATTCAACTCGAAAAACAATTGCACGAGCACGAGAATGCGATGGATCAGCAGCATAATCGGACCAGGCTGCTGAAGGAAGAAGTCGACGAAGAGGACATCGCCGAAGTGGTCAGCCGCTGGACCGGCATTCCGGTTTCAAAGCTTCTCGAAGGCGAGCTCTCGAAGCTCTTGTCGCTCGAAGAGCATCTTCACAAGCGAGTTGTCGGTCAGGATGAGGCAGTCAGTGCAGTCGCGGACGCGGTGATTCGCGCACGGTCCGGTCTCAAGGATCCGAATCGGCCGATTGGTTCCTTCATATTTCTGGGCCCGACCGGTGTCGGCAAGACTGAACTCGCACGCGCGCTGGCAATGTTCCTGTTCGATGACGAACACGCGATGATTCGGATCGACATGTCCGAGTATCAGGAGAAACACACCGTCGCTCGATTGATCGGCGCCCCTCCCGGATATGTGGGTTACGAAGAAGGTGGACAGCTGAGCGAGGCAGTGAGGCGCCGGCCGTACTCGGTCGTTTTGTTCGATGAAATCGAGAAAGCCCATCACGATGTGTTCAACGTCTTGCTTCAGATACTCGACGACGGAAGACTCACTGATGGTCAGGGCCGCGTTGTGAACTTCAAGAACACGATCATTATCATGACCAGCAACATCGGGAGTCATTTGATTCTCGAGTATAGCGGCGAGGTTCAAGGCGACCAGTACGAGCGAATGAAGGATAGCGTGCTTGATGCGTTGCGACATCACTTCAGACCCGAGTTCTTGAATCGAGTCGATGAGATTATCGTATTCCACGCGCTCAGCGTGGACGATTTGAAGAAGATCGTCGACATTCAACTCGATCGCTTGAGAGCGCGGCTGGCAGAGCGGCGAATCACGCTGGAGCTCACAGACGAAGCGAAAACTCACCTTGCGACATCCGGCTATGATCCGGTTTATGGCGCGCGACCGTTGAAGCGGGCTATCCAACGTGAAATAGAGAATCCGCTTTCGAGACGAATACTGAAGGGAGAAGTTAAGGACAACACAGTTGTGCGAGTCGAAATGTCCGGTGGCGCAATCACCTTTTCGACGGGACACCTGGCGGCGGAGGCGGAAGCAAATCGCTGATCCATCAGCCAATCAACTTCGCTGTGCTATGATGTTTTGGAGGTCGATCCGATGAACGAGATGTTGGTTTTGAGGCGGGCCGACGGCGAGCTTTTCACGGAAGAGATCAACGGAAAGCAAGTCATACCATTGTGGTCGAGCGTTGAGGCGGTTGCTCGATACAAGGAACGCAACCCGAATCTCATTACTTTCCTGCCTGCTCAGCTGACCCGCGTGCTACGAAACAAATCGACCTCAATCGGCGGAACCGGAGCTGAATTCTTTCTGATCTCGGAAGAGAACCACGACGCCAGCCTCGACGATGGGAGACCGGTTTCGCTGGAGGAGATTAATTCGCGCGGAAAATACTCACCGCGCGGCGTGCGACGCTGAGACGCTCGTAAGATTACGCTTGTACGGAAGTTCAACTTGGCGGACGAACAAGGAGGAAGGGCATGATAACCAGGGATGACATACGCCAGTTGCAGCAATATCGGTCCGGTGCTGATTCGTTGGTTTTGAGTCTGTATTTGAACATCGATCAATCGGACGCTGCGAATCTCAATCGCGGCTTTGCAACGAAAGTCGAAGGCTTATTCAGAAAGATCGCGGAAGAGCTGAACTCGAATGGTGGTTCGAGACAAAGGCTTGAAGTCGAATGCAAACGCGTTCGGCATTTTCTCGAAGACTACGTGCCAAAAGGAAAGGCGCTCGTTTTGTTCAGCGATTCGAAACAGGATTTCTGGTGGCAGCGCGAGCTTCAAGTCCAGCTTCCAAACGGAGCCCGATGGTCCGCCCAACCCTGGCTGCGACCTTTGCTCGAGGTGATCGAAGAGCACGACCGCGCTGCTGTAGTGTTGATTGACAAGCATCGCGCTCGAATACTCACGGCTGATGCCGGTGGCGTCGAACAGTTGGCGGAAATTGTTTCAGATGTGCCGAACAAACACGCAACAACGGGTACGGATCACATTTGGTCGCAGGGACAAATGGATCGCGATCACGATGAACATGTTCAGCGGCACGCTAAGCGCACTGCCGATGAGCTGGGCGCGGCAATAGACCGACTGAAGCTTAGCCGCATCGTGATAGGCGGACCGGTTGAGGCTATGACGGCATTCACTGCTCAGCTACCGAAGCGCATTCAGCAGATGATCATCGGAACCATCTCTGCCTCAGTCGATACGAATCAAGATCGGCTCATTGCCGAACTAAGAGCTGTACAGGAAAGAGCCGAGCAGGAAGACGAAGCCAAGCTGGTAGCTTCTTTGATCACGGCAGCGATGAAAGGCGACCGGGCGGTTCTCGGAATTTCAGATACGCTTCAGGCAATACAGCAAGGCAGAGTGTATCGAATGGTTGTCGGCCGTGATTTCAGATTCGAGGGTAAGGAATGTGGATCTTGCCACGTGTTAGTTTCTGACGGCGGCGAGAAATGCGCATTTTGTGGAGCGCAGCTTGAGGCCGCGCCAGATCTAATCAATCGAGCTTCGCACCGCGTGCTGGATATGGGCGGCAAGGTGCAACTCGTCTCCGGCGAGGCGGCGGCTGGGCTCGCCAAAGCGGGCATCGGCGCGGTGTTGAGATTCTGAATCAGGCGGTCATTGGTCATCAGTCATTCGAGCAAGCTTGTGATTGACGAGTTAACTAAATGACCACTTCAAAGCGAGGCGATGATGTCAAGGAGTAAGAGAGTCTTCATCGAGCGAATGAGCACCGAGTATCGGCGACCGAGCGGCCCGCTATGGCAACCCTCGGCCGACATTTACCGTTGCCCGGAAGGATGGAAAATCAAGTTCGACCTGGCTGGAGTCAAACCAGACGACGTCGAAGTGATTATCGCTGACGACAAGTTGATCGTTCGCGGCGTTCGTCGCGATACAGTCATCACCGAAGGCTGGAGCTACCATCAGCTCGAGATAACTTACAGCCGTTTCGAGCGCGTTCTGAAAATTCCCTGCGACTTTGCGGGAGCAGAGATTCGATGCGAGAGCAAAGACGGCTGGTTCATTCTTCATCTGAACTGCGCGTGATGGAAACGGAGAACATTGGCGGTTGACTCAAGCCGCTGACGATTAATAACGATCTAGGGAAACAAGCGAATGACACAAAATAAAATTTTGGAGCTCCCGATATTACCGCTAAGAAACACCGTGATTTTTCCTTCGGGCATCACACCGCTGACCGTGGGCCGGTCGATGTCGCTTGCCGCGGCAGAGGCCGCGTTGGCGACCGAAGAAAAGCTGCTTGGTGTGGTAGCTCAACGCGAGGACGGCGAAACAGAACCCACGCCCGACAAGCTCTTCGATGTCGGCACGATCGTGGTCATCAATCGGATGATGCGTTCGCCCGGCGCCGAAGAGGTATTACACCTCATCGTGCAGGGACAGGACCGCTTTCGAGTTCTCGAGTTCACGCAGCAAACGCCTTATCTGAAGGCTCGCGTCGAGATTCTGCCTGAACCTGTTCGCGAGAAGACTCCTGAAGTCGAGGCGCTCCAGAGAAACATCCAGGTGCTGATTCAAAAAGCGCTTGGCTTGCTTCCGAACGTTCCGCCCGAGATTCGCAACATCATCGTTCAGGCGGACGACTCCGTGCGGCTTGCTTACTTCCTGGGCTCAGTACTCGATCTCGAGCTCACACAGGAGCAGGCGCTGCTCGCGGCCAACTCCGAAAGCGAGTTGCTGAACTTGATGCACACGTATCTCGCCCGCGAAGTCGAGGTGTTGGAGATTCGCAGCAAGATATCGAATCAGGCGCAGGAGGAACTCGGTAAAGCCCAACGCGATTACATTCTGCGCGAGCAGATGAAGCAGATTCAAAAGGAGCTTGGCGAAAGTGAACCTGAGCAAGCCGAGGCTCAGCTCATGCGCGAGCGAATCGAAAAGGCAGACCTGCCGGAAGAAGTTCGCGCGGAAGCCGATCGCGAGTTGAAGCGACTCGAACGCTTGCCGGCAGCGGCGCCCGACTATCACGTCATTCGAACCTACCTCGAATGGATTCTCGATCTGCCGTGGAAGAAATCAACCGAGGACAGCCTGGATTTGAACACGGCGCAGTCGGTGCTGGATGAAGATCACTATGATTTGAAGGACATCAAGCAGCGAATCCTCGAGCACCTTGCCGTAATCAAGCTAAACCCGAAAACAAAGGCGCCGATATTGTGTTTCGTCGGTCCGCCAGGCGTCGGCAAGACGAGTCTTGGTCAGTCGATTGCGCGTGCGATGGGTCGAAAGTTCGAGCGCATGTCGCTTGGAGGCATGCGCGATGAAGCAGAGCTTCGCGGCCATCGCCGAACCTACATCGGCTCGATGCCGGGACGAATAATTCAGGCGCTGCGCCGAGCGGATGTCAACAATCCAGTGATGATGCTCGACGAAGTGGACAAGTTGGGAATGGATTTTCGCGGCGACCCGGCTTCGGCGCTTCTCGAGATACTTGATCCGGCTCAGAACTTTTCGTTCAGGGACCACTATCTGGATTTGCCGTTTGATCTGTCGAAGGTCTTCTTCATCGCGACGGCGAACACGCTGTCGCCAATACCGCCGGCGCTTCGTGACCGAATGGAAGTGATCAGATTGTCGGGATACACCGACGAGGAGAAGCTGCATATCGCAAAGCGTTATCTGATCCCTCGGCAAATAAAGGAAGCGGGTCTCAACGAAGAACAGCTTCAGCTCACCGACGAAGCTATTCAGGCGATCATCAGCAAGTACACTCGCGAGGCGGGCGTGCGGCAACTGGAGCGCAACATCGGAAGTGTCGCTCGCAAGATCGCACTCAACGTCGCGCAGGGGAAGGGCGAAGTCTTCACGGTGAAACCGGAAGATCTTGAAGACTATCTCGGTCACGAAATGTTCTTTCATGAGATGGCTCGCCAGGAGCTTCCGCCCGGAGTTGCGACTGGAATGGCGGTTACCGAAATGGGCGGCGAAGTGTTGTTTATCGAAGCGACTCTGCTGCCCGGCTCGAAGGGACTAACGTTGACCGGCCAGCTCGGCGAAGTGATGCAGGAGTCGGCGAAGGCCGCGCTTAGCTACCTATGGTCGCATCCGAATGATTCAGGCTTCGACTGCGCCACGAAATTCGAAAACAGCGGTGTGCACGTACACGTGCCGGCAGGCGCGACTCCGAAGGACGGACCTTCGGCGGGCGTCGCGATTGTTTCCGCCCTCGCATCGTTGTGTTCGGGGCGGCCGGTCAGAAGCGACACTGCTATGACGGGCGAGATCACGTTGAGTGGACTCGTGCTCCCGGTCGGTGGAATCAAAGGCAAGGTGCTTGCCGCGCGGCGGTCGGGAATGAAGCGAGTGGTGCTTCCGAAGAGGAATGAGCCTGACTTGAAGGACATTCCCGAAGAGGCGCTGCGCGATCTCGAGGTGGTGCTGGTGGAGCGCATCGAGGAGTTGCTGCCGCAGACGCTCAAACCTTCTGACGATCTTACTCGTACAGCTCCGATACCAAGCCACGAGACGATACCCGCTGGCGCCGAGGTGCGCGCTCAGGGTGAGACTCGGCAATAGTCTTGGTCATGTTGCGGCGTGTATAGTAAGTCGTGGTGGAAGAGCTGTCGACTCCATAAGAAGTGGACATCCTTGTAGATGGTCCTAAACCGAAATCATCAAATAGTGGGCGGGTACCATTCGCTCCGTGTCATCGGTCAAACAATGATAGTGAAGGCGCGCTTTCTATATTCGGAGGGTGTGAGAACAAAGTATCTCTTGAAGTGCCCGACAAAGTCTCTCCTGTTGCCGTAGGCTACCAATGGCATGATCTCCTTGATACTCAGGAAGCTCGTTGCCAGAAGGTGACGCGCCTTTTCCATTCTGAGTCTAATGAAATATTCCCCCGGTGGGAGTTTGGTCTCAGTTTTGAAAAGGCGAGAGAGGTGCGACGCGGACAGATTTACCACGCCTGCCAATTCGCTCAAAGAAACTCTGCGGTCAAGGTTTGAATTCATGAAGTCGACCACGGTTTGGATTCGTAGATTGCGAATCGTGTTTTCGGCGGCTTCTGGTTCTGCTTCATCTTCCTGTTCAATCAGTGGACGCGAGATCGTGACGGTAGAGCGCCGCTTTCGTTTTGATCTGACCTCGGACCACGTTTCTTGCCATTCGGGATAGAACCGCCCGAACGGAGAAGACACGGCCAGAAGCGAAGCATCGTGCGCTTCCGACACCCGGTTGTTTTTGATCAGCTCTACAGCGTATGAGTTGAGCACTTCGTAGAAGGCCAGCGGCTCCGCATGCCTGAGTAGTCGCAACAGGCCTTCAAGGTCTCTTAGCGCGGAGGCGTGAAAGCCTTCCTCTGACTTCGCCGTGGCTATTCCTCTCGCGGCCACAATATACTCCGACGCTGTCGGATTGGCTCTGAGAGCTTCCGCGTAAAAGTACAGTGCGGCGTCGGCTTTGCCTTTATAAAGCTCGAAAGAGCCCCGCGATGTTAGCGCCTTACTTTTGTAGGAGTGAGTCTGTTCGATAATACGTTCCAACGTCATCTCGTGGCATTTGGCTTCTCGAAACTGACACCACACGAGATAGTACCCGCCTATTAACCGATACTCCTCGACCGGATGTTAATCAAGATTCTTGATAGCTCGGCGACTCGTTCAACCTGTCGAAAGGCATAAGCCGCTTTGATCTGGCGAAGAATGCGATTTCCGAGTTCTTCATAGGTCGTAATACCGCGAAGTAAGTGCTGATAGAATTCACCGGCCTGCTTAAAGGAGGAAGAGATGAAAAGATTACTTTCCGTTTGTTTGCTCATGCTGTGCCTATGTATGCCTGTATTCGCCGGGCATAATCTGGCTGGCGGCTATTGCGACTGCGGCACGCCGGGCTGTTTCTGTGACCCCGGCGAACTACCACTCGGCAATAGGGCCACCGTGCCGAATGAATCTAGTCAAGGCAAATCTGCCGATTTAGGTTCAGAGACGCTGTTAGTTTTAGCTGTGCTGCTTCTAGTGCTTAGATACAAAGCCTAAGCAATTTGGACAACCTAAACGAAACCGTCGCTCTCGTGGCGGCTAAATATCTGTTTGCCGCGTCGGAGTGTATCACAAAACACGAAAGAAACAATCGGAAAGCAGGTTCAGGCAGGTAGTCAATTATGCTAATAAGTGTCCAATCATCTCATTCAAGTCGCCACTAGTATTTCATCCAGTTGTGATCCGTGAGTCCTGATTCGATTGCCGACATCAACTCTGGGCGGACAATGTTATTGCTCAGAGAGTTCGCTGCCATATTTGGGAATCGGACTGGAGGAACTCCTGACACTAGTATATGCACTCGAAATCGGTTACTTCCCATCTGCCGGCGCGCCTGACCACTGTAATCCAAAGCCGACCCGGAATGTCTGAATCAGCACGCGAATGCCAAAAAAAGTTTGACACTTTCTGGTAGGTCGTGTCGGTTCTTTAGCCGCCAGGAAACTAGAGGATGCTCCTCTTCTTTTGAACTGAGGTATTCGCGATACTCAGAACTAAAAGACAGTTGTTGCAATGCTTCTTCGCGCCGGCCTGATCTAATTAGCCCGAGGAAATCCTCAGCGCATTTTTCTGGCGCGGCGTCACGAAATGGATTGAAAAGAACGATTCCGGGCTCGCCGAATGGATCGCCTGCGGAGTTTCCGCTGAACAACACCGATCGTCTTCGGGCAGAGTACAACGCCAAGCTGATCAAAAGCACCAGTAGGCCAAGCAGCAAGATCAGCAATGTATATTTCCTTCGAAACAGTTGTGGCAATGAAGTCCCTTCGTACGCCAAAAGGCATCATTTCTTCGAGCATGGTGGCTTCGCCTTCTTGGGAGATCCCGGGCAGCATTGTTGAAAACTGAACGTGTAAGTACTCGTCGAGATTTTGCTATCACGCGAGAAACAGAAAGTAATTAGACCGAAAGCCTTTGCCGGAATTCCGTTTGAACTTGCTGGCTCAAATTTCCATTGCCGTACAGCTTTCATAGCAGCATCTCTTAAGGGCCGATTGCCGGTCAACGTTCGCACGTAAGCTATTGTTCCAGATTCGTCGACAGTGATCTCTAGAACCACTGACATCCTTGTTCGGGAGAATCGAACTCTGTCGGGAAGATTAGCCTCAACACGCTTGCTTAGTTTCGGTACGATGAAGTCGTTTTGAAGCTCCATACTGCGATCAAGTTCATGCTTCGGCCCATCAGTCCCGCCTTGCTGCAGATTTGTAAAAGCAAGGCAAGGAAATACAACGAGCAGTAACAGGAGTCGAACGATTCCAAGTATCAGTCTGTGCATGACTGGACCCCTTCAGTTTACGCGCAACGATTCCTCGGTGTCGTAGACGTTGGTTCAACCTCTTTTTGACCAACCTTGACTGCGACTCCCAACAACCGGCTGCCGTCTGCAAGTTATCAAAGATCGAACTCTCAAAAGCAGCGAACTAAGAGCCAGCTAAAAGAGAAGTAGACTCATGCTAGGAGTTCTTATGTAGAAGATTCTGATTTGCTATCATCTTCACCGCTTCTCGCAATCAGCCCAATGGTTAGTTTTGCAGCACTCAGGAACATGAAGATCAAGAACCACCAAAACAGATGAGGTAGCACCTTTTTCTGCACGTATCCCTGTAAGTTGATATCATTACCGGGCTCATGTGGAAACAGAGCCATACCAGCGCCCCACTCTGCTATTAATGCGATTAGGAAGTATTGTGTCCAAACTACAAGCCTGCTCTTTGTTTGACTAGTCATAAAGGAAAACCTGCCCCTAGAAATTCAGCGTCGTAGATTTATGTTCTAAGGAGTTTTACCTCCGACGGCATATTTCCGGGCCCCATCACGAAGAATCTTCGTAACACTCGGCATCATTGATCGATGTGCTGCATCATCTTCGTAGGCTGAAAATGCCTTATCACCTTTTTGCAGATACTCCATAGTCACAAGAACCATTCTTTCAGCTGCATCGTAACTACCCGTTTTTGCTTCCGATAAACCAAAAGCATGTAGAGATCCGTGTAGTGCTAAGTCCGAGTCTGTCGGGGATTCACCTGGGGAAACGAAGTTTTGCATATGAGTTTGAATGAATATGCTTCCTTGATCGTACCGAGTAACCTCGGTTGAAGGCAGACTGTTGTTCTTAGTGAAAAAGATATTCACACTGTTTTCACTATGACCCTCGATCGACCTATTCTTGTTATCAAGATTCGTCGCAGCACCGTCGCGCTCGGCCACGACAACCAGCGTAATCCCCAGCTTGTTGAGTCCCTTGTTTGCTTCATTGAGATATGTGCGCTTGATTTCTTGCTTCTCCTTGTCGGTATATTTCGTATTTTTATCCCAAACAATCTGTACACCGACGACTATCGTTTCCTGGAGCCCATCCGCATCGATATAGCGCAGCGGATTGTCGAGAGCATATATGTAGCGATTCCAATGACTAGGTTTGCTTAAGTAGTCAAGAAAGGCTCTATTGGCTTTCTCCTCATCCTTAGATTCCGCTCCCTGTTTCCCAAGCACAGGATCAAGCGGATCAACACCGGTAAAGCGCCCTTGAGCACTTGAGTAATACCTGGCCCCGAAGTAATCAAGCCCCGACTCAGTATCTCTTTCTTTTTGGGTGAACTTCTGACGAGTATCGTCCGCTGCGCTGTAGCCTACAACCGACGAACGTCCGCCGACCGATGACGAGATCTCTTCGCCAAACGGAAGATAATCATGTCGAGCAACGGTTCCATCCGACTTCATCACCGCTCTCGTGCTCCCAAGCTGATCGCTTATCAAATAGCTAGTCCCGCTTCCAGGAGGCGGCGAGGTCGAGTTGTCGTATTCCGCTATCAACTGACCAGCGACATTATACACGAATACGGTTGTAGTGCTGCCTACTTGCTTCTTCACCCTGCGCCCGTCTCCGTCGTAGCTGTAAGTCGACGCGCCGTAGCTGGTCTGATGGTTCTCCGCATCGTAGCCAATAACTGAGGCGTTAGGGTCGGATGTCACATTGCCGGAATTATCGTAGCCAAACCCGCTCATCACCGAAGGTTTTATTCTATTGGTCGCCGTGTCGAATGCACTAAGCGTCTGCGGTGTGCGAGGCGCATCAAGCACCGTGCCGACAGTGACGGCGCGGTTTCCATATTGATCGTATGAGTAAGTCTGCGACCACTCGTTCGTGCCGCCTGATTCTGTCGCATTGCTGAGACGATTCAACTGGTCATAACCGTAAGTCTGAGTGAGCGTGAGTGCCGACGCGGTAATGATCTGGCTTTGAATGTTTCCGTTGTTTTGAGTCGTGTCCAGCGTGTTGTTGACTAACACGCCGTACTTGTACTCGAGCTTCAGCAGATCGGACGCTCCATTGCTTGCACCAAGATCGATCTCGGTTGGTTGCAACCGCGCGTTGAACAAGGTGCGCTCCCATTTTCCATTGCCAAGCTTCATCGCACTCACCGCTCCGTGCGCGCTGTACAGGATGCGATTCGTGCCGTCTGTCGGTGTGGCGCCTGCATAGTAGTTCGCGCCTTCTTTCTTCACTCCCGCGATTCTTCCAGCGCTATCAAACTCAGTGATGAATGCTTTGCCCGAAGGATAGACTTCTCGCTTCATGTTTCCAGCCAGATCATATTCGTAGCTCATCGAGTAGCTATTGGCCGTGCCCGCCGTTGTGATCTGGCGGCTCGATGTCACGCGGCCCATCCCATCGTAGCCGTCGTAGTAATAACCATCACTGCTGTTTTGCAGAACGATAGACGTGAGCCTTCCTATTCCGTTTAGCGCGCTGCCCAGTGTGTCGTACTGATAATTCCAGACAGTCGAGGAGCCAGCCTTTGTTAGTGTCTTGCTCTTGACTCGATTCAACCCATCGTAGCTGAAGCCTACAGTTGAGCTGTCTGGGTTTGTTCGTGTGAGCAAATTCGACGCGTCGTCATAGTCATAAGTTGTCGCTATCGGTGTCGAGCCGCTGACCTGCTCGGGGTTCTTGGCGGTCTTCAATCTCGATAGGCTGTCGTAGGTGAAGAGTCGCTGCTGGCTGCCCTGGTTGACCTGTATCAAGTTTCCTAACGCGTCGTAGAGATAAGAAGTTGGCTGCACAGGCTGCGGAGGAGTGCCAGAGTCAAGATTGCCACTCGAGTCCGGCTCGTCAACCCTTATCAATCTGCCAAGCCCATCGATGATACTGCGGCGCTTATTCCCTGCCTGATCGGTCACGGTCGTTGTGTTGCCTGAATAACTTGTCGTAACGACGCCGGTAGAATTACCGCTCCCGTCGAACGTCTTTACTGTCAACACTCGTCCCAGCGCATCATAAGCCGTCTCGGTGTAGCCATAAGTCGGGTCACTCGTCGTTCGATAAGGATTGTAGCCTCGCTTCACTCGGCCCATCGCGTCGAATTGCTGTGTCGTGTATATAGTGCTCTCGGGCGCGGAAGTTCTCGTCTCGGTCGTACGTCCGAGTCCGTCATAAACAATTGTGCTAGTCAGGACTCCGTCGTTGAGAGTCGTTTGATCACTCTGAGTCGTGATCAAGTGCGATGAGTCGGTGTAAGTGAATCGTGTGCGCCTCGAAAGAGATGAAACGTTGGCGGCGACAATGACCTCGGTAGGCCGATCGAGCAAGTCAATATAGCTGCCATCGGCGAATCCACCATAGCGTCCGCTCGACACCGTACCGTTGGCGTCTTCGCTGTTGACTGGCTTACCCAGATAGTAGTCGTATTGAATAAATGCATTCTGATTCAGAGCATTCGTCACCTTGGTCGCGAATGCGAAAGTAGCAAACGGGGGATTGGTGTTCAGCTCCGGCGGCAGCGGCGTCTCGTTGCCCTCTGCGTTGCCGTCAGGATGGCCGTACGCGTCGCTAAAATCATACGTAGTCGCGATGATGTTGGTTGGCGTGCTGCGCGGATCGACTGTCTTAACCACGTTGCCTGCAATGTCGTATTGCGCGTAACCGCTGACCGACGTACTGACATTTCCGCTGCTGTCGAAAGAAACCGCACGAGTAGTCTTGGTCACGTTACCTCGCGTGTAGTAACTGGTCGTGGAAGAACTATCCAGCCCGGTGATGTTCGACCGACTAGTCAGCGAAGCATGGAAGTCTTCCGACGTGGTTTGGTTGTAGTGATCATATTCATAGACCGTTCTCGCCTTCTCCACACCCGTCGGCCCGTCGAACACGGATTGTTGAAGCGGTAGGCTTCGCAAATGCATGGTTGCGCTCGCATTATTGTTAGGATCTACCGCCGCGTAATTCACGCCCCCGTTCGTCACCACGTAAGACGTCGTCGTCTGTCTCAACAGCGCTCCCGGTTGACCGTTCGACCCAAAGTCGTATTCTTTCACGCTCGCAAGATTGTTGTACTGGTCATAATCCATGTGCCGCTCGGAGACAAGCGCTGGGCTCATGTCCAGGAGTTTGCTAAGCGTATCCCTAAGCTGCGGATTGATGTACCACTGAAATCCATTGTCCATCCATGGAACGGTATCCTCTGAGTAGCTATTCAGTTCTTGCCTCAAACCAGTCGTACCATCTGTGTCCATCGCATCGACATGGTCCTCCATGCCGTCCATTACATCCGCGTAGAGTATAACGTTGGGCGTTGTCCCGTCCTGAAGCGGCGCACCCGATGTGTGAAATGTATGTTCGTCATGCGCAAGCAGCACGTGCCCGGTTCCGTCCAGGTGATCCACAGTCGCCAAACCGCCGACACCCGTGGCCGGGCTGTATCTGGTCCGCCCTTCGATGTTGGTTCCGTCGGGCATCACCCGGCGCTCGATCACTCGACGGTAGATCTCTTTGTCTACTCCGGTGACGTTATCGTCGCCGACTCCCGACGTCGTTGTGTAGTCGTATTCGTAAGCGCCTCCCGTAGGCAGCACCACTCGCGCTAATTCCGCATAGGTGTTGTAGAAGAACTGATACTGGCGTCCGTCGGGCAGCGTCACCCCAGTAATCACCTTGTCGTTGAAAGTTTGGGGTGTGATATTGCCCGAACCGCCAAGCTCCGGAAACAGTTGCGTGTAGTGCATGAGCGATTGATCCGAGCGCAGCGCGTTCCCAAGACAATTGTGGCCCACCTGGATTGTCCGCGTGGTTCCCCCGAATCCAGTAAACGTAATCACGTCATAGTGGACAGAGCAGTCAGTAGGAGAAGAAGTGTCATAGGAAATATTCACTTGACGATTCAGCGAGTCAGTCACTCGCAGAATGCGTTGATTGGCGTCATAACTGTTAAACGTTACCTTGTTTCCATTGCGGTCCTGAATCCAACTGACCAATCCGTTGTCGATCCGATAGCGCGTGCCCTCGCGCAAGAACATAAAACCGCTGGGATTGAACTGTCTATTTCCTGACGGCTGCGTCTGATTGATGTCGCTGATTGCTGTGTCTGAAATGAATGTCGCCGCTTCGCCTTTCGTTGTCACGAAGACCCGCCCACGAGAAAAACCACCGCCTGGGTTGCTACAATCCGTGTGCTGAGTTGCATACGGTTTTCCCATCGTTTGTTGATCAACAAACTCGAACTCAGTGCCGTCGGACCCGGTAAAGGTCAACCGAGTTATAGTCTTCTCGTACAGCGGGTGCTGCGTGTTACACGGACTAATAACTGGATATATCGTGCCCTCCCCAGATTGCCTCCCTATCATGAAGCCCGGCCCGTAACCTACCAGATTTGGCTGCTGCCACGTGTTAGGTGTCGGCGTGTAGGTGACAGTCTCCTCGCCGTTGTTGGTCATCGACGTCCGCTTGACGTGCCAACTCTTGGTGTTCAACGACAGCATCATCGTATAGCCGGCACTGCCCCGCCCTCCGATTGCAAGCAGGGGTAATCGAAAATTCAAGTTGCCGTTGAACAGGCTGACGCTGTCAAAGCCGCTCAGCGCATAAGAACCAGCCGGAGTACCGGCCGCAAGATTCGACGGAGTCATTTGATCGGTTCCGGTCTTTGTTGTAGTTTGCGCTGTGACGGCGGTCGAAAACACTATTAGCAATACAGCTACACGGCTCAATATTTCGACGACTTGTCTAATTGCAAACTTTGGGCTTGTCATTTCGTCTACCTCACATAGTCGATTCATAAAGAGTTCAGCGATATCCCGGCTTCACACTGTTTCAGTACTCACTGCGGAGTAATCGTGATACGGCAATTCCAGTCACTATGATTTGCTTCACTCAGGACGTAGCTTCCAGGCGTGAGATCAAGCAAGTCAGACCAATCGGGTTGCTCACGCCCAACGGACACCTGTCTGAGCCGACTGCCAGCCAGGCGGTCGAGCCTCAATGAAACATCTGAAAGCCCGCTGCGATTCTCGATCAGTAAGAAGAACGGAATGGCAGGAGATGTAATCTCAGTCGTATCGAAGCCTCCGGGAAAAATCGTGATCAAAACAGAGTCGGTGAGCTTTGGCTTCGCGGGTGCTTGCTGCGAAACGCGGGTCGCCCGCGAATGGTTTTCAGCTACCGTTGCCCTCTTCGCCGTTGAACTGTCAGACACCGGAGCTTTCAATAAATCGTCGAGCGGTTTATCCGGCGAGGCCGTGTTCTTATTGTAAGCTCGAACTCCAAACACGGACATCACGCAACAAACTAAGACGCAAGCCCACAAAGTCAATCGCTTCTTGACGGTGCGTTTCATCTTCCTGTCTCCTGATTCACGCGTAGATCCAAATCGTATTTCACTTTCTCGACACGTTTGTTTAGCACCGAGCTACTGCAAGCTCAGCAGCACTAGAATCTCACCGACGCCTTTCTCCAGCGGCTCGAGCGCTTTGCCGATCAACGTACCGGGGCGATGAATCGGAGTGCCTCCAAGATCAAGAGGCTGTGAGCGCATCGCTATGCCTTCTTTATCGCTCGTGACCAGCAGATCTCCTACTCTAATCGGAGCGCTCGTGGCGTCGACTTTGACTCGGACGCGCCCGGTGGTTGCCACCATCACTTTGCCTTGGCCGCCTTCGCCGAGAATCACTGCGGGTTTGGCGGAGACGACTCCGGCTACGCGAGTGTCGTAGGACCGCGAAGAAGCCACCACTTGATTCGAATGCCCTGTATCCAGAACGACGACGGTTCCTGCTGACATTGAAGTACCGGCGGGAACCCATTCGGCCATGTCTTGATATTTGGCGGCTATGTTGCCATCTATCTGCGCATCGCCAGCAACGTGTAGCTTGGCCTGTGGCGAGGTCGTGCCGATACCGACGTTGCCATTTCCTAGAATTGTCATTCGCGTAGCAGCGTCTAGTCCTGCTTCCGTATTGGCATCCGATCCTCCTCTAACGCGAAATGATAAGTAGTTGTTATTTTGATTTCCTGTGTTATTGCTGCCAGCCATTCCCGCCGTCCAAGTCGACGTGTTGGTGAACTGAAACTTGGCCTCGGAAGCATCGGCCGCCACAAACCTAAGCGCTGCTGACCCTGACCCTGGACTAGTATTCCAAAAACGACATAGTACTTCGCCCGAACTACTCTGTTGAACATCCAATGCTCCCCCTGGATTCGTCGTCCCGATTCCGATGTTTCCATTGAGGTCGGTAATTGCTGAATCTGTCAGCGAAGTAGTAATAGGGCTCCATTTCGGTATCTTGTTTATCGTCCCTCCGGTGGTGGTGACATTGGTTTGAGCCAAAGCATTGTCTGGCGACGACAGAAGGATGCTCGACACCAGTAAGCTGAGTGTTAGGATGACATATCTAAAGCGTTCATGATTGTTTCTAGTGCTCATTGTCGTCTCCTTTTTCATCTCCGGTCTCTTGGATTTATTCGAGAAGTTGTCGGCAGCTTCTAGGGGGGCGGCGACTTATGTCTAACCCGGCGCCGCAGTTCGTCGACGTGAACCATCTTTATTTGAGTTGTCCCACCACCTGTCAGATTGGGATCCGTGTATCCCGGCTGTGCGGGAGGATTGATAGCGCCGAGCGCTTCGTCTAGATAACTGCGAAGCTCAGTTATATGAACAGCCTTGATTGGCTGCTGTGCCGCAAGGCCCGACTGCCAGTTCGTAACTTGGGGTTTTTCGGCGGCCAACCTGACCGCGTTTACTGCAGCGCGCAGCTCAAGCAGGTGCTGAGCCTTAACCATAGTCACTCGCTGTTGGATCGGGTCATCTGTCCAGATAATTGCCGTAGCAAAGTCGAGATTGCTGAAGGGAGACCAGTTGGTCCCATCGGAGGCCCGGACTTTGTAGAGGTATGTATTGACCGTTGAGCTATTGGTGTTGAAGGGCACCATATCGGTATAGGATGGCAACGACTGATTCGGCGGCGTGACAGGGGAGAACGGACCGGTAAGCGTAGCGCCTCTGTCTACTTCATAACTGGTGGCGTTCTGGACTTGATCCCAGGTGAGCACGATCTGTCCAACCGTGTCTGCAGTCGCCTTGAAATTGGTGGGTGCCGCGAGATTAGCTGAAGGGTTCGGTTCCTCGGTCGCAACCAACTTACCGCCGGCATAGATATATTCCCTTGATGGGCTATTCGAATTGAAACTCGCCGTCGATACTGTTTGCTTCCTACTTTCCTTTTCGCTGGACGCGGAGTTCAATGCACCGGAATAAGCGAGTACCATCCAGACTCCTGCCAAGCTCATCACAACCACAACAGCAGCGATCAGGACGCGCGATTGCCGCCGTTGGACCTTTGCTATGTTTTTGCTCTAGCTGTCTAGTTGTCTTTCCGGGCATCGACTCTCCTTCGCTTCGACAATTACCTCTCAAAGTGCTCAATCATGAAACGGTCTTTCAATAGACACTTCGGGCTGCGAGTACGCGGTCAAAGGGGAGAGGGAACGCGACGCGGTTGACCAGCTATTGTAATGTCTCCAACAAAATCCGTGACGGGTCGAGAGTATCGCACGCTACCTTGTTTGCTACAACAAGAATGACGTATCCCAATCTTGCTATTTGGTATCCGGTCTTATCATTTATCCTCGCGAAAAGACGGCTCGCTACACGTTGCTGCTTGACGAAATCGCTCCGAAGCGCTTCTTCTTGTATTCGGATGGCGACAGGCCAGAGGGCATTCATTGATCCCTAACTTCGCTTATAAATAGTTTCCAGAGCCAAGCCTGATCGCTAGCAATCTCTCTTAAGCTGATTGTCCCACACCTGCTATACTTTTAAGCTTATGTACACCGAGCTGTTCGAGACTATCTATCCAATCAACACGCCAAAGAAGGAGAGCGGCGTCGCAGTAACCGCTGTTGATCCGTTCACACTCGGTGACAAAGCTGGAATCGAAGCGGGCGATCGAATAGTTAAAGTCAACGGACGTGTCCTGCGAGACTTTTTGGACTTTCAGTTTTATACCGGGAGTGAAGACCGTGTCCGGCTCGGCATTCTAAAGAAGTCGGGCGAGCGCGTGGAGGTTGATGTTGAAATCGATGAAGGTGAAATCTGGGGTCTCGATTTCGAATACTTCTCGCCGCGTCAGTGCGCAAACGACTGCATATTCTGTTTCTGTAATCAAAATCCGGTGGGCTCTCGTGAGTCGCTTTTTTTTAAAGACGAAGACACGCGATTATCATTTCTTCACGGCAACTACACGACTATGTCTTCGATATCGAAGCTCGAGCTCGATCGGATAGTCGAACAGCGGCTGTCACCTCAGTACGTATCCGTTCACGCAACCGATCCGCAAGTGCGCCGATACCTGCTTGGCCGAAAAAGGCCGGATGATGTGCTGGCCAAAATGCGCTACCTCTCGCAGAACGGTATCGAGCTTCACGCGCAGATAGTGCTTTGTCCGGGCCTCAACGACGGCGACGTTCTGCGACGAACTATAAACGATTTGGCGGAGCTACACCCTCACTTGAGCTCGGTCGCCGTGGTGCCGGTTGTTTTCACCAAGCTGCATAATTACCGTGACAAGCTGACAGCGGTGACCGATTCGTTTTCGCGATCATTGATCAAAGAAGTGCGCCCGTTGCAGCGCGCGTTCCGCAGCCGGTTCGGAAACACATTCGTTTTTCTGGCAGACGAATTTTATCTTCGAGCGGGGACGCCTGTCCCAGGGCGGGCGCATTACGGAGAGTATCCGCAGATTGAAGATGGCGTCGGAATGGTTCGGCGCTTCGTCACCGAAGCGCGAAGAACTCTCACAACTGACTTGAGCTTGAGTTCGAAGACGCTACGAGGAACTATCGTGACGGGTCAACTGTTCTTCCCGATACTTTCACGATACGTAGCCGAACTAAATGACAAACTCAGAACGCGGCTCAAAGTGATTGCTTTGGAGAACAAATTCTTCGGCGAAGAGGTGACAGTTGCGGGCCTGATTGCCGGCGGCGATGTTCTGGCGGCTCGTCGATCGATTGATGGAGATTTCCTGATAGTTCCGGAACAAGCCTGCTTAAAATCAGGGCATGTGTTTCTTGACGATATGACGATTGATAGCTTGATGAGCGAGCTTCAAATGCCAGTGGCACACGGCGGGCCGTCGCTTCTCACGATGCTGCGAACGGCCGAAGAGCTTTCAAAACGAGAACGTCGGGCTTCTATTTCCAATTTTTCGTAGATACTTCCAGAAACATGGAAAGCTTGATCGCTCTGCCTTCATCACTTTTCAACTAAGCGCTTGGCAACTCAGCATTTGACCAGCCACGGTACTCGCGGTATCGAGATTGCTTATTCTACAAGCGCACATCCTTAGAATCTCTACCATTCTGTTCTGAACTTGGGGAGAGGTCGCCGCTCGGGCACAGTGGCGACCTCCAATTTTTTGTAGTCAACTTCTCTTCGAGCTTCACAGGTCTTCAAGCCGCAACTTTGCGTCCGCGTTCTTCCACGCAGTTTCAAATTCTGCTCGAACGAATTCAGCGTCGAGGGTCTTTTTTTGGGCCTTCAGACTCTCAGCCAAACCAAAAAGCGCTCGGCCGTTTCGCCGATGACGTTCAAGCTCTGCTCGAAAGACTTTTTCAGCTTCTGAATATTTGCCGTTGAGCATCAGCGCGCCGCCAAGCGACTCCCTTGTCGGGATGTACCAATCCTCCGGCTCGTCATAGCTCAATGAGTCCTCAATCGCTACGGCTTTCTCAAGGTATTGGATCGCGCCGGCTTTGTCATTTTTCGCCATCGCAATCTTTGCGCTCAAGACGTCTTCGGCGATGGTAAAAACATTGCTCGCGCTGTTGAACCCGTACATCCGGTCCGCAGGCAGCGCCTTCACTGCGGAATCGACGAGTGCTCGCTCCTTTTCAGCATCATTCAGCTTGCCAGTCCCCGCATAAGCCATGCCACGCGCGAAATGCCAGAACGTATTTGTCGATGCGAGACGATGATCCGGCTGTGCTAATTTGAGTATGTTATCCCACTGACGGAATCGAACCATGATAATGGTCGGCGTCGGCATGAAGGCATCCAGCAGCGGAAGGACTGCTTCGATCATCGGGCCGCCTTCCTGAAGGTAGCCGCCGAGATGCGCGTACAATTGATCGGCAGCTCGCTTCGCATCCGAGTACCGCCCTTGCATCGAATTGGCGACAGCCAGGAAATGTAGATTGTGACTGTAGTACATCATCGGATACATTCCCTGCTCTCCAGTAGCCTTGAAGTATTCGCGATCCGCCTCAGCCGCATAAGCATTGCTTCGAACCGCAGCCTCGTAGTCTCCGGTGCGAATATCAATGTGAGCCGGCATATGAACCAAATGTCCTGCGGCGGGCGCCAACACCTTTAGCCGCATCGCGCTCGGCAGCGCCCATTCCGGATGCGGGGAAGCTTCGACTGCATGAATGTAGTAATGATTGGCGCCAATGTGTTGAGGGTTCCGTCGAAGAACCGACTCCAACACCGCCACGAGTTCTTCAGTTACTTCAGCAGGCTTGCCGTCGCTCGTCCAAAGTTGCCAGGGATGCAGGTCCATCGCCGATTCCGCAAAAAGCGTGGCCGCATCCAAATCGTCAGGGAACCGCCGCGCGACTCCCGCCATCGCATTCTTGTAGTCAACGGCCAGCTTTTTTAAGTCGGCCTTTGGATCGTTCGAATACCTCTTTGCCAACGCATCGATGTAAGCTCGCTCAGATTCGCTGGCACTTGCAGACAACGACAGCGCTTTTCGAATCGCCTCGTAGGCGGATTCTTCGTGATCGGCATCGACGTCCATGTTGATGTTCGGGCCGAGCGCAAGCGCGATTCCCCAGTAGGCCATCGCGAGTTGCGAATCAAGCTCAGCCGCGCGCTTAAATGATCGAACGGCTTCGTCGTGGTTGAACCCGTAGACCAGCGCGAGACCCTGATCAAAAAATCGTTGCGCCTCCGGGTTCGTAGTCGAAACAGGATGATGTACCTCTCCGAGTCCGGGCATCAGCGCCGGAGGCTTCGCATCAGCGGAGGCCTCGTGAACGTGTTGAGCTGGAATGTTTGTCGAAAGTAGCAGGAGCGTGAAAACGGCTAAAGCTGACTTCATTGGTCACCTCGCGGGTTGTGTGCAAAGAATTGATTCGTTTCCGATACGTGTAGACAGACACGCAAAGACGATATGTTGAACCGGCATCAGCCGGGGTCGTCTAAAAGATCACATCGAAATCGAGTTTGAGACGGCGTTTGTGACTTCCGAAAAAGACTCCGTACGCCGGATCGTCGATATTCGGATGCACTTGAATCGGATTGAAATGATTGCTCACGTTGAACCCGCTCACCGAGAAGCGCAGCGAGTATTTATCGCTCAGCTTGATGTCTTTTGAAACTCGCGAATCGAGCGACAAGAAGTTCGGAAATCGTTTTTGGTTTGGTATCCCCACGTAATCCTGCAGCGCGTTCAGCGAAGCGTAAGGAAAACCGTTTCGCCATTCGATCATCGGCGCGATGCGCATCTTCCACGGCAAACGCACGAGGCCCCAGGCAAGGAAACGATTGGGCAAATCGCCCGACAGGTTCGTAAATGTGTTCGGCCTGACTACCGGAAACGGAAAGTTTCCAAGATAGTTGTTGAACTCGTTTATATCGCCGCGCGAGCGGCTGTGCACATAAGAAAAGAAGAGCTGCTGATCGTCCTTGAGCGTGAGCCGCGCAGTGAGCTCGAGTTGGTTGTAACCCGCCTTGCCGCCTCCTCCCAGCACCAGGGCGTCCTGGCCCTGAATTGTTTTTGGAGTAAAAATTACTAAGCCGAGAGAGTTGCTCTGCAGATAGCTTGCTCTCACGCGGAGCATCTTTCGGAAGGAATGTTCGACTTCGACATTCCACGTCTCACTGTAAGGCGCGAAGTTTCCGATGACATCGCGACTAAACAGAAAAGGAAACTTCCGCGTGGAAGCGCGATCGGTAATGTTAATGAAATGGCGCGGGCCGTCGATGATTTCACCATTCGGTGCGAATGTAGTGATCACCTGTTCGGGATATCCATTGAAGGCAAATACGCTCAGCGGCACTCTATCGTAGAACAATCCAAATCCGCCTCGAACGACGGTCTCCTGGTTGGCGAACGGCGCCCAGGCTAGCCCGATTCGAGGAGCAACGCGAACCGTTTCGGTTATACCCTGGTGCTCGAAGCGCGTTCCGATGTCCATCGACAGCCTCGAGTTGATGACCCAGTGGTCCTGACCAAAGAAGGCAGTCTCGAGGTCGCTGCGATTGAAGGCCCGGCCCCCAACCCAGTCGATGCGTTTCACTAGCCGCCCTGCGGCGTCTTCTATTAGGACCGGCCGCGCAATGAAGTCGCCTCGGTTGTCAGTCCGCGCAACAGACGATCCGAACTTCAAGTTGTGAGCGCCATAGAGATCAAGCGGCGAGAGAGAATAAGTTTCGATCCATTCCGCGCGCGATGCGCGGCGATGCTGCTGGCTGAAATAGTTTCCGCGATTGCCAGTCGGCGTCACCAACATGTCCTGAGTGCCTTGCCCCCACACGTTTCCTGTGAAGCTCTTTACTGCAATCGTGCTTTCAAGCAGGCTGTTGCCGATCGTCCAACGATCGATCGCCGTACCCGTGTAGTCGTGCGCGTTGAACGTAGGCGTGACCGGTTGCGGATTGAAGAAATCCAGATTGACGAATTCCATCTGTCGAGGCGCCAGATGAAATGTTCCGGTGATCGTGTTGCTCGCGGAGAGAACATAGTCGAGCTGTGTGAACGAATTGACCGACTCCTGCTTGCTCTCGTTGAAAGGAAACGGCAACGTGCGATCCGGCCGCTTTTGAAGATCGTATTCGAGCCCTTCGGAGAAGAAAAACTTGTTGGCTATAAGCGGGCCGTTGAAAGTCAGTCGCGGCGAGGCCTCGCGCAAACCGCGAAGATGTCCGCTGAAAATCCTAAACTCGGGCAGCGGATCATTGAGCTCGAAGTTCCACTTGTCACCGCCGCGCTTCGTCTCGACCGACACAACGCCGGCGGTGAAGCGCCCGAATTGTGCGAGGTAGGGAGTCTTGAAGACCTCGATTGTCTGAACGCTGTCGACCGGAACCGTCACTCCGAATTGCCCGGTCGCAGGATCAGTGACATCAGCCGAGTTGACCACCAGCGCGCTGCGATGTTCGCCGGTGCCGGAAATTTTAATCTCGCCTTCGGAAGAGCGAACGACTCCCGGTACGAGCGGCAGCGTGTCTTTGACGGTCGCCGGGCGAGATGGAACGTTCTTGACTGTTGCCGGCCGAAGCTCGGCGGCGGGTGAGGCACTCTTTTCCAATGAGGTGTCGGCCCCGGCCTGCACGTTGACTACGTCCTTGAGCTGCAGCTTCGGAATCATCGTGAACTTGACTTCGATGGGAGCCCCCGCCAACACTACGTCGCTTTGAGTCAACGGCTCAAATGATTCTTTGGAAACGGTTATCTCGTACGTGCCCGCCGCGAGGTTTGCAAAGTCAGCTTCGCCTTTTTCGTTCGTGATCGCGGTCCCTTTGACTGAACCCTTGAGTTTCGCTTCAACGAGTGCGCCCGCTACGGGCTTGTCGGACTCGTCGGTCGCGGTGATGCGCAGAACTTGGGATCGTGTGTTTCGAGCACAAATACTTGCCGAGAAGAGAAGAGATAAAAAGATGGCGCAGAGCGGAGTAAGGAATATGCTGAACGAGCGGGGGCCATTGGTCCACTGCATGATGCGGAATGTTTCCTTATTGAACTTACTGCTCCAAAACCCTTGTGAATGATACCTGATTCGCCCTGTTTTGACTACCGCTGACGACACTCAGATTTTAACCTTTCCGTTGAGGAACCCCGGATCTGAGGTTCGACCTCACTTAACTACGTTGCGTTTGCTCGAATTGGATTGCTGCAATACAGGTCGAATGACACGGGTCGGTCGGCGGCGGCTACCTTCAGAAGGTTTTGGGTAAGCCGGGGCACAGCCGGTTGCTGATTTGCAGGAGAGCGCGCCCCGCTAACAGGACAGTTGATTTCCTCAGCATTCTTCTGTCAATGCTACTTCGCAACGGCGCATGACACTCGCCGGGCCAGCCGCCTCATAGTCCACCCTAGGTGAGGTCGCTTGAAATAATTACAATCAAGTTTGCTGGACAGAGCAGAAGTCGCGCCTTTACAATTCCACCCTTACGGAGGACTCAATGCCGGAGACGGAAGAAATAACTTATCACGCAGTTGAAAAGGACGGTTCAGTGACTGCCATTTGGGAGATGCAGGGTCGCAAGCATCTGCGTACCATCGATCCTCGCAGCGAAGAGGGCCGCCGAATACTTGGCTCCCATACAATCGACGAGGCAGCGGAGCAACTTCACGCTGCCGAGAACGCGGCTCAGACTGCCCAGGGTGAGTCCCAACCGTGAATTAAAGATCACATTGAGCACGCTTGAGATTTGATCGCTTGCGCCTGACCAGGCATTCAACTGAGGAAAATTATATCGCGCGGCTCCGATATTAGTCCGCACTCCCACGCGTAACGATAGTACAGCTTCAAACCCTCGAGGCTCTTGCCATCCAGATCATAGCTGATATTCTCGGTCAAATAATTGAATAGATCTTCGCTGGACAAGCCAAGGCGTTGTGAATAAATATTCGCGAGCTCGCGTGCGTGAACTGTCCCTTCTATCTTGGCTTCGAGAAAATCAATTCTAATGTTGTCCGGGCTGTTCTCACCCGGCCAGGTTCTTGAATCTGACCGAACCGCCCAGAATGCGAAAACAAAAGGCAGCGCGGTGTGTTTCTGCCACTCTTCGGCGAGATCATAGACGTGCAGCGTCGATCGATCAATCAACATCGCCGGGTCGCCAATGATAAGCGCCGCATCGTTTGACTCAAGCATCTGCTCGAGCTTCGGCTCTGCCGATTGGTACGAAGCGCTCACCCCGTAAAACCGAGTTAGGATGATTTGAATCAAAGCGGCAGAAGTCCGCGACGACGCATCGAGCGCAACTCTACGAATCTCTTCGATCGGAACGCGCGAAGCGAGCAGCACGCTTCTGACCTTGCGCCTCGACGCCACGCATGCGCCGGGCGCGACCCTGAGGTCGTGAATGCGTTGATACTCGATCACTGGAATCAAGGCAGCGTCCGCCCGTCCTTCGGCAAGAAGCCCGGCGCATCTGGCGGGCGCTGCGTCGGAAAGAAAAGTGCAGCGATCTTGCTGCCGGCCGTAGATGAAGCTGTAACATAGAGGGGCTGCGTTGAGGTAGCTTGATGCCGCGATGTAAGGCTTGGTCATTTGATTTGTCATCGGTCATGGTCACCCGACGTTCGAAGCGGACAAGTGACCGAGGACCAGTGAGCAATGACGAGCACGGGGGTTTTCAACATTATCTGTGGAAAAGCCTGTTGAAAAAGCTGGTTTTGATGGCGCAACCTTCTGAAATTCGCGGACTTTTAGCACTTTGCACACGTTTTGTTCAAACACAGTTCCGCCAAGAAGTTTAACTATTTATGCAATTAGCGGAATCAAGTTGCGATTTCATTGGGTTTTCGAGTTGCGGCGAAGTCGCAGGTTTAAGAATGCTGAAAACCTGTGCAAAACTCGGCGCGAATCCCGCCAAAATAAGGACAATTTGCATTCCTTCAGTCGAAGTCTTCATCGATTCGCTGACCGACCCGCTCGCGAAATTCCTGCGCTGCCTTCAAAACTTTGCGGGGTTTGGAGCCTTCTGCCGGTCCAATGAAACCTTGTCGCTCCATGCTATCGAGGATCTTGGCGGCCCGCCCGTACCCGATCGACAGACGGCGTTGCAGGACCGATGTCGAGGCACGCCCCATGTCGATCACGATCGCGAGTGCCTCATCGAACAACTCATCCTGCTCGCCTTCGAACCCATCAGCCTCGAGGTTTTCCTGTTCGCTGAGCGTAACCTCTTCGTTGTAATCGGGCTGAGCTTGTTGCCGAATAAAATCAGTAATCCTCTTGATCTCAGCTTCGCTTGCGAAGGAGCCGTGGACGCGAATCAACCTCGAGGATGCGGGCGGCAAGAACAGCATGTCGCCCTGGCCCAGCAGCGCTTCAGCGCCGTTTGAATCGATGATGGTTCGCGAGTCGACTTTCGACGAAACGCGGAAGGACATGCGACACGGAATGTTCGCCTTGATTACACCAGTGATAATGTCAACTGAGGGACGCTGCGTGGCAAGCACAAGGTGAATGCCTACCGCGCGAGCCATCTGCGCGAGCCGAGCGATAGACGTTTCCACCTCAGAGCGCGCAATCATCATCAGATCGGCAAGCTCATCAATCGCAATCACAATATAAGGAAGCGGCTTCAACGGCTCGCCGGGATCGTCGAACAGCGACGGTGACGTCATCTCGTGAACGTGCCTGTTGAACTGCTCGATGTTGCGCACGCCCAGCGACGCGAGCTTGCGATAGCGAGCCTCCATTTCGTTCACTGCCCACTTCAAAGCATTCGCCGCGCGCTTAGGATCAGTCACGATTGGCGTCAGCAAGTGCGGGATACCTTCGTAGAGCCCCAACTCGACGCGCTTCGGGTCGACCATTATGAACTTCACTTCTTCGGGCGACGCCTTGTACAGAATCGAGCAGATGATCGCGTTGAGCGTGACAGATTTTCCCGCGCCTGTAGCTCCGGCGATCAAAAGGTGCGGCATCTTCGAGAGATCGGCAATGTACTCTTCACCGTTGATGGTCTTGCCTAGAGCAATCGTGAGCTTTGATCCTGATTGTTGAAACTTCGGCGATTCAATTACGTCCCGGAGCGATATTTTTTCGCGTTGTGCATTCGGCGCTTCGATACCAACCGTGGACTTGCCGGGTATTCGATCGATCCGGATGGATTCGGCTTTCAGCGCAAGACACAAATCATCGGCAAGCCCAACAACTCGGCTGTACTTGATTCCGGGGTCAGGCTTGAACTCAAACGTCGTGACAACCGGGCCCGGATTTATCCGGTGAATATGACCGGTGACGGCAAACTCCTTGCACTTCTCCGCAAGGATCGTAGCGCGTTCGCGAAGCTCTTCTTCGGCTTGCTCGTAGTGGCCGATCGGCGTTTCGATCAAATCGATCGTCGGCAACTTGTATGTGTATCCCGCGAGAGTTTCGATCGATGGCTTTCGGCGTTGTTGCTTAGCGCCCTTTGCTTCAGCTTCCGACTTATCGGTTGCCGCAGTTCGAACGATCGACGCGGTCGAAATCATTTCGGCCACTGTCGGATCCATCGTGACCTCGTTTGCAAGCGGCGCGCGTCCAGCTTTGAGCTGTTCCACGCGAACGGCATGCTCCTGCACAATCTCGCGCATCTGCAGACGGGTTGGAGCTATCGCCGATACAGTTTCCACTTCGACGGGAGCACGTCTGGCGCCCGCGGCTCCGGAAGTTCCGCTTCCTGCGATTGCCACATCCGGAGGCAGCGGAGGAGTGAATCTTTCGACGGTTGGCGCGGCAGCCGGTGGAGGCAATTGCTCCTTCAATCTGCGCGCCTCTTCCATCCGAAGCTTTCGTTCCTCGCGCTCGCGTTCCTGCGCAACTTGCCGTTCGGCTTCGCGCTGGAGTCGCTCCTCCTCCTTGCCTCGCAACTCCTCTGCCTTCAACTTCTGTCGCTCGGCTGCCTGCAAGCGGCGTTGTTCTGTTCGCGATTCCCACCACGCGTAGAAGCGTGACAAGAACGAAGGTTTCGTCTGATTGACTTCGGCTCTCGCTTCCCGAATCGACTTAACCCAACCGGCAACACGAGCAAGCGAAATCTCCATCGTCAACATCAGCGTCAACACTGAAGCCGCTGCAAGCACAATCGCCGCGCCGGTCGTGCTCACCAACCCAGCCAGCTCAGCTTCAATGATTTGCCCGATTGCTCCGCCGTTGTACGAGCGAGTCAGCAGACTGATTTTGATTTCAGGGAAAAGAGACATGAAGCCGGAGAACGCTACGAGCAGGAGCGCCGCTCCAACGGCCTTGCGCGCAGGGAAGCCTGGATTGGTTGTCGAGAAAGCCCTCGCAGCAACTATAACAAGCAGAACAGGGATCAACAGCGAAGCCAAACCGAACCACTGAAGAAACTCATCGCTTATAAAAGCGCCAACTATCCCGATCAGATTGCGCGGCTCGCGTTGAGGACCAACCGAATTGAAGCTTGGATCTCGAGGGTCGTAAGTGAACAGGCTCAGCACCAACAAGATCGCAGCAGCTATCAGAACGACGGCCAGCACTTCATTGGCGATGGATTTCTTGGCTGATTGTTTTGTCCGGGATTTGGTGCTCATTCCGGTTCTCGGTTAGAACATTAGCAGAATTATATTAAATGACCAGCGCAAATGACGGGGGCGTGAATAACGAATTAAAGGGCTACCAGTTCCTGCTGCGTAGGATATTCGCAGATTACCGGCAAGCAAATCAACACGAGATTATCAAGGGCCTCTCCAAACGGGACAAACTGGATTAGCCCTTTCAAAACACGCGACTGACGAGGAGCAAGCCAAACACTAGCGCGCCGCTCGCATTCAAAAACAACTAATCCTGTTTTGCATCCGGCTTCACCGCCGCTTTGGCGAAGTCACCTGCCTTTACGATCGTCAACTTAGCAGGGTCGATATGCCGGCGAAGCGACGCTACGATTTCGTCGGGCGTCAGCGCAGCGATTTTTTTCTCGAGCTCTGCGTCCCAGGCCAGAGTCCGGTTCAAGAAACGATACTGCGCGAGCTTGCGGACGATTCCCGCATCCTGAGCGCGATTGACCTGCTGTGATTGCAGGTAGCCCGATTTCGCCGCTGCTACTTCTTCAGTTGTGAAGCCGTCTTTCAGAGCGCGGGCGATCTCTTCCTTGATCGCTGCTTCGAGCTTTGCGAGATTCTGCGGAGCGTAAATCGCTTGCACAAAAAACTGTCCGTTCTTGTCGAGTGGGCTTGCGGTCAAGCCTGATCCGATGCCGTAGCTCAAGCCTTCCTTCTGTCGAATTCGCGCCGCAAGCCGTGAGTTCAAGAATCCGCCGCCGAGCATGTAGTTTCCAAGAACCAGCGCCGGATAATCGGGATCGTCGTCTCGAACATTCAAGCGCAACCCGGCGAAGAACACGGCGTTTGCTTTGTCCGGAGTTTCAAAAGACTGATTGATCGGCGGAATGTCCTGGTAGACCGCGACAAGTCGTGAGAACGGACGCGGGCTCTTCCACGAGCCGAATAACTCGCCGACCAGCTTCTCGATTTCCTTGGCATCAAAGTCACCAACGACCGCCAGCTCACCGTTGGAGGCGCCGTAGAAGTCGGCATAGAACTTCTTAACGTCCTCGAGCGTCGCAGCCTTCAGATCCGCGATGTCTTCTTCCGGCGTCGAAGTATAGCGCACATCACTTTTGGGAAATGGGTTCATATGACGGCCAAACGCGACTCCTGCTACTGATTGCGGCTCGCGCTGCTGCTCTTCTATGCCTGCAAGCCCTTCCTGTTTGAGTTGTTCAAATTCAGAGGCAGGAAACGACGGCTCGCGCAGGATTTCTGCGATCAAGCGAAGCACTGCCGGAAGATTCTCACGAACTGTCTCGACAGACGCGACCACATTGTTCGGACCACCGGAAATCGACACGCGCGCTTTGAGCTTATCGAACTCGTCCTGAATCTGTTGACGCGTATGTTTGGAGCTTCCCCGCATCAGCATATCGGCGGCGAGCTCTTCGGCGGTCGCGCGATTCATCAAGCTTTTTTCATCTCCAAACCGCAGGGTCATCGTCGCGACCACCGTGTTGCCGCGAGTTTTCTTTGGCAGGAATGCGAGCTTGAGTCCTCCGGGAAGCTCAGCTTTTTCGGTCCGCGAATCAATGTTGGAAGGAGAAGGATCGAACACCTCACCCTCGGCGACGACTGCGCCGCCTTTGTAGTCTTTGACCAAAGCGGCCACATCGGGCGGAGGCGGGACCTCCGCGCGATCGGGCTTTTCGGTGGGAATGAAAAATCCGACTGTGCGATTTGTCGCCTTCAAGTAAGCGGCGGCGACTCGCTGCACGTCAGCGGGCGTGACCTTCTTGAGATGATCGCGGTGAAGAAAATATAGCCGCCAATCTCCCTGAGCCATCCACTCACTCAGTTCGAGCCCAACGCGTTCGGCGGAGCTAAGAGTCAAATCAATGTTCTTGAGCAACGCCGTTCGTTCTCGATCCACTTCCTCCTGCGTCGGCGGCTTAGCCGCGAACTCTTCAATCGTTTGAATCAGCGCATCGCGAGCGGCGTCGAGCGACTGCTCCTTGCGCACCTCGGCGAACATGATGACGAGACCCGGATCGTGCAACGGAATATCCAGGCTCTCAACCGAAGTAGCTTTCTTCGTTTCGACCAGCGCTTTATACAAACGTCCAGAAGGAGTGTCCGAGAGTATCTGAGTGAGAATATCGACCGCCGCAAAATCGGGATGCGAGCCCGATGGAACGTGATAGCCGACGCCGACGAACTGTGTATCGCCGACTCGCCTGACGCTCACAGTGCGCTCGCCGTCCTGGGTCGGCTCGACTGTATAAATCGGATCGAGCGTGCGGGTCGGTCGCGGGATCGCCCCGAAGTTGTTCGCGATGAGCTGAAGCGTCTTCGCCGGATCGAATTTGCCGGCGACAAGCAGCACTGCATTATCAGGCTGATAAAACTTATGATAGAACGCTTGCAAACGGGTTATTGGAACGTTTTCGATATCGCTTCGCGCGCCGATGGGCAAGTTCGAATAGTTGTGCCAGTCGTAAGCAGCCGCGAAAATGCGCTTGAATACGACAAGCCCAGGCTGGTTCTCGCCGGATTCGTACTCGTTGCGCACTACGGTCATCTCTGTGTCGAGATCTTTCTTCGCGATGAAAGAGTTGACCATTCGATCGGCTTCCATTTTTATTGCCCATTCGAGATTCGCGTCGGTCGCCGAGAAAGTCTCGAAGTAGTTTGTGCGATCGAAGAGCGTCGAACCATTCGGCCGCGTGCCGTGTTCAGTAAGCTCCTGAGGTATGTTCGGATGGTTCGTCGAGCCTTTATACATCAAGTGCTCGAGCAGATGAGCCATGCCGGTTTCGCCATAATTCTCGTGACGCGAGCCTACGAGATAAGTGACGTTCACCGTGATCGTTTGCTTTGATTGATCCGGGAACAGAAGCACTCGCAAGCCGTTGGCGAGGTGATACTCTGTGAAGCCTTCGACGGAAGTGACTCGCTCAATGCCTTTCGGAAGGGCGGGCGCTGACTGTTGAACAGTAGCGCCGCGAGCCGCAAGAACAAACGAGGGAACTCCTGACAGTAAAAGCAAAAGAACTAGCAATCGAATCTGCACAACTTTGGGGGACATCGTTTCTCCTTGATCAACTTAAACAAATATCAATTCCGCGAGGACTCATTCGAAAAGCCGATCTAATCGGCTGGCACTTTCGCGCTCTCCAAAACCGTCGTCTCGCGCGAAGCATTACTCTTCAGCACCAGGTACTTCTTGATGAACTCATCGAGATCGCCGTCAAGCACCGCATCGACGTCCGCAGTTTCATGCTTCGTGCGGACGTCCTTCGCCAGGCGATATGGATGCAGCACGTAATTTCTTATCTGCGAGCCGAACGAAATGTCTCGCTTCGATTCTTCGAGCTGCGCGGTTTCCGCGCGGCGCTTCTCCATTTCAAGGTCGTACAATCGCGACTTCAAAATGTGCATCGCCACTTCGCGGTTCTGATGTTGCGAACGCTGGTTCTGACAGGTGACGACGATTCCTGTTGGAATATGCGTGATTCGCACAGCGGAGTCGGTCACGTTTACGTGCTGGCCTCCGGCGCCCGACGAGCGGTACGTGTCGACTCGTAAGTCTTTTTCGTTTACTTCGATCTCGACGTCTTCTTCGATCTCGGGATAAACAAAGACTGAAGCGAAGCTGGTTTCGCGGCTCGATCCCGCATTGAACGGGCTCAACCTGACCAGCCGATGAACTCCCGCTTCAGCCATCAACAATCCGTAAGCGTACTCGCCCGCGACCGTGAACGTTGCGGATTTAATCCCGGCCTCTTTGCCGGGCTGCTCATCGACGATTTCTGTTTTGAAACTGCGACGTTCGGCCCATCGCAAATACATTCGCAAAAGCATCTGCGCCCAATCCTGCGCGTCGGTGCCGCCGGCTCCCGCGTTGATAGTCACGATTGCGTCGCGAGTATCATTCGGGCCTGACAACAGCATCTCGGTTTCAGCTTCTTCAACTTCACTGTCGAGCCGATCGAGCGCCGTTTGAAGCTCCTTCAACGAAGCTTCATCTTCACTCGCGAATTCGACGAGTACCGCGGCGTCATCAACATCCCGTCCGAATTGTTCCGCTTTGTCGATTGCCGCTTGCAGGCGGCTTCGTTGGCGAAGCACTCTCTGCGCCTGCTCCTGGTCATTCCAGAAGTCGGGCTTTGAGGACTGTTCTTCTATTCGTGAAAGCTCGGGGCGTTTGGCTTCGGGGTCAAAGAAACCTCCGCAACTGTGCGGCGCGCGCAGCCAGATCTTCGTATTTCTCTTTCAGTTCTTCGATCATCGGTTTAAGCCTCAAGTCCAGTTGCGGCACTCGCCGGCTACTCGGCTCTGTCCTTCATTGAAAACAAATTCTACCATGACGCTCATTCACCGAGCCACGAACGGGCGAACGGAATTCAATCTCCGCTGCGAAATCTCTTTCTCTTTGCAAATTCGGTGACGACCGAACCTGCAAGCAGAATCGAGCTGATCACGACGCATGAAACGGCGAAGACGTCACCGTGCAGCGCGTAAAACGGTAAGCGGTTATCACGCGCTTCGTCCTCGGTTTTGATTTTCCAGGTCCGAACGGCAGTTTCGAACATCCGTGTTTCGCTCCTTACGATTCCATAGCGATCGATTCGCGCTGAAAGCCCGGAGTTGGTCGCGCGAATCAAATCGATATTGTTTTCAACCGCGCGAAAGATGGCGGTCGTCAGCATCTGTCGCGCAGCGGAGCTCGGGCCGAACCAGGCTTCGTTGGAAATCTGCAGCAAGGCCGATGCGCCGGCTCTCCGCATTCGTCGCGCGAGATCGGGCCTTGTAGTCTCAAAACAAATCAAGGTTCCGATCCTGGCTCCCGCCGGTTCGATCAATGTGAGCGAAGTCCCAGCGGTAACGTCTGCGGCAAGAGCTTTGATGCGGCTCATAAACGGAATCCAGCTTCGCGCGGGGACGTATTCTCCAAAAGGAACGAGCGCGTTCTTGTCGTATTCCGCGATCTTTTCGCCTTGCGGCGAAATCAGCACTGCGCTGTTGTAGTCGGGCTCGATCGATTTGTCAGCGAAGCCCCACGTGTTGATCAGCAAGTAAACAGAGTTTCGCTGAGTGAACTCCGCGAGCCTTCGCCTAAGCGTCGGATCGCGATCGTATTCGAAGTTCATTGCCGACTCGGGCCAGATAATCAAGTCGATGTTGTTGGCCTTTTGATCCGAAGCCGTGCTCGGGTCTTTAGAAGTCGTCTGGACCGCCTGCTCCGAAAGAGCTAGGTGTCGCAGGAACATTTCTTCCACGAATTTCGGATCGTCCCACGGACCATCCACCGGAATGTTAGGTTGAATGACGGCTACCGAAACCGATCCGGATTCATCAACCGAGGGCCGTAACGATTCGCCGTATAGAACCGCAGCGATCGCGATGACGCCGGCAGCGGTGAGCACTACGATACCGCGGCGGCGTTCAAGGTAAACGACTGCAAAGACCAACGCGGTGCTTGCAGCCACCATTATCGCGCTGACGAGATAAACGCCGCCAAATCGCGCGGTTTGAATCACAGCCGGTTGAAACGCCTGGGAATAACCCAGAGGGTTCCAACCCATCCCTGTCGCTTCAAGTCGAAGCCATTCGCTTGCCGCCCAGATTACAGGCGCCGCTAAAATCGTCCAGCCGCCTGTGCGTTTGATCGCAAGCGCTAACGCCGCCGCAAACAAGCCGGTAAATATTCCCAGCGTCGCTGAAAAGATGATCAGGATTACATAGCAAAGCGGCAGCGGCACGTCGCCGTAGTTGTGCATAGAATAAGTCACCCAGTGGGATGAGCCCGCGAAAAAAATTGTTCCGGTGACTGAGCCAAGCACAAACGAGCGCCAAAACTTTCGCTCGCGCACGACTGCCATGATCAGCGGCGCGGTGCCTACCCATCCGAGCGACCAGAGATTCCAATCCGGAAACGCGAACACCAGGAGCAGTCCCGAAAAAATCGCGAGCGACAAATTGCTGATGAAGGGCGCGGACTGCTGATATGGCAAAACCCTGGCGAGCCTGAAACGCGCGGCGAGGATGTCTTCGCGCGCATAGACGGGAGGGACGGCGCCTTCGGAATGCTGAACGCGAAAGTGAATCGAGGATGGAGCATCGAGGATGGAAGATTGAGGTTCGAGCATTGAGAATCGAGGATCGATTGAAGCTTGTCGATTGAAGATTGGCAGTTGGAGCGTGCCTGGATTCATCAGCCTTCTCGAAGAGCTATCCTCGATCTTCAATCCTCGATCTTCAATTCTCTCTCCTCGCGCTTTCGTTCACCATTTCCGCCATGAAAGAGCTGCGAACTAAAGGGCCGGAAAAGACCGCGCGAAAACCCAACCGCTCGCCAAACTCCTTGTACTCGCCGAAAGTGTCGGGATGCACGTACTCGGCGACCGGCAGATGCTTGCGAGTCGGTTGCAGATACTGCCCGATGGTGACTACATCAACTTTGTGCTTATCCAGATCGTTAAGAAGTGCTTTCACCTCGTCGCGAGTTTCACCGAGTCCGACCATGAAACCCGACTTCGTAAGCGCAGATGAATATCCGCGCGCCTCGCGCAGCACGTCGAGCGATTGCTGATACTCGGCTTGCGGCCGCACAAGTTTATAGAGTCTCGGCACGGTCTCGACGTTGTGATTGAAAGTGTCGGGCGTGGCGTCCAGCACGATGTGAACGGCCTCCTTGCTCCCCTTGAAGTCCGGCGCCAGCACTTCGATTTTTGCTTTCGGCAATCGGCGGCGCACGGCGTGAATCGTTCTCGAGAAATGTCGCGCCCCTCCATCTTCGAGCTCGTCGCGATTGACTGACGTGATGACGACGTAGCTCAAGTTGAGTTGAGCTGCCGCTTCGGCGACCTGCTCGGGCTCATCTGCAAGCGATTCCATCGGCAGCCCCCGCCCGGTCTTGACTGAACAAAACCCACAACTGCGCGAGCACACATCTCCGAGAATCATGAAAGTTGCAGCCCCTCGCGCGAAGCAGTCGTTGCGATTCGGGCAGCGAGCCTCTTCGCAAACGGTGTGAAGCCTCCGCTGCCGCAGCATTTTCTTCAGCTCGTGATCGGCTTCAACGTTGCGAACCGGCTTGCGCAACCACTCCGGCAGTCGATGATTCACTTGCTGCTTTGCGCTCTCAATTTGAATCAGCATGTTAGAACCCGGAACTCGAAACCCGGAACTCGAAACCATCAGTTCCCACTCCACGGGAAGATCATCACTCCCTTGAAGCCCTGACTCGCGAGCTCATTCGCGACTTGCTGTGCGTCTTCGCGGCTGTTGTAAGGCCCAATGCGAACGCGATACAGCGTATCTGAACCCGTAGGGTTCTGAGTGTGCGCGCTTGGATATTTGTGCCGCAATTGCGCGGTCAGCTCGTTAGCTTTTTCGACGGTGCCAAACGATGATCCCACCTGCACGATGTAACGAGTCTCGTTGCCGGCCTGCGTGGATTGCACATTTGCATTCGAAGCAGCCGTCGCGTTTTGATTGCCAGTCGCCGCGCGCGAGTTCTGATTTGCGGAACGGCTTTGATTTGAATTCGCCGTCGAGTCTTGCTTTACGACGTAGAGGCCTGCCCAAAATGCGCCAAGCAGCAACACTATGCCGACGATAAAAATTGCTATGACTTGCTTGTTGCTCATTGTTAATGCCCGGTTTCTAGTTTCTCGTTTACGGTTTCTGATCGTAACCTGTCATGAACCAGAAACGAGAAACCAAAAACTAACTCTCATCCTTCGCCTTTTCTGTTTGCGGCAGATTGATGTTGAGAAAAGCTCGCATCATCTCGAGCGGAATCGGGAACACGACCGTCGTGTTCTGTTCAACGCCGATTTCGGTGAGCGTTTGAAGATAACGCAACTGCACCGCGACCGGCTCGACCGCAATGACCCGCGCGGCTGAGAGCAATCGCTCCGAAGCCTGATACTCGCCTTCAGCGTGAATGACCTTGGCGCGCTTCTCACGCTCGGCCTCAGCCTGGCGCGACATTGCGCGGCGCATCTCCTGCGGAAGATCAACAGTCTTGATCTCGACAAGCGCGACTTTGATGCCCCAAGGACCGGTATGCGCATCGAGAATTTCCTGTAGTCGTGCGTTCAGCTTCTCGCGCGCGGCAAGCAATTCATCGAGTTCGGCTTCTCCGAGAACAGATCGCAAAGTCGTCTGAGCAAGCTGTGAGGTCGCATACAAATAATTCTCGACTTCGACGACTGCAAGCCGCGGCTGGACCACGCGAAAGTAAACCACCGCGTTGACCGACACCGTAACGTTGTCGCGAGTGATCACGTCCTGCGAAGGCACTTCCAGCACGACCGTTCGCAAGCTTATTCGCACGATCTTGTCGACCGGGCGGAAGACCAGGATGACTCCAGGCCCTTTGGCTTCAGGCAGGAGACGGCCAAGCCGAAAAATTACGCCTCGCTCGTATTCGGGGAGAATGGTGATTACGCTGAGAATGTAGAGCAGGGCAATCGCGGCGGCCACAATGGGAAGCGTGAAGAGTTCTGGCATGATGGTCTCCTATTCTAGTTGGTCGCTTGCGCGAGGGAAAGCAACAAACATCGGCTCAAGCAATTGTTGAGCTGAGTTACGAAGATCTTGATAGCCCAGCAGCGGTATCACAAGCCGTGCTCGGTTCTCGATCTCACAACCTTTCTTCACTGTTTCGCCTGCCTTTCTTCTTCCGCTTCGAGTCTTTATTACTTCCTTGGCGAGGCGAAGCATTATTTGATACGCTCGCATCCGCAGCTCGCGCGCCATCGAATACTCTCAAGGAGTTCACTAGCCTGATCGAGTCAATCTGATCGCTGAAATTGAGTTGGTCGAGGTCGGGCACATCCTGGCCGGGTCCGAAGCTCATCATAGGGCCACTAAAGTCCTGCTCAGCGTAAACAAGAACGAACGCCGTTGGGCCCACACGAAGACTACTAATGCTGTTGGACCAGTTCAACTTTGTGAAGTCCAGCGTCTGGTGCTCGACGGGCCCCTCGATACGCAGGTGTTCGCCTTCGAAGTTCCTGTCACTCCAGACTTCGATAAAACAACCGGAACGTTTAGCCTTGGTCTTCTCTCGAACAGATTCCGGTTCGACGTCAGGACCCGCAACGAACCGATTGTTCGCCGTCCGTTGTCTTCGCCTGCTTAACTCTTCTTCGGCAACCTCTCTGGCAAACACGGTATATTGTTTGGTAGATGTCTCTAGCATCTCATGAAGGGCATCGTCAGATAACTCGGAGACGGTCTCTCGAATCCGTCTATTAAGAGATTCCCGGTCAGAACCCAAGTGTTCCTCCGTATCAATGCAGCGCGTGAGTTCCGTTGAGCCTACTTCTCGATCGCCGCTGCTTGTCTCGCTATGTCGGCATCCTTCTCCGCTTCAACATCCAGCGTGAGCCCATCCATCCCAGTCACCGTCACATTCTCTCCACGCGCGATGCTCGTCTTCGAACGAGCCTTCCACAATTCACCTCTCACGAAGATAGTGCCTTCCGGATCGATGGCCGTCTCGGCCCTTCCAATCAATCCGATCATTCCCGCGCTGCCCGTAGTCACCTTCGCTCGACGCGCGCGGACAGCGAGCCGCAAGATGAATGTGAATATAACTCCAAACGGAATTACAACCGCAAGCACCAGCTTAAGAGGAAGCCTCAACTCGGGATTGGGAACGTTGATCAGTATCAGCGAGCCAATGACCGCCGCGGCGATTCCTCCGAGCGCGATTACTCCAAAGCCGCCGACTTTCGCTTCGAGCACAAACAATCCGATGGCAACGAGTATCAACACCACTCCCAGGAGGTTAATCGGCAGCATGTGAAAGCCGTACAACGCGAGCACAACCGCAAGCGTTCCGACTACCCCGGGCACGATCGCGCCCGGATGTTGAAACTCGAAGTAGACGCAAAGCGCTCCGATCGCGAAAAGAATGAACGCGATGCGCGGGTCAGCCAACGCCATCAACAGAAGTTGTCTGAGCGAGGGTTTGATTGCGATGAGGGTCTCATTTGAGACGTGCAAGACGATCTTGTTGCCATCGACGCGAGTAACCGTGCGCCCTTCCAACTGCGAGAGCAAGTCGGCTTCGTCGCGCGCGATGATTTCGATCAGGTGCTTGTCGAGCGCTTCATGCTCGGTGAACGATATGCTTTCGCGAATCGCTGATTCGGCGACTTGAGGATCTCGTCCGCGGCTTGCGGCGTGACTTCGGAGGAAAGCTGCCGCGTCGTTCACAACTTTTTCCAGCATCGTCTTATCGATGTCGCGCCCGTCGGCCATCACCGGATGAGCAGCGCCTGTCGCGGTGCCCGGCGCCATCGCTGCAACGTCGGCGGCAACCAGTATAATGAAACCCGCTGAAGCCGCTCGCGCTCCGCTTGGCGCAACGTACACGATAACCGGGACTCGCGAGCTGTCCATTCGCGAGATGATTTCGCGCATCGACGTGTCGAGTCCGCCCGGCGTATTGAGTGTGATGATCAGCGCCGAAGCACTTTCGCGTTCGGCTCGATCTATGGCTGAGGTGACGACTTCAGCGCTGGCGGGAGTGATTTGATCGTCGAGCCTGAGCTCCAGGACGTCGGCCCGCGAGCTCGCTGCGGCAACGACAAGAAGGACTGCGGCGGAGATTCCAAATCCCAGAGTGCGAATCATGTGGCGCCTGCGCAGAAGCTGTCGCGCTTCTGCGGGTGCCATCTTAGCACAAACCTTATTCGTTGATTCGGTCGCTCGCGAGGACGAGGAGTCTCTTCACGGCGTAAACCAAAAATCAATTGGCGGGCTTGAGCGCGAAAACCTTGACGCTAGCCGCATAGTTATTGACGTCGTAGCGCTTCAACAAATCAGAAAGGTGTTCGAACGAGCCAGGCGCGCAACAACTTGAAGCCGCAACCGGTAACGCGGTCGAGGATGAGCACGCGCTCTTCTGCGTTTCGACTTTTGAATAGATGTTCAAGTCCTGTTTCGTGTCGACGATCTCGGCGTGAGCAAACCCGGCGTCGATCAAGCCTTGTTTGTAATCGTCAATCAGGATCGCTCCGGCGACGCACCCAACGTAAGCCAGCAAATCACTCGACACCTCCGGCGGCAGTGACTTCTTCAACGCGATATCGCTCACGGCAAGCCGGCCGCCGGGCTTGAGCACTCTCGCGATTTCGCGAAAGACTGCTTGTTTGTCGGGCGCGAGATTGATCACGCAGTTGCTGATCACACAATCAACCGAATTGTCTTCGAGCGGCAGCTTGTCGATCGACGCGAGATGAAACTCGACGTTGGTGTAGCCGCCCTTTTCGGCGTTTCGCCGCGCACGTTCGATCATTTCAGGAGTCATATCGATTCCAATCGCGCGGCCTTCAGCGCCGACCCTGGCAGACGCGAGGAAGACATCGAGTCCGCCGCCGCAGCCTAAATCAACCACGACCTCTCCCGGACGCAGATGCGCGTACGCGGTAGGGTTCCCGCAAGACAGACCCATATTCGCTTCGGCAGGAATGGATGATAATTGTTCGGCTGAATAGCCGAACGCTTCCGCTACGGCTCGAACGCCCGCGTTTTCGGTGGACAGACCGCTTGAGGCGAATGAACCGTATCGGTCTCGAACTGCGTCTTCAATTTGTTTTGACACTTTAGTCTCCTTTCACTTCCAAAACAGTTTCATCTTCGCGACCTGGCCGAAGTGATCTTCACAGGCTCGACCACCTTGCTGCGCGTACAACATTCGGAATAGAGAAATCCGAGCAGGTCCTGAAGCGCCGCAGCATTGGCCGAATACCACAACCATTGTTTGTCCTTTTTCACGTTCACCAGCCCTTCCATGCGGAGCTTCTCGAGGTGATGAGAAAGCGTTGAATTAGGTATATCGAGTTCCGATTGGATATCGCTGACGATCATCCCGTCCGGGTGGGCGGACAACAGCAAGCGCACAATTTGAAGCCTCGGCTCGGCGCCAAGCGCCGCGAACATATCGGCGTATCGAGTAGTCTCGCCGGATTTCATATTTCGAGATTACTAGAAATACCAGATTGAGTCAAGAAGATTCTTTCGTTGAACCTGAAGCCGCCGTCAAGACGATACTTTGCGGTTCGGTACTCTCCGAAGATAGAATCATACTCGATGATCAGCTGCCTAAATCGGGCTCAACCGGTCACAATTTTAGGTCTCGCTATTGCGCTCGTTGTTACGCCTGTAGTGTTTGCGCAATCAGGAAGCAAATCCCCAAGCCCGTCTAAGTCGCAGCAACAACAAAAAGCTAACTCCAAAATGAAAGCTGGATCCGCTCAGGAAGCCGATATCAGAGCGGAAGCCGGGGCGACTTCGACCTCACCTCTTTCGTTCCCATTCAAGCGCGCGTGGCAGTACCTCACCGACAGCGCATCCACGCTTCCACCCACAGTCGCCGGATCACGCATATACCTGCCGCTGTCAGGCGGCCGCGTGCTGTGTCTGAACCGCGATACGGGAACTCTGTTGTGGTCGAGCGATCCGGGCGGAGTCATCAGCGCACCGATCGAGGTGGCCGGCAATTCCGTTTTCATTGCAACCAACAGAGTCGCCGATGATGGATCGGAAGCTGGAGGATCGCTTCGAGCCGTGGATAGCACCACGGGCCTCACGATGTGGGTGAAGGATTATCAGCGTCCGTTCACCTCGTCAGTAGTCGCCCGAGCTGACCGGCTTTATGTCGGGAGCGCAGATGGAGCGTTCTACGCGCTTTCATCAAAGACCGGCGACGTCGTGTGGAAGATCGAGACTCAAGACGTCGTGCGCGGGTCGGCGTTGGTCACCGACCACGCGGTTTATTTTGGCGGCGATGACGGAGCGCTTCGCGCGATAGACCCCGAGCCCGGAAGCTTGATTTGGAAGTTTCAAACCGGAGGCAAGATCATCGGACAGCCCTCAATAGACGACCGTGCCCTGTATTTTGGAGGGGGTGACGGTTACGTTTATTCAATCGAGCCTCACACGGGGAAACTGAGGTGGCGATCGAGAACCGGTGCAGCAGTTGAAGCGTCTCCGGTGATTGTTGGCGACCGCATACTTGTGGCTTCATTCGACAACTTCATTTATGCGCTGGCGCGCTCGACTGGCGATCGGTTGTGGAAGCGACGGCTTGAGAATCGTCTCAGCTCCGCTCCGATCGTAAACGGAGACGCAAGTCTGGTTGCGCCGCTTCGCGGCGATTATGTTGCAGTGTTTCTGAACTCAGATGGCCGGCGGGTGAATCTCTACCAACTGGATAAAGACTTCGAAATCGTGGCCGACCCCGTCTTCTCGGAATCGACACTTGTGCTCGCCACAAATAAGGGCCTGGTCGTGGCTATTGCCTCTCGAGCCAAGGACACCCCAACCAACGCTGTAAAGAAGTAACTACTTGAAAAACGACACCGCCGCCGAATCGGTAACCTACCGGTGCGGCGGCGATGCCGTTTCTACAGACAATGGGGGACCGTACCAGGGGACTTGGCGACAAAAGAAGCGACAGTCCGGGCGGCTAATTCCGATGACTGCTACTTGAGCTTGCTGCCGTGTGCAATCTATCAATTGGTGTTCCATGAATCGCATAACGAATCGATAAAGAAGCCGCTTTGAGCGAGCAAAGGAATTCACAGCGAGCGATGACTAGCACGGGTAAGTTGCCGAAGTTGGTTCCTGCAGAATGAAGGAAGCGTTTAATCGGATTGATCGATATTGACCGAGAAATTCGTGCGCGGCTAATGTGAAATATATCTCACACAGTCGAGGGTGACGGCTATTGTCATTCTTTTGATTACAAGCGCTGTCACTTTCAACCTCGGCCGCCCGCACCGTGCGCCAACGCTCTTTGAAAAACACGGCACATTCGTTCGACGCCATCAGTGATTGCTTCCGGTGACTCCTTCGAAAAAGCAAGCCTCAAAGTATTCGCGCCGCTCGCATCAACGAAGAAAGACTCACCGGGCACGTAGGCGACGCCACTTTCGATTGCCTGCGGCAGTAAGTCGGTCGCGTTCAGCTCCGCGGCAAGCTGCATGAGAATGAAGAAACCGCCTATCGGTTTCGTCCAATGCGAGCCTTCGGGCGCGAAGCGATCAAGAGCATCGAGCATCGCATCGCACCGAGCCCGATAAAAACTGCGAAGCTCGGGCAACCGGCGCTCGATCAGTCCGGCTCGTATCGATTCGATCACGATTGCCTGATCCAGCATGCTCGAAGAAAGATCCGCGCCTTCCTTGGCGAGCTCCAGCTTCGCGGAGATCGCTTCAGGCGCGCGCACCCACGCCGTTCGCAATCCTGGCGCGAGCACTTTTGAAAATGTCCCTAAATAGATAACGCGTTCCGGACATAACGCCGCCAACGGAACCAGGCTCGATGCTTCTTCGCTGAAGTAAAGATCGAAATAGGCGTCGTCTTCGATGATGAGCAGCTCGAATTCCTGCGCTAATTCGACAAGCTCCCGACGACGTTCAGCCGCCAACGTGACTCCCGACGGATTCTGGAAGTTCGGAATCGTATAGATACATTTTACGCGGCGGCCCTCGTTGATTAAGCCTTTGATTTTCTTTCGCAGTTCTTCGACGACCAGACCGCGATCATCTTGTCTTACGCCGACCATCTCAGCTTGCGCGTTGTGAAGCGCGATCAGTCCGCCGATGTAACTCGGAAGCTCGACCATTACAATATCGCCGGGATCGAGCAAGACCCGAGACACGAGATCGAGTCCCTGCTGTGAGCCTGTTGTGATCAGGATCTCCGATGGCTTTGCTGCAATGCCTCTCGACTGAAGCGTACTGACGACCGCTTCCACCAATCCGGGTTGGCCTCGAGTAGGTCCGTATTGCAGCGCCACACGCCCGCGATCGCGAATCACGCGAGCGGAAATCTCGGCAAGTTCGTCGATGGGAAATGTGTCAAAACTTGGCGCGCCCGCTGCAAGGGAGATCACTTCCCTGTTGCCAAGCAGCGTCGTGAGCTTGCGTATCGCGTTTGGGCGAAGTTGCCGGCCGAGTGCGGAAAGCAGCTCGTCGTAGTTGGTTTCGGTTTTCTGCATCGACGGCGTCAATCAGCCCTTCACATCGAACACAAACTGCAGGAGGTGTGATGGATCGTTAGGATCGTTGGTTCTTATCGTGACCGATTTAACATGCTCACCGGGCGACTTGCCGGTCTCAACTTTGATTCTGATTCTGCCGGCCTGACCAGGCCGCAGGACTTTCGGGAAGTCCACAGTCGTGCATCCTCAGCTCGGCGTAACCGAGTCGATGTTGAGCGCGCTCAGTCCGCCATTCTTGATTGGGATTGCCCGAATCATCGTCTTGTCTTTAGGCTGCTTGCCAAAGTCCAACCGCTTTTCAGGCAATATCAGCTTTGGCGCACGCTCGGTTGAAGCCACAGCCGGGCTGGCGTTTGAGTTCGCGTTCGCGTTGCGGTTGGCACTTGCCTTTGCGCTGGCCATGCTGTTTTCAACTGGCTTGGGCGGCTTCGCGGGCGGAGGCAGCTGCTGAAGTGTCACCGGTGAAGTGCCGGGACTTGGCGACGAAGCGTTACCTTGAGCCGCTTGCTGCGGAGCGGCGTTGCTATTGGATTGCTGCGACGCATTGCTGTTCGACGAAGCAGAATCATCGGCCGGGGGGGCCGAGCACGCCGTGAGCAAAATCGCAAAAATGAAAACTGTTAAAAATGATTTCCAGAATTTCATGGCACGGATAATTTAGCACAACAAAGTCTGACGTGTGCAACGTCGAACCGCTGTCACCAGGCAACTGTACTCAACTGTCGTTCATTCGCCTTCGCCGGAATCGACTCTTAGAGTCACGAGCGTCGCTCCCCAACCGCCGGCGTCGGGCGGCGCGTCGTGAAAATCAATCACGAAAGAACTGCGCGAGAGTATCGATCGCACGATTTCGCGCTGAACGCCGATTCCCTTGCCGTGTATGATTCGAACCCAGCGCAAGCGACGAGATCGCGCTTCTTCGAGATAATCCTCGACGACTAAGCGAACCTGGCTCGGCGGAATCGAGTGAAGATCGAGCACATCGCGAAACTCGATTACGACCGGTTCCGGGAAAGGATTGTCCGCGCCAACAGAGTCTTCGTTCAGTTGGTTCGATGCTTCGCCTTTCTCGCGAGCGCGGCGAATTCGTTTCAGGAGGAAGTCGAAAATCACCGGACAATGATAACGGAAATTGAACTCCGTATCTTCGTTTGGCGCGCTAAGAGTACGCATCAAGAAGGATGATGTTCCGCGAGGGCCATGGATCTATGGTGGCGAGCTGATGTTCTTGTCCGCGACGCAATCGCCGCATATAATGAAAACCTTATGACGCGACTTCTCGAAGAAGCAATCAACAAGGTCAAGCAGCTAGGGCATGATGAGCAAGACGCGATGGCTGTGGTAATCCTCGCAGAATTGGAAAACGCAGACTGGGACCGACAAATAGAAGATGACTTGAAGGCGGGTAAGTTCGAAAAGCCATTCAAGAAGATGAGAGATGATATCAACGCGGGACGGTGCCAGCCGCTTTGAAGCACGCAGCCCTGGCTGAGTTTTGGCTTCACTATCGACGGCTTCCGCTCGACGTGCAACAACTTGCAGACAAGAAGTTTGAACTCCTAAAGTCCAATCCTCGCCATCCCTCGCTTCACTTCAAGAAGCTTGGGAGAATTGTGGTCTGTTCGCGTCGGTCTCCATTGTCGCGCGTTGGCGCTTGATGACCCGCCGGACGGCGTAGTGTGGTTTTGGATTGGCGCGCATGATGAATACGAGCGCCTGATTGAAAGCCAGCAGTGATCACTACTGGTAACAAACGAATCGCCTAACTTGCCCGCGCATTTGAAAACATGAATAATCGCTTATTGAACTTTCCTCGCGCGCCGAAACACCAAAGCACTGAGCTGCGCGCTGTTTTCTATGGTGCTATGAACCTGTTGCTGGTCATTTGTCTAACAACTGCAATGCTTCTTGCCGGGTGCGAAAGTAATCCTCAAGTGCCCGGTCAGGCCAAGCAAAACTATCCCGTTTTCATCCGAGATTCGGCCGACCAGCGATCCAGGGCTGAACGCGAGTGGCGTCGAATGCTCGACGCGTACGGAGTCGCTCAGACTCCACCTGACTTGCATCCGGTTACGAACACACCTCGGTCGTTGCTTGGAGTCTCAGGCGGAATAAAACTCCTGGGCGCGAAACCCGAGCCCGGCACTGAAACATTCGCGATCCGCGAATCCGCTCGCGCGTTCATCGATCGATGGCGAGACCTTTTGGGCGTCGATCCGTCGACTATTTCGTTAGTCGCTGCCGATGAGACAGCTGACCCGGCTCGGCTAACCTTCAGACAAGCGAACTACGCTTATCCAGTCGCCGGTAATTTCGGTGAGATGGTCGCTGTAATAAGCAAAGACGGCCGGCTAATGCAATTGGACGATCGAATTATTCCTCTGGTCGATTTGCCGTTAAAGCCAACAACCGAACGCGACGCAATCGTCAAGAGTGTGATCGGCCGGACATTCACGTACACGGACATCGCGGGAAAGGAACAGCGAACTACGATCAGTGCGCCAGGCGATGTGAATGTCAAACGCCTTGTCGTGTTTCCCATCGCAAAGAGCGACGCCATCGAGCTGCATCTGGCATGGGAGCTGGTGAGCGGAAAATCGCTTTCGTGGACTGTCTATCTGGATGCGATGACCGGCGAGGAGCTTAAAGTAGTTCAGAACTTCCAAACATGAAAAAATAGTTGGGCACCAGGTTTCAGCAGTTCTCCGCTCACGCATGCCCATCACATCACCCCAAATGGAAACAGTTATAAACCGCCATACGGATGTACTTCGAGAATATCTTGCGGCTCTCGACTGGCGAGAGCGGCGAATTTCACCCTTCGCAAAGCTGGCGGCGACCGCGAAGCTCGCGCGACTGCAGCGCGAGTTGAACGGCGCTCAACTTGAAGCCACCGACGAAGACTTCAGCGCGTTGCGTCGAGAAATTGACGAACGCGTGAATCGCTCAATGCTTCGGCGGTTCCAGGCACGTCCGTGGGGCGCGCGTGTATCTGCGTTTCTTCTGCTGGTGATTGGTCAGCAACTCGCGCTCGCTTTAATTTGGCTTGCAACGATTCTCTTTGTTCGATTCGTCTCGCCGCCTAAACAGTGGAATTCAGTGCTGCCGCACGAACAACCTGGGTTCTTATTCCTATTCGTATTCGTCTTCTTTTTCGCCACGCCGATGCTTGCTCTACTGACGGTGTTCGGGGGAAGGTTTCTTCAAGCGTGGAGAACTACGCTGTCTGCGACTGTTCTGATTTTCGTCATGTCGTTGTTGGGCACGTTCCTGGTGTTTCACAACAAAGAGTCGAATAACCCGGTGCGTCGAGCGTCTTCGCTATCGCAGTTCGCAAAGGATCGCGATGTAACGATTCAAGGCTATCGCGACTGGTTGAAAGCGAATTGGCTCATGGAAGATCCAACGTTTCAACGCGACTACGAGCGCTACTTGCGCAACGGTCCGGGGCGATGGATAACCTCGCGATTCGATTCGCAAAACGATTCAGCCTGGCGAGATTCGCTCGCCGCAATGGGTGAATACGTAGACGGCGGGAGAGACCCGAACGGATTTCGCGAATGGTTGAAGTATTACCTCGATCGCAACCGCATATACTCCGAAGACCGAATCGATCAGGAAGTATCGGCATTGACTGGGGCCGCGAATCAACGCTACCTCGGCATTTGGGAGGTCGAACCATATCTGAGCGAACGCGATCAGCGTTTGTACAGCGCTTACCTCGGTTCGATTGACTCGTCGATGAAATTGTGGGCCCTGGCGTGGCTTGCCTTGCTTGCAGTTGCTTTCTTGATCGGCTACTTGTCCGCACCCATCGTGTCATTCAGCAGAACCGTCTTTCGTAACGGCCGTCGTCGCACGTCGGCAAGCGATCCCTCGAGGATGGGTTCAAGTGCGGGCGAACCTGCGTTCGGATCATTTCCCGAGCAAAGCGAGTTAACCACGCCGGCTTTCTTTGAAACGCCTCATAAACTTCTCTCGCGAGTCCATCGAGGGTTTTTGCGGCTTGCGGTTATGAGTTGCGTTTTTGTCTTCGCGTTTTGGTGCGTCGTGTATGCGTTTGATTTGACCAGCGCTCGTCCCAACCCGCCAACACAGCGTGCCTTGATGCGAAGAAACTTGCTCTTCGCGGGTTTAACACCTCGCCCTACAGCGAACGCCGAATATGGTTTCTCGGGCGCGCAAATAACTCGACCGCTCGAACAAGCGACCGGCGGCTCGCGCGAAGCAGTTCTTGCGGCGCGCGTTCGTGATCTGGAACAGAATAACGAAGAGGACGACTATCAGAGCAACAAGAAATTCAAAGAGCAATACCGAATCATCGCAAGCCAGCGCAGCGAATTGAACGCGATCAAGAGCGCAACCGGCCAGCTTCAACAAACACTGCCTGAGCAAATCTCGAGCATCGGTTCGCGCGTGGGCGCGGCCGAAGCGCGAGCCGGCGAGGGCTTTGGTCAAGCCGAGGCTGCGAGGCAAGCAGCCGAAGGCGTTCAAAAGCAACTCGGCACAAAGATCAGCGAAGTGGAAGCTCGAGCCGCGCGAGCCGCCGAACAAGTTGGGAAGGTAGAGGATCAGGCATCGGTGCTTGCGACTCGAACCGAAGCGCTCGAGAAAGAACTCGATCGTCGCGCTCGACAGATCGAAGCTCGCACAGAAGAACTGGGAGAACGAACAGCCGGGCTAAAGGAACGAGAAGAGAGAATGGACCGGCTGCAACGCGTCGCTTTCGCCGCAATCTTTGGGGAGCTCAAGACGAGCGCCGATGAACTGGAGCGGCGGCTTGCGGCGTCCTTCTACCGATTGTTCAGCAAGGGCGAAGCGAAGCACGATGCGGATGCGCTTCGTCAACGCATCGACGCGCTGGCAACCGAGCTTCGTCAGTTGAATACTGATCAGGCGAAGCAGTTCCTCGCGCAACTCGATGAGTTGAGTAAGCGAGTCGACAAGATCGCCGAGCGCATCAAGTAGAGGACAGCGTGGGAGACAGGGACGCGGAGGAGCAGAATAAGGAAGCGGAGGAGCGGGGGAGCAGAGGTGAAGAGGAGCTCTCTTCTGCTCCTCTGCCCCTCCGCTCCTCTGCTTACAGCGCCCCAGTTCAACTCGTCGTTGCTCTCGCATTGATCGTCGCCGTGATGGGATGGATCGAGTTCGGTGGTCCCGCAATCCTCGATAACGACGGCTACTATCACATTCGCTGGGCGGCAATGCTGCGGCAGAACTTTCCGCACCTGCCCCCGTTTAAGGCGCTGCCGCTAACGACTCTGAACGAACAGAACTACGTCGATCATCACTATCTTTTTCATCTGCTGCTGATCCCGTTCACTTTTGCCGATCTTCGATTGGGCGCGAAGCTGGCGGCCGTCGCGTTTTCAAGCCTCGGCATTGTTTCACTATTCGCGCTGCTGGTTGTTTATCGAGTGCGTAATCGCTGGTTGTGGCTCGCGCCGCTGGTGGCAAGCTCCGAGCCTTTTTTATACCGAATGTCGATGACTCGAGCGCCGGCGCTATCGCTCGTGCTGCTTGGAATCGGAACGTGGCTTATTCTGAAACGCAAGCATCTCTGGCTAGCGCTTCTGTCGTTCATCTTTGTTTGGTCTTACAGCTTGTTTCCGTTGATGCTGGCTCTTGCCGTTGCATACTCGGTGACAGTTTACCTTTCTGAAAGGCGAATAGACTTGTGGGGTGTACTTGCTTCAGCGGTGGGGATCGCCGCGGGTTTGGTAATCAATCCTTACTTTCCAAGAAACCTCGCGTTGTTTCGCGAGCACTTGTTGATGAAGACAACCGCGAACTATCCGGTAGACGTCGGAGTCGAGTGGTATCCCTACGAGACGTGGATAATTCTGGGCAGCAGCGCTGTGGCGTTTGCAATTTATTTTGTAGCTCTGCTCGCATTTCAATACCGCGACCGTGTGCAAGACGCGAAGCCGCTTTTCTTAGTGCTCGTCTCGACGATGTTTCTTTTGTTGGCATTCAAGTCGCGGCGCTTCGTCGAATACTGGCCTCCTTTTGCAGTCCTGTTTGCCGCTTTCACCGTAACGCCGCAACTTCAGCACGTGAAATTCAAATGGCTCGCTGGAACACGAGATCGAGCAATCGCCGCCGTTGCGGCCGCAGTAGCTACTATTACTTTGATCGTCACGCTGGGCGCAACTGTTTGGCAGGCTCGAGAAGAAATAAAAACCGAAGCCGACCCGTTCGCTTATCGAGGAGCAAGCGAATGGATAGCTTCTAACACAGCTCCCGGTTCAATGATTTTCAACACCGACTGGGACAAGTTCCCGATGCTCTTTCATTACAACCCGAACAACACCTACATTGTTGGGCTTGATCCGACTTACCTGTACGATCGAGACCCGGAGTTGTGGAAAGTTTACGCTGACATCACGCTCGGCAAAGAAGACGATCCGGCCCCTTTGATCCGCGACCGCTTCGGCGCCGAGTACGTTGTGACGGAAAATGCCGAGAGTGACTTCATGCAGGTGTGCAACGACAGCGGTGACTTTGAAAAAGTTTATGAAGACAAATTCGCAACGGTGCTTCGAGTCAAAGGGCCGGATGAACCTCGCCCGAAGAAGGAAGAAAACGAGAACGAGCGGTGATTGAAAGCCATCCTGACGATTCCTCAAGCGCGCTTGTCAACAGTTTGGAATCGCTTGGTCTTCACGATGGCGAAGGGTCAGGATACTTTCTGTTACTTAGGAGCTTGACAACATGAATGAAAGCATTGAAGAGAGAATATCAAGACTCACAAGAGAAGTACTGACAGAATTGCAATTAAAATGTTCGTGTCATGTCGCTTCCGCAGACAGGTATCCCAATAGGGTCGCGACCGTCCAAGTCGTAATTGCTTGCCCACAGCATGGTGTTAGGGAAGGCTTTTATTTTCTTGATGTGTTGTACGATAATCCTCAAAGTATTGAGACTGACCAGTCTATAAAAGAAAAGCTATGGCAGGGCGTACTTAAACACATACAGAGTACTTTGCTCGATGAGAACCTGCGAACGTCCGAAGTCTAGATCCTAAGGAGATGTCACAATGCAAAGCTGTATCAGCTTTATCTGTCTCGTAGTGTTGCTCACTAGTGCGCCAGCAATTCAAGCACGGGAGAATCCGCAGGTGCGGAAGAGTGCAGTTGCCGCGTCTCAACAACCTGCCATGCAGCAGAATCGACCTGAAAGAAAGGAAGACATAGAAACGATCAAATTCGGTTTGGATGGGAGGAGTTGGCTGGGGCTCAATGATCTTCCCGATGAGGGTAAGCTGGAAAAGCTTCTCTTAGTACGCGGCATCTATGATGGCTTGATGTTTGGACAATCAGTGATTTTGGATTTTTACTATACCAAAACCTCGTATGAACATTTAATGAGAGCGCTTGATCAGTTTTATGGTGATTACCGAAATGAAAAGATATTGGTAGTCTATGCACTGAGAGTTATTTCTATGGAACTCAAAGGCGCCTCAAAGGGAGAAGTGGAACTTGAGCTAAGCAAATTGCGGAGAATGGCATCAAGACATTGAACAAATAAGCGCTTTTGAATAAAGAGAGTAAAGATGCGACGGCTAAAACGTAATGTCATCGGAGAACCAATCTTCCCTGACCCCGTTCCAACTAAGGTAGAAGACCTTTTAGAACTAATGGACGAAGCGTCTGAGCACGCCGGGACTGCGGAAGGTGCAGGTGCCCCCGCTTTCGATCATGGCACACGCGTATTCAACCAGCTCAAAGCTCATTATGATCTCCACATGGCTCGTAAAATGGCGGCTGCGCACCTCGGTCTGGCGGAGGCAACTCATAACTTGAAAACTGCTACGCGCGCGCTCAAAGTTGCGACGTGGATATTGGCCATCATAACAGTGCTACTTGGTGGGATCGAGCTATGGAAAATGTTGGTCGAGCATTAGTTATCCGACGAAATCAGGTTAGTCGAGTATAATGACTGGTCACTTGGAACCTCAGGAGTTGTATGAGTCGCACTCTCACAATCTCAGATGAACTCTACGAGCGCTTGGAAGCTGAGGCCCACAGTCGCGGCCTCAAGTCTGTTGAAGAATTCCTTGACCGAATTCAAATCCCCGAAGCGGAATTGGCTCGCCGCGAGGACGTAGTTCGCGAAATCGACCATCTGCGTGAGCGGCTCTTAGCAACTTATGGCCAGATGCCCGATAGCGTAGATCTCTTGCGCGAGGACCGAGCGCGCTAAATGCCAAAACTGGTTGTCGACGCGAGCGTTGTGATCAAGTGGTTCGTTCCCGAACCGCTTTCAATCGAAGCTCGGCAAATTCTGGACGGCTATAGAGCGGGCGCACTCGATCTGATCGCACCGGACCTTCTCAACGCGGAACTGGCTAACATTGTTTGGAAGAAGCAGACGTTCCAGGGACTCGGCGGTGATGACGCGAGGTCAGTGATTGATGGCTTTCGTGATTTGGTGATTGCCTTCACGCCAACGATAGACATTATCGTTGATGCGTATAGTCTCGCGATAACCCATAAACGCACTGTCTACGACTCGCTTTGTTTAGCTCTGAGCATCCGAGAAGCGTGCCAGTTTGTGACCGCCGATGAAAGGTTAGCCAACGCGGTGAGCTCAGCGATCCCGACGGTCGTGTGGCTGAAGAACTGGCTATGATGCACTGCAGATTTGCGGCTCACGCGTGGCCTTACGCATCATTGCGTAGGATCAACACCAGATCCGCTGTTACCCACGCGTGCTCAATCTTGAACTGAGCTTGCGCGCTCACCTATACTCTCATTCAGCCGCAGCAGGAGGGGTATCCTAATGGTAAGGAAGCGGTCTTGAAAACCGCCGGGCGAAAGCCCTTGCAGGTTCGAGTCCTGTCCCCTCCGCCAACTTCAACCAGCCCGCTGGCAGTGTGTTGTCCTAATCAGTGTTGCTGACCCGTAACTCAGCCCCGTAGGGCGCTGGAGTTTGGACATTTCTCTGGCCCAAATTCAACAACGCAACACAGAGGGTAACCGCGTAGCGGCGTCCTCTCGATAGTTTGCGGATTGGCGGAGCCCATTGGCCGCGTAGCGGTTACCTATCGACCTAATGGATGGAGTTGGCCACACAGGTAGCCGCTACGCGGCCCGTTCTAGCCACCATTGCAAACTATCGAGAGGTCACCGCTACGCGGTGCCGCCCGCTACGTGGGCTTTGTCACTCCTGCGGAGTGACCTCCAGCCCTGAAAGGGTTGCTCCGCCCCTGACGGGGCTACAGTCCTTCGTGCTATGCATTACTTATGATCTGC
>Ga0070711_100000005_pt1 | contig 187807 bp, 175 predicted proteins | sample LARL53metaG_FD_65452 | JGI IMG/M metagenome (GOLD analysis project Ga0070711, IMG submission 65452) | Corn, switchgrass and miscanthus rhizosphere microbial communities from Kellogg Biological Station, Michigan, USA - LAR L5-3 metaG | ecosystem: Host-associated > Plants > Roots > Rhizosphere... | reverse complement strand
CGCCGCAATATACTGTTCGCATCATAGGCGCCTCCCACAGCGGTCTACTGTCCGGCGCGCGCCCGAGATTTTATCAAAGACGCGCGCCGAGGGAGGCGCTTGGCTCATAACATCACTCCTAACGGCGTTCGCTCGGTTTCAAATGTCCAGCCTCGAGCAGGCGCCTGCCGACAGCCCACAGCATTGAGCCTTTAAATTTCGAGCCTAACTTGAAGGTATTTGGTTCAGCCTGTTTGTATCGCATGTTCGATCGGAAGCGCCTCAAGATACGCCTCAACCACAGCGCTGCTGCGCGAGACGCCGAGCGCGCAATGAACATACACCCCGCCCAGACCAGCATGCTTAGCGATGAAAGCTACCGCTTCATCGAACTGCTTACCTGAAGGCTTTGTCAGATCGAGCACCGGGATGTTCAAGTATTCGACCTGGACAAATGCTCGAGTCTCAGAATGCTCCGCAGTCATGTCGAGCACACCTGTGATACCCGTTGCTTTTATGGCAAGCGCTTCACGTCTCGTAAGCAACCTGCCACGATAGACTCCCGGCGCCGCCTCAATCCAAGGCTCGCGACCGCCCCGGTAAACCAATCTCGAGATGATGGCGCCAATCAGGTAAGGCCCCAGCACGAGTCGCGTGCTGATCGAAAGCCGGCCATTCTTCTTTCGAAAAATCGTCGAATCTCCGCGCACATAAGCAGAAGCGGTCAGCGCCAATGATGCCGCCGGCCAAAGCAGCAGCAGAAACCAAGAACCGAAAACGACTGCAACTATCGCGAATGCTATTGCACCCGCGGCGTAGTATCTTGCGACTCGGAAGTTTGGCGCGGCTGATCGTACGAGTGCGCGTTCACGCGCTTCGGGAAAAGCGAACACGCAGATCTGTCCGAGCATCGCGCCGGTCGCGACGTCGAGCGCGTGATGCTGCCACGTGAACAACGGCGAAACGATCATCAGCGCGAACCAACAATTAACTAACCATCGCGCGAGCCTTCGCGTATGCCGCGCATAGACCGGCCAGAGAAGCGACGCGAGCGCTACGTGAAGAGACGGAACGAGGTTGTGCGGTTTGTCGAAGGACCAGAGGAATTCAAACAGCCGGCCAGACCATCCGCTTACCTCGGGCTTTGAATAGCCGGTCGTCAGCGGAAATAATAAGAACCCACAACCCGCTATTAAGATCGCCGCCGCGATTCGGCGAGCATGCGTCCGCAACTCGATTCGATCCGAGCACAGCACGAACGAGGCGACGAAGAACAAGTCGATGCTCATATACGGAAGGATCAGCGCCGGCACAAATGGGATTCGAAGCTCCCAGGCAAAGAACGCTGTGCCAACGTCGGCACGCGCTGCCGCGAGCGCGTTGCACACTCCGTACACGAACACAAATAGAAGAGACAGTGCCGCCGATAGAAAAAGCGCTTCCGGCAGTGACGCGGGCATCGCGTTCGCAGCAGTGCCTTCAGACGGAAGTTTGTAATCCGCATCTCGAGACACCCATGTTAGTAGTACGACCTTCCGCCTGAAGAAGGCGGTGTTACGGACAACCATCTCATCGCCTCTTCAATTTCGTTGCAAGCGACACCGTGAAGATCCCGCGCTTATCGACTCGCGTCCGGATCTTTTCAAAGCCAGCCTCGTGAACAAGCGCATCCAGCTCGATCTGCGTGCGACGCCGCATGATCCAGGGCTCACCATTCCGATTAGTCAGCACGCGAGCGATCATCTCAATCTGCGGATGCCACGGCTGGCCGGTGTAAATCAGATAGCCTTCCTCGTCAATCGCGCTAACGATTCCATCGAGACATCGACGCACAAGCGCGTTGTCACTGAACAATTCGAAGAGGCCGGACACAATCGCGATGTTCGGACGCGGGTCGAGCGATGCATAAGACGCTTCGTCGAAAGCGTCAGCTTGCTCACACTTTATGCCCTTCAAGCCGCGCTGGACCGCGAGTGTTCGAGCAGCTTCGACATTGGTTGAGTCATAGTCTCGCAGCAGCGCGGTCGGTTGTGGCACAGACCTCAGTCTGTGACTAACCGTGAGTGATGCCGTGAGCGTGTCGATTACGTAGCGGCCCTGGCCAGTTGCGACGTCCAGAATGTGAGCCGGCGTTCCGGTTTCACTAACTCGCTCGACAGCTTCATGCAGAAGTCTTTCGACGTTTAGCTTTCGCTGTCGAATTCCAGCCCAGCCCGCGCTATTCAGATACACGCGGTCCATCAGCCTTCCAACGAACAGCTTTCCCCGTGCGCGATTTTCATAGACGTAGTCGAGCATGCTTCCGGAATCAAACCCCGAGCGCCATCCGAGGCGTATGCCGTCGCTGAGACGTCCGGTTGTCTTCATGAATGCTCGTTGTGATGCGAACCATAAACGCTTAGGCGAAATGAGCGGCAGCGGTCGTCGAAGCCGGTCGTATTCGTCTCGTGTGGATTCTTCGTCGCCGGCGTCGAGCGGTATTTCTTCACGCGCGAATGCTCCGCGCACAAAAACCTTGATGTCGTTAAGCACGACGCGGCGACCCTTCTCGTGAAGTATGTCGTGATACATACCGTCAAAGACGCGCATTCGCTTTACCGGTGAGCCCAGACGCTCAAAGAATTCACGCTCGACCCCGAGGTCGACGACCCAATCGGACGCACCAGCCAGCACAAGCGCCGGCATGCGGATCGCACCCGCATCGGCGAGCAATCGCTTAGCGGTATCGCCGAGCTCGAGCAAAACGTTCACCGCAATTCTCTTCGATATCAGCGAATCCTCGTCGTAGCGCCGCGCCTGCTCCTCATCGTGCGTGAGTAAGTGTCCCTTCACATAACTCGAAACGAACATCCGTCGCTTTCGAAAGAGTGCATTCATCAATCGCAACGCCTGCGTAGCGAATGGCACGTAGAGCCTTATGCGCAAGGCGGGGGTCACCAGAATCATTGCCCTGATGCGCGGAGCGTAATCATGCACCCATTCGGCTACTGTGACCGCGCCGACGCTGTGGCCGAGGACGACCGCGTCTTCCGGACGGTAACCGTGCGTGTAATAAATGTGACGCATGAATTCATCGGCATCTCTCGCGGTGCAACTGAAGCCCGGCGCCCAGCCGCGCGGTCCGTTCGACCGTCCGTGACCGCGTGCGTCCCAGGCGAAGATGGCGACGTCGTTCAAGTGGAGCTCGCGGACAACATCTTCAAGCCGGCCCGAGTGTTCATGCCCTCGGTGAAACAGCACGAGCGACTTGCGAGTAGGCTCGCGTGGAATCCAGGCGCGATAGAACAACTCAGAGCCGTCTTCGAGCGTCAGTGTGTGTTCGCTAGCCGCGACACGGGTTGCAGGTTCAGAATGCGTCAGTACGTTCATCATAAATACGCTTCCTCCGATACAGGTCGCGCGATGTGCCGTTGGCGTCTCGGCGCAAGCGCGAGGACTTCACGGTGAAGCTCCGCGCAGATGTGCGAAACGCCGGCGTCATCTTGTGAGACATGCTCGTACGTTCGTGGCTCGCCAATCGCGAGTCGCACGCGCCTCGGCCGCGGAAGCAGCGCGCCTTTCGGCCACGCCTTGAATGTGCCGTCCAGGTAGCAAGGCACAACCGGAGTGTCCGTACCGGCAAGCAGCAATCCAATGCCTCGCTTGAAGAGTCCAATGCGCCCATTAGTTGATCGAGTGCCTTCCGGAAACATGATCAGCACGTTGCCCGGCTCATCGAGCAGACTACGGCAGAGTTCCAAACTCTTTGCTGATCTTTCGTAGCGATCGAACAACATCACGTTCGCGATGATTGCCGTCAGCGCAAGTCGCGGATCGTTCGCGCAAAAGTAATCGCGCGCCGCAACCGGGTACGTGCGGTTGAGAGAACGGAACGGCAACGCAGACAACAGCGCGACCGCATCGAGATGGCTTGCGTGATTGGCAACCATTACAAAGGAACACCGGCGTGGGAGTCGTTCGCGTCCTTCGATATCAAAACGAAAATAAGCTCGCAATGCGGCGCGAATCGCCACAGCCGATGTCATTCGAGCCGTGTACACGAGCGGGTCCGGCTCACGCGGGCAAGCCTTCAGCCGAGCCATGAACGAGAGACCACTGTCTGTCGCGGTGTCGTATTCCCAGTTTGTGTCGTCCATCTTTGTTGCCTTTCGACATTTTGGCGGTCATGAATGGGTTAGCCACAGATGAACACAGATGAACACAGATCAATAATTCTCTTTGTATCTGTGTTTATCTGTGTTCATCTGTGGCTAACCCCCAACCCACTCACAATCCGTGAACAAACCGCGTGAAGTGAAAGAACAACGGCGCGGTGAATAGAAGACTGTCGATACGGTCGAGCACGCCGCCGTGCCCTCGTATCAGCGTGCCCATGTCCTTCACTCCGATGTCCCGTTTGATGACGCTGATCGATAAGTCTCCAAGATGCCCGCCGATGCCGACTATCAGGCCGGCGATCACACATTCGATCGCGGTGAACTCCGGCAACGCGAAACGCACTGCTAATGGAAACAGAGCTGAGATCACTACAGCGCCGAGCGCGCCTTCGCGAGTCTTCCAGGGACTCACGTTTGTGCATAGCGCCTTCCTGCCAAAGAGCTTGCCGCAGACGTAAGCCGCTACGTCATTGAGCTCGACGGCAAATAGCAAATAAAGCAGATAGCCATAAGCGTTACGCGAATTCGCCAGGAACGCCGCGTGTCCCAGCATCCACCCTATCCAGATGAAACCGAAGACCGAAAGCGCGATGATCTTTAGCTGACCTTCGGGCTTGTTACGAACGATCGACACAAGCACGAGCGCAACGATCACCAACACCGGCAGCGTCATGAAGAGACTGTACCAACCAGGCTCGCCCGTTGCGGGATCATGGACGATGGCTGCTGCTGCGACCGCAATGATTCCCCCGAGAGCGGTGAAGGTCATCGCCAAATCTCGATGAAGACCCGTCGCTCGCGCGTATTCCGTGAACGCGACGATCCCGACAGCCGCAAAGAAACAAATCGCGCCCACCCGCCCTGCGAAGAGACTGACTGCGATCACCGGCACCATCACGAGCCAACCGCGATACGAATCCCACGCGTGCTGAACATTCTGCTTGAACTGGAAACGAATTAAAGCAATGGCGCCGCCACCGACTACGAGCAGTCCTGTCGTAAGAACGGCGAAGAAGCGAAAGACATCATTGGCAAGCGCGGCTGATGGTGACATAGCGTCCTCCAAAAACGCTCGGCCCATTGAATTAGAATTAGTTTGCCCGATCGCAGCCGGCGCGAAGCACGAGGAATGACTCAAGCCGGCCGTCTTGAGAACGCATGCAACAAACGTCTCGACCGTTTCTTCTATAAACGTTCGCCTCATTCATCGCATTAATCACGGCGCCTCCTCAGACGGCGTAAGTTAGTCCACGGTTGCCTGCCCATGAGACTAACGGTTCCAGCGAGTTTTGAGACGAAGGGCTTATGACAGTTTGTGAAGTGTCACAGCGGGCGGCAATTCGCGAATTCAGAAGATACTCAGCGCAAGACGCAAAGGGCCGCAAAGCTCGTAAAGTTCATGCTAAGATTTTTTGTCCGCTGAATCGGAGCGCGCTTGACGACTGAGACAACACAGACTAATCAGTCCGACATTTTCGGCCGCTTGTTTCAAAGCGCCGAACTCGCTCAGCTTGAATCAGAAATCAGAATCGGGCGCCGCGTTGTAGTTCTGTCGGGACTTGCCGGAAGCGCGCGCGCACTTGTACTCGCAGCGATTGAAAAGAGAATCGGCCGCCGCATTGTCTTCGTGGCGCGCTCCAATCGTGAAGTCGAGGAGATCCAATCCGATGTCGAATTCTTCTTCAGCGCGCTGAACGGCACGGAGTCCAGCGAGCAAAGCGTCCTCACCATACCGGCCACTGAAACCGATCCTTATGACGGCACATCGCCTCACGCAGAAGTTCTCGAACAGCGGGCGCTTGCGCTGTATCGCGCCACAAAAGGCGAAGGACGAATACTCCTGACATCAGTCGGCGCGCTCGCTGAGAGAACGATCTCACCCGAGCTCCTCAAAGCATCGAGCATCACACTTCGCCCCGGCGAAGAAATGCCCGTCGAGCTGATAGTCGATCTGCTGATCGCGGCCGGCTATGTACGTCAGGAGCCCGTGGGCGCGGTCGGCGAGTTCAGCCTTCGCGGAGGCATACTCGACGTGTTCTCACCCGCCCACGATGCGCCGCACCGAATCGAATTCTTCGGCGATTCGGTCGAATCGATTCGCGAGTTTGATCCCGATAGTCAAAGATCCGTCGGCCGCGCATCGGAGTCGGTCATCGTTCCGATGCGCGAGCTTTCGGTGCGCCGCGAAGAGTTCATGTCGTGGGCTGAAGCAGCCGAACGACATTGGAACGACGGCCGGTTTCGTCGCGATCTTCGCAGGCGACTCGCTCACGCAGAGCGCGGAGAGCCGTTTCCAGGTTGGGAGTATTTATTACCTCTAACAAGACTGGTGAACTCGTCGCCGTTCGACTATTTGAAGGATGCAGTTCTGGTAATCGACGAACCGGTCGAGATTGAAAAGCGCGCGGCTGATCTATATCAGTATCTCGCAGATCGTTTTGCGCTTGCCGATGATGCCGGCGAGCTTGCATTGCCGCCTGACAAATTGTTCCTCACGTCGAATGAGCTTCGCGAGCGCTTCGACGCGTCCACTCGAATCGAGCTGCGATTGCTCGGTCGCGACGCAGCGGCGACGGATGACCACTTCAGAATTGACTCCCTCACGATCGACGACTCGATTCTCGACTCGAATGAAGTCTTCGCGCGCGAGAACGCACCGCGCAGAGGGCGCGATTTGTTCCTGCTGAATCTTCCCGACAACACACCGGACATCTCAGCGATCTCGCAGTCCCCTCGACGGTATCGCGGGCGCATTCAGGAGTTAGCTCACGATCTCGAATCGGAAACGCGAACGATGCTTTTCGTAATGCCGAGTCTCGGTCTGGCCGAACGCGTGACCGAGATGCTTGCGGAGTATTCGATTACTTCCGAGCTGCTGCCGTCTCTCAGCTCAAAAGAGCGCAAGGGCCCCGCTTTTGCAAGCAAGCGAATCGTCACTGTCGGAAAGCTCGCAAACGGATTCGCCCTTCCGGCCGCCGACCTGTCGGTCCTTACAGAAAGCGATGTGTTCGGCGACGTCGAGCGCGCCGCGCTTCAACGGACCGTCCCGAAGAAGGCTCGAAAGAAGCGAACGGCCGCGGCTTTTCTTTCAGACCTTGGAGACTTGAAGGTTGGCGACTACGTCGTTCACGTCGATCACGGCATCGGGCAGTTTCAGGAATTGGTGCAGATCCAAACTGCCGGCGCGGCGACCGGAAACCAGGCCGCGGGTCTCGAACGCGCGCGCGGAGACACACGTGAGTTCATGCTGCTGACTTATCTGGAAGGCGCTCGTCTTTATGTTCCGGTTGAGCGGCTCGATCTTGTCCAAAGATATTCCGGCGGCGAAGGTCATCATCCTCCGCTTGATAAGCTCGGCGGAATAGGCTGGCAAAAAGCAAAAGCGCGGGCCAAGCGGGCGATGCGCGATATGGCCGAAGAGCTCTTGAAGCTCTACGCCGAGCGCAAGCTCGTTCGGGGTCATGCTTACGGCGCGGACACTCCATGGCAGCAGGAGTTCGAAGACGCGTTCGAGTATCAGCTCACGCCCGATCAGGAAGCCGCAATCGAAGACGTGAAAGACGGCATGGAAAGCGCGCAGCCGATGGACCGCCTGATCGTCGGTGATGTCGGCTACGGAAAGACGGAAGTGGCTATGAGAGCCGCTTTCAAGGCGGTGATGGAAGGCAAGCAGGTAGCCGTTCTTGCGCCGACGACTGTGCTGGTGCTTCAGCACTACAAGAGTTTTCAACAACGGTTCAGCCCGTTCCCCGCTCGCATCGAGATGCTCTCGCGCTTTCGATCCGCCAAAGACCAAAAAGAAGTAGTCAAGCAACTCGAATCGGGGAGTGTTGACGTAGTCGTCGGCACGCACCGGCTGTTGTCAAAAGACATTCGCTTCAAGGACCTCGGACTTCTGGTCGTCGATGAAGAACAGCGCTTCGGCGTCGCGCACAAGGAACGCATCAAACAGATGCGCAAAAAGGTCGACGTGATCGCGATGTCGGCTACGCCGATTCCTCGAACGCTGAATATGTCTCTCGCGGGACTGCGAGATATGTCTGTGATCGAAACTCCACCGCGAGACCGGCTGGCGATTCAGACTCACGTGGTTCAATTCTCTGAGCCGGTCGTGCGTTCCGCGATCGAGCTCGAGCTTCAACGCAGCGGGCAGGTCTTCTTCGTGCACAATCGAGTCGAGACGATCTTCACTATTTCGGAGCTGATTCAGAGGCTCGTTCCTCAAGCTCGAATCGGTGTCGGGCACGGCCAGATGGGAGAGAAAGAACTTGAAGAAGTCATTCTCAAGTTCATTCGACACGACCTTGACGTTCTTGTGTGCACGACAATCATCGAGAACGGCATCGATATACCGCTCGCCAACACGATCATAATCAATCGAGCTGATATGTACGGGCTGGCGCAGCTCTATCAACTGCGCGGGCGAGTCGGGCGTTCGAACCGCCGCGCTTATTCTTATTTGCTGATCCCGAACGAAGAAGGCTTGACCGACATCGCGCGGCGAAGACTTGCGGCGATTCGCGAGTTCTCTGATTTGGGCGCCGGCTTCAGAATCGCCGCGCTGGACCTCGAGCTTCGAGGCGCCGGCAATCTATTGGGCGCCCAACAGTCTGGACAGATCGACGCGATCGGTTTTGATCTCTACACGCAGATGCTCGAACGCACCGTGCGCGAGTTGAAGGGTGAGCCTGTCGAGGATGAAATCTCGACCGCGATCAACCTCGGCGTGGACATTCGGATACCCGAGGATTACATCTACGATATGAGTCAGCGGCTGCGAACCTACAAACGAATTTCGTCGGCTGAAACTGAAGCTGAGTTAGCAGACGTTCACGCGGAGATCGAGGATCGCTACGGCGCAATGCCCGAGACAATCGAGAATTTGTTTAAGTACTCGCGTCTTCGTCGCGAAGCTTCGAAGTTGGGAATCGTTTCTATCGATCGCGAAGCTGAGCGGCTGGCAGTGAAGTTCAATGAGAAGGCAAAGATCGATCCCGACAAGTTGATAGCTTTGATATCGAGCGGCGCGGCGAGCTTCACTCCGAGCGGGGTGTTGAAGATTGGGCTCAACGCTCAAGACGACGCCGCGGTGTTTGATGAAGTAAGAGAGTTATTGAATCGCTTGCGGTGAAGGAAAGAACTTTTTCGCTGGCTTCACGCTTGCCCGGCAGGTATGCTCTCGCAAACGAAATGATCACGAAGCTCACAGTCGAATCGTTCAAATCGCTTGAGTCCGTTACGGTCGAGCTCGGACAAGTGAATGTGTTCGTCGGCGCGAACGGAAGTGGTAAGAGTAAACTTGCTTGAAGCCCTGGGTGTTCTTGGTGCTGCAGCTTCCGGACGAGTCGACGACGAATCGCTAAGAACACGCGGCGTAAGGCCCGGTGTGCCACAACTCTACAAGTCATCATTTCGACGCTCCAAAGGAAAAAAAGGGACCCCGCATATTGTGTTTGAAGCCGGACAAAGCGAAGCTTCGTACAAAGTGTAGTTGAGCAATCCAATTGAAGACTCAAATCCCTCGTGGCAGTTCGAGCGAGCTTCTGAAGCGTCATCCGAACGATATCATTGTGGAACGCTTGCCCGGAGATTCTCGCCTAAACGCGGAACGAGGATTTGCGGCGTTAAAGGTGGTTGAATTGAGCAACGGCGATCCGGCTCTAAGACTATTCGACGATCTGCGGGGATATGGCATTTATTGCGCGAGCACCCCAACGCTTCGTGGAGCGCCAGATCTTTCATGACGTATGAGACTTGTTAGCCAAACTCTGTTGAGCATTTCTCAGCACTACATATCCGAGAAGAGGAATGCAATTCTGGAGGACCCAGGTTAGCGTCTGGTACACTCGGCCAATGACCCGCGCTGTTGTGATGACGATTCTCGCCGTCTGCGGCATCCTCTCCTTGCAGGCGTTGGTCCTCCACTTCGAGGGGCATTCGGTTATTTCGGCTTCGGGACACGTGATGTTTTGGGCGGGCAACGTTAAGAGTCCGGAGAATTCGCAGCAGCTCTTCGACTGGTACACGTTCTCGCACATCATTCACGGTTTCATTTTTTACTTTTTCTTATGGCTCGCCTTCCCGCGAATGCCGCTTGCCCAGCGGCTGGTTATCGCAGTCGCCATCGAAAGCGGCTGGGAGATGCTCGAGAACACGCCGTGGCTAATCAACCACTATCGTGAACAGACGCTTGCGCAGGGTTACTTCGGCGATAGCGTCGTCAATTCGCTTTCCGATTCGCTTGCTTCTATATTTGGATTCCTGCTCGCGGCGCGACTGCCGGCGATCGGAACTGTGGCGGTCGCTCTTGCGCTCGAGATTTTCGTCGGCTATGAGATTCGCTATAATCTGACGCTCAACATTCTCAATTTCTTTCACCACTTCGATTTCATCGCCCGTTGGCAATCCGGCAACTAATTCAAATGAAAGGCGCGCTCTATTCGTCGGTCTTGATTCTAGCTGGGGCAACTTTCATTCAAGGCTGCCACACGACGAAGGATCGGTCGCCGGTCATCGCTTCATTGAACCGCTCCGAAATTCATCAGGACGAATTTGAGCGGTTCATCGCGCTCAAGATGGGCGAGTTCGGAACCGCTGACCTTTCCGACTCGGTTCGAAGCCAGATGCTTGACGAATACATAAAGCGGCGCCTCGTGCTTGATGAAGCGGCGCGGATCGGGCTCAACGTTTCCAACGCCGAAATAGAACAGTCCGCCGCCGACAACCCTCAAATGAAGTCGACGGTCGCAAGCGCCGCCACTCGCGACGAGCTTGCTCGCGATTTGCTCGTTGAAAAATATTACCGGCAGGTGGCGCTCAAGGACGTGCGCGTTTCACCCGAAGAAGTTCAGCAGTACGTGGAAAAGAATCAATCACGGCTGACAGGCCGGCCGGGTTTTTTGGTTCGCGAGATTCGCGTCCAATCAAAAGACCAGGCCGACAAGCTCCATCGAGAAGTTACCGAGGGCCATCGCGATTTCGCCGCAGTCGCAAAATTGCAGTCCGACGCTCCCAACGTCGATCAGACAGGGCTTGCCCACTACGATGAAGGCCAGTTGCCTGACGTTCTGGAAAAAGCGGTCGCGCAGCTCCGCCCCGGAGACGTGAGCCCGGTGATTGAGTCAAACTACGGCTTTCATATTTTCAAACTCGAGCAACGCACATTGCCTCACGCGCCTGAGGAGCGGCGCTCGCAACTCGACGACCGCCGAGCGCAGCTGTCCGATGAGTTGGTCGCGCGCAAGAACCAGCAGGCGGTTGACAACACAATCGAGCGGCTCACGTCGGAGGCTACGATTAAAATCAACGATTCAGCGCTGGGCTTCACATACAACGGAGCCTTCAGGCATAATTGAGCAAACCAAACGATGAACGCTGAATGATGAACGATGAAATCCTGCAACTACGGATTGATTCATCGTTCATCATTCATCGTTCATCATTAATAAAGAAGAGAGGATGTGCAGTATGAAGGTTTTCATATCAGTTCTGGCGATCGGTTTCGTGTGCGCAATGACGGTCCCCGCGAAAGCGCAGGAAGCCGAGCTGGTCAACGAGATCGTCGCTCGCGTAAACAACGACATCGTCACCCGCGTCGATTACCTTAACGCGCTGCGGGACTTCAAAGACGAATTGACTCGCCAGTTGCAGCAGGCGGGCAAGAGCGACGCGGAAATCAATGCAGAGTTCGAGCGCCAAAAACCTACGGTGCTCAATTACATCATCGAAGATTTATTGCTCGAGCAGAAAGCGAAGGAGCTTAACATCGACGTCGAAGCCGAGGTAAATCAGCAGATGGCCGAAATCGCGAAAGAGAACGGCCAACCCAGCGTGCTCGCCTTCGAGAACGAGCTTAAGAAGCAGGGCCTCGATCCGGAAACTGCGCGAGGGACATTGCGAAGAAGGCTTCAGCAACAATACGTCATCCAACGCGAGGTGCTTCAGCCCATCTATCAGCGGCTTAGCGAAAAAGAGAAACGTGATTTCTATGACAAACATAAAGATGGGTTCACGACTCCCGGCGAGGTAACGATCTCTGAGGTCTTCCTGCCTCTCGAAGGTCACACGGCCGACGAAGTCGAGCAGCGCGCAAGACGCCTCGTCGCCGAGCTTCGCACCGGCAAGAACTTCGAACAGGCGGTTCAGGAAAACTCACCCGCAAATCGGGCGACTCGCGCACAGAAGGGGAAGGTTGGAACTTTCAAGCAGGGCGAGCTGAACAAGGACATAACGGCGGCAATCTCGACGCTCAAGCCGGGAGACGTGACAGAGCCGATAAGGCTTCAGGATGGGTTTCAGATCATTCGCCTTGACGATCGCAAGCCGGAGACTCTGGTCCCGTTTGAAGACCCGCGAGTTCAAAGCTCGATCGGCCGCATGACCACGATGGCGCTGGCCGACGACGCGCGCAAGCAATACCTCAAGAAGCTGCGTGAGGAAAGCTACATCGAGATAACCAAGGGATACGCGGTCGAAGCCAAAACCGAAAAGCCCGATAAGAAGAGCTGACCCGGAACCGAGAAAAACAGATGGGGAGACACGGCGAGGGGCGACGCGGCGAAAGCGCTTCTTTTTCCTGCTTCCCCTTTTTCCTTTTTCACTTCTTCCACACATGCGGCTCGATATGTTTCTAAAGCTCTCACGTCTTGAGCCTCGGCGGACGCTTGCTCAGGAGATGTGCGAAGCGGGCGCGATACGCGTGAACGGCTTGCAGGCTAAGAGCGCTCACAGAGTGCGAGACGGCGATTTGATTTCAATCCGGCGACGCAACCGCATCGCTACCGTTCGCGTCGTCAAGATTCCAACGAAACCACCATCCAAGCGCGACGCCGAGTCGCTCTATGAAACGCTCAACGTTGATTCAATCGAATGAGCAGTGCACCTAACAAAGTTATCTACTCGATGGTCGGAGTCGGGAAGTATTACGACAAAAAGCCGGTCATCAAGGACATCTATCTCTCTTATTTTTACGGCGCGAAGATCGGCGTGATCGGACTCAACGGCTCGGGCAAGAGCTCGCTGCTAAGAATCATAGCCGGAGTCGATAAGGAGTTCGTCGGTGAGACCGTGATCTCGCCGGGCTACTCGGTCGGGTTTCTCGAGCAGGAACCGCGTCTCGACGAAACAAAAACCGTGCGCGATATCGTCGAAGAAGCCGTTCATGAAACAGCCGACCTCCTTAAACAATTCGATCAGATCAACGAGAAGTTCGCCGAGCCAATGACGGACGAAGAGATGAGCGCGCTGCTGGAACAACAGGGAGCAGTGCAGGAGAAGCTCGACGCGGCGAACGCGTGGGACCTCGACAGCCGGCTCGAGATGGCCATGGACGCTCTGCGATGTCCTCCAGGCGAAACCCCGGTTAACGTTCTCTCTGGTGGTGAAAAACGTCGCGTCGCATTATGCCGGCTCCTGCTCAAACAACCGGACATTCTTCTTCTCGATGAGCCTACGAACCATCTCGACGCCGAATCTGTAGCGTGGCTCGAACAACATCTTCAACAGTATCCCGGCACCGTGATCGCTGTTACTCACGATCGATACTTCCTGGACAACGTCGCCGGATGGATTCTGGAGCTTGACCAGGGCCGCGACATTCCGTGGGAAGGCAATTACTCGTCGTGGCTCGAACAGAAGAAGCTTCGTTTGGCAAATGAAGAGAAGAGCGAATCGCAACGGCAGAAGACTCTGGAACGCGAGCTCGAGTGGATTCGCATGTCGCCCAAAGGCCGTCACGCGAAATCCAAAGCCCGCATCAATTCTTATGAAGCCCTGCTCTCACAGGAAAGCGAGAAGCGCGGGCGCGAGCTTGAGATCTACATTCCGCCCGGTCCGCGCCTCGGCGATCTGGTTATCGAAGCTCAGGAAGTCAGCAAAGCTTACGGCGATAATCTTCTGATGGAATCAATGTCGTTCGCGCTTCCTCCGGGCGGCATTATCGGAGTCATCGGTCCAAACGGCGCGGGCAAAACCACTCTGTTCAGGATGATCACCGGCCAGGAAAAGCCGGACGGCGGGACGTTCAAGATTGGATCGAGTGTCAGACTCGGCTACGTCGATCAAAGTCGGGAGCTCGATGCGAACAAGACTATCTGGGAAGAAATATCCGGCGGGAGGGATACGATCGAACTCGGAAAGCGCGAGCTGAATTCGAGAGCGTACGTCGCGCGATTCAATTTCTCGGGGACCGATCAGCAGAAGAAAGTCGGCATGCTTTCGGGGGGCGAGCGAAACCGAGTTCATCTGGCGAAGATGTTGAAGGAAGGCGCGAATGTGCTGCTCCTCGACGAGCCGACAAACGATCTTGATGTAAATACATTGCGCGCCCTGGAAGCCGCGCTCGAGAACTTCGCGGGCTGCGCCGCTGTCATCAGTCACGATCGATGGTTTCTCGATCGCATCGCGACTCACATTCTTGCATTCGAAGGCGAAAGCCGAGTCGTGTGGTTCGACGGGAATTATTCAGATTACGAAGCCGACCGAAAGATGAGACTGGGAGCGGCTGCCGATCAGCCACATCGAATCAAGTATCGTCACTTGACCCGGTGGTGAATCAGGTCGAAATTGGGAGTCTGGACTTTATTTATGGAAGTTCCGGTTCCAGTCAGTCCCGAACGACGTCCGCGAGAAGGGTGGGAGGATTCTTTTCGTTTGATGGCCGAGAGAGGCGACGATACCCTGCTTGACGGAGAGCTTCTCTATCCCAGCACGTGGGACGAGGAAGAGTGGGAGTGGTAAGAGTCCATTTGTCGCGGACTCGGATTGAGGTGAAAACATGAGAAAGTTGTTGGTTGGCGCGTTGATTGCCGCCCTCGCGGCGTGTTCTACGAAGACTACACAGCAAACAATGAACACTGCCGGCGACAATGACTTCAAGAAAATTCACGATGCATATGTAGTCGAATTCCTGCGACGCAATCCGACCGTGAATACTTATCTCGGCGGCGCGGGGCTCGATCCGTCGCTCAAGGATGTAGACGGCACGCTTCGCGATCACTCCGCTGCCGCGCTCGAAGCCGAAGACCGCTGGCTCGCCGACACGCAGAAATCCATCGAAGCAATTGATCCGAACACGCTCTCCGCGAACCATCGCATCGATCGCGAAGTGGCGCTCGCTCAAATTGGCTTTCTTCTTCATCAACATCAAGTTCGTCATTACCAACAGCGCTCGCTGGATACCTATGCGACCGAGCCGTTCAGATCGCTCGATTGGCAGATGCAGGGAATGACGCAGACCGGCGATAAAACTTACGGCACAGCGGAAGAGTGGTCGCTTGTCGCAAAGCGCGTCCAGGCGATTCCGAAGTTTCTCGCCACGGCGAAGGACCAGTTGCTCGCAGGCATTCAGTCGAACAATACGCCCGATCGTCGCTCGATAATGCGCGATGGAATCGAAACCTCAAAACGTAATGCGGACTACTTCGACAAGGAATTGCCGAAGCTTGCGTCGGACAGAATGACTGTTGCTCAAAACGACCCGTTGCGAACTTTGCTCGAGCAGGTTTCCAAAGAAGCCGCCGCTGCTTATCGCGCGTTCACTCAGTTGATTGAGGATTCGTTCATCGAGACCGCAACAGGAAACGTCAAAGCTCAATTCGCGGGCGATCATTTTGCATTGGGCGAAGAGGAGTACAACTGGGCGCTTAGGAACAATTTTCATGTCGACAAAACTGCAGCCCAGCTCTACGACGAAGCGTGGCCGATAGTCGAAGCAACGCAGAAAGAGATGATCGACCTGGCGCGCGAGATCGGCAAAACTCACGGTTGGAGCTTGCCTGCCGAAGGCCCGGCAGCAGTTCGAGCGGTGTTCGACGAACTCTCGAAAGATTATCCGAAGTCGGACGCCGAGATGATCTCGTGGTATCGCGATGCTGCGTTCCGGCTTGTTGACTACGCGCGCAAGACCGGGATCTTCGATGTGCCTGCCGATTACAAACTCGATGTGACCGAAACACCGCCGCCTCTGCGAGCTTCAATCGACGGAGCGGCTTACTATCCGGCGCCTCCGTTCAAGACTACCGGCGTCGGGCGCTTCTACGTTACGCCTACCGATAACGATCCGGCCGCGTTGAAATCAAACAATCGTTCAGCGCTCGCCGACCTCTCGGCCCACGAAGGCTTCCCCGGTCACGACTGGCATTACAAAGTGATGACTCAATATCGCGATCAGATTGCGGCGGTGAGATGGCTCACACCAGGTGCGGTTGAAGATTCATCGTCGATGTGGGAAGACTCGATGGCCGCCGAAGGATGGGCGCTGTATGCCGAAGCGTTGATGGCCGAGCCTCAACCGAACGCGCCTCAGGGAGCTTACACGCCGGAGGAACGGCTTTATCAACTTCAGGGCAAGCTCTATCGCGATCTTCGAGTGCGCGTTGACACCGGTATTCATACCGGCCGAATGAGCTACGATGATGCGGTTGATCTCTTCTCGCAGGTAGTCGATTTTCTTCCGGGCTCGTGCCGCGACGCTTCTGTCACGGATGACAAGCGAGCAAGTTGCAAATCAGCTGAGGCCGCGATCTTTCGTTATTCGAAGTGGCCGACCCAGGCGATCACCTATCGGCTGGGCAAGGACCAGATTTACGCGCTCCGCGATGAAGCCGCAAAGGCGTTGGGCGATCGCTTCTCGGCGAAGACGTTTCATCTGCTGTTTATGAGGCAGGGCACAATTCCGGCGGGATACTTTCGCGACGAGCTGCTTCGGCAGATCCGCGAGTAATGTCCCTGACGCCGCTTCTAAAAAAGAAAAGGGAGAAAACAATGGCTGACATAAAATTGGTAGTGATCTATCCTCGACCCAGCGACCCGGAAGAGTTTGAACGTCTTTACTTGAATGAGCACATGCCTTTGGCGAAAGAGAAGATCAAAGGTGTGACGAAGTTCGTCGCGACCAAAATACTGGGTACTCCCGACGGTCAGCCCGGACCTTATCAAAGGATTGCGGAATTGCATTTTCCATCCATTGACGCGCTGAAGGCTGCGGCGACTTCCGCGGGCGGACAGGAAGCGGTAGCTTACGCGATTTCAATATCGACCGGCGGCACTCCGATTATCCTTATCGCCGAAGAAGAGACCATTACTTTTTAGCTTCGAGCGGCGAGTTAAGCCCGACTACCGCGAAGGAGATCCATGTCTGCGCAAATCCCGTTAGATCCTGCGCGCTCGGCCGTGCTCAGCATGGACAATCAGGCGGGCATTGTTTCGATTTACACGAAGAACGATGAAGCGATGCTTTCGCGGGCCGCGAACGTGCTTCGGCAAGCGCGGCTCAAGGGAATGCTCGTCATTCACGTTCAGGTCGGCTTTCGTCCCGGACTTCCCGAAGTGAGCTCACGCAATCTGCTTTTCGGTGCGATCAAATCTTCACCTCAGCACCAAAGACTATTTCAAGGCGAGACCGGCGCGATTCACCCCGCTGTTGCTCCTGAAGCAGAGGACATAGTAGTAACCAAACACCGGGTGAACGCGTTCGCCGGCACCGACCTCGAAATGATTCTTCGAGCGAAGGACATCGACACGCTCATAATGTTTGGAATCGCGACCAGCGGCGTTGTGCTTTCGACGTTGCTTCACGCAAGCGATTCGGATTTTCGCGTGTTCGTCATATCGGACTGTTGCGCGGATCTCGATCGAGAGCTGCACACATGCTTAATCGACAAGTTCTTTCCTAGCCGCGCGACCGTTCTGACTGCCGAGCAATTCGGGACAGCGGCAGCCGAGTGATAAGAAGCTTCTCCAACTCATCGGACGTCACGTGGCTATAGAAATATGCGGGAGGTCACATGACAAAAGTCTTAGGAGTTGGAGGTGTATTCTTCAAGTCGCCAGATCCGGCCTCCCACGGTTGCTAACGCCTCGATTGTCTTCCACGGCCTCTGTTAAGATCAACAATTGTCTGAATCGCCGTACTAGCGGCCAATCTTATCAACGGAGGAATTATGATCCAACGACGAGTGTCGGTTAAATGTATCGTCTCAGCATGCATTGGGGTCTTGCTCTTCGGCACTGCTGCAAAAGCCGCTGACGATAACATTAGAAAAGAATTCGAAGCAATATACGCGCGCCGCGACAAAGCTATGCTGAGCAAAGATTTTGGTTTGATGAAATCAATGGAGACCGAGGACTACACCGAGAAGAAGAAAGACGGCAAGGTGCTCAACAAAGAGCAATCGGACGCCGAAGTAGACGAGCTCGCGCCGATGATAAAGGAAGTGCAAGGCTTCTGGACTAAAGTCGAAAGCGTGAAGGAAGGCGACGAGAATGAAGTAATCGTCGAAGTCAGCGACGGCGGCAAGATAAGCATCGTCGATCCGGAAGGAAAGTCTCACATCATAGAAGGCAGCGGCAGATCACGCGACACCTGGGAACATACTGATAAGGGTTGGAAGCTCAAATATCACGAGAACCTCGAATCGACTACTAAGCTCGATGGGAAGCCGATCGATTAGGTCGTTCGCGAGCCGACTGGCCGTTGCGCCCAAGCTTTACAAGAACCGCGCCTCCAAGAGGAGGCTCGGTTAAGCTTTTTTACGGTGCATCTTAAACTACGCCAGACCCGCTGCCCAAATATTCGGAAGTAATAGCACGAGAATCTCCATCGCAATCTCCGCGACCTTTCGGAAGTCGCATTCCTTGTTTTTCGGTTCAAGCTCGAGGGCTTCCATGACCGCATCTGCGATTGCTTTTTGCAGTCTCGTCAGTTTTCGTTGAGCGGTCGGAATCGACACGCCAAATTGCGCGGCGATTTCCCGTAATTTTTTTCCATCCGCAAACGCTTGCACCAATTCCTTAGGCAAGGGCTTAATCGCCTTCAACAAAGCATCTGTCAATCGTCGTTCTTCCTCGAAAGTCATCTCAGCCCAGTTCTGCACCACCGACGCGCCATTATACTTCTTGCCTTCGAAGACCCCGAGTGACGCCTCATTGAGGAAGGGAACTTCATGACTGCTCCGATTATATCGGTCGCAACAATAGTTTCTTGCTACTGAGTAGCACCAGCTCTTGAGGTTGCGGGGATTATTAATCTGTCCAAGATTCGCGTACAGCTTGCGTACGACTACGTCCCTAATTTCGTCTTTCTCTTGCTTGAATTCCCTTGCCGCCCAAGCTGCCACTTCGTCGAGAATTCGTTTCACTCTGGGATGACTAATCATCCGGTCAAAAGCTTCCTTGTCCCTTCTTGCCTCTTCCAGAATATCTTCAAGCTCCAGTTCTTCTGTGATCTCCATGGTTCAGCTACCTCCATATTTGTGGTCCAGCTCCACTGTCCACGGTATGACTGCACTCATAACGCGGAGTTCGAATGCCCTTGGAGAGAACCAGCAACGGTTGGAGGGAGAGCCACAACATCTTCTATGAAAGAAAGTTGCGGTTCCCGACCGGCTTCAGAAGATTTGGGGTCGAAAACGCTGGCCCGCAAACCGACATTTGCTCTTCTCGCGTGCGTGATCAACCGTCAATCACGAATGTTAGAAAAATAAGACCAAGGTCGAAACGGTCGGCGATGAGTGTGACAAATCCGATTTTAACTGACGGTCAGAAGACGTTTTTGTCATGAGGTGAACGACTGAGAGCAAGTAGTTTTCAGCCCCGCAACCGAGGACTTATTAAGTTCACTCGCCTGAACAAGCGACAATAGCAGGCATTCCCTTGCGATCTCCGTGACCGCTCGAATATCGCATTGTCCTTTATCGGGGGTACGCCCGACGAATCCGAATGTCGCTTTTAGGATCGCTTTTTGCAACCTCTTCAACGTTCCGTAGGTAGTCGCGAGGGGGACATTCCTTTCTTTAGCGATCTCCTTTGGTGTTAAGCCGCTCACCCACGCTTCCACCAAGTCCCTGGGAAAGGAGTCTACTGCCTCCCACAGTATTTCTGTGAGTTGTGGTTCCTGCTCGAGCGTCAAAACACTCCAGTTTTGAACCAATGGCCTGCCACCTCGCTTCTTGCCCTCGACGTTACCGAGGGTGGTTTCATCGGCATATCCAATTTCGGTGTTGGCACGCTCAATTTCATCGAGGGAGTAGTTTTTCGCGACTCTATAACACCATCCGTCGAGAGCCCGAGGATTGCGAATCTTCTCGATGTTCTCAAACAACTTGAACACGAGGAGGTCTCTAACCTCGGACCTGTCTTGATCGAATTTCTTTGCAGCCCAACATGACGCGCCGTCAAGAATCGGTTTTACTTTGGGGTGACTAATCATCCAGGGAAAAGCTTCCTTGTCCCGGATAACTCTATCGAAAATGTCTTCAAGCTCGATCTCCTGCTCCATGGGTTGTATACCTCCATCTTCTTAGTCCTAGTTCCATCCGTGAACGATGTATTGTGCACTGACGTAGACTTTGAATGCCCTTGGAGAATCGGATCTGAAGTGGCTGGAGAGGGAACCGCTGTGTTCCTGGTAGAACTGGTAGGAACTCGGATGAGGCTCCCTCTAACCGGCCTCAAGAGATTCGGTTCATTCGTTGACCCATTGGCTGACATTTGCTTTCTCCTTGCTCGCGATGCGCGGATAACGCTTAATCACGACACTAGAGAATCAAACTGGGTCTAGAAACTGTGGGAAAGATCATACCACAACTGAATCCGCGAAGGTTACGATATTTTCATTGCTCTTATCAAGCGGACTGCCCTGGGAAAGTTCTTGCCAGATAAATCCAGCGACTTGGCGTCGAGGCTAGACATCTCTGTGCCAGCGACTACTTTGAGTGTGGTCCGTTTTGCGTTACTTAAGCGTTCGACGTTTAATCCGTGGTGTCCCAGCAAATTCGACAGCTTGTCGTATACCCCCACCTTCGACGTGCCCTGGATCAACGAGGATGCCGTTGCAAAATCGAGGAGAGGGTCGACAGGCGTAAGAAGCTCTGACAATGTGGTCGCGTTCGCCCGCGCGATGCCCAAGCCGAGTATCGCGAGCAATGTGATTGCAAACGCCGCGCTCGCGAGGCAGGTGTTCCTTTTCGTCATTGTTGTTTCCTCCTTTAAGATTTCCACCCTTATAAATATCAAGACGGGAAAAATGTTCTTTTTCTCACCTACTGCCAGTTCTTTTGTTTGGGGCTCGCTACTGACATTTCCTTTTTCAACCTGCCGCGAGCCCAGTCGAGGGTATTAATGATCGCTTCGCACTGTGCACAACCGGAAATGACATGCGCTCCGAGCTCTTTCAACCGCGGCACATCAAAGATTTCCCGCTCCTCATCCGTGAGTTCATCGAGCTTCCTGATGTCGAGCAAACCTTCATACCTCTCGCCGTTGACCGCATTATACAAGTCGAAAATCTCATCCGAGTCGTGATCGTGAAACTGGTTGTTGCCACTATTCATTGTTTCCTCCTTTTGGTTTTTTCCGTTTACCGATGCCGTTCCCTACAAGGTAGTGATTAGCAATTTCCAAAAAAAATCCGGGAGGGCGCCCTCCCGGAGATGGAATCGCTCCATATCGAAAGTCCTTCCACAAGGATGGCAACAGGGCAACTACGACAGTTCGACCCACGGGGAAAGGTCCTACTAACATGTGATCCGTCTTACGGGTAAGGCGGGATGGGTGAACGCAATCGCGCTCACAGCTATTTGGCGGGTAATCGGCGCCGAGTTCGGCCTCCGGCGACTCTCCCGCTCGATTGGAAATTAATATAGTTTTCATCATCTCAAGTTCCCGTATTTTCGAACGATGATCTTTTGGATTCTTTTCAGAGTCTTATTTGCAACTTCAATTGGCAGTCCGTTTTCGGCGGCAATCTGCTTGATGTTCTTCTTTTTCGACCACGCTTTCAATACTCTTCTTGCAATCGATACTTCGTCAATTGTCTTGGGGGGACGCGATTGCGACGCCTTGGTTTCAGTTTCGTGTGCGATTTCGTCAAGTATGATCCCAGAGATTCCTCCCTCCTTACTATTATTCATTTTCGTCCTCCCTTTTTACATCGTGTCATTTGTGGTCAGCTTGGGTCTTTCGAGCTATATAAGACAGATCATGAATCTCATTGAAAAAGTCCGGACCAAAAAGGGGGCAAGACATGGGGGGAAACCGCCGCCGCTGATCGCGCGGCGGGTTCCCTCTCAGCTAACAGATCTGACAGAGTCGATCGCAGCATTCCCTGGTGCATCCTGCCTTGTTTAGCAAAGAACGAAGTTCGAATTTGTGGAATCAGGGAGCGACTCTAGAGATCAAGTCCGCGTAGTTTCAGCGGTTCGAGGGCGCTTAGTAAGCCCACGGACACCCTGCGGCTTAAGCCCTTTTTCAAATCGCCCTGAAGCAAAGTGACGCCTTTTACCAAATCAAGGCTCGCCAGTCTCTCGTCGAGCTTGAGAGCAACCTGGGGCGCTTGATGGTAACCAAGTCCAAGTGGTCTCTCCTTCGCCTTGGCGATGTTGATGGTGGTGATGATAATCAGAACGATGGCCAACAGAATGCTGGCGATGTAGATGCCCTTCTTTGTCATTGTGTTCCTCCTAACGGAATTTTCTTGCTCATCACAGGTAAAGACTCGTGAGGAGCAAGAAATTATTAACTACTTTCAACAATTTTTTCCGAATCGTTTTTGGCGCCTCTATATTGCGCAGCCGGCCTACAATAAGACATGATCTGAAGGCTCTGCCTTCTTGATGTTGAGTTCAGCGAGACAGCCCATGACCCGCTGTGCTGTTTTCGAATCACATCGCCTTAATTGAATGAAGTCTGCCGGTCCAGGTCTTCGTCCACGGTCCCTCTGACGGTTGGAAACGCTAGAGAAACCCCCAAGAGTCCCAGTAAGAAAGATGCCTGTTAACTGAGTCTTTGTACTAGAGCGACCGAATGCTATCAGGAGGAAGCAGCACCATGATGAGTGAAAAGGAATTAGAAGCGCTCGATCGAGTCGTCAGGCTTCTGCTGAGCCTAATAGGTTCTGTGGCGTATCTCTTCTTTGTCGCCGCTGTGTTCGCCAATACGCTAAACATTAGGTTGTATTGAGCAGAGTTCTTAAGTTTCAGTTGGCAGGCCGGAACGGCGTGATGCTAACACAAAGCCCCGACTGTCAGATAGTCGGGGCTTTCCCTATCTCCTCAAGATCGGAGGCTCCCCCCACAGATAAGCCCCCTAATCTAAGCGTATAAGCTGGCTGCCTCCGTAATAAATCCCATTGAACAAAAACTTGAACATCCCGTGAGGCTGGCCTCGAAACGTGATCTCAGGGCCAAACAGAAATAACTTACCCTTTCCAATACTCGCTTCTGCAACGGCCACTCCGTCCTGGAGATATTTCTGGCCCCAGGCCCATCCGCTTCTGAGAGGCTTATCACTGTCGAACCACGCAACCGGTTTCACGCCTGACAACGAAGAATCGGGCTTCAAGCGGAACACCGGACTGTTGTCGAAGAATACGTCGAGCTTTTCAGTCATTCCATAAGCGAGCGGGTTCGTGTTATCCACGCTCACCTGCAAGATCGATCCTGGAACGTAGAACTTCTCGCGAGGCAGCGGTCGTTCTGATCCTTCCGATTGCCTGTCCATCAATACGCTGGCGATCGGCAGCCCGAGGTTATAAGCAATGCTTGTCGATCCGCCGATCGCGAGAACAGTTCCCCCAGCGCCGATAAACTCTCTCAGCTTCGGTATGGTCTTCGCGATGGTCACGTTGCCCAGGCGATCGCGAAACTCAGCTGGTATCGTAAGGGGATCGGGCATCGCGCCAAAGCCACCGCCTCCACCTCCGCCACCGCGAGCGTCGCGTGCCGGAATGCCTCCGTCAGGGAAGATCAGAACGTCGAACTTGCTCGCGAGATCGCCGGCATCAAGTGTCGGAGGATAGACAACAGTGAATTGAAACTCATATTGCTCGAGCAGCCAGCGAATCCATCCAGACGGCATCGATCCGCCGTAGCGATCCCACAACCCGATTCGCAATGGCCGCAGCTTGTAGGCTTCACCCATTGGCTTTTGAGATTCTCCTGCGAAGCTCAATCCGATTTCGTCGGCAAGCTTTTGAAGTTTCGGAAGCGTCGTCGGTTTCGCGCTGATATAGATTGCGCCGGCGCCATATGGCTTGTCAGAGCGAAGAGCCGAGTTCTTGAGCCAGTACACGTCTTCGCCGCTCGCAAGCAATCGATTCACCGCGATGATCGAATCGTTCACTCGATGATCGAGCAGGAACCCCGCAGCGCCGGCGGCGCCGACGATCTTGCCCGTCGGAGGCTTCACCAGTCCGCTGATTTTTTCGAACGGACCATCCAAGCCATCGAGGACCCGATCGAACACGACGCCCATTTGATAAGCGAGCGTGTAGCCCGCGTTGTCATAAGGCGGGGTCGGCGGGCCTCCCGGATACGGAATGTCATCGGGGTGGTCCTGGGGCTCGAACATGTCTAGGACATGCGGGCGAAAAGCTTGCGCGGTCTTGATTACATACGAACCAGCGGGATAGCTCTTGCCCGCTACGGTGAACGCGCTGGTCGCTCGATGAATCGTGATTCCGTTCTTGATCAGCGTGTTGATGAACTTGGCCGCGGTCAGGAAATCGGCCTGATCCGATGGAACTATGTAGCCTCGCGGATCGCGCTTGTCCGGCGCGTGAAGCATCTCGTAATACTTCATCGAAACGCCGCGCGGCTGGCCGGCAAACGCCTGCGGGGTATCGCCTGCGGGCGCATCCGAAGCGATACCCGCGGCGCGGCGCTGGCGCTCTTCAGATCCTCCGCCTGAGCGGCTTGCGGCGAGTCTTTAGCGATTGCAGCTTGAACTTCCGCGATTCGTTTCGGAGTAATTGTCCAATAGTCCTCGCTTCCGCGCTCGATCGAGTTCTTCCCCATGCGATAGATGTTGAACAGAAAATCTTCTCGATGCTTCGACGCGAGATCGAGCACCGCGCGGTTCGCGGTAATCGAATAATCGATCGACTGGCGGAAGTGCCACTTCTGCGGCGCGATTGGAAAAGGCAAGTCCCCCTTCGCAAGCTGCCGCTGCGGCAGGAAAGGAATCTCAATCGGCGTGGGATTGCCGATAGATTCGGTGAGAAGTCCGATCATGTTGTGAAAATAACAAACCGTACGCAGACCGCCGTTCCACCAGGTCGAGTAAGACGAGCCCGATCGCATAGTCGCGCCCGGTTTGTTCTCGGCTATGAAACGGCTGTGCATCGCTGCGCCGACGAGATCAATTCCGATAGGCACAAGCGGATCGAGATAGTAGTTGAACGGATCGCGGAACGGCCGCGCGAACAAGACCGTGCCAACCGGCCCGGTCTGATGATGGTTGTAGACGATCTGCGGAAACCAGTCGTGAAAGAACACGCGGTTGATAGCTTCGGTCTCGGGCTGGTTGACCATATAGAAATCGCGATTGTTGTCGTGCCCGATGTACTTCTGATAGAGCCTGGGCAATCCGGCAAGCGAGCGCTTCATCGGGTCCTGCTCGCGCATATACCAGTTCGCGACGAGATCTAATCCGTCGGGGTTCACCGGCGTTGCCAGTAGGATTACATCCTTGAGAATGCGCAACGTCTCGGGATCATTCATGCTCACCATCTGATATACGAGCTCCATCAGTTGCTGTGCGCCCAACACTTCAGTCGCGTGCAAGCCACCGTCGATCCAAACCACTGCATTTCCTTCAGCGGCAAGAGCGTGCGCCTGCTCATCGGTCAATCCTTCCGCAGTCGCGAGACGCCTTGCGATATCTCTGTAGTGTTCGAGCTTCCTTTGATTCTCGGGAGCAGTGATGATCGCCATCACCATCGTTCGGCCTTCGGCGCTCTTGCCTATCTCGACGAGCTTCATGCGATCAGACTGCCCGGCGAGTTTCTTCCAGTAGTCGACGAGCTGAGAGTAATTGGCAAGCTGATAGTCGTCCCCGAAATTGAACCCGAGTTGTTCTTTGGGCGACGTGATCTTGTTCTGAGCGACGGCTGTCGTCGATGTAATGAGCAAGAACGCTGCAACACGTACTAAGTGTAAACGCCTATTCATATCCACCTCGCGCCGAAGATTTCTACTGTATCAACACTGTAAGGTAGTCAGTCTCGCCCCATGCCTGTTCAAACGTGAGGAGTCCTGTCTGCTCGATGTTCCCGAGTGGATCGTTCACTCTAACGTGTCGGCTAGCTACCGACGTGACTACCACGGCGTGCTGTCCTATCAGACCATAGCTCCGCAAATCAATTCCAACGATTGGGAAGATCCGCGATCGCAAGGCGTCGCGCAGGTCGTGCAGGCGAAACTGATAATCTTCGCGGGAGTGTATGAAGCCTAAAGCTCGTGCCGCAGCCACGACCGACGTCGAGGAAATAGAGGATTGAGGACTCCAGCCACAAAGGCTTCTCAAGTCCGCTTCCGAATGAACCGCTCCGGAGACCTCGAGCACCATTCGCAGGCAAGCAGCAAGACACGAGTTATCTTTCTCTTGCGCGTAGAAAGGCGGCCTTAATAGCGACATGGTGGCGCTTCCTTAGCTCGTCGGCCGAAGAGTACACTTCTTCTTTGTCCGTCCAGTCTTGTAGCTCACCACTGCTCGAACTTATTGTCACTCGCCCGACCTGTCCCGCCACAAATCCCGGTGTTACGAAGAGAATCGGCACACACCACTGCGCGCCCAGTACATCTAGCTCCGGATCACCCGCACAAAACTGACTGCCGATCTGAGAGAGCAGGAACCTGTTTACTCTCGCTCGGGCCTGTAAGGCATTGAGCATCTCTTCTTGGCTTGGTGTTATGGACTTCTCTCGACGCATTCTGATTCTCAGCAATGTAGTTGAATTGTACTACCAAACCGCTCAGTGACGACAGAACACGGTTTCTGTCGGACCGGAGGGGGAACGCGGGTCCCACGTTCTCCCCTCATATCAAAAGCGGCTATTGATCGTCGCCGGTGGTCGCTGCGTCCTGACGGCGAGCGGGCGGCTCTGGTCTTCCAACTCCAAGGTTGTTGTAGTTCAATGCCGCGTTGAACAACAAGAAGAAACTCCCCTGAGTTTGGTGCCGCCACATCGGGTTGTTGGCGAACATTACTACGTGACCTTTGCCCACCGGAACATCGACTACCGCGGCTTTGCCCGCAAGCTCGTTGCCGCCGGCGAGCATGCCGCTGATCAATAAGTCTTTCTCGTTTGAGTTGAATCGCAGCACGACTCGCGGCCGCATGTTCGGAGGCGGGATAAGATTCGGCGCGAACTGACGAATCTCTTCGGGGATTCCTTCCTCGCCGGGACGTGTTGGCTGCGCCGGTCGCACACCCGCTTGCGGCATTGACTGAACGATGTCCGGGTCAGTGAGCGTTCCGCGGCCTGATGGTCGTTGGCCCGGAGGCAGACCGCCACCGCCGCCGCCTCCACCACCGCCACCGCCGCCGCCCGGTATCGCGCTCACGCTCAACAACGGGGCTTGATTGAAATACACCGGAAGCGTGTCGCCGTAGCCATAAGCGATCGGGCTCTTCTTATCTGCGAACGTAGCGTTGAAGACCGAGCCTCGCGCCTGGAGCTGGCGTTCCGGCTGAACTGAAACGCCAGTTGTTATGCCGTAGTCGATCGGTATCTGTGAGACGTTGGAAATTGTAATGAACAATCCGCCGTCTTCGATGAATCGCTGAAGGTTCAGCACGCCGCGCAATTCCATGCCTCCGCGCATATCATCGGTTTGATCCGGAGAGAAGCCGAGGTTCGGCGTTATGTCGGATTGCTTCCACGGTATCGGATCGCCTCGTTTGGGAGTTCCATTGACGATTCCCTGAGCCGAGCCTCCGACGGGCGGGAACACGATCACATCGTACTTCTCGCGCAGGTTCGGCGTGTCGCGAAGCACGTGATCCGAAATGTACGAATAGGGAATCTGAAACTTATCAAACTCCATTCGATACCAACCCTCGTTCTGAGTATTGGTCCACGTGTGCACGATCGCGATGCGCGGCACGGCGATCTCGTGAGTCTTAGCATCCGGAAGCTTATCGACCGCAACTGCGTTGAGACCAAGCTCAGTCACCGCAGCATCAAGACGTTGGCGCAGATCCGTGGGATTGCCGTCAGACTTGATGATAAAAGAACCGGCATTGAACTGCTGATCGCCAATCTTGAAGGAATCTTCGGCGGCGTTCATCTTCACGTCCTTCAGCTTGTACCGAAGCGTCATCAATGTATTGTCGGCGTTGTGATTGATCACGAAACCGGCTGTGGAAGCCGTTCCTGTGACTTTGCCTCGAACCTTCGCGTCGCTTGTCAACAGGACCATCGGGGTGTCGAGCACGGACTCATCCGTAACGCGAACCGTCTTCACATTCCGCAGCGCCCCAAGCGTCCAGCCGGTATCGTCATACGGCCGCGGGTCGTTCACGTTGTAGTACTGCGTGTCCAGAAGCATATCGGCCATCCGCGAATAAGGCTGGTCCATTCGAACGATGTAAGAGCCCGCCGGAAACTTCTGGTCTTTGATTGCGAAGTCTTTTGTAGCTGTTTGAACTTCGACTCCCATCAAGCGAAGAAGGTTTACCATGTCGGCAGCCTCAACCGGACGCGGCGAATCGCCCGGGATCACCCACGCATACGGGCCTTCGTTCGCGGCTTTCAGCACTGACCTCTTGCTCTTGATGTAAAAGTTGTTCAGGAAACGCTCCTTCTGATTTGCGACGTAGTTCATCGCGAACAGAATCGCCGACTGCTGCAGGTTGATGTTGTTTCGAATCGACCACTTCACCCAGGGCAGCGGCGGATTAGGACGGAACCAATCTCGCTGAGACTGCGGACCTACGGTGCGCACGCTCGTGTCCGCGCCCTGGCCGCCGAACGTTTCGTAGAAACGGCCGATCGCGTTGTGTCCGTTGGCGACGTAGAACATGTAGTTCGGCGCCCATCCATCATAAAAACCATGAGTCCACACGCCGGGCACGCCGCGCTTGGTCATCTCTTCGATTTCGTGATAAGCGAGCACGTGCCACTCGTCGATCACCAACGGATCGAGCCACGCGTTGTAAGGACCTGTTCCTGTGGACGTGTACAGAAACGGAACCGATTCGTGCAGATCGTGAAGGATCGCCGGGTGATACTCGAGAAACGTCTTCATTTGATTTCGCGAAAGCGCCAAGCCCATACCGAGCCCGTCGCGATTGTTGTCGTGCGCCACATACTTGCCCCAGTAAAGCAGCGGCGGCGCCTGCTTATTCGGGTTGGCCTTGCGATAGTTGTAGACATCAACCGAGCGATCGCGGCCATCGACTTCAAGCGCGGGAGTGATCATTACAATAACATTTTTGCGAATCGCATCGATGAGAGGCGAGTCCTCTACCGCAAGCCGATACGCAAGCTCCATCAACATCTCACAGGAGCCTTGCTCGGGTGAGTGGATCGAGCCCGAAGCCCAGTACATGATCTTGTCTTCGCCGATCAACTGTTGAGCTTCGGCATCGGTGATCTTGCGAGGATCCGCAAGCTTCGCGTTGATGTCTTTGTAGCGATCAAGCTTTGCGATGTTCGCTTCATCGCTGACGATCACGAGCATCTGCTCCTTGCCTTCTTCACTTCTCTCCGGAGCAGTGAAAACGCGGACGCGCGGCGTCGACTTCTCGAGCTCGCGATAATACCGATACATGTCTTTGGTGTAGGTAAGCTTGTTTGGAGTTCCGATGACGTAGCCGAGCACTTTGTCCGGGGAGGGCACCTTGTCTGAAGCCGGGAGATGATCGACAAGCTCGGTCAGGAAGTACTTCTCGGTCGTGTACTCCTTGATTTTCGCCGAGTATTCCTCGTTGATCTTCGACGAAGAAGCGGCGGCCTTGCCCTTATCTTTCTTCTGCGGCGCTGGATCCGCGGCTCGGCCGGTAGCGCTGAATGAGGTAAATGTAGCGCACGCGATGACCACCGTAAGCGTCCGCTTAAGGGAGAAGAAGCGTCCTGGATTCATGGTGTCCTCCTTGGGAAGTAGTGAACGATGAATGATAAACGAAGAACGGAGAATTATGAATCCTGAACGCAGGTGGCCGTTCACCATTCAGCAGTCATAATTCAGCATTTTTGGATGAAGCTGGCAGAGCGTGCTCGCGTCCGCGCCAGTGGAAGCACGGCCACGAGCGCGCCCGCCTGACCCTTAAGACTGAAAAGCTCCTCAGGCGGTTACAAAAAACATTTCGTCAATTTCCTGAGCGGCAAAACGTGTCAGCTCAAGGTAGGTTTTGCAACACGGTGGCCAGACCGCGCCCTTTCGCTTACGAGATTTGCTCTCCGCAAATGACTCGATGGCAACGATAGAACGTGACGGCGGGCTGCACTCTCAGTTCCATTGACTTGCTCAGCGAAAAATCATAATCTCGCGCTCCAATACGGTAGATAGTGAGGAACAATGACGAAACTAAAATACATCGGTTTAGTATCAGTCCTGATAGCGGTTTCGATCCCTGCGCTCAGAGCCCAGACACCAGAATCGCCCTTCTCGCGAACGGTCGCCATTCGATGCGGACGATTGATTGACGGCAAGAGTAAGGCGCCGATCAACAACGCCGTCGTGCTGATCGAAGGCAATCAAATCAAGTCAGTCGGCTCTGACATCACGATACCGCCCGGCGCGGAGATCATTGATCTCAGCGGAGCCACCGTTCTGCCCGGATTGATCGATTGCCACACGCATCTGTTGTCGAACTTTGACGCCGCCGTTGCGGAAGATTCAAATATGTTTTTGACCGTTTCGCAGATGAGCACTGCAAAACGCGCGCTGCTCGGCGCGGCGATGGGACGTGAAGATCTCGAAGCCGGCATCACTACGGTTCGGGATCTTGGCAATTCCGGTCTGAACGGCGATGTTGCTCTTCGCGACGCGATCAGATCCGGGTGGGTCAAAGGACCTCGCATGATTGTTTCGACTCGAGCCCTCTCCGCGATCGGTGGCCAGTTCGGCCCAATTCAGACCGAAGCACAAAAAGTCATCGATCAGGAATATGCCGTTGTCTCGAACGTGGAGGAAGCACGTCGCGCCGTTGCCCAGGCTATCTATGACGGAGCGGACTGCATCAAGGTGATCGTCAATGCCTCGAGCACACTCTCGCTCGAAGAGATGAAGGCTATCGTCGAAGAAGCTCACCGCGCCGGCAAGAAAGTTGCCGCGCATGCCATCGGCGACCTTGCGATTCGCAACGCTGTCGAAGCCGGAGTCGATTCAATCGAACACGCCTATATCGTCTCCGATGATCTGTTGAAGATGATGGCTGAGAAGAAGATATTTTTGGTTCCGACCGATGGACCGCTCGAATCATACGGTGGAATGTTCCAACAGGCACAGTCAAATGAAGAACGCGCGCAAATGGAAGCGCAGATGAAAACTTTCATCGCGCGCAGCCGCAAGCGACTCGAGCGCGCTGTGAAGGCGGGTGTTCGGATCGCTGCCGGTTCGGATATGTATTATCGATTGCCCGGAAAGACGCGTGGTCAGGCGAGCCTGATGATGCTTCGAGCGTATGCCGAATCCGGAATGACCGGCATGCAAATAATAAAGGCGGCGACATCGAACGCCGCCGAGCTGCTTGGACTTCAACTCAGGCTCGGGAGCATTGAAGCAAACCGCTTCGCTGACATCATCGCCGTCCAGGGAGATCCGCTCAAAGACATCAGCGAACTCGAACGGGTTCGCTTCGTGATGAAAGGCGGCGCGGTCATCAAGAATGAATTCGCTAGAAAATAATACGCAGAAACAACGATGAAGCTGAGGATGTTGTTGGCGGCCAGCGCTACTGGCGCGCCGTATCCGGGGTTTTCGGCGCGCATTCAGGAGTCTCTCAAACTTGATGACTTGAAGCGCGAGGCCATCATCGACTGTCGACTCGATGCAGACCCTGACTCGGCGATTGTCACCTATCCAGCGCCTGCAACGAGCGGAGACAACTGCGACCAATATTCAGCGGGGGAATTCAGTTTGACCCTCTGATTGTTCGAATGTACCATTCATCGCGACTGCTTAATCCCAAAATAGGTAATGTTTACATCGACACGATTGCATGAAGGTCTGTGTGACCGCACTCTTCACCCCGCTGACGCTTATATACAAGCTAAGGCATCGCGGAAAGCTTACACAGTGGAATTAACATAGCACGGCGTGCGAAAAGGAGGAACATTTTATGGCTTGGCAAAACGCGCCTGCCCTAAACAAACTGACGGCGGCGCAGCAAGGCGGCAAACGTGGCGCTCAACTGTGGGGCGTGGACTTTAAAGGCGGGCTCCACACGATTTATCAGAAGACGCCTGGAGGAGAATGGAGCAACTGGCTTGGACCGGACTGGGCCGGGCCGGGCTATCCGAAGCAGGTATATGAGCTGGCGGCGTCTCAGCAAAACGACGAGCGTGTGATTCTGTTCACCCTGGATATGAAGCGACGCCTTCGGTACATCTCGCAACATGAGCCGGGCGGCGATTGGTCCGGATGGCAGGAGTTTGATTGGAACGGAGCGCCGGACGGCTGGTTGACCAAGCTCACCGCGGTGCAGCGAGGCATTCGAGATCCGGGCGCCGAGTTGTGGGTGCTCACTTCTGACGGCAAGATATTCGGCTCTCACCAGTGGACGAAGGAGCATCGTTGGTTTCAAGGCTGGTACAGCTGGAAAGAGACGCCGGAGAAATCCCGGTTCATCGAGCTCACCGCGGCGCGACAGCACAATGGCCACGTCGCGCTTTGGGGAATCGACGACAAACTCCAGCTTTGGTGTATGAGTGAGCAGTCGCCCGACGGCACAACACCGCCGAGTGATTGGGGCGCGTGGGAAGGACCTAACTGGCAGAGCGCTCCGAAGCTGCGAAATATCGCAGCGGTAAGAGGTGCTGAAGGAGCAATCCTGTGGGGAATAGATGACAACTACCGGATGATTCAGAACTGGCAGGATGGAAAGGGCAAATGGAACGGCTGGTCGCACGCGAATTGGCTTGGCGCTCCGCACTCGTACGAGTTGACTTGTGCCGGCCAGAATAACAATTGTGTGCAGCTCTGGGCTATTACGCTGATGGGTAAGCTATCGAGCATTGCGCAGACTGCCCCGTCCTGCAACTGGCAACAACATTGGTCGGATCGGGACGAATAACTCAGGCTACGCGGTTCGAAAGTATAAGCAATCGGACGCGTTCGATTTGAATCACTACCAAGGCTCAATGAATGAGGCCGCCGGTTTTCGGCGGCCTCCTTTATGTTCATTGGCGGATCGATCTGAACGATCCGAAGGTTGTTTATTGTCTCACACAGGCGATTCCTGTCTACTGATTTGAGTTTTTGTTCTTAGTCTTCTCAGCTCTTTTCTCCGCTTTTGTAGGATTAGCCTGTGAAGCACTCTGCTCGGCACTTTGAGACTCAGCACGACGCTGTTGCTTCTGCTGCTGACGCTGCTGCGGAGCTTGCTGCTGAGCCTGTTGTTGAGCCTGTTGCTGAGCCTGCTTCTGAATGCGCTTCTGTTCTTGTTGTGCATTCTGACGGTTGGCTTCTTGTTGCGCCTGTTGCTGAGCAGCCTGTTGAGCCGCTTGTTGCGATTGCTGACGAGCGGCTCGCTTTTGAGCCTTCAACTGCTCGGCTTGCTGAGCAGCCTGAGTCTGGCGTTGTTGAGCGGCTTGTTGAGCAGCCTGCTGAGCGGCTTGTTCAGCTTGCTGACGCTCGGCTCGCTTCTGAGCCTTTGTCTGTTCGGCTTGCTGAGCAGCCTGAGCCTGACGCTGTTGTGCGGCTTGCTGAGCAGCCTGTTGAGTCTGCTGACGCTCGGCCCGCTTCTGAGCCTTTGTCTGTTCGGCTTGCTGAGCAGCCTGAGCCTGACGCTGTTGAGCGCCTTGCTGAGCAGCCTGTTGAGCTTGCTGACGCTCGGCCCGCTTCTGAGCCTTTGTCTGTTCGGCTTGCTGAGCAGCCTGAGCCTGACGCTGTTGCGCTGCTTGCTGAGCGGCCTGTTGCGCCTGTTGACGCTCGGCTCGCTTCTGAGCCTTTGTCTGTTCAGCTTGCTGAGCAGCCTGAGCCTGGCGCTGTTGCTCCGCTTGTTGAGCGGCCTGTTGAGCCTGTTGACGCTCGGCTCGCTTCTGAGCCTTTGTTTGCTCAGCCTGTTGTTGCTGTTGCGCGACGGCCTGCTGCTGTGCAGCTTTCTGCTGGGCTTCCTGTTGCTGTTGCGTCTCGAGCTGACGCATCTCACGTTTCGCAGCTTTGTTGCCTTGAGCTGCCTGCGCAGCTAGCGCAGCGATTCTAGCGTCGCGCTCCTGCGGAGTCTGCTGGCTCACCTTTGCTTCAGGTGGCACGGCAGGAATTCCATTCGCCTGGGTCGATGTAACGGACTGGCCGATGTTCTTGACCTTCAGTTTTTGTTTGACCGCAGTCTCGGGAACCGGTTCGACCTTGAGCGTCTGAGCGACGTTTGTTGCCGACGGCGGAACTACCGGTTGGCGTCTCATCATCACCGGACGATTGAAGCTTTGTTGACTATCGAGCGGAACCGCGACGACCGGTCGCGCGGCCTCGAGCGTCGGAGCGATCTGTCTTACGACAGGCACCGAGTACGGATCAACCACCGGTCTCGCGTTGACGAACAATGCGGGATCGGTTCTCAATACCGTAGTCGGAGTGATTACTCTTGTGAACTGATTAATCGAAACTACTGTCACCGCTCCTGGATCACGGTAGTTGACGACGTTCGTCACGTTCACGTAGCTGTCGATCTCAGATCTCGAACCGGCGTAGCGCGCCTGGTAATCGTGATCGTAGTAATGCGGCAGGTAAGGATCGCCGGGTCCTAACGGAACCCATCCCACTTCATCGGCTCGGGGCGAAACGAAAGCTACAAGCGCCGGCGCGTAAGCTGTGCGCCGGTTAAGTTCGGCCGGCGACCAATACCATTGCTCGTTGACGTGAGCCCAGCGTCCGTAATGATACGGCGCCCATCCCCATTGCTCGTTTGAAATCCACGTGAGTCCGAGCGTGCGATCATCAGACCAATACCCGTCTCGGTACGGAGCCCAATCGGAAGAAGTCTCGCGCGGATGCCAGCAACGACCGTAGTTCGGCACATCCTGCCAATCACCATAATTGTCGAGGTCGTCAACGCCCGCTATATCGGCATCGTCGGGAATGTACTGATAGCTGGCTGATTGTTGCTCGCTTCGCTCGTAGTAGTCGGGATCGTTTTCGTAAGCGTGATAGTCAGAGTATCGCCCGTCATAACTCTTCGGATAGCGATAAGAGTAGTAGTCGTCAACGATGTTGCCCGCGATGTCGGGTGCAAGATCGGAAACGATCGCATCCGCGGCATCAGCGGCGGCCAACGTCAGAAGCTGGCCTTTGGTCACATCGCAAGAGCCGGATTGGCTGGCAACTTGCGCGTCTCCGCTTAGAACCGAGACTACTGTGTCGCCTCCGTCATCAATACCGACTTGATACAAACCCGGCTGCGTGAAGTCTACTGCGCCGTTTGGAGTTCCGATCTCATAGGTCTCATCCGATCCCACCGAATCGACATCGAAAACGCAAGCGCCCTCGCGCAACGCGAGTTGAGTATGTCCTTCAGAGAGAGAGACCACGTCAAGCGAGGTCTTGGGATTCAGCCGCAGATAGCTGTGCTTGTTGATTGCGATTGATGCTTTCGAACCGTCTTTGACATAGATTCGATCGCCCAGCGAGACGGGCGAATTGACGGTCGCTTTAGTCCAGCCTTGATAGGGCTCATCCTGTTGCGTGCTCGTCTGTCGCGCGATTCCGATGTCGCCGTCCGCTTTGTCAAGCCGTGCAGCAAATGGTATGACGCTGGCCTGAACCGTGCCGTCGTTCGTCTTCAAGCTCGGTCGAAAGATCAACAGGGCGGCGGCTCCTGCGACTGCGATTACTCCAATGATAAACATTGCCAGGGCGGCCGTTGCTGATATTTTTCCTGATTCATTTCTTGACATTGCTATGTACCTCTCTTGACGCATTTGCGGTTTTCCGTAATTCTGGCGGGCTTAAAAGGCAAGGTCTGTTCCTTTAATCGCAACACGCGCTCGCGGCGCACGCGTGAAGATGCGCACCCGAACACGGCGTAATTCTGAAAAACTACAATCAAAGCAAATCGGATGGCGTATGGTTCCTGGCTCTGCTGACCGGAGTTCATTCACCACGTAGCTACCACCGCGATCTATAGCTTCAAGCGTTCCGATTTTGTGCACTAGCCTTGAGTGACCGGTGATCGACCACAACTGGTCGTGGAAGAGTTTGTTATATATACTCTTGATCGAGAATCCTAAAGCCAAATCGAAGCGGATTAGCGGCGCACAACGATGAATCTCATTCAAAAGTGTTCCATTGCTTCACTGGTAGTCGCAGTGGCGGCAGTTTCAAATTTTGCCCAAGAGAGAAAAATCAAACGAGAGGACTTGCCACCTGCAGTTGAAAAGACAGTAGCGGAGCAGAGCAATGGTGCGACTATTCGCGGCTTCTCCACCGAAGTCGAAAAAGGCAAGCGACTCTATGAGGTCGAGCTTACAGTGAACGGACATGGAAAAGACATCTCTATGGATTCGAGAGGCAACGTCGTTGAAGTCGAGGAAGAAGTCCCCATGGATTCGCTTGACCCGGCGGTGAAGGACGGACTACAGAAAACGGCAGCGGGCGGAACGATAGTAAAGATTGAATCGCTGACAAAAAAAGGCAAGCTCGTTGCTTATGAGGCAGTTGCAAAGCGGGGAAGCAAGCGATCGGAGATTCAGGTGGGACCCAACGGCGAGAAACTCGCACACCCGGAATAGGCCGGGAGATGAATTGACTATACGTCCGGTGGGTTACATCTCAGTGGAACTCAAGAAAAGAGTTCAAAAATCCCAACTTCAAGTCTGAAGCGAAGGAGCACACAATGCTAAGCATAAAAGCGATCCTGGTCAGTTTTTCTTTTGCGACGATGCTCTTGCAGGGAGCTACCGGTTACAAGGTCGTGGGCCACTATCCGGTTCCTGGCGACGGCGGGTTCGATTACCTGACGATCGACAGCGCGGCGCGGCGGCTGTATCTCTCGCACGGAACGCAGGTCGATGTGGTTGATGCCGACAGCGGGAAATTCATCGGAACAATCACCGAGACTCCCGGCGTTCACGGAATTGCGATCGCCTCGGAGTTCAAACATGGCTTCACCAGCAACGGCCGCGAGAACAAAGTCTCGATGTTCGATCCCGCAACGTTGAAGCTGATAAAGAAGATTGATGTGGGTAAGGGACCGGACGGAATTTACTACGACGCGGCGACCAAGCGTGTGTTCACTAACAATCATGGATCTCACGACATCAGTGTCATCGATGCAAAGACCGGCGACGTGGTCGGCACAGTGAAAGCCGAAGGCGACGGCGAACAAGCGGTGATCGCGGACGGGTTGATCTACGTCAACAGCGAAAACACGAACGAAGTCGTGGCGTTCGACCCGAAGTCTCTCGAAGTCAAGAAGCGATTTCCTATCGGTGTAGCGAAGGTACCGACCGGTCTTGCGTACGATGCGAAGACCAGGCGGCTATTCATCGGTTGCCGCAACGAGCCAAAGATGGTCGTGATGGATGCCACAAATGGAAAGGTGATCAACAATTTCCCGATCGGAAAGGGCGTGGACTTCGCAGGTTTCGATCCGCAAGCGAAGCTGATTTTCTTTTCTTGTGGTGATGGAACGTTGAACATCTATCGCGAAAAATCAGCGGACACCTATGAAGACGCGGGAGCAGTGACGACTCAACCAAGCGCCAAGACGATGGCCTTCGATTCAAAGACCGGCAAGGTTTTTCTTTCGGCTGCCGAGATCATCGAGACGCCCGCGACCGAGCCAAACGGTCGACCTCAGCGCAGAATCAAACCGGGATCGTTTGTGGTCGTCGTTGTCGGCAAGTAATCGGCTAATCACGCGATTTTGTTTGGCCCTGCATGATTAACTCATCTTCGTTCTCAGTGGAATCCTTGACGCGTAGTTTAACTGCTCTAGCTGTGAAGCGATTGTTGTCAACAACCTGCTGGGTCTTTGTCCTGACGGTGATCGTTTCCGCCTCCGCGCCATCTCAGACTCAGCCCCGTCTGCTCTCCATTTCCGGCGTCGTACAAGATCCAAATGGAGCCGTAATCGCAAATGCGATCGTCGAGCTAAAGGCAGGCGCCGCGACAGTCCAATCAACAACGTCTGATGCTTCGGGCGCGTTTAAATTCAATCAAGTTGCGCCGGGTACTTATCAAATCGACGTTCGTGTTGAAGGTTTCGAGCCTGCATCAGTTCCTCTTGAAACAACTGTGCGGCCTCCCGGGCCTTTGCGAGTCGTGATGGCAGTAGCTGGCGTGCACCAGGAGGCAAACGTCAGCGGAGATTCGACGCAGCTCAGCAGCGAGACGAGCGAGAATCAAAACAACAATTCTCTGAGCGGCCAAGCGCTTTCGAATCTGCCGGTCTTCGATCAGGACTACGTGGCGACAATGTCTCGTTTCCTCGACTCGGGCTCGATTGGAACGAACGGCGCGACTCTGGTGGTCGACGGCATGGAAGTCAACAGCCTTGGTGTCTCGGCTTCGGCGATCAAAGAGGTGAAGGTCAACAACGACCCTTACTCAGCAGAATTCTCGAGGCCGGGCAGAGGCCGGATCGAAGTCGTCACCAAGCCCGGCACGGTCGAGTATCACGGCACCTTCAACTTTCTTTTTCGTGATTACCATCTCAATGCCCGCGACCCGTTCGCTTTGACGCGGCCACCCGAACAGCGACGAATTTACGAGGCCGTTCTCACCGGCCCAATCCTCGGCAGCAGGAAAACTACCTTTCTTATTTCGATCAATCGCAACGAGGAGGATCTCGAGGCGGTAGTGTTCGCGTTAGGGCCTTCGGGAAATATTCAGGAGAACGTTGCCGCTCCGGCGAGGAACCTGCTTGTCGCCGGAAAGATCAACCACACATTCACCGATACACACAGCTTCTCACTGTTCTATTCCTATCAGAATCGATCCAATCGCAATCAAGGAGTTGGTGGAATAGTTTTGCCAGAAGCGGGGACCGACAGCGAATTCACCGAACATGAAATCCGCTTGAATGATCAGTACTTTTTCTCGCCAAAGCTGTTGAACCAATTTCGATTTCTGCTGGGCCATTACTCCGCGCCGACTTCAAACGTCACCCCGAATCCGAAGATCGTCGTCGCTGATACCTTCATCGGCGGAGGCGCGCAAGCCGATCAACTGCGGAGCGAATATCACTTTGAGTTGACCGACATTGTCGCTTACATCAACGGCCGCAACACAATCAAAGGCGGTATCGATATTCCGGATTTCAGCCGGCGAGGGCTCGACAACAACATCAACTCTGGAGGGACATTTTATTTCTCCAGCCTTCAGGACTACATCGCCGGGCGCCCTTTCTCGTTTCAACAACAGCAGGGCATCGGGCGAATGGTTTTCTACGAGAAGGTCATCGACTTTTTCGCGCAAGACGATTTCCGCGTCCGGCCAAACTTGATGGTTTCAGTAGGAGTGAGGCGAGATTGGCAAAACTTTTTTCACGACAACAATAATTTCGCTCCGCGCTTTTCGTTTGCTTATGCTCCGCACAACGGAGGCAAGACAGTCATTCGCGGCGGCGCAGGTTTCTTCTACGATCGCACCGGTCCCCGGCCAATATTCGACGTCCTTCAGTTCAATGGTGAACTGCTGAAGCTATTCGTTCTGCCTGATCCCGGATTCCCCGACCCGCTTGGCGCTGGAGGTTCGTTGTCCGCGCAACCCGTTAGCGTCGTGAGACTCGACCAGAAGGTCCACATCCCATACACCATCCAATACAGCGTTGGCGTGGAACGCCAGCTTCGCAAGACAACGACGCTGGCTGTCACTTACATCGGTTCGCGAGGCGTCTCTCTCTTTCGATCGCGAGATTTGAATGCTCCGCCGCCGCCCGACTACCTCACACGGCCTGACTCAACCGTCGGTGTCGTTCGACAGATAGAATCATCGGGCAACAGCAGAAGCAATGCGCTTGAAGTTTCGCTTCGCGGGAAGATCACCGAATACATCAACGCGATGGCTCAATACACATTGAGCCGCTCGAAGAATGACACGAGCGGCATAACCGTTTTTCCGGCAAATGACTACGACCTCTCGGGCGAATGGGCGCGGGCAGATTTCGATCGAAGGCATCGCTTCGAATTCTTAGGCACTCTCAACCCGGGCAAACTTCTAAGCCTCGGCATCGCTGTTTCTGCTTACTCGGGAGCGCCTTATAGTCTGACTACCGGCCGCGATGATTTTCATACCGGCATCGCTAACGCGCGCCCGGCTGGAGTCCCGCGCAACAGTCTTCAAGGCCCCGGGTATTTCGATCTGGATCTGCGTTGGTCGCACGAGTTTCTTCTCAAGAAAGCTCGCAAGGAAAAGAGCCCGTCAATCACTGCAGGCGTCGACGCTTTCAACGTGCTGAACCGGGTGAACGTTGTAAGCTTCATTGGCAACCTAAGCTCACCCTTCTTCGGCAGAGCAGTATCCGCGCAGCCGCCGCGTCGATTGCAGCTCTCCTTTCGATTCAAGTTTTAATCGAGTTCTTCAAGAGTCGGAGCGGCTCTGACGAGTTACGGGATTGGATTTCTTCCGATCGGACATGTTAGGGTTGCTTCAGATGATGTGGACGAAGTTTCAGCGAGGTAAGACATGTTCAACGAAGTTTATCGCTCCACACTCAAGTTGTCCGCCTGTCTTTGTATAGTCGGCATTTTCTTTTTCGATATAGTCCCCAACACGATTGCCGGTCCTATACACGATGACAAGAGCGGGGCGTTCGTACAAGCCGACTCTAATACCGCCGCCACAAACGCAACTTCGAAGGAGACAGGCACAAACACAACCGCCAATTCTCAGCAGCCTAGCACCACAGCGCCCACAACTCCGTCAACGCCTGCCGCAACGCCGCTGACTTCGGGTCAGAAGTTCAAGTACTTCGCGCGAAGCTCCTTCTTCCCTCCGATGCCTTATGCTCTGTCGGTTCTGTCGGGAGTGTTTAGCGAGGCCACAGACAATGACCATCATCGGCACATGACTGCGGGCGATTTCATGGCCGATTCAATGACCCACGCGGCTCGCGCCTTCGCTTTCAGAGCGACCGCAAATTTTTTCGAGAAGTATGCCTTCGCCAGCGCCTTCAAGCAGGACCCGCGCTACTTTCGTTCCGACAAGAAAGGCTTTGGCAGGATAAGCTACGCCGTGAGCCGTGTGTTCGTCACTCGAAGCGATAGCGGCCACGATCAATTCAATGCGTCGTTCTTTGCCGGAGGTCTGGTCGCTGCCGGAGTCTCCAACGCCTGGGTTCGCACAGAGGACCGGACCGTGAGCAGCACTATGAGCCGATTCGGCGTGCACGTCGCGTACAAAGCGCTGTCAAACATTGTGAGCGAATTGTTCGGCAAGAAGTAGCGCGGCGGCAACGGCCGACACGTCGCGCTAACGAGAGTCCGATTACATGAAAAAGCGCCAGCACAGCGAGGCTGGCGCGTTAGCCTTTCAAGATTATTCGTATCGCGCCGGGACTTACTTATCGGTCGAGACTACTACGCCCTTCTCGCTGTTGTGCGAGTAGTAGTCGTACACGAAGTCCTTAAGCGGTCCGTGGCCGAAGCCGCTTTCGAACCCGTATTGTTTCATTTCCGCGTAAGCGCGATCGGCGTTCCACCGGTCGTGAGACATCCGGTATATGGCGGTCATCGCCCCGGCTCGATGCTTGCCGCCGTGACAATGAATAAAGACCGGTTGATTCGCCGGATCGTTTACGATTTTCAGGAAGTGCGCCGCCTTCTCAGTCGAAGGCCATGAACTATCGCTCAAACCGATTCGGAAGAACTTCATTCCTGCCGACTCGACGAGCTCCTGTTCACGAGACTCGCCATCCTGTTGCAGGTCGATGACTGTCTTCACGCCTGCCGAGGCGAGATCGGCATAGTCTCTCTCGCCCGGTTGAGCTCCGCGATAGAAGTTCTCATTAATACAGCCAAAGTTCTTGATTCTGATTTTTGAAAAGGCGTCGCGTTGAGCCGGCAACGCAACGGTCAATGTGGTAAGCGAGCACGCGACGACACACGACGTCGCAAGAACGTGAAGCAAACTTCGACTCACGCGCATTCAGGTACTCCTTGCTCGAAATAAACTCCGAACCCTTATGAAGTTTTCGGGTGGATGGTCATTATTATGCTTCAGGTTCTGATCGATTGCAATAGGTCTCTCTCCTATAGTGTTCTGATTCGTCTTAGTCTCTCGGATACATGACAGACGAGCGGAGTCTTGTACGCGGAATGTGTCATGGCACGCGAATGGCACAGAGTTCACCGAACAGGCGTCTCCTCGACTCATCGAGGACGGACTCAAAGCGATGGATCCAGAGTTTGTCCTTCGGGATATTAAGGTATGAATCCGTCAAGCAATCGACCTATGCCTAGGTAACCGAGTTAATCGATCAGACGGTCAGCAAGAAGATCATTTAGGATTCGGGTCTAGTTACTACGCCCTGGCGGGCCGCGTAGCGGACTCCTCTCGATAGCCTTCGTCGCGATTTCAGATCGTGGCCCCGTAGCGGCTACCTTGAGTTCAATGAAACCGGCAGAGGGAACAACGTCAGGTGGCCGCGATGCGGCCAGGAATGTTATCTCGTGCGCGTTCTATCGACAGGTGGCCGCGAGGCGGCCTTTAGGCGGCTTCGGGTCGCGGCCGTTGGGTATCATTGTGTCGCGCCGCAACGAAGGCATAGATCGAAGCGCCTCCAAGCACCGACAAGAACATGTCCAACAATACTTGTCAGTGTTCGGGTGCTCCGCCGATTGAAAACGGCTTTCATGTACTTTGAAAGGCAATGGGTGTTTGTTGAAACGCAATCGTCAGTGTGAATGAGATGGCAGTCCGTCGTGCGTATGTTCTCCCATATGATGATAAGCTTCGCCCGATGCGGTCACTGGGTCGATGTGAATAGTGACGCCCGAGAGATACCGCAGATGATGCATAAGGGTATGTCGTACGTCCATCGCGATTTCGTGTCCCTCTTCCACTGTGACGGCGGGATTGATTGCGATATTTAATTCCGCCCGTAAACGATGGCCTAGCCATCGCACGCGGACTTCGCCGATGGCTTCAACGCCCTTCGTGTGACTGACCGCGTCTCTTATTTCTTCGACTACTTCCGGGTCCACTCCGTCCAGCAATCTGCTGAATATGGATTTGCCGGAGTCCCACACAACCCTCAAGATCACAATCGTAATGAGCAGACCAACAATCGGATCAGCGAGCGGATAACCCAAGTAGATGCCGATTGCGCCGACCAGTACCGCCAGGCTTGCGAGTCCATCCACGCGAGCGTGATAACCGTCGGCAACCAGCGCCGCGCTGCCGATATCTCTACCAAACCTGATTCGGAAGCCTGCCACAGCTTCATTGCCAGCGAAGCCTATGATCGAGGCAACACCGACTGCCCAAAGATGCTCGACATTTTTGGGGTGCATTAAGCGTGAGATGGATTCATAACCGGCGACGGCGGCGCTCGCCAGAATGATCAGCACAATAGCAATTCCAGCCAGATCTTCAACTCGACCGTAGCCGTAGGTGAATCGCTTGCTCGGCTTCTTCCGCTCCAGTTTGAAAGCGATCCAGAGAGGGATTGCAGTAGCGGCGTCGCCGAAGTTGTGGATCGTGTCGGCAAGCAGAGCCACGCTACCGGAAAGTAAGGCTATCGCTACCTGAATCATTGCCGTCGCAAACAGGCCGGCGAATGACCACTTGATCGCCCAGATTCCTCGTTCGGTTGAAATGATGCGCGGGTCTACTATGCCGTGACTGTGACTATGTGAGTGATGATCACCGTGATCGTCGCGGCGGAGGCGCATAGATGAATCATATAGCGTCACCGCATGCGTAACAATCGGGGCTTCAGAGGCACAGTTCATTTAAATCGCGAACGATCGAATAGCTATCTGAATCGACCGTGCCGCACTGCGGCTACCTTGATTTAATGAAACTGGGCAGTCCTGAAAATCAGAGAATCCTCAGCTACGGCGCCACTCTCTCGCACGATCAAAATTGTATCCCTATTTGAAGGAATTGTTACCCTGCCTTTCGCTTGTCTCGTGCGTATTCTGTGATACACTCCGCGCGACAGACAGATAGCGAGTCGCCGTGAGAGCGACGGACAGTTTCGGGTTTTCGAGGTTGCTTACGCTCTGTATCTGAGCACTAGAAATAGCGCCGCAAGCATAAACAGTGTCTCTGAACCAGGATCGATAGGTGCACCTTGGGTCGATCCTTTCGATGTGTTATGACGCACGGTGGCTTTGGTACTCAGCGGTGTCTCGCCTGGATCGCAAACACAACCAGGGCTGCCGCATTCACACCATCCGCCGCCTGCAAGGACATGCCCTGCCAACACCGGGGCACACCAGAGGAACGTGATGAACACGGACGCGATTAAACGTTTTCTCACGGTCTTATCCTCCGCAGTTGAAATCGAACGCGGACAATTGTATCAACTCATACAGTCCGCAGAGACAAGTTACTACCTGCGAGACATACAATCTCAACGAGACATTGGGCTATTGCTGCAATCCTTCGGGTATCCGTTCAATCAGGTGGGTAAGTTTTACGAAAGCATTTATCTATTCCGAAGTGGCCAATATGATAAAGCGAGAGAAATTCTTGAATGCGTGGCGGATTCTGCCCCGGCGCGCTACAAGTCTAAAGCGTTGTTATCTCTGGCAGCAGTTGCGGAACGCATTGGGCGCTTTGAAGATTCACTCAGACTGCGACTTCAAATCTCATCATTTGATGATCCCGTGACATTCCTTGAGGCTCAACGCGGCATGGCGGCACGGCGAGGCATAGAAGGCGAGCATCGGGCCGCCCTTCGCGATCTCGAACGCTTCTTGCCTCTAGCGCATATCATCGGGAAGCGTGGTCATTCTGCGTACGTTACCTTTCTGAATAGCTACGCCGTTGAGTTGTCAGAGGGCAACAGAACCGAAGAAGCCGAGCAAGTGGCGAACGTCATAGCCGCCAGCCCGTTCATCAGCCGATATCCGGAATGGCAAGAAACCGTTTCGGAAATCAGACAGCGGAGCAAGCGCCCTACTATGATTGCGGTTCCGCGGGAACAACCCGTATCCAGTGATCCAAGAGTTCAGGCCGCAATTGATTTTATGAATGCCAATTTTCATCGGAAGATTACAATGGATGATCTGGCAGAAGTGGCCAATGCCTCGACCGCGCACTTTAGCCGCTTGTTCAAACTTGAAACAGGGCTCACGTCATCGAGCTATTTAATAGGATTGAGACTCGGAAAGGCTCGCCAGTTTTTAAGGACAACGCTTCTCAGCGTGAAGGAAGTGATGGCAGCGGTGGGCTACAACAGCAAAGGTCACTTCGCGCGCCACTTCAAAAGGCAGTTTGGTGTAAGCCCTTCGGAATACAGAAGCCGAGTCCTTCATCGGCGTTAACTCCGTGCGTCGAATCTAGTGGACTGTAACATTGAAATCGGTAGTGGCTTGGAAGTCAGGCGAGGGCTTGTTGAGTTGTGTGATTCGTGTCCTCTGATTAACACCCCTCTTCAGAGGGGTGATTTTGTGGAGCGCGGATCTCGGAACTGGTTCAACAGTTTCGCTACATTCAAGACGCGCCAAAACCGTTGAAACGGTTTTGACCGACAGGTGATTTGCCGACACCCAACTGAAGTTGGGTGTTAATGAGACACTGCTATCGAATTGACCGTTACACGTCACCAGTAGTTTAGTCACGTTTCTATTGATGGCAGTTTCGTAGTACCGGCTTGCCTTCCAGGATAAGAACTGTCCTTTTGCTCCCCGCTAACCAATGACTCTGTAGCAGGTTTCCCCGGCGCCTGAGGTGATGCCGGCATCTCTCGATTCGTTTCGAACCGATTTAAATTCCGTGCTCGCAAGGATTGTCACGCTCGCGATGGAATCGACCCGACGGCACTTAGGTTGCCCATTGCGCAGGCGGGCAAGCTGTCTTTGCGCTTGCCGAGAGGGCGACTGCGTTACGGAGGCAGCGGGGATGGGATTCACATTATTCAGGCGACGATCATTCACCTCATAACTTTGGACTGGCGTTCAACCCGGGGCCGATAAGGCGAGCACTGTAAGAATAACGGATGACTACTATCTTACTTGTAGATGATGATGATTCGGTCGATGCTCGCCGAGGTCTTAAGGCGCGCGGGATATGAAGTGCAACAAGCCTGCAACGGAAACGAAGCGACCGTGATCTACCGCAACCATCAGACTGACCTCGTTCTTACAGACTTGATTATGCCGGAAAAGGAAGGACTGGAAACGATCAGAGAAATTCGTCACATAAATCCCGAGGTGAGGATTATCGCCATGTCCGGGGGAGGCCGAAATGGATTTGAAGACTACCTGAAAGTGGCCAAGGTGTTCGGCGCGAGCCTCGTGATGGACAAGCCCTTTTCACATGCGGAAATCCTGGGCGCCATTCGCAAAGCGCTGGCGGCATAGGCGGCGCGACTTGAATTAAGAAATGAGGATACGGAGAAAACTAACACTCGGATACCTGTTGGTGGCTGCACTAGTTGCCGTCGTGGGATTCCTGGGACTTCAGGCCCTTCGAGCAATCTCGGTGCCGTTCAATGATGTGTCCAGAAACAGCGTGCCAATGGTTCAGGTCGTTGATGGCTTGAAATTCGCCGGAACGAGAATCGTCTCATCGACCAGCGAGTGGGCGCTGATGGAATCCGAAAGGGCCGCGTCGGCGGCGGCCAGAAATGTCAAGGCACAACTCTATGGAGCAGAAGCGGAGGAAGAGAGTGAAATCCAATCCGGGCGGCTGTTATATGGAACTCTGTTGAAACAGTACGAATCGCTCTTGAAAGACGAGGCGAATCCAGAGGCAGAAAGACTTTTCGAACGGGTTCGATATTCCGGCGAAGAACTTCAACTGATCGCCAGTCAATTGATCGGGTTAAAAAAGGCTAGCGTTTCGGGGCGATCGGTACTGGCTAAGAAAGAGGAACTTGAAATCGCCGAAGAAAACTTCCTGGATGCCGCCGACTCCGCGATCGAGCTCGAGAACGCTGAGGTTAAAAGCGACATAGCTGCCGTGGACAACAAAATCAGCGCCGCGATAAGAACTGTCGCCTCCTGCGTTGTCTTGACGCTGGTTGTCGCGCTGGTCATCGGAGTGTTTTCTGCGAGGTCAATCGCAAAGCCGTTAACAAGGATGAAACACGCCAGCGCGCAAATCGGGAAGGGAAACCTGGACTCGAGATTGGAAGTCGATTCCAGGGATGAGCTTGGCGACCTGGCGGATTCTTTTAACAGAATGGCCGATGATCTGAAGCAGTCATACATCGAGCGCAAAAAACAGGAACATGATCTCATTTTCGCAAACACTCTTCTTAACACTCAGCAGGAAACTTCGCTCGATGGGATTCTTGTAGTAGGCGAAAACCAGGAGATGATTTCTTTCAACAGTAGATTTGTTGAAATGTGGCAAATCCCCGATGCAATACTGGAAACAAGATCAGACGAACTTGCTCTTCAATCCGTGCTCGACACTTTGAAATCGCCGGAGGAATTCCTTAATGGAGTGAAATATCTTTACGCTCACAAAGAAATCAAACTCCGTGACGAATTGAAGCTGAAAGACGGCAGAACGTTTGATCGTTACTCGGCGCCGATGTTCGGAACCGATGACAATTATTATGGGCGGATCTTTTATTTCCGGGACGTTACCGAGCGCAAGAATTCCGAAGAAGAACTCAGAAAGCAGAAGGAACTTCTGCAAAAGATCTTCGACCATGTTCCGGCGATGATCAATTTTTTCGATGCAGAAGGCCGCACAAAGCTAGTCAATCGCGAGTGGGAACGCACGCGCGGCTGGTCCCTGGAAGAAATCCTGAGAGACGACTTCGATGTCCTCGCAGAGAGCTATCCCGACCCGGCAGCGCGTCAGAAGGTCCGCCTCGAGATCAGCGAAGCAAACAACAAGTGGGCCGAGTTCAAGACGAGGAACAAGGATGGCCGCGTGATAGACACGACGTGGGCCATCGTGCCTTTGTCGGATGGAACACGCGTCGGCATCGGACAGGACATAACCGAACGCAAGCGAGCTGAAGAGGAGAAATTCCGGCTGGCCAACCACGTGCAGTTGCTGATGGACTCAACCGGAGAAGGAATCTACGGGATCGATCTACAGGGAAAGTGCACGTTCATAAATCGGGCGGCGCTCGAGATGATCGGCTATCACGCTGAAGAAGCATTGGGCAAGAATATGCACGATCTCATTCACCATAGCTTTCCAGACGGCTCTTCGTATCCGGTCGAAGAGTGCTTCATCTTTCGACCGTTTCGCGATGCTATGTCATGTCGCGTGGACAACGAAGTCATGTGGAGGCGCGATGGTACTTCGTTCCCCTCTGAGTATTCATCGTTCCCGATCATAACCGATGGAGTCACTCACGGAGCGGTAGTGACGTTTACCGACATAACCGGGCGCAAGCAGTCCGAACAATCGCTGCGTGAGAGCGAATCGCGGTACCGGCTTCTGTTTGAAACCAACCCGCAGCCGATGTGGGTTTACGACATCGAGACCCTCTCTTTCCTCGCGGTCAATGAAGCGGCGATACACCACTACGGATACTCTCGCGACGAATTCCTGTCGATGACCATTCGCGACATTCGGCCGCCCGAGGACGTGCCGGCGCTTATTAGAGCGATCTCCGACCTGAATAGTGAATCGGAGCTTACGGCGAGCAGTTGGCGTCATTGCAGGAGAGATGGGTCGATCATCGATGTTGAAATCACTGCGCACACATTGAATTTCGCGGGAAGACGCGCCGAGTTGGTGCTTTCAACTGACATCACCGAACGAAAGCGGGCGGAGCAAGCGCTGCGTGAGAGCGAATCGCGCTACAAAACCCTGTTCGATGGTGCTACCGACTCGATCATGATTTTGGAGACCGAGAGGGGCAAGGCCGGAAACATAGTTGCAGCGAACCAGGCTGCGGCAAAGACGACCGGGTACACGAGCGAGGAGTTGTTGAAGCTGAACATCGCCGATTTGCGGACGCCTTTGCAGGCCAGCCTGGTTGAAGATGATTTTGAGCGTGTAGCCAACGGCGAAAGGCTAACGTTTGAGATATTGCGAAGACGTAAGGACGGAACGACCTTCCCCATTGAAATCAACACGAGCGTCTTATCCATCGAAGGCAAGCGCTACATTCTCGATTTTGCACGCGACCTCACCCAGCGTAAGAAGATGGAAAAAGAGGTCACGATGCTGGCCCAGGCAGTTCGAAGCATACAGGAGGCAGTCGTAATCACAAATCCGGAAGGCCAGATCATCTTTGTCAACAACGCCGCAGTTGGCGTCTTCGGTTATGAGCCCGATGAGGCGATCGGCAAACACGTAACGATGCTGCACGCGACCGGCAACTCTCCGGAGTTCGTTGAAGACGTAATAAGCTCAGCGAAAGCGTCTCTCTGGGAAGGTGAAATGCTCAACCGGAGAAAGGATGGAACCGAATTTCCAATCCACCTCTCTGCTTCCGATATTCAGGACGAGAACGGCCAATGCATAGCTATCATCGGAGTCTCGCAGGACATTACCGAGCGAAAGCGCTCAATGGAAGAGCTGCAGAACGCCAAAGAAGAAGCCGAAGCAGCAAGCCGCGCTAAGAGCGAATTCCTCGCCAATATGAGTCATGAAATTCGAACGCCGATGAACGGCATTGTCGGGATGACTGAGCTTGCGCTTGATACTGACCTGACTGCTGAGCAGCGCGAATACCTTAAACTGGTCAAGCTTTCCGCTGACTCGTTGCTGCGGGTCATCAACGACATACTCGACTTCTCAAAGATTGAAGCCGGTAAGCTTGAGTTGGAACTTGCGGAGTTCAGCCTGCAAGACACCGTTGATACCGTGATGAAGGCGATGGGTGTGCGCGCCGATCAAAAAGGACTCGAGCTGGCTTATTACATGCGTCCGGGCGTTCCTGAGCTGATTGTAGGCGACGAGGGGAGGCTACGGCAGATCCTTGTTAATCTGGTCGGCAATGCCATTAAGTTCACCGACACGGGCGAGGTAGTTATGAGAGTCGACGTCGATGCTCGCGACGACGCGCAGGTCGTTCTTCATTTTTGTGTCCGGGACACGGGTATCGGAGTGCCGATCGAAAAGCAAGCGCTTATTTTCGACTCGTTCACTCAGGCCGACGGCTCAACCACGAGAAAGTATGGCGGTACAGGATTGGGGTTGGCGATTTCGGCTCAATTGGTGCGCGCGATGAACGGAGAAATTTGGATCGAGAGTCCGGCACTTGTCGGACCACCGGATGAAGAAATAAACGAAGCAAATCCTGGAAGTATGTTTCACTTCACCGCGTGCTTCGGAGTCGCGCAAACATCGGCAGCTCTTCGGACTCTACTGGACCTAAGGACTGTGATAGCTCTGCCGGTGCTTGTGGTCGACGACAACGCTACCAATCGTCGAATTCTGGAGGTGCAGCTCAACAACTGGAATATGAAACCTGTCACCGCCGCAAGCGCCAGTGAAGCTGTGAATGCGATGCGTGAAGCGCACGACGCTCGACAACCGTTCGAGCTGGTGCTGATGGATTTGCACATGCCTGAAGTAGATGGAGTCGAGCTGACCGCGATTATCAGACAAATGCCCGAAGCAGCAGGTGTCAAGATAATAATGATGTCTTCCGCTGTGCGCGAAAACTACAGCATTCAGGATTTTGGCGTTGATGCCTATTTGTTAAAGCCGGTCAAGGCTTCCGATCTTCTTGGTGTGATTCGATCGGTGCTGGTGGGCAAGACTGCCGCTACGCAAGGCGGTTCGAAACCGCTGCGTTCGATCACCAGCACACACCCTGCGCGCGTACTGGTTGCTGAAGACAGCCCGGTTAATCAGGAGCTGATCAAGAGGCTGCTGGCGAAGTGGGGCCACTCGGCCGTCATCGCCTGCAATGGCAAACAAGCTCTTTCATTCCTTGAAGCCGACAATTTTGATGTAGTGCTGATGGATGTGCAGATGCCCGAGATGAACGGCTTCGAAGCTACCGCGTTGATACGAGAAAGAGAGCTCGCAACCGGCGGACACACCCCAATAATTGCGTTGACTGCTCATGCGCTGAAAGGCGACCGCGAGCGGTGCACCGCCGCCGGAATGGACGATTACCTCTCGAAGCCCATCGAGGCGCAGGCACTTCTTGAAGTTATCGATCGAGTGACCACCTCCGAAGTCTCAGTGAACCGAAATGACCAGCCACGCAAGCCGGCGTTCGAGGCGAACCGGCTTCTTGCGAATTTTGAAGGCGACTTCGACCTGATTCGCGGGCTTGCCGACGTTTTTGTCGAAGCCTCGATCGGTCAATTAAATCAGATCGGCGAAGCGATTGAGAGCGGCGATTTTCAGACGGTTGAGCTTGTCGCCCATTCGTTGAAAGGCGCCATCGCGAACTTCCGGGCGCCCGCAGCGGTCGAGGCTGCGGCCAGCCTGGAGAGCATCGGCCGCGGTGGAGATTTGTCGAATGCCGAGGCTTCCTTTGAAGTTCTGAAAAGAGAGGTCGAAAGCCTCAATAAGGACCTGGCGACGCTCCGCGAGGTAACCGTGCAATGAAGATTCTGATTGCTGAAGACGATCCGGTCTCCCGCTGCTACCTTGAAGTGACGCTCGTCAAGTGGGGTTACGAAGTGTCGGCGGTTTGCGATGGTAATCAAGCGTGGCAAGCACTACAAGAGGATTCGCCGTCGATCGCGATACTCGATTGGATGATGCCGGGAATCGATGGGGCGGAAATATGCCGACGCCTTCGCGCGATTCAGACTCAAACTACGACATACGTAATAATGCTGACGGCAAAGACCGAGAAGAAAGACGTGGTGCAGGGACTTGAGGCCGGCGCGGACGATTACCTGATCAAGCCGTTCGACCGGCAGGAGCTTCGCGCACGCATCGGAGTCGGAATTCGGATCGTCGATCTCCAAAGAAGTCTTGCGGATCGCGTCGTTGAGTTGGAGTCCGCGCTCTCGCGCGTAAAACAACTTCAGGGGTTGTTGCCGATTTGTTCTTACTGCAAAAAAGTTCGCGACGATCAGAATTATTGGACGCAGGTTGACACCTACATCAGCAAGCACGCCGAAGTGGAATTCAGTCACAGCATTTGTCCCAGTTGCTACGATCAATTTGTCAAACCGCAGTTGAATCGAGTGAATCGCGAATCGTGAATCGTGAATCGTAAATCGTGAATCGTAAATCGTGTCCGCGTTGTTAGGATTGGCATCCTCCTTGATCCGTAACATTCTGCCGGACTAACGGTGACCCGGGTTTTGAGATGGGGATAATCACCCCATCTCGATCGAGTCGTCGACTATTTTAGCCACAATAATTCGCGGCCTTCGGCATCAAATTCACACAGTGATAGAGTCAATGCGCGCTCAACCCCTTTGATTATGGTATTTCGTAAAGCAAACGTGAATAGGCACAGAGCTTGCAAGAAGGCGCGTGTCCCCAATCTCCACGAAGGTGCTTAACGAAATGAAGATTCTTGTAGTCGACGATGAAGAACCTATTCGCGAGCTGGTTAAGGACGCGATGGAAGCGCGCGGTTATCGAGTATGGTGTGCAGCCGATGGCCGCGAAGCGCTGGCCCTCGGCGACGAAATAATTTTCGATCTGGTCTTCAGCGATGTCGTTATGGACGGGATGAACGGCTTTGATCTGCTCAAGGCTTTCCGGTCGAGCATGCGCTCGCAAGCTGAAATCGTTCTGATGACCGGTCAGGCTTCGGTCGAATCTGCTATCGAGGCTGTTCAACGTGGCGCGAACGACTACATTTGCAAACCGTTTTCGATTGGAGTGCTTCAGGCTATCGCTTCGGCGGTCGAGCAGCGCCGCTATCCCAGCAAACTGGTACCGATCGAGAGCTTGAGCATGCCTCAGCAGGAGATACTCGGCAACAGTCCGGTGATGATCGACCTTGTTAAGACTGCGGCGCGAGTCGCGATCACAGAGCTGCCGGTTATGATTCGAGGCGAATCGGGAACGGGTAAGGAATTGATCGCGCGCTTGATCCATCGAAGGAGCCATCGCTCGGAGCGGCCGTTTGTCGCGGTCAACTGTGGAGCGCTGCCCGACACGTTGCTCGAATCGGAATTGTTCGGCCATACTCGCGGCGCGTTTACGGGAGCGGATAGCGCGCGTAGAGGATTGTTTGAAGAGGCCGACGGCGGAACGCTGCTTCTGGATGAAGTCACGGAGACCAGTCCGGCATTTCAAGTAAAGCTGTTGCGCGTGCTTCAAGAGGGCGAATTCCGCCCGCTAGGTACGAATTCAAAGAAGCGTGTGAATGTGCGAGTACTCTCAGCAACAAACCGTGATCCGCAGGTCTTCGTCGAGCAGGGTCTCTTCCGCCAGGATTTGCTCTATCGGCTTCAAGGCGTGTCAATCATCGTCCCACCGCTAAGAGATCGTCGCGAAGACATAAGGCCAATGGCGCTTTCATTCCTCGCGCAATACCGTACAGCGGCGCGACAGTTATCGATCGCCAAGGACGCTTTGCTGGCTCTTGAACGCTACAGTTGGCCAGGCAACATTCGCGAATTAAAACACCTCATGCAAAGGCTTGCAGCGTTGAGCAGTGGAATAATCGGAATCGGAGACTTGCCTGCCGAGATCGTTTCGACGCCGCGAGTTGCGTCAGTTATGAACGAGGTGATCCCGGAGGGCGACCTTCCTACACTCGAGCAGCTTGAATCAAATTATCTTGTTCGCGTGCTTGGCGCGGTTGGCGGAAACAAATCGCGCGCGGCGCTCGTGATGGGTGTAGACCGCAAGACTCTGTACAGGATGATCGAACGCCAGGTGAATTTGACGGGAGAAAAGCGAAAGGCTACTCAGGTGTAGCTGCCTCACAAGCTACGGAGAATAGATGTATTGGGGTGACAAAGCGCCCGTCGAGGTTCGTACTTGAAGATTATCCCCTGGCAGCGCCCACTTGCCGAGCTTCTTGCCAATCACCAGCGTTCTGATGTTGTTCGAGTCGTGAATTGTCTTCTGCGTTTCGCCATTGAGAAGAATCACCGAACCCGCATCGAAGTTGATTCCGGAAACTAATAACTGTTTGCCGCTGCGCACCGCGCTTGTAATCACCGGCATAGAATTGTTGCCGTCCTGAAAGACGGTGAAGTTTTGGCCTTGCACCGTCACGGTTCCGCTTCTCGAGCTGTTGTCTGTATTCATCGCTACCGAATACCGGATGGTCCCGCTATCGCTTCCGGAACCGCCTGACGTTATCGCGATCCAATTGACGTTGCTGCTTGCAGACCAGCTGCAACTGCTGCTCGAGGTTACCTTGATGCTTCCGCTGCCGCCGCCGGAATCGAAGGACTGACTCTGCGGGGAAAGAGAATAGTTGCAAACGCCCGTTTGCCGGACTTGGCAAATCAAGTCGACGTAATTTTGGTCGCCGCCGCCGAACTGATCTTCAAATCCCAGATTGGACCTCCCGTTTCCGAAACAGGTGACATTCGCGTGAGGAAGTCCGTCCGGGTTGCCGGAGCCCGGACCCGATACGAAGGTTCTCTGCGTCTCACGTACGAAGATGCTGAAGATCAACTCGACGCCCGCCGGGATGGTTCCGAGCTGTACGATCGTGCCTGTATCTCGATTGGTGCCTATGAACCGCGCTGGTCCCGGAGAGAGGAAGGTGAGCTCGCTGGTAAAGCCCGCAAGACTGGGAAGTATCTCGACTTCAACATTCCCACCCGTTGAAAAAATTCGTCCGCCGACTCCGCTTTGACAGTCGGGTGTTTGCGGCGCCGCAAGAACTCGCTGCTGAACTGGAGTTGTGGAAACCATCACTCCAACGAGCGTCAGGACGAGACCAAACATTGCCGGCCGAATGCGCTTTGAATTGTTCGAGGTGATCATATTCCTCTCAGTAGCTACTGTCCGAGAATATTCTTAGCTTATAAATAGTTCGAACGGCCTCCGCTTTCCAGAATCGCGAACCCCCTGCACTAATGAAGCAACTATTGCCCGCCGACCTTTGGTCAAGTAGAATCCGAAAGTCCCCGCGATTTTGCTCAAACATTGTCTCCGCAGTAATTAGCCCAGACCCGAAGGTCTTCTTTGAAGTGCGAATCATGACGAAACTCAAGCTCAACGCGGTGGCGCTGATGCTCAGCGTCGCGACTTTATGTATGGCTCAAACCAGGACAGCGGCGCCTGCGGCCTCGGGCCGGCCCCCCACGCTGGTAACCGATCGTCGAATCTTAAGCGAAGGCACAGCGCCGACATTGCCGAAAGCCGGAGGAACATTCATCGATCCTGCGTTTGGCACAACGATAATGCGAGTCACCGATGAATCGGACGGATCGCAATGCAACAACTTCTATTCGTACTGGCCGACTTTCAATCTGGACAGCACCCGGTTTTTTCTGGCTTGCGACAACACGCCGAAGCTCTACCGATTCGATCCAAACAGTTTTCAGATCGTCAGCAAGAGTCAGTTTGATCGACTGCCCGGTGGTGGATACATCTCAGCCGAAGATGCAATTTGGAGCGGCAGCAACGCCAACGTGCTGTACGGCTACAACGAGCTCAAGCTTTATGCGTACGACGTCGCGGGGAAGACATTCGCATTGGTGAAGGACTTTGCTTACGAGCTCCCTCCCGGGTATCTCGGCCAAATGAGCAAGAGCCTCGATGACAATGTGTTTGCTTTTACGAGGAAGGACAAGAGCTATAAGCCGGTGGGCTATGTCGTATGGCGTCGAGATCAAAATAGAATCCTTCGTAACGTCGAGCTGGGGAACTTTGATGAAGTGCAAGTAGACAAATCGGGCCGCTACGTTGCAGTCAAAGCAAAGTTCGATCGCAGTGTCAACGTGCAAGTCATAGACTTGCAGACGGGCAAGACAGAAAGTCTGACCAATCCGGCGCCGGATTTTTCACCAGGACACAGCGACAACGGCCGAGCGATTGTGGTCGGCTACGACAACTGGAATAACCAGTACACCGTGCGGAGTCTCGCCACTCCTCATCAATTCAAGACTGTTATCGCCCTGGGCAACGATTGGTCTCAAGCCAATCACGTTTCGATGCTTGCCGACAATGAGGGCTGGTGCGTGATAAGCAACTACACCGTCAGAAATGGCGGTACGCCCGGTCCGTTTCGCAATGAAATCTTTCAAGTCTCGACCGATGGCAGTCAGCGTCTAAGGAGGCTGGCGCATCATCACTCGTTGTATCGCGACTACTGGGACACTCCTCGCGCAAACATCAGTCGCGATGGGCGCTTCGTCGCCTTTACGAGCAACTGGGGAAGCACAACAAGAAGAGACGTCTTCCTAATCAAAGTTCCGCTAGCCTCTCCCTGATTTAGCGAAGAAAGCGGCTGCATTCGATATTCTGCCCGGCTTGATCTAGAATCCAATAGGCTCGATGGAAGGCTACTTTAGAACAACTTCCTACGCACTGGTCACGACGGCGTTTGTTGCCATAGCGCTGACGGGCACGCTCGACGGCATATCGATCGTCCTCTACTCACTAAGCGTTGTCATTTGTTTCTACCGCGATTCGCGCGGCGTGAAGCGTTTGCGAATGCGGGAGTGGATGTGGCGCGCGCTCAGCATCGCCTATGTGCCGTTCGTCTTCGTTGACGCGGCATTCATCAGCAATCGTGTGCTTGCGCTTGTTCACATGACGCTGTTTGTGTCGGCGGCTAAGCTTTTTCAAAACAAACGGGATCGCGACTGGGTGTTTCTGTACTTGATCGCGTTCTTTCAAATGCTGCTGGCCGCGGGGCTCACATTCAATGCGATATTCGTCGCTTCGCTCGCTCTCTTCCTCTTTTTCTTCATCTCGACTCTCGCAGCTTTCGAAATACGTCGCGCGAGGCGCGAGGTCGGCACACTCGAAGAAGAAACGATTGCGCCGATCAAGCAACCGCAACGAATCAGGTATCGGATGAACGAGCCGGGCGGTCAGGCGAAAAAGAAAAACCGCGTTCGGTATTTGTTCGGCGCGTCTTTCGCGCAGATCGTAATCGTAGCCGCGCTCACACTGCCGTTCTTTTTTTTGATTCCGCGGTTCGGCGGAGGCGGCGTGGCTCAAGGTTTCGGCGAGGGAGACGCCGTGACCGGATTCTCTGACCGGGTTGAACTAGGTCAGGTCGCCTCGATCAAAAGGAATCCTCGCGTGGTTATGCGGATTCACCTCGATCACCGTCCGCCTCGCTATCTTCGATGGCGTGGAGTCGCTTTGGAGACCTACGACGGCCGCGCCTGGAGCGTAGCGAGCGAACGCTCCGAACGTCGCGATCCCTTCGGACAGGAAATGAACTCTGGGCGTGGGCCTATCGCGGACTCGCGCTTCATTCGCGATCACGTTCTCGATCCCAAGCGCGTGGATCACGACGTCGAGGCAAATCTACGCGCGACAGGCTCGGCAATAGAGCAAACCATCGTTCTCGAGCCGCTCTCAACTGATACTCTCTTCGCAACTCAGAGAGCATACAGATTGCGTGGTCCGCTGGGCACGATCTTCAAAGACCGATTGACCGGCGCGCTCTCGGCGCAGGGAATAAGAAACCGAATCACGTATCAGGTCTCATCTGACATAAGCGTTCCGAGCGAACAAGAGCTGCGGCTTGATTCACCTGCTTTGTCTTCGGAAGATAAAAAGCGCGTTTGTCTTCAGGGTATTCACAAGCTCGATCCGCGCATATCGCAACTCACTCATGAAATCGCCCGCAACGCCGCGACGCCTTACGACAAGGCTCGCGCGATAGAACACTATCTGAAGACTGAGTTTCGGTACACGCTCGATCTGAAGCCTACCGATGGCGATCCGCTTGCGGAGTTTCTGTTCAAAACGCGTGAAGGTCACTGCGAGTACTTCGCGACCGCTATGGTGATGATGCTGCGCACGCTGGAGATTCCCGCGCGGATCGTGAATGGATTTCAGATGGGTGAGTACAACGAGTTGAACGATATGTACACAGTGCGTGAGAGTGACGCGCACTCGTGGGTCGAAGCGTACTTTCCTCGAACGGACTCCTGGATCGAATTCGATCCGACACCGTCGGCGGGAATCAACGACTACTCGCAGGGTGGGTTGTGGGCGCAACTGAGAAAGTACGCTGACGCAATGGAAGTCTTTTGGCTCGACTACATCGTAACGCTCGACAGCGATGAGCAAGCTTCGATCATGGTCGACATCCAGCATCGCTTGCTCACCGTGAAAGATCGTCTGCTCGGCTACTATCTTTTTGCCAGGCTGTGGGTGAGAAACCTGCTGAATCGAATAATCGTTGAGAGGAGATGGACTCCGACTGAGTTGTTCGAGTTAACGGCCGCTTTCGTCCTGATGATTTCGTCAGTGATGGGGCTGTACATAATACTCGCGCACCGCAAGCGACGAGGCCGCGCGCCGACGGGTTACGGCCCGTGGTGGTACCGGCTTTTCATATTGCCGACGTGGCGACGACCGCTGAGGCGGCACGACTACCGACAGTCAGCGGTGCTGTTCTACGAGCAGATGCTGGCGATCGCGCGGCGAGCCGGCATGGTAAAGCAGCCTTTCGAAACTCCGGTTGAGTTCGCAGTTGCTTCGGGGCTCGCTCCGGTTCGCGAGTTAACAACGCTTTACAATCGCGTTCGCTTTGGCGGCGGACAGTTGAACGACTATGAGACCGGGCGAGTCATCGAGCTTCTCGCAGAACTAAAAGGCAAGGTCCGCGGACGAAGGTCCCAGCCTTGAAACAGGAGCCAGAGCCACTTCCAGGCCAAAGGTCGCGACCTTCAACGCAATAACGTCTCAGATAACTATCCTCCTGTTGCGGCCGCTCAATTTGACAACTGCGTCTGTGCCGAAATAGCATGCGCCGGTAACAAGGAAAGGCCAGTGGGTATGAAAATCTATGATGTGACGGTTCCCCTCTCAAAGGAATTGGTTGTTTATCCCGGCGATCCGCATGTAAAGATCAACAGAAGAACAAAGCTTAACGAAGACGATGGGAAATATAACCTGAGCCGTTACTCGTTCGGTTCACACGCCGGCACGCACGTCGATCCTCCGTTTCATCTGATCGAAGGTGGACTCACCGTCGACCAGCTTCCGCTCGAACTTCTTCTGGGCCGCGCTCGAGTTGTCGAAGTTACAGCTCCAGTTATCGATGAAGCGGTTCTCGAAGAATTCGACTTCACGGTCGATGCGCGAGTTTTGTTCAAGACCAGAAACTCGTATCTCTGGAGCCAGAAAAACTTTGTGAAGGACTACGTTCACATCACGCCCGGAGCGGCCCGGTCACTGATCAACGACGGCATCAAGGTCGTTGGCATCGATTATTTGTCGGTGGACAAGTTCGACGCCGAGCCTGAAACTCATATGGCCTTTCTCCAGGCTGGCACGATTATCGTCGAGGGCCTGGATCTTCGCGAGGTCGAGGCCGGAGACTATGAAATGTTATGTCTTCCGCTTAAGGTGAAAGATGGTGACGGCGCGCCGGCTCGCGTGGTCTTGAGACAGAACTAGCCGGTTCATCGGTTCGCACAACTTTTGCGAACCCCGTATTGCCCATGAAGGATTCGGAATTAGTTGAATTGGTCGCTGCCAACCGTGTAATCGGCGTTGTGCGAGCGCGTTCTGCCGAAAATGCATTGCGCGGCGCGGAAGCTGCGATCGTCGGCGGAGTCAAACTGATCGAGGTCACGCTCGCGACTCCGGGAAGCTTCAGGGTGATTCACGACTTGCGGCATCGCTACGGGGACCGGGTTTGTGTTGGAGGCGGCGCAGTAACAAACGATGAACAGATGGACCGCGCGATCAAGAGCGGCGCGCAATTCATATCGATGCCTCACACAAGTTTGCCTCTGCTGGAGGCTTGCCGGCGCTCGATGGTAGCGCCAATTGTCGGCGCACTTACGCCAACCGAAGTGGCGAATGCATGGTCGCTTGGCGTGCCGATGGTGAACTTGTTCCCGGCTGTTTCGCTCGGCGGTTCCGACTATGTGGCGGCCCTGACTTCCAGAATCAACGATGTTCGTCTTGTAATTGCGGGCGGAGTGAGCTCTGAGAACATCGTTGATTACTTCAACGCGGGCGCTTTTGGGATAGCGGTTGGAGGACGGCTCTTCACAAGCGGCGACATGAAGAACGAGAATTACGCTGCGATCGCCGAGCGCGCTCGGGGAATCATTCGACTTGCAGGAGTCGCATAAGCCATCCTCATTGCGTTGCTTCATCGCGCGTCAGCTAGACAATAAGCGTTCTCATCAACACCAAAAAGTAGACTCACCGCCGGACAACCTTTCCCCTTCGGCGCATAACGAGTTGTTACGTCTTCTACTTCGAAAGCCAGAAACACCAGCGCTCAACAGGCACGCTCTTTGCGGTACAGATGCGCGCGGCCAAAGAGCCGCAGAGTTTTCAGAGAGAATGGGAGGGCATGAGATGCTCACAATTACCAAGAGAGTTTGCAGTGCTGTTCTAGGATTGGCCCTGTTGTTTGTAGCAATGGCGTCGACGACTAACGCTCAATCATTCGGAAGATTGTCGAATGGAGAAAAGGCAGGCTATATCGCGGGCGGCGCGGCAGCGGGAGCGGTAATCGGGGGACTGTTGGGTGGAACGAAGGGCGCTGTCATTGGCGGGTTGCTTGGAGCGGGCGGCGGCACCGGCTATGTCTATTACAGGGATCAGCGAGATAATGACCGCTACTTCGGCTACCGAGGCTATCGAGACTACGATGACCGGCGAGTCGTTCGTGACGATCGGTTCGGACGTTACTATGGTGATCGACGTTGGGATCACCGGAACAGAGAAGGCGATCGAGATGATCGATTCCGTTGGAATCGCGATAGAGACGACTATCACCGAAGCTTCCATCGCTGAGGTGTCGTGCGGAAGCAGGATTCGGATCTGGTAAAATCATGTGCGTGAATAGCACAGACCATCCAAGGATCAGTTCTTCCGCGAAGTTATTTCGAGTCTCTGCGCCGCTGATGACATTAGCGCTTTGCCTCGCTCTGTCATCAGCGGCAATTGCTTCGACCAAATCTCAAACGAGCGCGCTTCAAAAAAGACGCGTGATTCAAATCGGACGCCTTTCGGGCGGACGCGAGCTCCAGCGAATAATCACCTGGCAAACACCGAACCCCCGGGGAAACAGCCTGCCGTACGCCACAGCTCATTTGGCAATCGAAACTGTCGAGCCTCATCCTCGAGTCCTCTGGCAAGCGGACGGCGAATCGGAATATCTGGTGGACTCGATTCGCGTAGTTGATCTGGACCGCGATGGCGCCCCGGAAATCATAAGCTTATGGTGGAAAGGCGCAGCACTGAACGCCGTACCACGAGTGTTTCATTGGGACCGCGCGGCTCGCTCTTTTGTGGAACTGAAGTTTCAAGATGAATGCAAAGGGGTGCATTCATTCAGAGTGATTCGCGGCGCCGGTTCCACCAGTCGCCTGGAGATATTCGTCGGTAGTGAATCAGGCAGAACAAGACGAATAGTCCTTTGCGGCGAATATGAGCTTCGAGGCGCGATGTTCGTTCGTTCGCGAGGAGGTGATTCCGTGGCTCAAGCCGAATCAGGAATCGAGGGACAAGCAATCATATCTCCGGCGCGGCCCGGTCCGATAAGACAAGGCGAGTCGGGGTCGGCCCCGTACAAGACTACCCTTGCGATTCGGGCGATAACTGATGGCGCTGAGATCAAAAGACTTGAAACAGGCTCTGATGGCCGTTTTCGTGTCGCGCTGCCGCCGGGAACTTACAGGATTGGACCAGCCGCGCGAGCAGGTCGCTCCCCGCGGGGGGACGAACAAACAGTGACCGTGATGCAGGGAAAGTTCGCGCATGTAACGATCGAATTCGACAGCGGGATGAGGTAGACAAGACCACGCTTCCACCGCCTCAATCTTGCCTCTCACTTCTTGCTCTTGCTAACCGTTCTCAACAACAGGCTCTTCAATCTGATCTCGTCATCGCTCTGGAGCTCGAGCTGAGCGGCATAGAGTGGAAAATCTCCGAATCGAAGTCCCTCCAGCCGGACCGCATCTTTTTCAGTTGTGAGGATCGCATCCGCTCCGGCATCCTGTGCGGCGCGAATGATTTGATCGAGATCCTGCTGTGTGAAAGGGTGGTGATCGGCGAAAAAACTCTCACTCACAATGTTAATGCCTGCTTGCAAAACATTCTCGCTGAACGCATCAGGATTGCCGATACCGCAAGCTACAGCGACATGCCAGCCGGCGAAGCGCCTGACTTCATAAGTCTCATCGGTCTCCAAATGACGCAAGGCAGTAATCGTTGAAGCAAAGTAAAAAATCGGGACTCGGTCGCCGCAAAAGATTCTTATGATCGCTTGCAGTTGCGCTTGATCGAAAGGCCTGTCGGCGCGGTTCACGATCACAGCGTCAGCTCGCTTGATTCCGTAAAGAGGCTCGCGCAATCGACCGAATGGCGGCATTTCAAAACCGCCAAAAGGATCGGTCGCATCCAGCAACAGAATGTTCAAGTCGCGGGCCAACCGCAGATGCTGATAAGCGTCGTCGAGCACAAGGACATCCGAGCCCAACTCATTTTCGGCCCATTTCCCTGCTGCATACCGGTCTTTATCGATCACGATCGGTATGTTTGGAATTGAGCGAGCCAGCATCACCGGTTCGTCGCCGAACTCCTTGTAAGAAGCTGTCGTGTTTGTTTGATCGATTGAGAGATGATTGAGAACTCGCCTGCCTGACGATAAACGCTTGTAACCTCGCGTAAGCACCGCAACATTGTGATCTTCAGACTTCAAATAGCGAGCGAGGTACTGCACGAAAGGCGTCTTGCCCACCCCGCCCAGTGTGAGATTACCCACACTGACTACAGTCGCATCAAGGCGCTTTTGTTTTAGATGTTCGGTCTCGTACGCAGCTACGCGCAGGCGAACTCCGAGCTCGTATGCTTTCGCGGGAAGCCACAAAAGCGCGCGCTTCATCTTTTCGTCTTTGCCGATCATCGTGAACGCGCGATCCGGATTAATCAATCAAATCGACGATAGCGCGAATCGTGCATTCGGTCGCGCCCTGGTTTTTGAGAAAAATATTTCTAGCCCGCGCGCCCATCGCGCAGGCCTCTTCTGCGTTTAACAAGAGTCTTGCGAGTTCTCCTGTGAGCGCGGAAGAAACGGTTTGCACGACCGCATCGTTTTGGGCGAAATCAGAAATGATTTGACGAAAGTTCTCGGTGTGAGGCCCGACCACAATCGGTTTAGCAAACGCAGCGGGCTCGATGATGTTGTGTCCGCCGCCTGGAACGAGACTGCCTCCGACGAAAACAACCGCCGCAAATCGGTATACAAGCGCTAGCTCGCCAATCGTGTCCAGCAATATCACGTCGTGTGTATTCCGAGACGACAGATCGCTATTCGACAGCTTGCCATCGAGCGCTCGGAACCCGGAACGTCGCGCGAAGGAAAATTCGGAACGACTGAGTAGTCCAGAAACTTCATCGAAGCGCTCGGGATGACGAGGCGCGATGAGAAGACGCGTGTCTTCGAGACCTCTCCGCGAACGCAGCTCGCGAAACGAGTTCAGCAGCAACGCTTCTTCTCCGGCGGCTGTACTGCCCGCGACTATAAGATGCGCTGATCGCGACAGCTCAAAGAGACGATCGAGCTCAAGTTGAACAGCATGACTTGCTTCATAATCAGCCGGCAGCGTTTGATCGTATTTCAAATTGCCGCACACTCGAATGCGATTGGCCGACGCGCCAAGTTGAAGCGCGCGATCGGCGTCCGTTTGCGCTTGCATGATTAGGAGCGAGAAGTCCTCGAGTGTACGCCGCATAAAGGAACGCAACCGTCGGTATCGCGCGAAAGACCGTGAGGAGATGCGGCCGTTAACAAGAATTGTAGTGACATCGCGCAGCCGGCACTCACGAAGGAAGTTCGGCCACAATTCTGTTTCGAGAATGACGATGACCGACGGCTGAATCCAGGTGAGAGCGCGCCGAACCGAGAACCGCCAGTCGAATGGGAAATAAAAAGTTGCGTCGATTGATTCCGTCTGAGACCGAGCGAGTCGCTGTCCCGTGGCGGTGGCGGTCGAGACGACTACTCGATGGTTGGGCAATTGATGCTTGAGCCGTCTGATCAAGGACCGCGCTGCCAGGAATTCGCCGACTGAAACCGCGTGCACCCAAATCGTCTTGCGGCCATCGCTTCGAGCGGCGGCCGGCAACGTTCCCAACCGTTCCCTTAAGCTTCCGGCGTACTTACCATGACGAAGAGCCTGATAGAGGAAATACGGAAGCAGTGCGAGGAATAGCAGCGAGAGGGCGAGGCTGTAAAGCAAGTACATTGCTGAGCGGCTCGAATTGCCGGCTGAGTCACGAAATCGGCTCCCAGAGCCAGTTTCGTGGCGAGACTCAAGCGAAGACCGCGTTTGCCTGCTACTTCACGCGTTCAAGATATACGCCTTTGGTCGGATCGACACGGATGCGATCGCCTTCTTTGACGAAAGGCGGCACCTGCACGGTTACGCCGGTTTCGAGCTTCGCGGGCTTCGGACTGTTGGAAGCTGTCGCGCCTTTGAGTTCCGGAGATGTTTCGACCACTGTCAACTCGACTGCGGGAGGCAATTCAACTCCGATGGGCGAGCCGTCAAAGAACTCGACTTCAATCTTGGTGCCCGGAGTCAGGTAGTTCCTGGCGTCTCCCAACGTTTCGGCGTCCAGCGCGATCTGGTCATAAGTCTCGGTGTTCATGAAATGGTGCATATCGCCGTCCGAGTAAAGATATTCCATCTCGTGTTCTTCAAGGGCGGCGCGCTCGATGTTTTCAGTCGAGCTGAATCTGACTTCAGTAGACGAGCCGTTCTTTAAGCTCCGCAGCTTCGCTTGCACGAATGCGCGAAGATTGCCGGGCGTGCGATGTTGAAAGTCGAGCACGCGATGTGGCGCGCCGTTGTACATTATTATCATCCCGCGTCGGATGTCGTTTGCGTTCATCTCAGCTTGATTCCCTTCGGGTGTCAGTATGTCACGAATAAGACCGTGCGGCCAATCTTGAAGGATAGTGGAACGAAGCGGGTTGCTGCAAGCCGAGTAGATGCGGTGCACCACACTCATACGCCTGGTGAAAAGGGTCGCCGAACTTGCTATCATCAACGTTTGTGCGCAGCATTGATAACTGAGAACTTAACAAAAGGAGATCACTATGCCGACACGGAATGGCAGCGCTGTTTGGGAAGGAACGCTCAGAGAGGGCAAAGGCAAAGTTAAACTCGGCAGCGGAGCCTTCGAAGGAGCCTACTCTTTTACGTCTCGCTTTGAAGATGGCGCGGGCACAAATCCTGAAGAACTAATCGGAGCGGCCCACGCGGGATGTTTCTCGATGGCTCTTTCAGCGGGCCTTTCGAAGGCGGGCATCTCACCCAAGCGAATCGAGACGAACGGCGAAGGTTCATCTGGGACAAGTAGAAGGCGGCTTTGCGATTACGTTGATCGAGCTCGACACAACGGCCGATGTTCCAGGTATCGATGAAAAGACTTTTCTCGAACACGCAGAAGGCGCGAAGAAGAATTGTCCGGTATCGAAGGCGCTCGCCGGAACCGAGATCAAGCTCAATGCGAAGTTGGCGGATTGAGGACCGCTCACGGTTCAGAAGCAATGACTATCAAGCTTGATACTTGCTTTGAGTACTGGCGATTCTCCTTGGTGAGCCAGATGTAAGGCGTTACAAGGCGACGTTGAGTCGTGCTACACTGTTACGAATCAGAAGAATTTAAAGCAGCTTTAGACATGAGCGACACTAACACGGAACGGATCACCAGAGCGACGGGCGTCTGCGGCGGAAAAGCGTGTATCGCGGGTCATCGTGTCCGGGTTATGGACATAGTGATTTGGCATGAGTTGATGGGAAAGACCGGCGACGAGATTGTCTCCGAGTTCCCTAGCCTTTCCCTCAGTGATGTCTATGCAGCGCTCACCTACTACTTCGACCATGTGGACGAAATCCGAGAAGACATGCGTAACGAAGACGAAATCGCCGAGATGTTCCGTGCCAAATACCCTTCAAAACTTAGCGGGAAGCTAGAGGGTGCCGCAGATTAAGTTCTACTTCGATGAACAAGTCCCAGCTGCAGTCTGCAAGAGTCTACGCCGACGTGGCATAGATGTTTTGACCGCTCAGGAACTTGGACGCGGCGGTTTGGCTGACGATGCGCAGCTAACGTTTGCCTTACAGGAGGGGCGAGTTATGGTTACTTTCGACTCGGACTTCATCGCTCTTGCTGCTCGAGGTGCTGAACACTCCGGCATTGCGTACGCCAAACCCGGTACGCGCTCCATCGGTGAACTGGTACGGGCTCTCTTGTTCATCCACGGCACACTTGAACCAGCCGAAATGGTAGGTCACGTAGAGTATCTCTAGTTGAAGCCGGAACTGTGTTGGCACAAAAAACGAACGGGCGAGAGTACCCGCTGTTGGACTAAGAATATCTTGGTTGGAGATGGAGTAATCTACCGTGGCAGACAAGCTACTGGAAGCATTCCGTCAATACGTTGAAACGGCTAGTACAACGCTCCGCAGTGCCGGCCAGTCTCCTGAATTCGCAAACTTAGTAGAGACCAATCGCTCTGAGCTATGTGAACTCATAAGCCAATTGGAACGCAGAGGTGACTTCGTGAGGCTGGTGACGGAGACGCTTAGCAGCGGCGAGGTATTAAACAGAATCCCCAGCATTATTGCCGATGCTTCTATAGGTGACCTGACGGAGTGGTCCGTCGGATCTGCTGTGGGAACCTTCTTTCGACGCTCAGAATGCTACTTGAAGTTGTTCGAAGACAAACCTGTCGAGATCGATTCTTTATTCGGGTCGTACAAAAATGCGTTCCGAGAAAACCAAGTTCAAACAAGGTACCTTGCGCCGTTAGCATTCGTTGATTTCGGCTTTCACTCACTTAGGCTGTCGGGATTTCACATACGTAAATTCTCGGCGACGGAACTCAGTGAAGTTCTCAGTAGTCGGCTGAACCACCTGTTTTATCCGCTGGCTGCCGCCGACGTAAATGAACTGGAGGACTACAGGTTTCTTGATGTGACCGAAGCACAAGCTCCGCGGGTTCCTTTTCCAATATTTGAAGATTCGCTTGATATGGATTACAGCCCTTCCATCAGAAAGGAGTTCCTTCAGTTCCCAACTCCAGTCGAGATGGGCGTTCGCCTGCTTTCGCTTTGGGATTGGGATACTTGGTCGAGATATGGGTTCGAATCCCCAAAGTACCGTAGGAAGCCAAAACACAAATGGGAGCCGGGGAAGGGGTGGACTCGGGTCGATGTTCCGTTTGTGCTGTCAATCAGCAGCGATCTACTCAGTCCTCCGAGTCGCTTCCCAGAGATTCAGCCGTTCCCGTACGGTTCGCAGCTTGACCCGGAAACTGGCGATGAAATCGGCGATGCACCTATGTATGACCTTCAAGCGTCAAACGATGAAGCGCTCAAATTTGGTGAATCACTTGATGAGGTCGGTAATGCCTTGACGCGACTGAGAGCACATCAGAGCGAGTGGCCATTCTTGGAGATCACGCTAGGTTTCTTCCTTAAAGCGTTCTTCTCGGAAGGCTTGCAACAGTTGCTTTGGCACATAACAGTCTTGGAGGCCTTGTTTGGTGAAAATAAGCCAGGTTTGACCAAACTGTTGGGAACGCGAATCACGGCTGTGCTCGGTACCTCGGACGACGAAAGAAAGTCCATCAAGGAAGCGTTTGAAGAATTGTATAAATCTCGCTCCAATCTCGTTCACGGAAACTCCAAACTACTAGAGCAAAAAGTTTATGTCGGGCACCTACGCGAGGCTCGCGAATTTGCGAGGAGATGTCTGCTTTGGTTCATACATTGTCTTGACCACATTCTCACGGAGGTCGCTAACAGCGGTTCGACCCAGGTCCTTCCGTCGCGTGAGAATATCTTGTCAGTCTTAGACCTGAACGACGGCGCCAAATTGGTTATCGATTTATTGCCGAAAGGTTTTCCGAGCATCTCGACATGGAGAACCCTCTGACCGCTAGCGTTGGCGCCATCGCTAAACAAATCTAGTCGAGCGACAAGGAGGCTGTTCAAATGACCTATAAGAATTCGTCGATACTAAGAAGACTATGTTTGATTATCGCGGCGAGTGGATGCTTGTTGGCGATGTCCCAGTCAAATTCCGCGGTGAGGGCGCAATCACTAGATTTTCTGCGGCAGCAAGGCCGCGCGATGCTTAGCGCTATTCAGGTTGATATCAAGAGGAATTACTATGACGCCTCTTTCCATGGAGCCGACATTGAAGCTCGTTTCGGCGAAGCAGATGTAAAGATGAAGCAAGCTGCTTCAATAAACGAGATACTCGAGATCATTGCCACTGTAGTGGACTCGATTGAAGACTCACATACCTTTTTCCTTCCGCCAAGTCGCACCGTGCGGATCGAACACGGTTGGCAAATGCAAATGATCGGCGACGGTTGTTACGTGACGGCGGTGCAACCGGGCAGCAACGCCGAGGCTGTAGGGTTGACTCCCGGCGATAAGATTCTCGTTCTCGAAGGTATTAGGGTCACTCGCGCGAATCTGCTTCGGCTGGAATATAACGTTTACCTTCTCGGTCCAAGGGCCGGCATGAAGATGCTTATCGAAAGACCAAATGGCAACAAGAAACAGATGGAAGTGATGGCAAAAGTGACCGAGGGCAAGACGTTGATTAACCTGCAAACTGGAATGAGCAGCGATACATTGAATGTCATTCGAGATGCGCAAACCGAAGCCCGGCTGCACCGCCACCGCTACTACGAGATCGGTGACAGCCATATTATCTGGAAGATGCCAAGCTTTGACCTCGCGGACCGACAAGTAGACGCCATCATCGACAAGGCGCGCGACCGCAAAGCAGTCATAATCGATTTGCGCGGCAACAGCGGCGGCTCTGAAGAGACGTTGTTGCGGCTGATCGGAAATTTCTTCGACCACGATGTGAAGATAGGCGACTTGAAGCGACGCAAAGAAACCAAGGCGTTGATTGCAAAAACACGCGGCGACCGCGCCTTCAAAGGACAACTGGTCGTGCTGGTGGACAGCGATTCCGGTTCGGCGTCGGAGCTTTTTGCACGCGTAGTACAAATCGAAAAGCGTGGCATCGTCATCGGAGACCGGACGGCCGGCAAAGTCATGCGTGCCAGGTATTACGATCACGTTGTGGGCGCCGGGCCGGTGATTCCTTACGGAGTCAGCATTACAGATGCCGATATCATCATGACCGACGGCAAGAGCCTCGAGCGCGCGGGTGTAACTCCGGATGAGTTATTGATTCCGACAGCGTCCGACCTGGCAACCAAACTCGATCCTGTTTTATCACGCGCGGCGAAGGTTGCCGGCCTTGATCTTAGTCCCGAGAAGGCGGGTGCGCTTTTTCCTGTCGAGTGGCGGAAATGACTCCAGGCATTCTTGTGTGTGGTTCAATAGGGGAGAGCGCGGCCGAATGATTCGAAGCGTCCTATGCTAAGATTGCTCGCAAGGTCAGATCAATGAGCGTTCCAAAAAGACTTCATAGGTTGAGCGTCGATGAATATCTCGAGGCAGAGAAGGACAGCCCCGTCCGGCACGAGTTCATCGACGGTCAGATCTATGCGATGGCGGGCGCAAGCGATCGGCATAATCGAATTGCGGGAAATTTTTACAATCGGCTCGACGACCACCTGGGCGACGGACCTTGCGAACCATTCATCTCGGACATGAAGGTGTGGGTGAGCGAGACTGTTTTCTACTATCCAGACGTCGTTGTTGCGTGCGACGGACCGGGCGCGGATTCATACTATCGCAAGCAACCCAGGTTGATTATCGAAGTCAGCTCGCCGAGCACCGAACGCATTGACCGGTCAGAGAAGCTCCTGGCTTACAAGCAGGTGAAGAGCCTTAAAGAATACGTAATCGTTTTTCAGGATCGCATCAAGATCGAGGTGTTTCGTCGAGGGCGAGGCGACCGATGGAACTGGGAATTGTTGACGGAACTCGACGAGGAGTTGCGGCTCGAATCGGTGGGTTTGACTTTAACGGTCAGCCATATCTATCGACACGTCAAACTCCCTCAACGCGTTCGCCGTCGATGATGCTGAATGAGCCGAGCCGAACAACGTGGCCAAGCAAGCCTCAATAGAAGAACGACTCGCCGAACTCGCCAAACTCAGCAAACAGCCCGACACTGGCGAAACTCGCATTCAACTACGCAAGCACCTGTCGAGCAAAGCGTCGCTGATCGCTGCGCGCGCCGCCGAAATCGTTGCGCATCTCGAAACTCGTGAATTCATTCCCGATCTGGTTTCCGCGTTTCATCGATTCATGCGTGACCCGGCGAAAACCGACAAAGGTTGCGCCGCGAAGATCGCCATCGTCAAAGCTCTTCTGGCTGCCGACTCTGATGACGACGAGATTTTTAGAATCGGCATTCGGCACGTTCAGCTTGAACCGGCATGGCGAGGCAGCTCCGATACGGCCGCGGAGTTGAGAGCGCTTTGCGCTTTGGGCTTGGTTCAGGTCGGAGCCGGCGATGTACTGGATCAATTGTCAGAGCTGCTCGCCGACAAAGAGGCCGATGCTCGCATCGGAGCGTCGCGAGCTCTCGCTCATTGCGGCGCGACGGCGACGCCGTTGTTGAGGTTCAAGGTGCTGACCGGTGATGAAGAGCCCGCAGTGATCGCCGAATGTTTGAGCGGGCTTATGAGAACGTCACCTCGAGCGTCGTTCGAATTCGTGGCGAAGTTCGTCAATCCCAACTGCGTAGAACTATACGAACACGCTGCGCTTGCGCTTGCGGAATCACGGTTGCACGAAGTGTTCGAGTTCTTGAAAGATAAATGGACTTCAACGTTTGATCGAGAGTTCAAGCAGAGCTTGCTGCTTCCGATAGCGCTGACTCGATGTGAGGCGGCGCGCGATTTTTTGTTGTCGGTTTTAGAATCGGGTGAGGTTCGACTGGCGACAGCCGCAATCGCTGCGCTGACAATCTATCGCGACGACCCGACTGTTCAAGCGCGCGCTGAAGCTGCTATCGATGGACCAAAGCGTGCGGAATTACTTGTTGCCTTGCGACGCGCATTCGAGTGACGTTGTGGAAGCGACTTGAGGACCCAGTCGCGAGTGACACCGGATTCTCCGGCGTCACTCGTTCTGGAATCCAGCGGATCAGTAGGTCCTCATCTTCGGCGGTTTCGTTGGCGCCGCTGAAGGCCCATTCGAACACTGGCAAGTGTTGTTTGACATGTTCTTGTCGGTGATCTGACAAACGATCTTGCCCGAAGTGGACTTCTGCACGAAAGCCGTCCCTGCGCCCAGACTGTTATTGGCGGCCGTATCCCATTGAATGTGGATTTGTCGATCAGCTTTGATTTGATCGATAGTGCCAATGCATGCTCTGGTTGTCAGCGTTCCTCTTCCGCTTGCGATGGGAACTCCGCCGCAGCAGAAAGCAAAGTCACCTGTTTGCGCATTGACCAGGACGACGTTGCCCGGATTGGAGTCATCCTGCAGGCAGAAACTGAAGACGTTTATGTTGAAGCCGCAAGTCGCGGTATTGCCCGTTGTATCAGTCGCAGTGCAAGTCACTGTCGTCGTGCCGGTCGGGAACGGCTGGCCTGATACCACGACTTGACCGTTTTGATCCTTGCATACCACTGTTACGCCCGGGCAGTTATCGCTTGCGGTAACGTTGAAGGTCACTGGGGCACTTGTTGCGATCGGACACGACGCCATAGCTGCCGCGTTGATGTCCGCAGGACAAGTGATCGTCGGAGGTTGCATATCGTTTACCGTGACCGTGAAGCTGCAGCTTTGCGGTTGCTCGGTTGTGCAGGTGACGGTAGTCGTGCCGACGGGGAAGAAAGAGCCCGAGGCAGGCGAGCAAGTCACTGTGCCGCAGCTCACTGCCGTTGGGGACGGATAGTTGACTACGGCGCCGCACTGGTTAGGATCATTCGATTGGCTGATGCTAGCCGGGCAAGTGATCGTGCATACGGCTTGCACCTTGAAGAAGATTGGATCGTGATTCGAGAAGGGCCGTCCAAACGGAGCGCCATTCCCGGTGAACACACCGTAGAACGTATTTCCAACGGCCTTAACCTGCTGGTAATCTCCCAGCACTCGCTGCCTGCAGGCGCCGCTGTCGTTTGCCGAAGACAAGAAGCTTTCCAAAACGAAGTCGCTAAAGGTTGCCGCCTGGTCTTCGCTCAAAGCGAGATGTGTTGAAAACATCGGCGTCCCGCCTCCGGATACTCCGTCGAATTGAGTGTAAAGGACGCCGACAACTCCGTTCGAAGTCACGGCGACTGACGGCAAAGCCGCCTGCACCTGACCGGTCACAAAAGTCGGGGAGCCGACGTTCAAGCCGCCGGAGCCGTTGTCGGTCAACCGAATGATGCTCAATCGATTGTTTCCGGTCCCGGAGTCGCGGTTGCCAAAAACGTAATAGACATCACCGTTGCTTGGATCGACTGCGGCGTGATCGACTCCGCCGAGCAGAGCGTTGACTGTGCCGAACTTGTACGTGTTATTTGACGTGCAGTTTCCCATCGAAAAGGTCGCACCCGGATTGATACCTTGTTTGCTGTCCGCGTTGGCGACTTGTATGCCGCCGCTGTTGCCGTTGAGGCTCCAGGTTTGACCGCCATCCGTCGAGCGGTTCAGAAAGTATTTGATGTTGTAAGAGCCTCCACTACTGTCGACGGTTCCAGCGCCGTTGCCGTTGGCCTGTTGAAACAGGTCATAGACGAAGCCGTTTCTCGGATCAACGGCCAGGCGATTACCCGGGTTGATGATGCCGCTTCCACCCGACGTGCCGGATTGGTTGTCCCTCACGAAGTTTGGAGGATTCGTGCCGAGCGCCACCGCAACTCGCATATCGGGAGCGCCGCCGAAGTCATCGTAGGCCACGTAGACGTTGTCCTGGCTTGCAGTAGCCGTGTCGCGATTAACCAGCAGCCACGGCTGATCGACATTGCCCGGTCCCACCGAATTTGTCCTCACTGCATTGCCACTCGAAAGGAACCAATTCCATGACGCGGCATTCGCCGGGTTCGTTGTTGTCCCGCTGAAGATGTCCGAGACCAGAAATGTTCCTGACGTTGTGTTAGCTCGCCCGAAATCAACCGCTTGATCGCAGGGACAATTGCCAGTGGTTACGCCTGGAGGCGGAGGTATTGTGAATCGCTCAGTCCAAGTGCTCCCGCCGTCGAGCGAGTGCCAGAGAGGCGCATTCGGATTCCAATTGCCGGAGAACGCGGTTATAACGATCTCATTTGTGTTGGAGGGATTAATCGCGATGCTTGGCTCGCCATCGTTCGAGGTGTCGGTATTGGTCAGGTTCGCATTGGTGTTGCTGACCACGACGTCTCGCACGAAAAGATCCGGAGTCAGCGTGTTGACACCACCCGGAGCGAAGTCTTCAGGTACCAGAGCTCGAGCGTAAGGCGTCGTGTCGGGAGGCGAGTCCTTGACCATTTGTAATGTAGCGGACTGCGCGCCGACAGAAGACGACGCGTAAAGTGTTTGGGGATGCACGGCATTCATCGTCAGTGGCAGAGTGCTGACCACGACTGCCACAGAAATGTAGAGTATTCGTCGCATTGTCACTTGCTCCTTTCGGATGATGGGTGGAACAGCCTGTTAGAAGACACAGCGCTTGATGTTGGCTGATAACACTCCGGGTTATTGTCTTTGTGTTTAAACGCAAGCCAACCGGGGGCGAAGTCACTTGCGTTAACGAAACGACTCGTACCTGGTACCAAGGCAGGTGATACCGTCGAAAACGATATCACCTGCCCGGAAAAGTTTATTGCGCCTTCTGCTTGGGAGGTTTCGTCGGCGCGCCAGGTGGGGGGCTTGAACACTGGCAATTGTTGTTGGACATGTTCTTGTCGGTGATCTGACAAATGACCTTGCCGCTCGTAGACTTCTGCACGAACGCCGTGCCTGCGCCGGTATTGTTGTTTGCTGAAGTATCCCACTGAATATGGACCTTCCGGTCACCCTTGATGTGATCGATGCTACCAATACAGCCGTGGGTTACCAGCGTGCCAACACCACTGGCAAGCGGCACTCCGTTGCAACAGAAGAAGTACTCTCCCGTTTGCGCATTGACCAGCACTACGTTGCCGGAAAGGCTGTCATCTTGCAGGCAGAAACTGAATTCCGTCACCGTGAAAGTGCACATCGAGGGATTGCCGGCAACATCGGTGGCCGTGCAAGTAATTGTCGTAGAGCCAACCGGAAGGGACTGGCCGGGCGTTACGACCTGACCGCCTTGGTTGGTGCAAACAATATTCACAGTTCCAGGACAGTTGTCCGTCGCGGTAACGGTAAAACTAGCCGGTACGCTTGTCGCGATCGGGCACGAGGCACCCCCGGCACCGTTGACAGCGGGCAAACAGTTGATCGTCGGAGGCTGGCAATCGTTGACCGTTACCGTAAAGCTGCAGGGAGGAGCTGGATTGCCTGCCGCGTCCATTCCATTGCAGGTTACCGTCGTTGTTCCGACAGGGAAGAATGAACCCGACGGAGGTGAGCATGTCGAGGACCCACCCGGGCAATTGTCGTTCACGGTCGGAGCCGGATAATTGACAACAGCGCCGCACTGGTCGGGGTCATTACACTGAACTTGATTGGCCGGGCACGTGAGAGTCGGGTTTTGCGTATCTTGAACCGTAACCGTAAACGAACAACTCGCGATCTCTTCGCAACCGTTTACGTTCATCACGAAGTGCATATCGTGCATATCGGGGTTAACGCTAGGATCGGACGTTGGGGTCGGATCGCTGATTTCGCAATTCGGAGCGCTCACGTAAGACGGCGCGGTTTCCGGATCAGTATTCGAACCGAAGATAAACAAGTTGCCGGCGCCTCCGCTGGCATTGGGCGCGAACACTTCCACCACTAGCTCGGATCCGGCTGGTACGGTGGTGGTGATCGGGAGATTCACAATCGTGAGTGATTGATCGGCTATTGTGAAGTCCCCTGTAGCGATCTGCGTGCGAGGACTTGCCGGGAATCCGCCGCTGTCAGTGTACAAACGCACCGTCACTTGCTGTCCGGAACCCTGAGCGATAACTTTTCCTGCTTTGCCGCTGCTAGTGACTTTCACCGCCTTGGATGCCGGCTTCGCCGGCGTGCCTGATGTCGCGCTCTCGATCCCGATGTCGATGGATTGCACATCAAAGGTGTTCGTGATTCCGAAAGAGTTGGTCAGATCAAAGGCGCGCCAGTAGCTCACACCATCGCTACAGGTGTAAGAGTTATTTGGCGTGATCGTCTGGGTTGTAGATTCGGTGACTGTCTGTGGATTGCAGGTCGTCGCGTGGGGCGGAGTCTTAATCGGACCGAGAGGCGGGGGCGGAGTGTTAACGCAGGTAACCGTGGTAGTTCCAACGGGGAAAAAGGTACCCGACCCGGGGCTGCAACTAACCGAGCTGCTAGTGCAATTGCTCGTCGTCGGATCCGGGAATGTGACGGCGGCCCCGCACTGGTCCGTGTCATTAGGCTGAGTGATGTCGTTTGGGCAGGTGATCATGCAGCCAGTCGCCTCGAACGTCGCGGCCACGCTGAACGGAGACCAATTAGTGTCCCTGCGAAAGGTTCCAGTTCCGCCGGCGCCGCCATCCGCATAGTTCGACGCCTTCTCTGTGTTGTAGTAAGCAGTATCCGGAAACGGGTTGTTCCCTACCGTTGGAGGAACCTGAGCCAGCCCCAGATTCAGCGAGATGTAGGGCCCGGGCGAGCCAATCGGCATGTACCCAAACGTCTCTGTGTTGTAAGCCACGCCATAAATAATATCGTTAGGTACATTGGTGCCCGTCAGATCGAACGTGACCGTGAATGCAATTCCGTTATAACAATTCCCATCGGAAGCCTTCCACGGACCGTGCGGATCGCTTGAACAAGTCGGGTCCGCCGGCGGTCGCCACGGAATGGCGAACGTCTGGGTCTTGGTGGTAATTACTGTGCCGGGCGCCGGGTTCGGCCCACTGTTATCCACATTATAAAGATTGAGCGTGATCGGATGGTTCCACGTCGGGCCAGACGCCCCGGGGAAGTCTGGATAGTCGGAGGCAAGCGCAAAGTCACTCATCACTACTGTCACCTGGGTCAGCGAACGAGCGCTGCCGGCAAAGTGGATCAGATCACCGAACTCATTCGTATGGTCCGACTGAAACCCGAGGCTCGGAACATTCGGAGGCAGCGGCGCCGGAATACTGTTGTAGATTATTGTAGAGCCGGATGGCGGAGCAGGCTTAACCGAACTAACCTTGCGAACATCACCGGTCGGCTTCGCCGAAGCATCTGCCCTCTTGTCTTTGACTCCCCAGGCATTGACCTTGACACCGGCCAAGACGAGCAGGAGCAGCAGCATTGGGAAAAGCGCGACCCAGGCAACCAATCTTTTGTTTATGGATTTAGTGCGCAACGGGACGAGAGCAATCTTTGAGGTTCCTGAAATTAATTCATCAAGAGTGCGATTCATTCCTTTGTTCTCCCTTTGGAAAAGTATCGTTTGTAACCTCTGAGGCGGGATCGCCAATTCAGCTTTTTGGGGGGAGTCTCACGCGCGTCGCTGACCTTATACTCCCAACATTCAGCCTTGTCAACGAACGAGATAAGCACGAGTACAGCGGGGAATTCCGCCTATCCCAGGTTCGCGCTTCAATGCATCGAAGGACTTACGACAGAACACACCGCACCGAACTGCACGACAAACAAAGAGGAGAGCTTGAGCGAATGCTTATATATGGTTCCCTTCCTGAAGGTGAGGCGCACGGACTACGCATCACAGCACCTTGATTGCTGTGACGGAGGTGTCAGTATGTCGAATTCTTCGGCAGATTCTTTGGACTGGCTGACGACGCCAGGGTTCGCATTCGCATCGAGAATTGCCTGCCGCAGCGAACCGTCCCCGCTATCATTGAGATTCGTTACTGTGAAAGTCATTGACGGCGACGGGGCAACGTATGCTTGCTTTCTGTTCGGCGGCACACCGAACGTGATTGCCAAGATGAACAGCGGCAAAGCAATGGCTCGGCACAATTCACTTCTGATATGTATCTGACTCATTTATTCCTCCGGTCAATGACGATGGCAAACAGAATCGAGGCGCATTACGCGAACACAACCTGGCGTGCGCAAGCGTATGACGACCTACAAGCTTGCGTCAAGAAATAGTAGGCAATTCGAAATCGTTTTGCGGCGTCGAGGCTCAGCAATTACAATGGCACTATCGCAGCTCGTCCCCCGTGATGGAGAGCGCACTCGTTATCGGGAGTTGATTCTTGGAACAGGTTGTAAGTTTTCTGTTCAATCATAGAGAGGCGCTCTTCTCGAAGAGCCAATTCAGTCTCGGCGCGCGCCCCTCACTCGTATTAGTAGTCGTGTTGATCGCAGGGCTCGGCTTGCTCGCTTACTTCCTGTACGCGGTTCCGTCTGTCAGGCTCGCGCTGCGCTGGCGAATCGCGCTCATCGCATTAAGATGCGCGCTCGTTGCAGTCATTCTATTCTGCGTGATGAGACCCGTCATCGTCGTCCCTTCCGTGATTCCGCAGTCGAGCTACGTCGCAGTGCTGATGGATGACTCCGCGAGCATGAAACTTCCCGACGAAGCGAATCCTTCAAGGCTCGACTCGATCAAGCAGTTGATGTCGGCCAACAATCCTTTCTACTCGGCGCTTTCAGACAAATTCAAGCTGCGCGCCTACAAGTTCTCGTCCACCGCCGAGCGTGTTCAATCAGCAAGCGAGCTCACGGGCAGCGGCGAAGAGACCAACATTGCGTCGGCGCTCGAGCAAGCATCTCGCGAGTCAGCGGGCTTGCCGATGTCAGGCGTGATCATCATCAGCGACGGGGCTAACAACTCAGGCGCCGGCGATGAGGAGCGAGCGACTAACCTCGCCAACACGCTTGCCGCTCTCAGAGCGAGAGGCCTGCCTGTATTCGCTCTCGGAATTGGTCCCGAAGTCGTCGACGGCGACGTCGAGCTAGTTCGAGCAACCGCCCCGCGTCGAGCTCTCAGCGGATCGCCGGTCACTGCCGAAGTTCTGATCAAAGCGAATGGCTCGCGCAAGAGCGTCTCGGTTGATCTCATGGAAGACAATCACCTGATTCGCACTCAGGAGATTCCGGTGCAAGGTAATGCGACCACCGTAGCGCGAGTGACTTTCACCCCTTCATCACCGGGGATCCATCGCTACACCTTGACGGCGAAGCCTTCGCCGGACGATCCCGTTCCTGAAAACAACTCACAGCAGTTTGTTGTCAACGTGGTCGATTGGAAGCCGAGGATTTTGTACATCGAAGGCGAGCCTCGTTGGGAGTACGCGAAGCTTCGCGAGTCAGTAGCAGAAGAAAAGAACATCGACCTGGTTTCTGTCTTGCGTTCGGCGGACGGAAAGTTTTATCGGCAGGGAATCGAAAGCGCCGACGAGCTGGTCAATGGTTTTCCCAAATCCGAAGAAGAGCTTTTCAAGTATGACGCGCTGATCATCGGGAGCGTCGAAGCCACATTCTTCACGTTCGACCAGTTGAAGGCGATCGAGCAATTTGTCTCTCGCCGGGGCGGAACGTTGTTGGCGCTCGCCGGCACGAAATCATTCAACGCGGGTGGCTACGGCAACACGCCGATGGCCGATCTGCTGCCCATCTATTTGAACGGCTCGAAGGAAACTGCAGCCGAAAGCCAGACCTTCAAGGCGGCGCCCGCCGATCGTGGCCGCGATCATCCAGCAGCGCGGCTGGTCGATCAAGCCGACGCCAACGCGAAAGCATGGGAGCAGATGCCCGCGATCACATTGCCGGAAGCCATCACCGAAACGAAGCCCGGCGCTTCTGTGATTCTCGAAGCTCGCAGCACGAAAGAAAAGAATCAAGTTCGGCCATTGCTCGTTGAAGAAAGATATGGCCGCGGACACACGATGGCACTGCTTGCTTCAGACACCTGGCGTTGGCGAATGATGCTCGAGTTCAAGGACAAGTCGTTTGAAACCTTCTGGCGAAACCTGATGCGCTATATGGTCGAGACTTCGCCTCACTCGATTGAAGCTTCAACTGAACGAAGCTTCTACGGCGACGGTGAACAAGTTCAGATACGAGCGGAAGTGGCCGACGAAAAATACATCAAGATAAATGACGCAAATGTATCCGCGCATATCGTGTCGTCTTCAGGACGCGCGGTTGACATTCCTATGAAGCAAACTATCGAGGGCGGATTCGAAGGTTACGCCGGGGCGTTTCATCCGGAAGAAGAGGGCTTGTATAGAGTTGAAGTCAACGCGCGCCGGGCAAATTCGAAATCGAACGCTACGATGTCGCCCGCCGAAACCAGCTTCGTGGTAGGCCCGCTCAATCGCGAAGCCCACGACGCGGGTCAGAATCGCGAGTTGCTCAGACGAATCGCAACGGAAACCGGCGGAGGATATTACACGCCGGCGCAGGCTAACAAACTGGTGGACGATCTCACACACACCGAAAACGCAAGCTCCATTCGTATGAGCTATGATCTGTGGGATATGCCGATCAATTTCTTGCTGATCGTCGGGCTTGCCGCGGGCGAGTGGTTCATTCGAAAACGCAAAGGCCTGGCCTGAACTCGTTCAGCTTGTAGCGAAGGTTTTATGCGTAGTGAAGCTGTGTCACCTAAGACTATGCTGAGTCCCGTTCGACTACCTCGTCTCGTCATCGCGTTGCTGGCGATTTGCTGGCTGCTGTCTTCATGCGGCGTGAGCGCTGAACGCCAACAGGATAGAACTCCCGCAACGCAGAGTCCTACTCCGGCGAACCAGGACGTGCGCAAGAAGGCTAAGGTTGACCCCAACAAGTTTGCGCTGATCGTTGCGGGCGTCGGCGGAGAAGAGGCGTACACCAAAAAGTTCACCGCTCAGGCGATGCGTTTGTACGAAGCGCTGACTTCGCAGCTTGGCTTCGACGAGAAAAATGTCTCTCTGCTGACCGAAAACCCAACCGGTGGTCCCGAAGATGGAACGACCTCAAAGATTGCGACGGCCGACGAAGTACGAAAGGCTTTCTCGTCGATCAAGTCTGCCGCCGGCGCCGAAAGTCTCGCGCTCGTCGTGCTGATTGGCCACGGTTCTTTCGACAATCAACAAGCGAAGTTCAACCTGGTTGGTCCAGACCTCTCCGCAAAAGATTATTCGACGTTGCTTGCAACGCTGCCAACTAAAAAAGTCGTTTTCATCAATTGCGCGAGCTCGTCCGGCGAGTTCATCAAGCCGCTTTCGGCAGCGGGACGCATCGTTATTACTGCGACTCGCAGCGGCAACGAACAAAACGCAACGATTTTCGCAGCGCACTTCATTACTGGACTCACGGACCCGGCGGCCGACGCAGATAAGAACGGGCGCATCTCACTGCTCGAGGCGTTCAACTACGCGACCAGGCTGACCGAAGACTGGTACAAAGCCAAGAACAGTCTTGCGACCGAGCACGCGTTGCTCGACGACAACGGTGACGGCGTGGGTCACGAACAAGCGACCGGCGGTGACGGCGCGCTCGCGAAAGTTTCCTACCTTGACTCGAAACAAATTGAAGAAGCAGCCGGTGACGCCGAGCTGACGCGATTGATCGGCGAACGGCAACGACTCGAAACTGAAGTTGAGAAGCTCAAGGCTCGCAAAGCAGAGATGAAACCGGAAGAGTACGACACTGAGCTTGAACGTTTGCTGGTCGAGTTGGCGAAGGTTAGTCAGGAAATCAAGTCGAAGCAGAAAAAATAATTCACTCATGCTTGTAAGACGAATCTCATTTATTGCAATCATTTTCTTGTTCGGGTGTTCGTTCAACTCGAGCTCCGCTCAGGAAGCTACAATAGAGCGCGCAAGGGTTCTGCTCAAACACGGAGCATACAAAGAAGCCATTGCTGCTTACTCGGCGCTCCTTCAAAAAAATCCCGCCAACAGTGAAGCACTCGAAGGATTAACTCGCGCCCGTTTTGAAACAGGTGATTATCGGCTTGCGGAAAAAACGCTTCGTACGTTCCTGAGCGAGAATTCCTCGGAAGCCGGCGCTCGATCGTGGCTGGCTGAAATTGAATTTCAAACCGGCCGTTACGGCGACGCAGCAGCAGACTTCGAACGGGTGATTAAGGAAGTGAAGGGAACCGTCGCGTTGCGCGCTTATGTTGGGCGCGCGCGATCTCTCATCGCTCAAGGCAAGGCCGACGAAGCGCGGCCCGCGTTGATTGAAGTGGGCCGCTACTATAGCGAAGTTCAGCCGCGCTCGGCCGAAGAGTTGACCCTCATCGCAAAGGCGTTCGCGCTGCTCGAAAAATTCAAAGATGCGAACGAGTTTTATCAGGACGCTCGCGACGCCGACCCAACCTACATCGAAGCGTTCATCGGTCAGGGCGAATTGTTAAATCAGAAATACAACTACGGACCCGCCGCAAGCCTTTTCCAGGACGCATTCAAAATCAACGAAGCTTCGCCCGACGCGCAAGCCGGTTACGCGGAAAGTGTTCGCATCAACTCGAACGAAGCGGCAATGGCTGCGGCCGAGCGCGCGCTCAAAGTCAATCCGAACCACGTTGGTGCCCTGGTTTTGCGAGCGTGGTTGAATCTCGAAGCTGATCAAGCGGATGTCGCTTCGAAATCACTCGAGCGGGCATTCACTGTCAATCCAAACTCGATCGAGGCGATGGGCGTGCGAGCGGCGATGTTCTTTCTCGCCGACCGAAAGCCCGATCTCGATGCTGAGATTAAACGCGCGCTTGCAGTGAATCCGCACGCCGGGGAAGTCTTCGACACCCTCGCGCAATTCGCAGTCAACAATCGCCGCTACACAGATGCCGTTGAGTTCGGACGACGCGCGGTTGAGCTGTCTCCAAACCTGTGGAGCGCGAGAACTCAACTCGGAATTCAATTGCTTAGAGTAGGCAAGATCGAAGAAGGACGCGCCGAGCTCGAGCGCGCATTCGCAGGCGATCCGTTCAACCCGTGGGCTAAGAACACTCTCGACCTGCTCGATTCGATGAAAGATTTTGTCGATACAGTTCGCGGGCCGTTCTTGATCAAGTCATCATCCAACGAAAGCGGAGCGCTTGCGAGTTACGCCGCGGACCTCGCCGAGGAAGCACACAAAAAGCTTACGGCGAAATATCACTTCACGCCGCGCGCTCCTATTTCAATCGAAGTCTTTCCTAACCACGAAGACTTCGCCGTGCGCTCGCTCGGACTTCCCGGTCTGGGCGCGCTTGGAGTTTGTTTTGGCCAGGTGATCGCGATGGACAGCCCTTCCGCGAGACAAGCGGGCGAGTTCAACTGGGGAAGCACGCTTTGGCACGAGTTCACTCACGTCATCACGCTTGAAACAACCGACCATCGAATACCACGTTGGTTTTCTGAGGGGCTATCGGTCTACGAAGAACGACGCGCGCGACAAGGCTGGGGCGACAACTGGTCGCTTCAAAATCTTAAGGCCTACAAAGACGGCCGGTTCGTAAAGATCGACGATCTCGATGCCGCGTTCACTCATCCGAAGACTCCCGATGGAGTCGTGATAGCTTACTTTCAGGCTTCGATGGTGTGCGATTTCATCGATGAGAAGTACGGCTTTGATGCGATACTCAAGATGCTTCAACTCTACAAGGAAGGAGCGAAAACGCCTGCGGTTTTTTCTCGCGCGTTGAAACTGGCGCCCGCCGACTTCGATCAGGCCTTCAGCGATTATCTTCGCTCGAAGACAAGTCCGTGGCTTCAGGCGCTGGGCGATGTTCCGATTCACGCGAACAAGCAGCCTGCTTCGAAAGAAGCGCTGGTTGCGATATTGCAGACGAGACCGAACGACTACTTTACTCATCTGCATCTCGGCGCGATTTACAAGAATGAGGGCGACACTAGTCAAGCAGTAGAACATTTGAAAAAAGCTGCGGATTTGTTCCCGTATTATACCGGCGAAGGAAACCCTTACATCCTGCTTGCGGAAATCTACGAGTCGAATGGTCAAAAAACCGAAGCGGCTGGGGCGCTCGAGACATTTGCTCGATACAACGAAACAGACGCAAAGCCGTTGGCTCGGCTGGCGCGGCTCCGACTCGGGATGAACGACCGTAAGGGTGCGATCGAAGCATTGAAGCAGAGCTTTTATATTCAGCCGTTCGACGCAAGCTTGCACAAGCTCGCGGGCGGCGTCTATCTTGACTTGGGCAGTCCCTCAGAGGCGATTCGCGAGTTCCGAGCTGAGGTTGCGCTTGTTCCAACCGATTCGGCGGGAGCTCATTACGATCTCGCGCTCGCTCTTGAAGCAACAGGCGATCACGCTGAAGCTCGACGCGAAGTGCTTCGCTCGCTCGAGATCGCTCCCGGGTTCGATAAGGCTCAGGAACTCTTGTTGAAGCTTCGGACGGGTAAGCAATGATAAAGGATAAAGAATTCCATAATGCAAATTGCAAAATGACAATTGCAAATTGCTCTCGGCCGCGGGTCGTGAGTTGGCTGCGCACGCTGGGATTTGCGATGGTTGTGCTTGCGTTGACCGTTATGCCGATGAGGCTCTCGGCTGCAAGCGGCACTTCAGACAAGCCTTATCATTACGAAGACAATCGATTTGGCGAGCTCAAAGATGAATCCGATAAGTTCAAGTTCACTCGGATAAAAACCTACCAAACATCGCCGGGCGATCATATCGGAGACGGGCCCGTGATGTGGTCGCACGATTATCCTGAGGCGGGATTGCATCTGTCGAAGATTCTTTCTGAAGTTTCCAAGCTGCAAGTGGTGCTCGATGAGAACGAATGGATATTCGCCTTCGACGATCCGAATCTCATGAAGTACCCGTTCGCCTATTTATGTGAAGTCGGTTACATGCAGTTGACTGATCAAGAAATAGCGGGAATGCGCGAGTATCTTTTGCGCGGCGGGTTCCTCCTGGTGGATGACTTTCGCAGCAGGGAAATGCGTAACTTCGAATACTATGTTAAGCGGGCGTTTCCCGAGAGTGAATACCAGATGAAGCAGCTCGACATAACACATCCGATCTTTAACTGCTTTTTTTCGATCAAGACTTTGGATGTCGAGCCTCCATACGCCCGGCAATTCCGGCCGCAGTTTCTAGGTTTGGAAGACAAGCACGGCCGATTGATGATGATCATCAACTACAACAACGACGTTAGCGACTACTGGCAATGGTCTGGCGATCCTTACCAACCGCTGCCTGCTCAGGATACTCAGGGCGCGTACAAATTTGGCGTCAATTATGTCTTTTACGCGTTGACGCATTAGAGATTTCGGGTTCAGAGTTCCGTGTTCCGAGTCGGCAACCCGGGACTCGAACTCGGAACTCAGAACGGAGATTTGATGGCAATTGACACAAGGGTAGTGATCAAAGAAGACGAGCTGCTCGATCAGCTCGTGGCGGCACGCGAGCGCATTCTGCGCGAGATTCGCAAAGTCATCATCGGACAAGATGAGGTTGTCGACCAGGCCCTGATCTGCCTTTTTGTCGGCGCGCATTCTCTGGTAACCGGAGCGCCGGGGCTTGCGAAGACGCTGCTGATTCGCACGATTGCAAACGTCCTCGATCTTTCATTCAAGCGGATTCAATTCACCCCCGATTTGATGCCTTCCGACATTACCGGCACCGACATCATCGAAGAAGATCGCTCGACTGGCCGCCGCGAGCTTGAATTCATTCGGGGGCCCATCTTCGCGAACATCATTCTTGCCGACGAAATCAACCGCACACCGCCCAAGACTCAAGCCGCGCTGCTCGAAGCGATGCAGGAAGGATCGGTCACGGTTCAAGGCGAGACTTACACTCTGCCGAAACCGTTCTATGTGCTCGCGACCCAAAACCCGATCGAGATGGAAGGCACTTATCCGTTGCCCGAGGCTCAGCTCGATCGATTCATGTTCAACATAAACATCGGCTACTTGAGTGAAGACGACGAAGTTGATGTCGTCAATCAGACTACTTCTGTTCAGGACATCAGCTTCGAGCGAAACGTAACCGGCCCCGACATTCTCGCGTTTCAAAGACTCGTTCGCCGAGTGCCCGCCGCGGAATCAGTGACTCGCTACGCCGTGAAGCTTGTCGGTGCAAGCCGGCCGGTGACCGAGGGCTCGCCCGACTTCATCAAGCGATGGGTGAACTGGGGAGCTTCGCTTCGGGCTTCGCAGTTTTTGATCCTGGGCGGCAAAGCACGAGCAGTGATGAACGGCCGTTACAATGTGTCGGTTGAAGACGTGCGCGCGCTGGCTTATCCGATACTGCGGCATCGGATTCTTCTGAACTTCCACGCAGAGTCCGAACGGGTGAAGCCGGATGATGTTATTCGAAGGTTGATCGAGACCGTGCCCGAACCGAAATCTGGACTGTAGATTAGACAGGGATGTACAGGATATACAGGATAGATCACTAAGGCTCCTTATCCTGTTCATCCTGTACATCCGTGTTTGGGCGTTCGGTATGATTCAAGACAACACGCAACAAATCGGGGCTCGCTTTCTCGCACCCGAAGTGCTCGCGCGCATAAGCTCGCTCGAGTTGATCGCTCGCTCTGTCGTCGAAGGTTTCATATCAGGACTGCATCGTTCTCCTTATCTCGGATTCTCGACTGACTTTGCCGAGCATCGTCCTTATCTGCCGGGAGATGATCTTCGTCATCTCGATTGGAAGTTGCTCGCTCGAACCGATCGGCTGTACATCAAAAAGTATCAGGGCGACACCAACGCGCAGATTCATTTGTTAATCGATTCGAGCGCGTCGATGGGCTACGCGAGCGGCGAAGTAAGCAAGCTCCAATACGCTCAGTACCTGGCTTCATCGCTCGCCTTCCTGGGCGTGAGACAACACGATTCGGTCGCGCTTGTCGCGTTCGATGACGGAGTGATCGAACACGTTCCGGCAGCTTCGCGCTCCGGTCATCTGCACACGATCCTTGGAGTCATCGAACGGCTCGAGCCGGGCAAGGGGACTACGATCGCTGATCTGCTTCATCGCACGGCAGACCTGCTGACGCGCCGCGCGATCATCGTTCTTATTTCGGATTTGTATGACGAACCTGATCGCATAATCGAAGGGCTCGAACATCTTCGGTTTCGCGGCAACGATGTGATCGTGTTTCACGTGATGGACAAGCAGGAGCTCGATTTTGATTTCATCGAGCCGGTCGTTCTTGAAGACAGCGAAACCGAAGAACAGCTTCACGTTCTGCCCGACGCGTTGCGCGACGAATATCTTCGAGCGATCAACTCACATGTTCAGTCGTTGCGCGAGGGAGCGGCGGGCAACCGAATCGATTATGAGCTGAGTCGCACCTCTGAGCCGCTCGACGCCGCGCTGTTTGCGTATCTGGCGAGACGTTCGCAGTTTGGATAGGCAGGATGAAACAACGCACGGGGAAATCGGATACTGATCCAGATACGGAGCGTTTAATGATCGAGCTCGCACGAGCGATGCCGGGGTGGAAGAAAATCGACCATGTCTTTGAGTTAATTGAAACTACGCGCGCGCTTGCTTTGGCCGGACTTCGAACGCGGTATCCGCAAGCTTCGGAGGATGAATTAAAGAAGCGACTCGCAGCGCTAGTGTTCGACCGCGAGACTGTAATCCAAGTCTACGGCTGGGACCCGGAGATCGAGGGTTACTAATGGATTTCGACAAGGCCGAGGTAGTGTTCAAAGTCATCGAGGTGTTGGAAAAGCTCGGCATCGACTATCTGATCGGCGGATCTTTCGCGAGTTCGTTTTACGGCATCGCGCGCTCGACCAATGCTGCCGATCTTGTAGCGTGCGTGAAACCGATGGACGTGCATCCGCTGTTCGTGGCGTTTGAACCGGACTTCTACGTGGCGGAAGAAACAATAAGGCAGGCCGTTCAAACGGGCCGGCATTTTAATGTTATTCACGGCGATACGAGTTTTAAGGTTGATATCTTCACGCCGAAGATAAAAGGCTTCGCCGCTCAACAGATCGAGCGGCGACAAATGCAGCCGTTCGGAAGCGGGCTGAAGCGCGAAGCGTACTTCGCGTCGCCGGAGGATACGGTACTAGCGAAACTGGATTGGTATCGCAGAGGCAACGAAGTCTCGGAGCGCCAATGGCTCGACATTGTGACTGTGATCAAGGTGCAAGGAGAAAGGTTGGACTTGGAGTATATGCGACATTGGGCCGCGGAACTGGGCGTCGCAGATCTCTTGAAAGAAGCTTTGGCCGGAGCGAAGCTTGCCTGATTCTCGGCAACCACCAGTGATATCTCAAAATCGATGGCTTTTCTGAATCCAATTTTTCTTTTGGGAGCGATCGCAGCGGGCGTTCCGGTGCTCGTCCATCTTGTTCGCCGGACTCGCGCGCCGAGAATTCAATTTCCGTCGCTGATGTTCCTCCGCAAGATCGAACAAAAAACTATTCGCCGCCGCAAGCTTCGCAACCTGCTTCTTCTGCTTGTGCGTTGCGCTGCGCTGCTTCTGTTGGCGCTTGCGTTCGCAAGACCGTACTTCACCGGCTCGACTCCGGTCTCTGCATCGGGGGATCGCACAAGCACCGTGATTTTAGTAGATGGCTCATACAGCATGCGTTATGGTGATGTGTTCAATCGCGCGAAGCAGTCTGCGCGCAACATGATTAATGATGCAGCGAGCGACGAGCAGCTCGCGGTCGTGCTTTTTTCAAAGAGTTATCAGGTGCTGATGCCGCTTAAAGCGGATCGCCCGGAAGCTAATTCTGCGGTGAATCAAATGCAAGCGGGACTCGAGTCGACTGATTATCTTCAGGCAATTCAAGCGGCGGATTCGATTTTGAAAGAAGCCGGACGCGGGCAACATCGCGTTTACCTGATTTCGGACTTTCAAAATTCGGGGTGGAATCGTTCGGCGCCTCCAGTGAAGCTCGCTTCCGACGTGAAGATTTTTCCTGTCGATGTATCCGATTCGAAAGCAGCGAATCTTGCGGTGTCCGATGTCACTGCCGATGCAGTCGTCTACGCGCAGAAGTATTCCGGCAAGGTCACCGCTCGAATCGATGACTTCGGCGCGGAGGATTTCAACAACGCTGCAATCGAATTCAAACTCAACGATCTCCCCGTCGAGCGCCGTCCTTTGAAACTCACGGCTGGAGAAACGCAAAATGTGGAGTTCACCGGCTTCAATGTTCCGGAGGGCTCAAACCGCGCGACGATTGAAATCACCGGTGACAACTTTCCACTCGACGATAAATTCTTTTTCACGATCAGGCGCGACAATCAAACTCGAGTGCTCGCGATTGACACCGCGGCGCGCGGCCGCAGCGAAAGTTTTTTCCTTCAGCAATCGCTAGCCGCGGGCGATAACAACAAGCATTCGCTAGCGGTCAAGACAGTCGGCAGCGTCAATCCCACCGAGCTTGATTCATATCGAGTGGTGATAGTGAATGATGCGTTGGGTATCAGCGAAGGACTTGCTTCGGCTCTCGGCAATTTTGTCGAACACGGTGGCGGCCTGATTATCGCGGCGGGGAAGCATACCGATGCGGGCGATTTCAATCGCGTGTTCGGCTCGACCGCGCCGGCGCAACTGGGCGAAACGGTTCAGTCGCGAGGCTACTCTTTGATGAGCCAGGTGAAAATGGATCATCCGATCTTCAATGCGTTTGCGCGGAGCGGTCGCTTGACTTCGACTCGAGTATACGGTTATCACCGCGCGACTCCGAAGGAGGGCGCTTTGACGCTCGCCGCTTTGGACGATGGCAGTCCAATCGTAGTTGAGGGCTCTCGCGGAAGAGGCAAAGTGTTGTTATTGACGAGCACGCTTGATACTGCGTGGAATGATTTGCCTCTTACGCCGATGTTTCTGCCGTTGATTCGTCAGATGCTCGAGTATCTGGGCGGGCGCGAAGCCGCTTCGTCGTATGTGATCGGGCAAGCGTTGAGCACTCCCGCGGACACAGATGGCTCGCTGCCGGCGCTTGACAGCCCGACGGGCAAACGATTGGACGATGCGCGGAAGTATGCTTCGGGTGAGCCATCAATTCAGGCTAACGAGATTGGTTTTTATCGCCTGCGTTATCGAGATCGCGACGAGTACATTGCCGTCAATCTCGAAACCAAAGAGTCCGACCTGGCGAAGCTCAACATCGATGAGCTTGTTGCGGGCGTTTCGCCTTCGGCCGATGACAAGAACGTTCCAGCTTCGGCGACGGGGCTGACTGCGGATGAAAAAGAAGCAAGGCAAAAATTGTGGCTTCCGCTGCTTCTTTCAGCGCTCGTTTTGTTTTTAGCTGAAGCAGTGCTCGCAAGGCGGATTCGAGTGCCGAAATTGATTTGAATTGAACCACGGAGAACACGGGAAACTCGTCAGATTGAGCACAAGCATGCGTAGCAAAGTACGCGGCAATTGGCCCGAGAGTAAGAACGATTTGAGGTCTTGCAGCGTGCTGTTCGCACTCCCCGTTCCCCGTGGTTCATTGATCAAGCTCAAGGTATACTCACTCCACCAGCTTCAAAGGGGGATCGAGGTATGAGTCCTCAGTTGCATAACGTCAGCGAAGTCATAACACAAGTCCGCCGCCGCATTCGCACTCGCGATGTGTTGCGTGGCGCGGCTTTCACGATCGCAATCGCGGCGGGTTCGCTGCTTGTGGTCGCGTTGATGGTCGGCGTGCTCAAGCAAAGACCTGCTGCGCTGATCGCGCTCCGTTTGGCGCCGGTGATTCTCACGACAATCGCGGCATATCTGTTTCTCGTCCGTCCTCTCAGATTGAAGCTGAGCGAATCAAGTCTCGCGCGGCTGATCGAAGAAAGATCCAAACTCGAGGATCGACTGGTCACCGCTGTTGAATATTCGGAGAGCCCTCGCGAGGCGTCTCCGGCGATTGTAGACCGCCTCATCAGCGATGCGTCGCGCCGAACGGCGTCCGTCGATCTGAATTCCGTGGTCGATCCGCGGACTAATTACGCGTACGGCGGCGCGGCCGCGCTGATGTTGATTGCATTGATTGCCGCAATCGTGTTTGGGCCACGATCAATCTCGCATGGACTGGCTGAGCTTTATTCAGCGGACTCGAGTTCCGTTGCCGCGAACACGATGTTCATCAACGTCACTCCGGGCACGGTTCGAGTTCCGCGAGGCTCGGATCAAAAACTCAAAGCGTCGCTTGCCGGGTTCGATTCGAGCATCGCGCAGGTCTTCATGCGAAAGATCGACTCCGATAGCTGGGTCGCTCACACAATGGAGCCGGCGAAAAACAACGGCGAGTTTCAATTCGTCATTTTCAATATCCAGGATTCGGTCAACTACTACGTCGAGTCAAACAACGTTCGCTCGCCCGAGTTTGCGCTCGAAGTTGCCGACCTTCCTTTCGTCAAGCAGATAGATCTCGAACTGAACTTCCCGGCCTACACCGGCCTCGCAAACAAGAAGATTGAAAACGGCGGCGAGGTGGCGGCCCTGAAAGGCACTGTAGTCAAGGTAATCACTACACTGAGCGCCGGCGCCAAGGCTGCTCGGATCGTTATCAATGACGGGAGCAAGTTCGAGATGACACCAGTCGATGACAGTCACTTCATCGGCGATTTCACGGTTAAAGCGAACGGGACTTATCGCATCGAGCTCACAAGCGAAAGCGGCGAGCGATACAACGGGTCGAATGAATACGACATAACTCTGCTCGAAGATCACGCGCCGACGGTGGTGATCGACAAGCCCGGACGCGATATGAAGGTCACCAGCGTACAGGAGATCTTCACCCAGGTTCGCGCGGAAGATGATTATGGTGTGTCCTCGCTCGAGCTTTATTTTTCGGTCAACGGTGGAGAGGAACAGCGAGTCCAGCTCCAGGATCTGAAACGGGATGCGGCGCATAGCCTGTCGGGCGCTCACACGTTTTTCCTCGAAGAGCTCAAGCTCCAGCCGGGCGATTTCATTTCGTATTACGCGAAGGCTCGCGACAATTCCGCTACGCCTCAGGAATCGACGAGCGACATCTACTTCATGGAGGTGCGTCCGTTCGATCGCGAGTTCCGGCAGGCCCAGCAACAAGGCCAGAGCTCCGGAGATGACCAGGATTCCAACGCGCTCACGCGCAGGCAAAGAGAAATAATCGCGGCGACATTTCGCGTCCAACGCGAGCTTAAGAATTACACGCCCGAAGAGAAAGACGAGAATCTCGGGGCGGTCACCCTAAGTCAGGAAAAATTGAAGACCGACGCCGAGAATCTAGCCGAGCGCATTCGCCGGCGTCTTGGCGATCAGCTCAACTCGGAACCGGATTTCGCGAAGCTTGTCGAATACATCATTCAAGCTTCGAAGGAAATGTCCGGAGCGATAGATCAACTTCACGCGATAAAGCCGAAAGAAGCGATGCCGCCCGAGCAGCGGTCTTTGCAGCAACTGCTTCGCGCTGAGGCCATCTTCAGAAACATTCAAGTCGCGCGGGGAGGGCAGGGCGATAGTCAGAGTCAGCAACAGCAGCAACAGGAACTGGCCGATCTTTTCGAGCTCCAACTGGACAAGATGAAGAATCAGTACGAGACCGTCCAGCGCCAGCAACAGCAGGCTCAGAGTCAACAACAGGATGAGCTTGCCCGGAAATTAGCGGAGCTTGCGCGGCGTCAGCAACAACAGCTCGAGCAGCAGATGCGTTCTCAGATGCAACAACAGGGCGGCGGAGGCAGCGGCTCGCAGCGGCAGCAACAGCAGATGATCGATGAAGCTCAAAAGATGGCGCGCGAGCTCGAGAGACTCTCGCGCGATCGTCGCGATCCGAAGCTCGCGGAAGCGGCGCAACAAATGCAACAGGCCGCCGATGATTTGAAGCGGGCGCAAGCCGCATCATCTCAAGCGTCCTCATCGCAAGGCGGCTCCGATTCTACAGCGCAGCAGCTTCGCGCTTTGGATCGAATGGAGCAAGCTCGTCGCATGCTTGAATCTGCTCAGCGCGCGGGCGGTCAGCAAGGCGTGCAGCAGCTCAGACAACAAACTGAAGAAGCGTTGAAGCGTCAGGAAGAAATATCGCGAAGCGTCGATGAGCTTGCACGCAACGGCCAGGCTGGCAGCGAAGAAAAGAAGCAACAACTCGGCGAGCGCAAGCAAGCTCTTGCGGATAAGGTTGCAGGACTCGAACGGGACATCGATCAAGCGGCTCGCGGCATGGGACAAGACCGGCAACAAGCGAGCGACAAGCTGCGAGAGGCGGCTGGAGCGATTCGCCAGAATCGTATTCCGGATCGCATTCGGCAGAACAACCAGATGATCGCAAACGGCTGGTACGATCAGGCACGCGAACGAGAGCGAATCATCAAGGACAACCTCGAGGAAGTGCTCAAAGACATTCAGGCCGCGGAAGGCAGCGCCAACAAACGTGCGGGCGGTGAAGGATTGGAGGAGGCGCTCAATCGCGCGCGCGAGCTTGCGGACAATCTTGAATCGCTGCGTCGCAGGATGGAGTCCGGCGATCAGCAAGGTCAGGATCAAAGCAACCGGCAACAGCAAGGTCAGAGTGGTCAACAGGGAAACCAGCAACAGGCTGAAAGCGGCTCCCAGAGCCAATCTCAGGCCAGCCGCTCCGGGCAGCGAAACGGTCAGCAGGCTCGAGGTCAAAACCAACAAGGCCGCAATCAGCAAGGCAGGCAGTCCGGTCGACAAAGTCAGCCGGGGCAGCAATCGGGATCGCAGGCCGGTTCCGAGCAAGGTCAACAGAGCGGCCAGCAGGCCGGACAACAAGCTGGACAACAAGCAGGTCAACAGCAAGGCCAGTCGCGAGGGCAGCAGAATCAATCGGGTCGTCAACAGGGTCAACAAGCCGGTGGACAGCAGCCCGGTCAGAGCCAACAAGGTCAACAAGGAAAACAATCGGGTTCCCAGCAAGGCAATCCTTCCAGCAACGGCTCTGAGGCTTCATCGTCAATGGGCGGGGGTCCACCGCGTCCGGGCTCGCGTCAGCTTGAAAGCGAGCTTCGTCAACGGCTCGCCGATGCGGAGGAGCTCAAACGCGCGCTGGGCCGCAATAGCGATCTCGGGCGCGACCTCAACCGGGCTGTTGACCAGTTACGCCGGATGAACCCGAACGCGTTTGCCGATCCATCTCAGCTCGCATTGTTAAAGAGCGAAGTAATCGATCCTCTTCGTCAGATTGAGATCGAACTGGCTCGAAGGCTGCAGGCGAAGCTCGGCAACAACGGCGCGGGTGCTTTCGGTGACGGCGACGCACCGGATCGATATCGGAAGATGATCGAAGATTATTATCGAAGACTCTCGGCGCGCTCGCCCGAAGCGAAGCCGTAAATTAATCGGAGTGATCACAGATGTACGTTCGACAGAAAAGCTCGAAACCTTATTCAAGCTTCACCTTCGCTTCTTCACGCACTTTGGTTATAGCCTTGCTTGCTGTCTTTCTCGCAAGCTCGGTTGCTACTCGCTCGGCGAGCGCTTCACGAGACCACAAGGCGTTTGCCGCACTGTCCGCGCGATTGTCCGAGCCCGGCGGATACTTCGACTCCGACAACCTGATTTCGAACGAAACTTCTTACCTTCACATCATCGGCAAGCTTCGCGAGCTTGGAATCAAGGGCGGCGTCTACGTTGGAGTCGGCCCGGATCAAAGTTTTTCTTACATCGCAAAGATTCGCCCGAAGATGGCGATCATGATCGACATTCGAAAAGATAATTTGCTCCAACATCTTCTCTTCAAGGCGCTGTTCGCGCGTTCGCACAACCGCATCGAGTACCTGTGCACCTTCTTCGGCAAGCCGTTTCCAAAAACAAAAGGGTGGGACGCGCGCAATATCAAAGATCTGGTCGAATACATCGATTCGACCGCTTCAGATCCGAAGCTTTTCGAGAATACCAGCAGGGAAGTTCGAAATCAGATTCAGAAATACGGCATATCGCTTTCGCAATCGGATCAGGAAACGATCACGAAGATTCAACGCGCGTTCTTCAGCGCGGGTCTCGACATCAAATACTCGAGCTATCATCGCCCGCCGCGCTCGATCTACCCGCCTTATCGCGAGCTGCTGCTCGAGGCAGATCTCGAAGGCCAGCAACAGAGCTATTTCAACTCCGAAGACGATTTTCAATTCGTCAAGAAGCTTGAAGATCAGGACCTGATCGTGCCCGTTGTCGGCGACCTCTCAGGTCCGCAGGCGATGAAAGCGATTGGACTGTACATCGCGGAGATCAAGGAGCATGTATCGGCGTTTTACGTTTCGAATGTCGAGTTCTATCTCAACCGGCAGGGCACTTATGACAAGTTCATTGAGAACCTGAAATCGTTCCCGATCGACAATCGAAGCCTGATAATTCGGAGCTACTTTAATTATTATGCGCCCGCTCATCCTCAAGCGGAGCCCAATCACTTCAGCACTCAGTTGTTGGAGCGAATTGACGATCTGATTAAGCAATGCGCTTCGGGTGAATGCGAGTCCTACAACGATATCGTGACGAAGAATTCAATCCTGCTTAGGTGAATCAAACAGGGATAGACAGGATTGACAGGATGTTCTCCCTACCCTGTAAATCCTGTCTATTCCTGTTTGCTCTGAGGCCGCTTGGAAGACATACGCGTATCAAACTGGAACGAACTGAACGAGCGGCTCTACGAAGGGTCGTGGGAAGAACCTTTGGCGCGCTTCAGGTCGAATCTGGCGTTTCGCGGACTCGGTGATTCCTCATACGATTTGAAAACTGGTCTCTTACGGCTTGGCGGCGCGGCCGAGAGGCTCGAAGGTCACATGCTGCGCAACTATCGAAAGTATGCGCGGCGAGACGCCGTGCCCGACGATTCGATGTGGAACTGGCTGGCGCTGGCTCAGCATCACGGATTGCCGACACGCTTGATAGATTGGACTTTCTCGCCTTATGTCGCGATGCACTTTGCAACGGTTCGACTGGAAGACTACGGCGTTGACGGCGTGATCTGGTGCGTGGATTTCGTGAAGACCAACCGCCTGCTGCCGGAAAGATTGAAAGCTCTGATTCAGGAGGAAGGCTCGAACGCTTTTACGGTCGAAATGTTGAACAAGGTGGCGGGCACACTCGCCGATTACGATCGTTTATCCTCCGAAGAGTTCGTCGTCTTCTTTGAGCCGCCGTCGCTTGACGATCGAATAGTGAATCAGTTCGCGTTATTTTCGATGATGTCCAGTCCGACCGCGCGGCTGGACCGCTGGCTCGAGGCGCATCCAGAGTTGTACAAGAGGCTGATCATACCTGCTGAACTGAAATGGGAGGTTCGAGACAAGCTGGATCAGGCTAACATCACCGAACGAGTTTTGTTCCCCGGCCTCGATGGGTTGAGCAGTTGGCTGAAGCGGTACTACACACCTAAAACAAAGTAGACGCGGAAACTCGGCGACGGGGAGACGCGGCGAGAGATGGAAGATCCAGACTGCGAATTCGAAGTACAAGGCGAAGTGATCAAGATGATTCACGACGAGTTGCCAGCGGTGAGGTGGACTTGCGGCGCCTGCGGTGAAGATGCGTGCACGATCTTCTATGAGCCGGAACACGATCGAGCAATAGTGGAATGTGAATCATGCAATGCAAGGAACCTCGTAACGAAGAGGGCATAGCCTATCCAACCAATAACTCAATTCTCTCTTTTTGAGATTGGACTTCTCGCGATACCATTCAGAACGATGATCGCTAATCCCAACGAATTGATCGCCGCGGTGCGTGAGAAGATCAACCCTTCGGAAATGCCGGCGGCGGTGGTCTTCAATTGTCACATCACCGGTCTGGCTGTCGCCCGTTCGCTCGGTCGGCGAGGCGTGCCGGTCATCGGTCTCGATAAGGATGACAAAGGCTATGGTTTGTATTCCCGCTACGCGTCGGTCGCGGGGCGCTGTCCTTATCCGCTTGATGATGAACGTGCCTTCATCGATCTGTTGTTGGAGACGGGCCGCGCGTTAGATCAGAAGGCGGTGCTCTTTCCGTGTCTCGATGAATGGGTGTTCGCGGTGGCGCGTCACGCGAGCGAGCTTAGCGAGTACTTCGTTCTGCCATTCTCGGACATCGAAACTGTCGAACGCATTCTCGACAAGAACCTGCTCTATCGCAAGTGCGAGGAGCGAGGGATTCCGATTCCTCGAACCTTCTATATCGGAGAGCAAGGTCCGGAGGAGATTGCGAGTGAGATCAGCTTTCCTTGCATCGTAAAGCCCGCGCTTCAACGCGAATTCACAAATGAGTTTGGAGAAAAAGTTCTGCGAGCGGAATCACGCGAGGACTTTCTCGAGTTGTGCCGGCGAGCCGGGCATCATCCGCTGCTTGCGCAGGAGATCGTGGGAGCCGGAGTCGATAGCTTTTATTCTCTCTGCAGTTACATTGGGCGCGACGGGGAAGCAAAAGGAGTTTTCGTCGGCCGCAAGCTCGAGCAGTATCCGCCTGACTTCGGCACCGCCTGCCTCGTCGATTCACACTTTGTCGAAGAAATCGTAGAACGAGGCGTCGATATACTTAAACAGTTCGGCTACCACGGCATCAGCGAAGTTGAGTTCATTTATGATGACCGGAGCGGCGACTACAAGCTTCTTGATATCAATACGCGAGTATGGAAGTGGATTGGATTGCCGATTCGCGCAGGCATCGATCTGCCGTGGCTCGCTTACGCTGATGCGGTCCACGGCAAAGTCGAACCGGCGAATCGTCAACGAGAAGGGCTTCGATGGGTTTACTTGAAAGACTACATCGCGCTTCGCCGAGCCAGGGCGGGAGTTGAAGAAACTACGCTCAGCCGCAAGGACTGGCTTGATCTGATCGCTGGTAATGCCGAGTCGAACGGTGAGATAGTTGACGCCGTGCTTTCGAGCGACGACCCCGAGCCGGTTGTTGAAATGATTGAGAGCTTGTTTACAAAACGGCAATACTACTGCGCGTGTTAGTTTGGGACATGTAAGGGCGGCCCTCCGTGGCCGCCCCTGTTTCCATTGGCTGCGGCCTGGTTCGCAAAGAGGGGCGCCCACGGAGGGCCGCCCTTACATGTCCCGGCAATCAAATGGAGATGCTTGAATGAACAAAGTGCGATACGGATTCTGGATGCCGATTTTCGGCGGCTGGCTTCGCAACGTAGAAGACGAACAAATGCATGCGACGTTCGACTACAACAAACGCCTCGCGCAGCGAGCCGAGCAAATCGGGTTCGACATCACGCTGCTTGCGGAGCTGAACCTCAACGATATCAAAGGCGCAACGGCGCCGGTGCTCGAATGCTGGACAACCGCGGCCGCAATTGCATCGGTTACCGAGAAGGTCGAATTGATGAATGCGATTCGACCCGGCTTCCGTCTGCCCGCGATCACGGCAAAGATGTCGGCCAACATCGATCGCATATCGAACGGTCGCTTCAGTCTGAACATAGTTTCCGCCTGGTGGGAACAGGAGATGCGCGAGTACGGCGGCCAGTGGGTTGGACACGACGAACGCTACGAACGCACGCGCGAGTTCATCGAAGTGATGCGCGGGATGTGGAGCGAAGAAGAGTTCAGCTACGAAGGCCGATACTACAAAGTCGAGAAGGCTCATCTCGAACCCAAGCCTGTTCGCAAGCCTTGGCCAACCCTGTACGCCGGGGGCGAATCTGAAGATGCCAAGCGAATGATCTCTCGTTTTTGTGACGGCTACTTGATGCACGGCGATCCGCCGGAGAACGCGCGGCCAAAGGTCGAAGAGATGGAACGTCGCAGGCGCGAGCTTGGGCTGCAGCCGATGGCTTACGGGATCGCGGCCTACGTCATCTGCAGAAAGAACGATGCGGAAGTAAAAAAAGAAATCGATCGCATTTGCGATGTGAAGGACACTGCCGGTTACTTCGGCTTCAAGGACTTCACCACGCAGAGCCAGTTGGAACGCGAGCTATCGTTGCGAGATTACAGCGTGTCTAATCGGGGCTTGCGAACGGGACTCGCTGGAACGGCTGAGCAAATCGCCGAGCGCATAATCGAATTTCGCAAAGCAGGCGTCGAGATATTCCTGATGCAGATGAGCCCGATGATGGAAGAGATGGAACGCTTCGCGGAAGAGGTGATGCCTTTAGTGAACGAGCGTTGCGAGGTCCAGTGAGGGGAGCGCCAAAGATCGTTGTTGTGGTAATCACCGTTATTGCCCTCGGCGTCGCGATAATGATGCTGCGTCCGAAGGGCCGCGCCTTAATCAGGGGAATGGTCGCCAGGCCTGACAACAATCCGGCCCATCAGGCAGTCAACAGCAAACCTTTAGTCCTGCCGCTTATCGAACCGAGAATCGAGATTTTCAAGAGCAAGAGAGAGCTGACTCTGTATTCCGGCGGGGTCGTAGTTCGAGTGTTCCGCGTCGGACTCGGATCAGATCCGAAGAACGACAAGAGGACAGAGGGCGACGGTCGCACTCCGGAAGGCGACTTCGTGATTTGCTCAAAGAATCCTAAAAGCAATTACTACCTTTCGGTCGGTTTGAATTATCCGAACGAAGAAGATGCCGAGCGGGGACTGCGCGACGGACTGATTTCTACAGCTCAGCGGGATCAAATCGTCGCTTCGATCCGGGCGCGGGACTGCCCACCGTGGAACACCAAGTTGGGAGGAGAAGTGTTCATACACGGCAACGGCTCCGGTAGCGATTGGACGCTCGGCTGTATCGCTCTCGACGATCGAGACATCAGGGAAGTGTTTGATGCGATTCCGAAGAACACACCAGTCAAAATAAACCCGTGACTATAATCGCGAGTAGTACGCTTCGCCGGCGCAAGCGCGACAGAGAGTTCGCTCGCCGCGTGAGACCTCTCGGTGGTCGTTGATCCCTTCGCCGCATTCATCGCATTGCACCCTTGAAACCGGCCTCCCTGGCCTATCCTGAGGCGGCAGCGTTACTCGCACACGTTCAACTTTGAAGAGTTCTTCTTCAGGCAGAAGTTTATAAGCGTGAAGCTGTCGTTGGTACTTGTTTTCGATTTCAGGAAAGGCGCAATCCGCTGCCTCGCGCGAAGAATCCAACGCCACGACTCGAACCGCTTCGCCCGTCTTCACATTAAGGAAGGTTGCCGCCAGCTTGCCGTAGTCGTAGTACTTCAAGGTGCGCTTGCCTAGTCTGCAGCCCGTGACTGTGTTGACCGCATCGGCGGCGCAGCGATCGATCTCAACAAAAACAATCAAGGCTTTCTTATCGACGCCGCGTGGGTCTTCCACTCCTACGGCTCGACAGCCAAGCATGGCCATGCGAACTCCCAACACCTGGCCGGCGCACATGTGCCCGTGGGAGTGTTCGGCCCGGTCGAGCAGTTCTTCGAGCGGTTCCATTGGCGAGATTATAGCACCTGGGAGCGCAGGCATCCCTGCCTGCCTTTGCGGATCTTGGCGTCTTAGCGCGAAGCGCGTATCGTGCAACACGCTAATAATCGTAGAGGAGATACTCCTCACGAAGTTTGGCGAAGTCAATCAGGCCGTCGCGCCACGATGCTTCGATCTCGGCCACGGGAATATCGCTTTCTATTTGTTCCCGAAGTCGAGCGCTCCCGTTGATCACATCAAAAGACAGCTTGTCGAAAACATACTCGTAGGGCGGTTGCTTCCACTGGAAGTTGTTCGGCCATAAACGGCGAATTGCGCTGATGATCGCGACCGCAGTGATCACCGGCTTGAATGAGTCGCGGTCGACAACGTGCAACTGTATTCCACCGCATGACTCACCTGCGAACTTATGAAAGGTCGGTTGGAAATGAAGCGGACGAAACGTGACGCCTGGAAGGTGGTCATTGTTAAGCCAGGCCGTCAGCACGTCTGGATCAATGAAAGGAGCTCCAATGATCTCGAAGGGACGAGTCGTGCCTCGACCTTCAGAGACGTTTGTTCCTTCAAACATCACACTGCCCGGATAGACGGTAGTTGTATCTGGCGTTGGAATGTTTGGCGAAGGCATCACCCAAGGTAAGCCAGTCTGATCGAAATACATTTCGCGCTTCCAGCCTTCCATCTTGACTACTTCGAGCTCGCAACCGGTGCCGAACTCTTTCTTGAACATCAACGCCAGCTCGCCGATGGTCATTCCGTGACGCATCGGAATCGGATACATCCCGACGAATGAGCTGAAATCTGATTCGAGAAGATTGCCTTCCAGTTGAACTCCGCCGATTGGATTTGGCCGATCGAGCACGATGAATCGCTTGCCATTTTCGCGGGCCGCTTCCATCGCGAGCGCCATCGTGTAGACGAATGTGTAAACGCGCGTACCGACATCCTGAAGGTCAAAGACAAGAACATCGACGTTCTCGAGCATCTCCGGAGTTGGCTTTCGCGCCTCGCCGTAAAGAGAGTATGCCGGCACACCCGTACGCGGATCACGAAACGACTGCCACTCGATCATGTTGTCTTGCGTTTCGCCTCGAATGCCGTGCTGCGGACCGAAGAGCGCAGTGAGATTGATTCGCTGGCGTTGACGAAATAGATCGGCTGCGTGCTCGAAACGTGAATTGATCGATGTCGGATTGACGATCAGCCCGACTCGCGCGCCGTCGAGCAGATCGAGCTTTGATTCGAGCAGGACTTCAAGACCTGGCTTCATGCTTGTATGGGCGGGCCTCCGTGCCCGCCCCTCATCGCGAATGCCGACGCTACTTCTCAACTTTCCAGACTGTCGACTGAGGGGCGGGCACGGAGGCCCGCCCGTACATTAGCCGCAAAGGACTGAGCCCCCGTTGACGTTGAGCACTTCACCGCTTACATGACTCGCAAGATCCGAAGCCAAAAAAAGAATTGGTCCCGCGATTTCACCGGGCGATGCGACTCGGCCGATTGGGATTAGTTCGCGAATCTTTCGACGCTGTTTCGGGTTATTCAAAGCATCTTCCGTCATATCTGTCGCGACCCAACCTGGAGCAACACAGTTGACCGTAATCCCGCGAGGCCCGAGCTCCGCTGCAAGCGATTTAGTCATCGAGATGATTGCGCCCTTCGTGGCTGCGTAGTGCGAGTGAAACGGCTCGCCTCGCTGACCGGCGGTCGATGAGATCAAGATCATCGTGCCGCGGCGCTTCGGTATCATCACTCGCGCGGCCGCGTGACAGCACGCATAGATCGACTTCAAGTTAACATCAATCGTCTCGTCCCATTCAGCTTCGGTCATCTTATCGATCGCTGCTTCCTTCCAGATCCCGGCGTTGGCGACGAGAATATCAAGCGAACCGAAGCGAGCGAGGGCCTTGTCTACCATCTTTTCAACAGCCGCGACGCTTGCGACATTGGCACGCGCCGCTACTGCATCCGAACCAAACTGGTTGCACGTCGCGGCTACGTGTTCCGCTGCAGCTTTCTCGCGATGATAGTTGATGACAAGTCCGCTGATGCCCGCCTCAGCAAACTTGATAGCCGTCGCCGCGCCGATGCCCCGCGAGGCTCCGGTTATCAACGCTACTTTTCCTTTAAGATCAATCATCGCGATGGCAGGGAGCGCAACCGTCCGGTCAAGTCTCAATCGCCGACCGCACTTGCAGTGGCAAGGTCTGACTCGACGTGCAAGCGATGAACCGGTTCTTCACGAGGCAGAAGATAAGCAAGAACGACTGTGATCATTGTGAATGCAGACGCAAAGATCAGCACGTTGCGGAAGCCATACGCGGGAACGAAGTGCGAGAGCACTTGAGGTGACAACGCGCCGACTCCCCACGCCGCGCCCATCATCAACGCCGAAACAGTGCTCGTCTGTCCCGGCACAAGCTCCTGTGCCATCGCTACGATAACTGGAATCGTAGCCAGCAGCATAAAACCGCCGAGGCCGAGACAAACAACGCTTACAACGCCACTGGTCGCGAATGACGCGATCATCAACGGCCCCGCTAGTAATCCTGAGTACAGAGTGACCGCGCGCCCGGAGAAGCGCTCAGCAGTAAATCCACCGGCCACGCCGCCTACTCCGCCGAGAAGCAAGAAGACCGTAAGCATGTTTCCTATTTCTGTGAGCGCATAGCCGCGACCTTCAAGCAGAAATGGAAGGAACGTATTGGTCGTCATCTGCAACCCGGAGCGAATTACGGTGATGGTGTACAGCAGCGCAAGCGGCTTCCAGGCGGCACGAAGCGCGGTGAGCAGTTGCCACTTGATTTTTTCGGCGCCCGGTTCGCTTAAAGCCTGCGCCGGGAGTGACGGACAAACTCGATAAAGAATCGCCGACATCACGAGCCCGGTCGCAATCACGTAATAAGAATGATCAAGCCCATAGGCCGAAACGACTCGCGTTATTACAATCGGCCCGACTGCAAAACCGAGTGTTCCCAACGCCGAGAACATCGCCATCCCAACTTTGCGTCGTTCGCTTGCCGCGGCCGCAGCCATCGCGGCGGCCTGCGGATGGAACGAGCCGACGCCGATTCCACCGGCCACAAGCAGAATAATAAGGATGCTGTATGTGGGCGCGAGTCCGATCAGCGACATGAATACCCCTGTGATCGTCGGCCCGAACACTGCAAAGAAGCGCCTGAAATACCGATCGGAAATAATGCCGTAGACCGGCTGCATCAATGACGATGATATTGCGTAAAGCGGAGCTAACCAGAAGACCTGGGCGGCAGTGAGACCGAGTTGGTTCTTAATCAGGGGGAGCAGGGGATAGATGATGCTCGAATAGGAATCATTGACGAAGTGTCCGGCGCAAAGAGCGGCAAGTGTCAGCTTATCTTTCCTGCGCATGATTCCACGAGACCCTTGTTATCGCTCAACCGTTGCTGCTGTACCTACGTCAGCCGCTGATCTCTCTCGAGCGACGGTGATGAAGTGTTTGAAGATCGCTTGAGAAAGCGGATCATTTTGCCAGCCAACTTCGGGATGCCACTGAACGCCGAGTACGAATTGATCGGCGCGGGTGTTGATGACAGCTTCAATCACACCGTCGGGCGCCCAGGCGATCGGCTCGAGGTCGCGGCCTACGACGTCGATGGCTTGATGGTGATGACTGTTGACGGTCGTGTGAGTTGATTCAGCGAGTTTTGCTATCAGCGAGTCTTCGGTGATGTTGATCGAATGCGAGCGCCGCCAAAACAAATCGCCCTGCATATGTTTGAGCGAGCCTTTGACTTCGCTTTCAACATCCTGGATCAGCGTGCCTCCGCGATAGACGTTCAGTGATTGTATGCCAAAACAGATCGCGAGCACGGGCAGATGTCGGGCTTCCGCGGCAGCGAGCAACATCAAATCGGTTTCATCCCGTCGCGGAACGACCGGCCCGAGTAACGGCTTGGGTTCACGCCCGTATCGAAGCGGATCGACATCGTTGACCGCTCCCGAAAGGCAAATGGCATCGACGTGCGCCATTACAGATTCAATGAACTCGGGCTCTGGAATCAACGGCAGAAGCAGGGGTATGCCGCCGGCTGCATAAAGCGCTTCGGAATAAGTCTCGCGAAGTTCGTAATAAGACGTGTTCCAGTTATATCGGCAGGGTATGCCTATGATCGGTCTGTCGTTAGCGGTCAACTTGTTGCCCTTTCAATAAAAGATAGCCGCAGAGAGAAAGCTCTGCGGCGGTCCTGTGCGAGTCGGAGTGTTAGGATAGCGAGGTGATGGATGGTTGTCAATTCGAGGGGCGTCAGAGAATTGTAACGTTTTTGCTGCCGGTGTATCAGCCACTGATCTATAGCATCTGCAGTCCGGCTCTCGCGCATTTTCTGGACCCAAATCAGGCCGCACGTTTAGCTAGTTCTGCAATGTAGTCGGGAAGCTCGGCAAATCTGACGTATTTCTTGACGAAGGGAGGGATCTCTGAGTCTCGGACGTTCACCACAAGCGGGGTCACCCGCTTATGAAGTCCGGAGGCCGCGCCCATTTCATATAAGACATTGGGACTGTTAATTGAATTATCGGTGAGAATGACAATTACCTCGTCGGCGTCCCTTAGCTCCCGCGTAACCGAGGCAGCGACATCTTCTCCCCGCATAGCCGTTTCCTCGACCGGGAAGACTCTAACACCAGCTTCGTTGATTCGACGCGCAAGGTCACGCGCCACATCAATGTCCCTCGAGGTCGAACTGATAAATACTTTGTATGACATATACGTAACCCTCGTTAATACTTCTTCTTTGACCACTCGCTTATTCTTTTCGCCAATTGTATCAGGAACTCATCGAACTGGTTAAGGTCAATCGACTTTACCCCCTTCATCGGAGCTATTGCGTCGTTGCTGACCTGATTAAGTATGGGAGTGACTCGTTTGTGTTGAACTGAGACGGCTCCTATCTCATAAGCCACCCACTGTGACTCGACGGTCTTAGGTGACACTAGAACAACCGCTTCGTTACAAGAGGTTATTCCCTTGATTATCTCGTCGACCAGAATGTCACCGCCCTTAAGATCCTTCTTGTCCAACCAGGTTTTCGCGCCACTCGCCCTGATCTGCTTGTCTATCTGTTCCGCTATCCAAATGTCTGCCGATGAGTGGCTGATGAAGACCAGATACTGCCCGATCTTACCTTTCTTCTTTGAGGGAGCCTTGGTCATCGCCTCGTCTCCAAGTATTAAGGTAGATTCTGAAGACCTAGGAATCAGGGTTGGCTGTCTCAAACAATATTCGAAACGGCAACGCATCATACTCTTGAATCCGTTTGACGACAACCCTGCGTGGTGTTACGTTCTTTTTCTCTATCTGCTCTTTCAGAATCACCATGTAGGCTTCGGGTGCCCCGTGTTGAATCGGGGAGAATAGGGAAGCGGGTGAGATTCCCGCGCGGTCCCGCCACTGTGATGCTCTCGAAGCCGCCTGCAATCCAGCCACTGATCCGGGTCGGGAAGGCTGCATGGCGGCAACGACGCGCCCGCGACGCGCGTCTGCGAGACTAAGTCAGGAGACCTGCCCAAAGCTGTTTGCGAGCCGGCTACCTTCGCGAGAGAGGTCAGGCGCGCGGGAGCACCATCAGCTCTCGTTCGACTCATCGCGGATTGGGTCGGCGGGAGCTTTTCTTTTTGCGGTACAACTTCGTTATCAGGATTGCAATATCGCTCCTGCTGGCAATAGCGATAAGCCTGCTCACCGGCTGCTCCTCTAAACGAGCTCACCCGACGGGGTCGCGTCCTTTCACAGACGAGATAGGCCGGCGGATCGTGGTCACAGCTCGCCCCGAGCGAATCGTATCGCTCGCGCCATCTGTGACCGAGACTCTATTCGCGTTGGAACTTGGTGGTCGAATCGTTGGCGTCACATCGTTCTGCGATTACCCGCCTGAAGCTAAGCTCAAAGAAAAGGTCGGTGATACGATGCGCCCGAGCATCGAGAGCATCGTGGCGCTCAAACCCGATCTGGTTATTGCCTCGACCGCAAGTCAGCTCGAGCAATTCGTGCGCAATCTCGATCAAGTCGGAATCCCTGTTTACGTCAGCAACCCGCAGAACATGAACGGTGTGCTTTCTTCAATTGACAGGATCGGAGAACTGACTGACACGACGGGGCGAGCGCGCGAGTTAAATGAAGAATTGCGAGGCAGGATTAGGGCAGTAGAGACTCGAGTGGCTGGGGCGGCAAGGCCAAGAGTCTTTCTGATCCTCGGTCGTGAGCCTCTCATAACTGCCGGTGGCGGCACTTTCATCAACGACATAATCGCTCGTGCCGGAGGCCAATCTATCTCTTCAAATGAAAAAGCGGACTATCCGCAATATAGTCTCGAGACGGTTGTTGCTCAGCGTCCCGAAGTGATTTTCATTCAGGACGGGGAGAGGGAATTGCCTGATCGTTTGCAGCAGACTCCTGCCGCTCGCGAAGGGCGAGTTTATCATTTCGACGACGGCGTACTGCTTCGACCAGGCCCTCGCATCGTCGATGGACTCGAGCAGATGGCTGCGAAGCTTCATCCTGAACTGTTCGGGCGAGAATGAACATCAACAAATGAACGCAACGTTTACACCGAGGGCAGTAAAACATACAGCAGGCGACAACCGAGTCACTTTAGCGCAACTCGTCGTCGCGTTGACCTTGCTTGCGTTGTTGGTGATTGTTCTGGCCGTTATCGCGATAACCGTTGGAAGCGAGCACGTGAGCCTGGCCGCGATTACCAAAATAATTATTGCCGGGATAACAGGACGATCGGCCGACGTGACGCCCGAACAGCATATTATCATCGCTGAAATTCGACTGCCGCGAGTGCTGATGGCCGTCGTGGTTGGAGGGGCGCTGTCGGTTGCAGGCGCGGCATATCAGGCGTTGCTGCGAAACCCGCTTGCCGATCCGTATATCCTTGGCGTTTCAACGGGAGCGGCAGTCGGCGCGATAGTATCAACGGTTTTTGCCGAATCAATCCCGGTAGGCAGGCCGCTCGCGGCATTCATCGGCGCTGTGCTGACTATCACGGCGGTCTACGCGCTCGGACAGGGCCGTCGAGGAGAAGCATCGGAGCGACTGATACTGGCAGGCGTCATTACCAATACATTTCTATCCTCGATAGTTATTTTCATGCTGACCGCCGCCTCAGGCTCGCGGCTGCGCAGCATCTTTTCCTGGCTGATCGGAGACTTGAGCGGTGAACCGCGGCTGCTGGGGCTCGTAACTGTGTTCGTTCTGGCGGGGATTGTGGTCATCTACATGAATGCTAGGGCTCTGAACCTGTTGATGACCGGCGAGGAAGAAGCGCTCGCGCTTGGCGTCGAGGTGAGGCGTGTAAAGATCACCGTCTACCTTGCGGCGTCGCTCATCACCGGCGCGGCAGTCGCCGTAAGCGGCGTTATCGGATTCGTCGGCCTCGTTATCCCGCACGCGATTCGGCTTGTAGGCGGCAGCGACAATCGCCTTGTTATTCCCGCATCTGCGCTTGCAGGAGGAGCGTTGCTTCTTGCTGCTGACACTGTTGCGCGAACGATCATCGCCCCTCGCGAACTTCACATCGGAGTGATCAGCGCGCTTATTGGCGGTCCGGTGTTCATCTATTTGCTGCGAAGGACGAGTTGAATTGCGAGACTTATGCTCAAAGTAAGCGGCATACATTTCAGTTACTCGCAGCCGGTGTTAAGAGATCTGTCGTTTGAGATCGGCAATGGCGAGCTGCTGGTTGTGATCGGACCAAACGGCGCCGGCAAGAGCACGCTGCTTAAGATCATAGTCGGGATACTGTCGCCGGAAAGCGGAAGCGTGTTGCTGGATGATCGCAATCTCGCGTCGATGCCGCGGCGCGAAGCCGCTCGCTTGATTGGTTACGTCGCACAGGGCTCTTCAATCAGGTTTCCGCTGACGGCAACGGAGTTCGTGCTGCAAGGTCGATTCGCTCAGCAACGGTTGATCGGGTTTGAGAGCGACGAAGATGTGACTGAGGCGACGCGCGCGATGGAGTTAACAGACACAATTGGATTTGCTGATCGACCGGTAACAGAGCTTTCGGGCGGAGAACGCCAGCGCGTGATGCTTGCCCGCGCGATTGCGTCTCGTCCTCGCCTGTTAGTGCTGGACGAGCCAGTCGCAAATCTCGACATCTCCCATCAGATTAAAATGCTCGATCTGGTTAGAAACCTCACTTCCGACACTGCCATGTCGGCCATTGTTGTCACTCATGAATTGAATCTTGCGGCGGAGTTCGCGACCACGGCGCTGCTTCTGAAAGCTGGCGAGATGATGGCTTGTGGAGCTCCGAGCGTGGTGTTGAATGAAGGCTTGCTTCAAAACGTGTTCGAAACCGAGCTGCTTGTCGATGCAAGTCCCATAAGCGGCGCGCCCCGGATTACTCTGGTCGCGCCTTCGCAGCCGAACCGAGAGAGAAACGTATGAAAGAACAAGTCATCGTTTCATGGAGCGGAGGCAAGGACAGTTGTATGGCGCTCTACGAAATCCAAAAGGGCAACACGTACGAAGTAGCGTCGTTATTGACGACCATAACGCGTGACTACGATCGGATCAGCATTCATGGCGTCAGGCGAACTCTGCTCGAGCGCCAGGCCGAATCGTTGGGGATTCCGCTTCGCGAAGTCTACATATCCAGGGCCGCGTCAAACCACGAATACCGGTCGCGTATGGAAGAACCGCTGCTTGATTATCGCGGTCAGGGAATCGACACCGTCGTTTTCGGAGATTTGTTTCTGCAGGACATAAAAGAGTATCGAGATCGATTGCTCGCCGGTTTCTCAATGCAGGCTATATATCCAATTTGGAACAAGGACACGAGCCGACTCATCCGAGAGTTTATCGAATCAGGATTCAAGGCAGTGGTGACTTGCGTTGATCCGAAAGCTCTAGACATATCGTTCGCAGGAAGAACGATCGACGAGAAGTTTCTGAACGACCTGCCGGCGTCGGTCGATCCTTGCGGCGAGAACGGTGAGTTTCACAGCTTCGTGTTCGATGGACCGATCTTTCGGGAGCCGGTTAATTTGATCGCCGGCGAAGCTACTGAGCGCGACGGTTTTTGTTTCTGCGATTTCTCTCCGGCATGAGCCCGGTTGAAATCAAAGTTTACTCGCGAGGGCCTCAAAACCCCTCTTTGTTATTTGCCAATCTGGATCACCGGGCGGGGAAGGCGATGAGAAGCCGCCACTGTCCCGCAACTGTGATGCGCAACGAAACCGGCAACAAGCCACTGCCTAACGGTGGGAAGGCGCCGGCGTAGGAAGCCTTAGTCCGTAGTCAGTAGTCCGTAGTCCTTGGCTCGATTCGACCAATAGCTACGGACTACTGACTGAGGACTAGACGGGCGCTAAGTCAGGAGACCTGCTCGGCGATCTGAATTACCAACCTCTTTCGCGGAAAGGAGAGATGTAATGTTCAGAAAAAGTTCTACTAGTCTGCTCGGCAGGTTCTGCCTGTTCACTTCAACTTCAATCAAATCGCGGAACTTCGCGCGATCCGGGCAGGGACAAGCCCTGTCCCTACGTTGGTCCTCAATGGTTTTGCTACCGATGCTGCTTGCAGTGCTCACGGTAAGTGGCAGCGCAACTGCGGCGCGGGGGCATGTTGAGGGAAATATCACCGATCCTTCGGGAGCGAAAATCGCCGGAGCACGCGTTTCACTTCGCGATTCGGCGGGGTTCATAGCGCATCTAGCGCGCTCCGATGATGAAGGTCATTTTTCGATCAATGATGTTGCTGCCGGACGGTACAACATAATCGTTGAGGCACCCGGGTTATCACAATCGAAAGTTGTAACGGTGGATATCCAGTCGGGAGCGAGCGAGAACGTGAATGTGTCGCTTGTGATCTCAGCCATTTCGGATTATCTGGTGGTCACCGCAACTCGAACGGAAACCAGTACCGATGTGCTCGGTGGCTCGGGTTCTGTGATCACTGACGCAGATCTTGAAAACGGAAATCAGTCTTTTGTCAGCGAGTCGCTGCGCGTCGTACCTGGTCTTGCGGTGGTGCAAACGGGAGGCCGCGGCGGTTTGACCAGTATTTTCACGCGCGGCGGTGAATCAGACTACAACAAGGTATTGATTGACGGCGTACCGGCAAATGAAGCGGGGGGCTTGTTTGATTTCGGAGCGCTGACGACTGAGAACATCGATCGAATAGAAGTAATGCGCGGTCCTAGAAGCGCGTTGTTCGGCTCGGACGCAATGACGAGCGTGATTCAACTATTCACGCGAAGAGGAACGACAGCTGTTCCGGAGTTTGAGTTTTCGGGAGAAGGGGGAAGCTTTGACTCTCATCGAGAGACTGCGTTGCTCTCGGGACTCGCTGGATGGTTCGACTACTCAGGAAGCTTCGGCTTTCAGAGCACGGACGGGCGTTTCAGAAACAGCGACTACATCAATCGAACAGCTTCGACGAATCTCGGCTTTCGACTCTCACCGGAGGCCAGTCTTCGAATCACTTCCCGATGGACCAACGATACGCTGGGCGTGCCGGGGCCGACCGGTGTACTTTTCGCGGATCCGGATGAACGTCAGAAGCGCCGCGATCTCACACTCGCAGCCGCGCTTGATGTGAGGACTACATCGCGCTGGTATCAGACTGCTCGGTTCGTCTATTCGGAATTCAACCGTCACAGTTTTGATCCTGTAGCTGAAGACCTGACTAAGCCCGATGTTCCACCGCTCCCCCCGTTTTCCTTTTTCCCTGACTCGGCGTTCGATTTGCAGGAGCACCAGAAGCGCGCAGGGATTCACTATCAGTCGATCGTGACCTTTGGTTCGTCGAACGTCGTTACCGCCGGCGCGGACTTCGAGCACGAGTCCGCGGTTTTCACTGACACTTTCAGTGGGCGCGTCTCTCCGACGAGGAACAATCTCGGATTGTATCTACAGGATCAAGCCTCGTGGCGCGAGCGAATGTTCATCACAGCTGGTGTTCGCGTCGAGCGCAACACCGCGCAGGTGCCTGCTGATCTTCGCGCAGCGCTTGCGGGTTTAGGATCTTCCGCGCCGGCTGGCGATGTCGGCTTCGGTTTCAGCCCAAACCCAAACGTTGCGTTCTTGATCGTGGCTCGGCGACACAAGGAAGGCGCCGCATTCGGAGCTACCAAACTGAAGGCAAGTTTCGGGACCGGCATCAAAGAGCCTGAGATGCACGAGGCTTTCAGTCCGAACATTTTTTTCCTGGGCAATCCGGGTTTGAATCCCGAACGCGCGATCAGCTTCGACACCGGCGTGATTCAAGAGTTCGCCGGTCGTCGGGCGAGTCTCGAACTAACCTACTTCGATAACCGGTTTCGCGACTTGATCGTTTTTGAATTCGATCCAGTCACTTTCGGTCCGATCACGCTGCCCGATGGGCGACTAACAAACTTCGTGAACTTCGATCGCGCGTCGGCGAGAGGCATGGAATTGATTGGCGCCGCGCATCCATTGTTGCGATTGCGGCTCGCTGCAAGCTACACGTATCTGAGTTCGCGGCTCGATAGAAGTTTTGATCCCGCCAGTCAGGAAGTCGGGTTGCAGCTTTTGCGAAGACCTCGACACTCGGGCTCGCTTGAGATCGATTGGACTGGCCAGCGCTATGACGCATCACTCTCCGGTTCATTCGTCGGAAGTCGTCGTGACATTGATCCTGTCAGCGGTTCGCGATTCGATCAGGCAGGTCGAGCAATATTCAACAGCGGCTACGGGAAGCTCAATCTTGCGGGGTCATACAAGATTAGCTCCTTCGCCAGGTTGTTCGCGCGGGTTGAAAACCTGTTAAATCAGGACTACCAGGAAGTGCTCGGGTTTCCGGCTTACCGTTTGAATTTCAGCGTCGGCATTCGAGTTATGGTTGGAGGACGGAAGTGACAGGGCAAACCTCAACCGCAAAGCCTTGCTGCAATGTCTGATTATCAAGAAGGCTTCTGCGACCTGAGCTATGCCTGACTGTGCGCACCTTCGCGCTTGAGCATCCGCAGATACATCTCGCGCAAGTGGAGGGCCAATTCCAGCCGCTTGCGCGAGATGCCCATCAGCTTCTTATTGCCACGCTGACGAGCGGTCTCGAACGTCTCGCGGAGGGCGTTGATTTCGTCCTCCTGCGCTTGCAGTCGTTCTTTGAAATACTCTTCGGGCATAGGCGATACAACCTAGTCCATCTGTTTGATTGAACTGAGGGGGAGGCCAACCAGTTCCACTTACTACTTTCGTTCTTTGGGGCGATTTGTTCGCGAGCGATTATACTCGATACAGCTCTCCGTGTGAAACGAAAATTTGTTGTTATTTTATTACTGAGGAGGCCGCTTCTTTTCGGACTCGGTCACCGCATTTACGGGCACCGCGTACCCATCGTTGCTTCGTTTTGATACGCCAAGCTTCTTAAGCAGGGGCGCTGAAAGCGAGCCCGTCGGCGGAAACCCGTTGGCCGCCTGGTATCGCTTCACCGCCTGGGTTGTTGCGTCGTCGTATTGTCCGGACGCAGGCGCTTGCAAGTAGCCGGCTTTTATCAACGCATTCTGTATCTCGGTCACTCGCTCGGAAGGGACACCGCCCGAAGCGGGACGAGAAACGCTGGCCTCGGGGGCCCGGTAAGGAGCTTCGTATCGGCGATTGCGTGAATACCGCGACTCTGCAACGTAACGGCCACGTCTGCCTCGGCGTCCACGCGTTGCTTGCACACGCCGTTCGCGACGCGAGAGTTCATGCCTGCCTCGACCGCGATGCAATTCGCGGCTGACTCCGCGAGAAGCCGCGCGAGCCGAACGCGAATGCGAACGCTTGGCGAGCGCTGTGTCCGCCGTTGCAAGCGTCATTAGAAGTGCGATGATCAGAATAAGAACTGAGTTTCTTCGCATGAAAAACTGTCCTCTTCAAAGACTGTGAAGGATCCTGACTCGAGTCGGGGCGGACTCGATGCGAGATTATATCACCGTGATCGGAGACATCAAGGAGACTTCTTGAGTGCGTACTGTTCTATTCTTGTGTTGGTCGCTCGCTTTGTAGTGGGCTCCGAATGACGTCAACACGGTAGCTCTTATCTGCATCGAGATTTACTGCAGCACCGAACTGGTAACGCTCCGGCCCTTGGAACCATTCATCCCTGATTCTTTTGATAACCTCTTCGAGCTCGTCGGAGCTGTCTCGTTTGACTTCGATAACGAGGAAATTGAATCGATGGGTTCCTCTCTTGTGCAAGATAATATCTGGGCGCTTTCTCTCATGATCGGTCTTTATGATTTCAAGATCACAATCAAACCAAGGAAAAAATTTATGAACCTCGAATGAAAGATGATGGGCTAGATTCCATTCCGTAGGAATGCTCTCGGGCGTGAAATCAAAGATGTTAGGCTGATTCCAGAAGAGATTCGCGATTGCCTGTTCTAGAGTAGCTTTGATTGTTGTCTTATTCATTATTTTAGCTAGGCTTGCGCCGATTGCTGATTGAGAGCACAACCACCAGAAGCACACCGAGCACGCAAAAACCAACCGCGCCATACATCAAGACAAGGTTGAATCGTTCGGGATCGATGAGATTGGGAACACGCGACCATAAATAAGAAACGAGTCGGGCTAAGCCCATGAAGACTCCAACTACTAGGACCGACACGACGACCCATCCGAGAGCCTTTAACACCTGTTCGTAAGTGACCCGCCCGTGCCACCTCTCGTACAGCGCACCACCGCCTATCAGGATGAGGGCTATAACAAACACAGCGTCAAGCGTATCGTGCATCGAATCTCGAGCCTCAATCTCAAAGCCTCAGTCTGCAATCAACTCGGCCAACTCCCAAACGTGGTCGGTTATACCAGACTCCATTGCTGGCGTCACCTCAAGCTGGAATGTACTCTTTTTGGGAGGGTCAACAAAAGAATAGGACATTTCCCTTGAAGGGACACCCTACTGGGTCACAAAGAGAGCGGGAGGATTCTTCATGGAAGTTGAGCGTGGAAAGTACGGGATGCTTCCAGACCGATAACCGGATCCATCACCGAAGCCAATGTCTCGTATTCTGAATCTCAGCAGCTTTAGGCTCGAATCCGACACCCCATGTCGAATCAGGTAACGCTTCAAACTCTCGCACTTCTCCGAGGTCAGTTTCAACACAACCTTCTCGCCGGGCTTGATCGGCACATCTTCGGGCCTAGCCATTTCGCCAGGATGAAGGGTGAAGTCCATTCTCCCGTACCGTAGAGTGGCGCTCAGCCCGCGTGGAATACCGTCCAATTCTGTTGTTTTTGGAACATCAGGAAACGTCAATACACCGCGGACGTAATAGATCGGCTTGTTCGATCTATTCTCCAACTCGAACTCCATATCTTTCATCCAGTCAGCCGTATTGACGTTCCTAACCGCGGTAACGCGAACTGGTATTGTGCGATCGCTTATATCGATAACGTTTCGCGTAGAGCTGACGCTCTGTCCGCCGGTATTTTCGGCCAACGGTGGCCGCGTTGATTGTTGCGTGCCCGCCGCTCCGTGAAAGAGAAGCATGACGCATAGACCAAATCCTGAAATCAAACGGTAACCTCTTTTCATTCGATGCCTCCTTTGTTGCCTAGAAGAGGGACACGTAGTCGGTCTGCAGTCTACAATACTCTGTCGACTTGGTATGGCTTAGCGATTAGACACGGCCATCCGCATTAGAAAGACTTTGCTCAGTAACAGAAGTCTGCAAAAGTTTTCACTGCGTGCTTATGGTAATTGAAACATAGCTCTGCCCTCAGCGAAAATATCCGCGCCAGTTTGCGCTATTCCGATGCATAAAATCGCCACGACCGATGATCTGATGAGCAGCATTCGTTTTCTTTGATTGACCAAGTTATTTGCGCGGATTGTTGATGCATGATTTGCCTGCTGCCAACTCGCTACTTAGGGTCAACACGTATCCTCACATAGTGCTGAGGTCTGGACCCCATACGAGAGTCTCTAGGATAAGGTACCCCGCCACTAACGAATCCGGTGCCGTCACCAATATTGATGGCAACCACCATCATTCGCATGTTGAAGGTCGCTTGTTCTTCGACATCGTCAACCCGAAGATGGGTCTCCTACCCCTTCCACAGTGGCTCTTTGACTTTCAGAACGACGGATTCTCCAGATCCGAGTGGCTTATCATCCGGCAATGCGTGCTCACGAGGATGGAGAAGATCAGAGCGCCCGTACTCCAGGCTCACAGCAACCGGATGACGGCCCGGACCCTTGTCGTCCGGCGCATAAAGCGTGAAATAAATCTCATAGATGGGTTTTGACGAAACATTCCTGATCTCAAGTTCCAAGTCTCGAATCCAGTGCTGCCTCTTTTGGAGATTCCTAACGGCCACTATCTGTATTGGTAGTTGGTAGCCGACATCCAACACCTCCAAAGTCCGAGGCACTGGTTCGTCGCCATTTCCCTCACTCTGGGCGGCATGGATTTGAGCCCCCGCTGCCCCGACGAGTACTAGCAGCAATAAAGCCTTCTTTCGTGCACCGAACCACTGGTTGGGCACCGGCTTTTTTTGGAAGCTCATAACTGACCGCCTCCCGAGGCCTCAAGCAATCTATTAACGATTTTCTAAACGGAAGACCGGAAACGTCTAATGCTCACTAGCAGTATCGATGAAACCCAGTAGTCCTTTCGTGCTCCGGATTTCGTGAAGCACGTGCAGGATTTATCACAAGACCGTGATCACGTCAATCAAAATCGTATCATTTGTCCATTAGCTTTACACGATAAGCCGAGCCAGTGTACGCTCTGCTTCCTCACGAAATATCAGTCTCGAAAAGGAACCGCTCTCGAGTGGAATGCGAGGTTTCAGATAGTGCCATCATTGCCCTTGACTACTCAGCGCGTCGTTCTAATAACCGGCGCTTCATCGGGAATCGGCAAAGCGTGCGCCGAGCACCTGGCCGCTCGCGGCTTTCGTGTCTTCGGTGCGCAGCGTCACGCGATCAGTGACGAGACCGTTGCGGTCGAGAGTCTCAAGATGGACGTGGACGACGAGGAATCGGTGAAACGTGCGATTCAAATTGTGCTCGAGAAAACCGGAAGGCTCGATGCTGTCGTCAACAATGCCGGGTTTGCTTTGATGGGATCTCTCGAGGATACCTCGATCGAGGAAGCGAAGGCCCAGATGGAGACGAACTTCTTCGGCGTGCTTCGAGTGTGCCGAGCAGTGTTGCCGATTATGCGCGAGAACGGAACCGGTCACGTCATAAACATAAGCTCGCTGGCCGGCGTGTTGGGATTGCCCTTCAGCGGATTGTACAGCGCAAGCAAGTTCGCACTCGAAGGAATGACCGAGAGTCTTCGTCTCGAAGCTCGCCGGTTCGGCATTCGCGTCGTGCTGATCGAGCCCGGCGACTTCCGCACCCAATTGCCGATGAAGCGACGCATCGCAACCGCCTCGGAAACTAACGACGCCTACCGTGATGCGTTCACTCGAATGAAAGCAGCGCAAGACAAGGACGAAGCGAAGGCCCCGACGCCCGAACCCGTCGCGCTGTTGGTCGAGCGAATTCTGAAAACCGATAATCCCGCTGCTCGCTATAGCATCGGGATGCTCGGACAGCGGATCGTCATCCCGCTGAAACGACTTCTTCCGCAGCGAGTATTTGAGTGGGCGCTAAGCAAAGCCCTTGACCTCTAATTCTACTTAGTTTGCGCTGTCCACAAACGACACGGGCGTTCGATTTTCTTTTACGCGCGAAGAGCACTGTGTACGATTAGCGGCCTGTCAAATCAAAATCGTACTGATGTCAGACCCTTTCGTAGCGTGATTCCAACTCACACAAGTATTGAACAACCTCTCAAATCTAGTTCGGCGCAAGTATTCTCCAGGCTTTGACGAAATCATCGAACCAACGGTGTTCAAGCCTCGGTGTTTTGTTGTTCTCTTCGATGACCTCGTACAACGAAGGAATCGGTTGGAACTTGGCACTACGCTTGCCATCCTCAGCGTCGGAATTGAGATGATGGAGAGTTCGGTGGATCGCTGAGTTAAAACGATAAGAATTGTTGGACCGCGCGTGCAGGAACGGGAGGATGAAAATGGTAGCTCAATTCAGTCAGTTCGCGACAACGATGTTCAACCATCTGGCGGTTCCCGGCAATGTGAAATCGAGCCCGGAGCTCAGTATTCTGGATCACACGATAAAATCCGAAGTCGCACAGGATTTCGAGCACGAGCTTTCAGCGCGCGTGGTTGGACAAGAGAGCGCCTTGCAGGCGCTGGCGCAACTCTTTCAGGTGTACCAGGCAGGTTTAAACACTCCGGGCCGCCCGATTGGGACGCTGCTGTTTCTTGGTCCGACCGGCACCGGCAAGACACGCTCGGTTGAGGCCGCAGCGGAGGTGTTGTTTGGAAATCAAAACGCCTTTGTTCGAATTGACTGCGCCGAGTATCAACACCCGCACGAAATATCGAAGCTGATAGGAGCGCCTCCCGGCTACCTCGGCCATCGGGAGACCCCGCCTCTTCTGTCGCAGGAGACGCTGGACAGTTATCAGACCGAGCGCTCGAGATTGACGCTGGTTCTCTTCGATGAAATCGAAAAGGCTTCCGACGCACTGTGGCAGCTGCTTCTCGGCGTGCTCGACAAGGCGACGCTGACGTTGGGCGACAACCGCAAAGTGGATTTCTCTCGCACGTTGGTGGTGATGACATCGAACCTTGGTGCGAGAGAAATGGAAAAACTGGTGGATGAGCCTTTCGGTTTTGCTTGCGCGAGCCAGCGCCCGGCTGAAGCGCTGGAAGGTCACTGCTACCGGGTTGGAGTCGAAGCTGCGAGAAGAAAATTCTCTCCAGAGTTTATGAACCGGCTCGATAAGGTAGTGGTGTTTAAGCGGCTAACCGATGAGTCGATGAGTCAGATTCTCGAGCTTGAGTTGCAGGCAGTGCAAAGAAGGATTCTCAAGCTCAATCAATGCCGCTTCATCATGCGCTACACCGACCAGGCCCGGCAGTTTCTGCTGGCGAAAGGCACCAGCGCTCGATATGGAGCGCGCGAGTTGAAGCGCACTATTGAACGATTCGTCGTGCTGCCGCTTTCCAACCTGGTTGCTACGAGGCAAGTGAGAGACGGCGACATACTACTCACAGACCTGGCCAACGACGAGGCGGAATTGATTTTCATGAAGCGACAGGCGCCGGAGTTAGCCGCCGACCCATACGGCTTGCGCTTCGACAACCTCGGTCGATTAGGCGCAACAGCGAGCGCCGCCGGTTGAGACTGTGCTCCAGGAACAGCGACAGGCGGCCTTCCTTTGGCCGCATTCTATTCAGTTATTCGTGATTACATTCGCCATTCGGCCTGAAACTGTTTTTGTTCGCCCGGCAGGACAACAATAGGATCGCCAAACGAATTATTGAAGCGCTCGAGGATCGAACCATCTTCGCTCATCAGCTCGACCTCGTACTCAGATATTGCTGTCTCGCATGCGGAGTGATTGGTAAATCCGCAGAAAATCCATAGCCGCTGTCGCCGCCGAAACTCGAACACGCCGCACGAGTCCCATTCTCTGGTCCAAACGACCTGTCCATCCTGATCCATCAAGACGAGATTGTAGCGAGCTATTCGCAGCGCGCTTTTCTTCGATTGCGACCTGGGCCTCGTCGCCGGCGTAGGCGATAATGTGTCACCGCGAGACGCGCGAAGATATTTTAAGACTGAGCTCAAACGATGAAGCCAGCTGTGGGGAGACATCAACTGGGCGACCCGCATTACTAAGCACCTTGACCTTTGCGCAACTGCGGCGTCTCTTCAAGCCGAAGGTCCTGGGCAGGTCGAACCGCATCTTTGGTCATCGCTATCGCCCCGCTCAGCAGGGCTCCCTCCTCAACAAGCAATACCGGAGAAGTAATGTCGCCCTCAACTCGCGCGGTTTTATAGATCTCGACTCTCGCCTTGCCGTTTACGTTCCCGTGCACGATTCCGCGAATGATGCATATGCCGACGTTGATGTCGGCTTGAACATCGCCGGCTTGTTCGATTACAAGGGAGCCGCTTTCAGAGGTCACTTTGCCCGTGACCTTGCCGCTAACCTGAAGAGCATCGGCAAAAAAAATGTCGCCCGAAACCTCGACTCCACGGCTTATCTTGCCCTGACCGGAGTCTTCATCGTCATTCTTGAATCCTTTCATCTGAACCTCCTGCTTTGATGGCAAAAATTATCTCTTGTGCGCTCGCGGTAGGACGAGCGTCGGTTCAATCCTGTGGTCGATTTGATCTGTCCGATTTCAAACGAGGTGAGGAGTCAGGGCCGATAATTTTTAGTTGCTTTGGCGTTTGCCTTGGAATCCTTCGCGACCGGCGAGATCATAACACAAATCGGGCTGAGGTAAATAGCATTGAATTGGCGTCAGTGATTCGTTGCGAGGATGCTTGCGCCGGAGTTTTCGAGCGGGTTAATATACTTCTGCCACAGCCCATTAAGGAGCATCAGATGCGGTTCAAAAGCAAGATAGCCATCGTCGTCTTTTCCACCGTCATTGCCTTCTACGCGATAGTCGGCAGCTTCATGTCGAAATCGGGTCAGGTCGTCGCCCGCGGCAGCCAGTACGGTCAGCTTCAAATATTCGACGAAGTGCTCAGCCATATTATTCGCGATTACGTCGATCAACCTGATCTCGAAAAAGTGCGAATCGGCAGCCTTCGCGGGCTCGCCGAAGGGCTCGACCCGTATAGCGCTTATCTGACTCCGGAACAGGTGAAGCAGTACGACCCGAAGGCTAGTCGCGCTGAAACTGGAATCATACTCTCGAAGGTTGGCGGCTACGCTTACACGGTCGCAGTTCTGAAGAATTCACCCGCCGATCAAGCAGGAATCCGCTCGGGGGACTTCATTGAATATGTCGGCAAAGTTCCGTCGCGCGATTTGAGCCTTTATGACATCGAGCAGTTGCTCAGCGGGCAGGCAGGCACTTCGGTCGATATTCGAATACTTCACCAGGGGCAGTCTCGAAAAGTTTCGCTTGGTCGAGCAAAGATCGTTCAACCGGCGATCGAATCCCGCATCGAAGAGCCGGGCGTCGGCTACATCAAGATCACTACGCTTGTCGATGGCAAAGCTGCCGAAGTTAAAACAGCTCTGAGCGATTTGATTTCGAAAGGCGCGCAGAAAATCGTCCTCGATTTGCGAGGAACAGCGAACGGAAAGATTCAAGAAGGCGTCGCAGTTGCGAATCTCTTCGTTGGAAGCGGAACGCTCGCGCGGGTTTTGGGCAAGGGCGAAAAGGAGACTCAAACATTCGCCGCCGAACCAGGCAAAGTAATCTTCAATGGTCCGCTTACAGTTGTGATCGATCGCAGCACAGCCGGACCCGGGGAGGTCATCGCCGCCGCAGTGCGAGATCAGAAGCGCGGTGAACTGGTCGGCGAAAGAAGTTTCGGAACCGGCTCCGAGCAGCAGCTATTTCCGCTTTCGGATGAAGGCGCGCTGTTGATCACGGTGGCGAAGTATGCGCCCGCTGCCGGGAAATCTTTTATGGATGAACCGGTGAACCCGACAGTCAAAGTAGATCGTCCGGTCGAAGCCGAAGTGATCCTGCCGGAAGGCGATGACGATTCCGACAGCGAAGACAAACCCGATCAGCCGCAGGTAACTCCGCCCAAGCCGACGCCGCCGGTGGAAGATGTTCAGTTGAAGAAAGCTTTCGAGATCATCAAGCAGACTCCGGTGAAGCCTCAGGCTGCACAGAAGCGCGCTGCGTTGAAATTAGTACCGCAGAGTATTACTCGCGAGTTTAGGATCGACACGTAGTCGAGTTCAGTCTCGGTTCTTAGCGTTGGCGAAGCGCTCGCGTTCCAACAGCGAGCGCTTTCGTTCAACTCCCCACCGGTACCCGCCCAGAGACTTGTCTTCGCGAATCACGCGATGACACGGAATCACCAGAGCGACGGGATTCGTCGCGATCGCGCGAGCGACCGCTCGAGTGGCCGTTGGGCGTCCGATCGCGCGAGCTACATCACCATAAGAGCGAGTGCTTCCGTACGGAATCTTGCGGAGCTCGTCCCAGACGCGCCGCTGAAATGCAGTTGCTTGCACGTCGAGCGGCAGATCGATGTGCGGCCGCTCGCCCTTCAGATGGTCGAGAATCTGCTCGACCCATTCGCGCAAGATCTCGTCGTCGCGATGAATCTCGGCGAATCGATACTCGCCGGCCAAATCCGTTTCGAGCTCATGATCTGAATCTCCCAATCGAATCGCGCAGACTCCTTTCTCAGTCGCTGACACGAGCAATCGACCGAGCGGACACTGGACAAGCGTGTAGATGATTCGCAGTCCTTTCGCGCCCTGCCGATATTCGGCCGGAGTCATTCCAAGTTCGGCAGGCGCTCGCTCGTATAATCTGCTGCTCGACCCGAAGCCCGCATCGTACATCGCGCGGGTCACTGATGAGCCGGGCTTTTTGACATCTCGCTTGAAGCTCGAAATTCGAAAGGCCTGGGCGTATTGTTTTGGTGTAATGCCTACCACAGATTTGAATACACGTTGCAAATGATAAGCGCTGGCGCCGGCGTGAGTGCCGAGTTCTTCGAGGGTCGGTAACTCGCCGCCTCGTTCTTCGATGAAGCGACACACGCTACGGACCATATCGACCTGCGGATTCACGCGTGCTGCGTTTCGAGGCCGGCAGCGGCGGCACGAGCGAAAGCCGGCGCGCTCCGCGGCTTCGGGAACGCGAAAGAAGATTACTTGTTCACGACGCGGGCGTCGCGCGGGGCACGACGGACAGCAATAAATTCCGGTCGAGCGTACGCCGAAAACGACGCTTCCATCAAAGCGCGAGTCTCTGTTCAGCACCGCCTGCCAGAGTACATCGTCAGTGTTAGGCAATCCTGGTTGATCGTTAAGTCCTCGACTGGAAGTCATTGCTATGGTCATGTTCTCTCACCTCCGCAAACATAGTAAAGCCAAGCCACATTCGGTTCTATCCGCATGTTGCTGTTAAACTCGCAAATAACATTTGTCTGCTTGCGTCGTTCTTGTAGAGTTGTCCGTGGGTGACGCCCCTACACCCTGGTCATTGATAAGCGATGCGGAGGGATATAATGAGAGTCATAAGATTATCAATTATGGCGGTCATCGGTTTGGCCGCTGGCTCATCAGCGCAATGGTTGCCGCAGCACAGTGGAACGACAGCGCGGTTGCGTGGAGTGAGCGCAGCAAGCGGCAACGTTGCCTGGGCCAGCGGAAGCGGAGGCACTTATGTGCGAACGACCGATGGCGGCGCTTCGTGGCAAAGCTCGGTCATGCCTGGCGCATCGCAACTCGACTTCCGCGATGTGCAAGCAGTCGATGCAAACACTGCTTATCTGCTCAGCATCGGACCGGGGGAAGCATCGAGAATCTACAAGACTACGGATGGCGGAGCCGCCTGGACTCTTCAGTTCACCAATCGCAACCCGAAGGCTTTCTTCGACGCGTTCGCCTTTTGGGACGCTCGCACGGGCATAGCCGTGAGCGACCCGGTGGACGGCAGATTCATCTTGATCAAAACAACGGACGCCGGCGCGACGTGGAAAGAACTTCCTCGCGAGAACTCTCCGCAGTCGATTGAAGGCGACGGCGCGTTTGCCGCGAGCGGAACCTGTATCGCAGTCCAGGGAAAAAAGAACGTCTGGTTTGGAACCGGCGGCGCAGCGACGGCTCGCGTGTTCAGATCCACGGATGGCGGTAGCACCTGGAAAGCCGCTCCGACGCCGATCACAGCCGGCAATGCTTCGTCAGGGATATTTTCGATCGCGTTCAGGGATTCCAGTAATGGTGTGATAGTCGGAGGCGACTACAAAAAGGAAAACGAACCGAGTGACAACGTCGCAACGACAACGGACGGCGGCGCGACGTGGACACTCACAAGAGGTACTCGGCCTTCTGGATTCAGATCGGCAGTCGCATATGTTGGAGACCGGAATCGGATGCTGGTAGCTGTCGGGCCTTCGGGCTCAGAGTTTTCCACGGACAACGGAGCAAACTGGAAAAGTCTCGACTCAACCGGGTATCACGCGGTCAGCTTTGCAGGACCCCAAGGATGGGCAGTTGGAGAAAACGGCCGCATCGCCAAGCTATCACCTTGACGCATGCCGAGGAATGTATCTTCCTTTCATCACGCGATGACTAGCGGACCACGAACTTAGTCGGAGCGACTACAGCCCTTGCTTCTGGGTTGTAATATTCGTAAACGACCGACGACGCGGTGTAAGCGACCATGCCGAACCGCGGTCGCAACTTGAATTGAAATCGCGTTCCCCCAGCCTCCGGCCACAAGTAGACTATCAACCGATCAGGCAGGATGTCGTACTGATCGACGCCCCAGTCGGCCTCCTTGACGGCTCGATCAAGGGAGGCGCGATCCACATCGGCGCCAGGCGGCAATCCGATCTCGGCCAACAGCATGCCGTAGCCACGAAATCCAACACGTTCCGTCTTGACCGTACAAGTGATCTCATCGCCAATCTTCGCCTCGGTCTTATCGAAGCTCACTTGAAGCCTCATGGCGCCCGCGGACGCCGAATCAAGCTTCGCGTTAGCAGCGGTCTCAGGCCATCGCTCATAGTGTGACTCGACAACCTGAGCGCTCGCTTGCGGTGAACCTGGTTGCCGTCGAATCTGAATGCGATTGCTTCCGGTTGAGAGGAATTTTGATATGTCAGTGAGGATCGGTTCGCTGAGGCGGCTAGCCGGCGGCATCGGAATCGATGCTATACGCTTATCGTTGATGAAAATCTCGGCCGGTGAATTTGTCCCTGCTCTCGTCGGTTCGCGCTTGCCCAGGACCTTCATCAATGAATCGAGAACGCTCACCGTTGCTTGAGTCGAGTGCCAACAGCCCTCGCGGTCCTTCTGGCGAAGCAGGAAGAGCAAGCCTCTGTTCACAAGCTCGGTGTCGGTGCGAGAGGCCGCGCTGCCGGTTTGTGACGATCGAACTTCGGCTTGATCAGACATAGCAAGAGCCTGCACGGCCAACGCCGTTGCTTCGATGCGTCCCGCGATTCCCCACCCGTAGAATGGTGTATTAGTCTCAAGCCTCCAGTAACTGGCATCACCTTCGTCGTGAGCCAGCGCTCGGAGTTTTTCTATCGCTCGAGCGGCGCCGTCCTTTTCGCCTCCGTTCATCGCAGCCAGGGCGTAGCATGCTATGAGATAAGGCTCATCTAATTCTTCTACGCGCTGTCGAAGGAGAGTCAGCGCGCGTTTGAGCGCCGCAACGGAGTGTAACGCATCATCGTCGTTCCTCGAGCTCGAGGCCAGCACGCGAGCGATGAACGCTGTGCGCAAAGCTGCCGGTAGTCGATCCGCGTCAGTTGCATATCGCGCAGGCCAGCTGCCATCAATCCGTTGATGCTTGATCAGCCAATCGCGAGTCTTCTTTATTACGTCTTCGTCGACAGCGGCGACGTCACGTGCGTCGTTCAGAAAGCGCAACGCATAGGCGGTCAACGCGGGATCGCCTTCGCCCCTACCCCAATATGTGAAACCGCCGTCAGAATCGCTGTAGTTGAGCAACCGCTCGTACCCTGCCTCAACGTACCGCCGAGCTTTTTGGGCGAGCTCTGAGGACTGGTCACCGGTTGACTCGAGGTAGCGTAGCAGTAAGAGGCTTGGGTAAGTCGACGAGATGGTCTGCTCGCCGCAGCCATATGGCCGCTTCATTATTCCCTCGATGCTTTCGATCACGTGCGCCATCAGGTTCGGATAGATCTTTAGCTCGGCGCGCGCGCTTCCGGGTATTGCGGCTTCGGGGACATTGATCGAGATCGAACCTGAATCCGAAAACACTTGAGTCGCGGTTTGTGCCAGTTCCTGTCCGTGAGGGTGAACAGTGACTGGCTTCTCGATGGCGTCACTGGCTTCCGGCCCGAACGCGGTTACTCGTTGTTTGCCGTCATCAACTGAAGCGACCGCCCTCAGATCGAAGGTTTCACGCGCCGACTCTCCGGCAGCGACTTCGGATCGTTTGCGCGCCGGACCCAGGAGCTTGAACCAGGCCTCGGGCTTGATCTCAAGATCGACCGCCTGAGACTTATCAAGATAATTTCGTAACACGACCGGGAGCGTTATCTCATCGCCCTCGGTCAACACTCGCGGAGGATCATGCTCGACGAAGAATGGCTGAAACGCGAGGATTTCCTTCTCGGCGGTGCCGATCTCGCCGTCCTCGGTTGATGCAATCACCGACATCTTCCACGTGGTGATGTTGTCGGCAAGTTTGAAGTTCAGCCGCGCGAATCCGCCGGTGTCAGTCTCAATTGAGGGTTGCCATACCAGAGTCTCGGGGAAGTACTCGCGCAGATGGGGAGTTGAAGTCTGCGCAGGTTGCTTCACAGTGGCGAGGTTTGTTTTGTTCAGCCTGAGATTGGAGCTGACGCTGCTTGACTGCGTTTGCATCGCTTCTGCCGCCGCTGTGACGTTGACCGTTTCCGAAACCGTTCCGACATTAAGCGTCACATTCAATTCGGTCGCGGTCGATGAATTGACCGGTACGCCGACGATGATGGTCGATTTAAAGCCTGGAGCCTCGATCTGTATTTCGTAGAGCCCGGCAGGCAGATTTTCGAGAAGAAACCGCCCGTCGTCCGCCGCCGATGCTTCGTAGGTCTGGCCCAAGCGTTTGTTGGTCGCTTTGATTTTGGCGCGCGGAATGACCGCGCCGTTCGCATCGCTGACGTTGCCGCTAATCGCGCCTGTCGCTCCCGAGAAAGTTGCCGGCGTGGATCGAGGTTGCGGGCCGGGATCGTTCGCGGATTGCTCAGCAACGATTCGTGAATAAGAAGCTGCTTCGAAGTCGTCTTGGGTTCCGATCTTGCGATCCTCTCCATTACTGCGAAGGTAAATGAAGTTAATGCGCTGTGTGACAGGTGTGATCTCGGTGCGCTGGAGGGTCTCGCCCAGGTATTGTGCGAAACTGATCATCCTTATTCGATCGCTGTACCGCGAGTCGGACTTGAACGTAACGTAGTATCGATTACCCCACGGATCGCTAAGTTTGTCCCAGTCGATCGATGAGTGGCTCAGCGCTTCCTTGAGTTCAGCTTCATCTTGAGGAAAGCGGTCTGTCTCCCGGAAGTAGCTGGCGAGTGCCGCGTTTATCTTTGAGCGCCTGGCGGCAAAGTAGTCGATCTTAGAAGTCCAAATAGTGAAATCATCGACGGTGGCGTTGCCGTTCTGCTCAAAGCGCCTGTCCTCTCCACCGCTTTTCACTTCCACAGTGAAATAATTGCCGCTGATGCCGAACTCGAATTTGTAACGCTTGCCCCAGCGATCTCTCAACGTGTCGATGTCGATCGCGTCGCTCAACAACTCGCGTTTGAGTGACAAGCGATCGCGAATAAAATTGCCGGTGCGATCGTGATGCCGTTGAACGGCTCGATCCAGCGCTTCACCAATCACTCTAAAGTATGGCCAGCTCATTTCCGTCACTGTGAAATCGTCTTGTGTGCCTGGTCGCTTGTCGGGACCGGCGCTTATCAATTTGAGAACTTCGCGGTCCTGCGAAACTGAAAACTTCGGGATGTAGGGAACACCCCACGGATCGAGCATTCCAGGAAAATCCAGGCCAAAGTCGGCTAACTCGCGAGTCAACATCACGGTATTCGATGGGTACTGCTTCTCACGTGCGTAGCGCAGTTCAAGCGCGGTCTTAACCGGCTTGAGTTGCGCGGTAAGGATGTGCTCGAATTCGCTTTGTGGATCGCCAATATTCGAGCCGTCGTGATCGACCCAGGTCCCGCGCCGCAACAACAGTATCTCAGCGACAAGTTGGAGATCAGCCGAAATGGGCTTCGACAGATCGACTTCCTCCAGACTCTTCAGCGTAATGCCGGCTATCTCCTCTTCGTTACTCCAAAGTCGTTGAAACGCACTGGCGAAATCGTAGCGTCCTCCAAATTCGACGTCAGTGCGAGCGCGTTCCTCGACCGCTCGATCGATGACCGTGACACCCAGCGCGCTTTCGGTAGCCTGACCATTGCCCGTCTGGACTTGAAACGCGACCGATGCCTGCTCACCCGGCCGATACCGAGACCGGCTCATGTTTACGTTGAGCTTCAAATCGTGCCTGCGCGGGAACAGCACGGTGCGAGTCCCCACGGTGAAGTCAGTCTCGTTTGGGTAGCCATATGCTGCGATCGAGACCTCATCGGTGAACTCTTTCCGGTATGGCAGCGTCAGTCTTCCGCGGCCGTTCACCAATGAGATTGTTTGTGAATGAATGACTCTCCAATGCTGCGCGACTTCGATGAAGAGGGCCGATGCGCGGCCGTTTGCGGTCACCTGGATCTCAATGGGTTCGTCCGGCTTATACAGCGCCTTGTTGGTTTCAACGCGAATCAAAGCGGAAGAATCCGACCAGATGGTTTCTGAAGTATGCCCCTGCCTTCCCTCATGATCGCGCGCAACAAAGTCGAGACCGGCATCCCAAAAGCGGCGAACGGCGAAGGCCTTCTCCCTCATGTTAGCGATCACAATATCTGCGGCCCGCGCGACGCCGTAGCGATTCGTCTTTACGGTTCTGATCCGTCGTGAACGGTTTATGTGGATGCCATCAACCACGGATGAAAGATCCTCGCTGATATCGACGTCGCATTCCGCGGGAGTCCCGTCGGCATAAGAGGTCGACACGAACAGATTGAGCGGCTCGCCGCGAGCCTTGTTGCCGTCATCGATTATGTACACGTGTATCGCGTCTCTGGTGACGCGTAAGTCGAAGCGCCGTTGCTCGGTTCGGTTTGTGCTTAGATCGGTTACATAGGCGGCATATGAGAAATCTTTGAATCGTTCGTAATCGTGTTCGCTCAGTTCATCGTGTTGATTTGAGAGGTCCACCCTGGCGACGAAGCGGCCCGACTGGTCAAGCTCGCCCTCGAATTTCTGACCGTCGGTGGTTTCCCATTTTTGTTCACGATAGTTCCACTCGCGATCGGTCTCGCTCACTAGTCGAACGTGTCCTCGCGTAATCGGCTGGCCGAACAGATAATCACCGCGCACCTCGACCTCTGCATTCTGGCCGGGAAGATAAAACCGGCGGTCGGATTTGACGTTCACGGTGAAGTTTGGCAATTCGTAGCGGCTGATGCGAACCTTGTATGGAGGCGTGTACACGTCTTCTTCGTCGGACTCGTCTCGACTGATCTTGATTTGGTAGTCGCCAAGGCGAATGTTTGCCGGAACCGGCCAGTCATCGCTCGCGATTCCAAAGCGCGACGTTTTGAGCGCCGCGCGATGTACGACGGTGTCTTCAGGATCGAGAATCTTTAGTGTTAAGTCGGTCCCACCCAGCGCGTGTTTGGAGGGATCAACCGCGAGGGCTCGAACGTGCAGTGTTTGTCCGGGTTGATATATGTTCTTGTCAGTGTTTACGGATACTCGAATGGTGCGATCGATCCTGATCCCGCCTTCCACGTGTGCGGAAAGGCCGTTCCGTATTCCGGTAAGTTTGATCTCACCATCGCTCTTGACCGCCGCAGGTAGATCGAAATTGAATTCGGCATAGCCTTCACGATCGGTCGTACCCGAGCCTTCCAAAGGCCACGGCAGCCCCTCAAACACAAGTTTGCATGAGAGACTCACGCCCTCAATCGGGCGAAACGTAACAGGATGTTCGGCGCGAACTCGAACGTGGCATCGCGCTCCAACTGGGGTGATGCCCGGCTTCATTAAGCTAAGCTGAAAAATATCCGGGCATATTTGTGATAAAGAAATAACGCCGCTGGCGGTCGCGGCATCAGTGCGTGGAATTGTTGTGACTTGATACCGCAGTCGCCGCCACAAGACGTACTTCGACGGCTCCAGTTGGAATTCGGCAGTGATCGTGCTGGAACCAGGCTTGATCACCGATTCGCGTTCGACCTTCGCTACCGTGCGGTTCAACTCGTTGATCAGTTCGAGCTCTACTCGCGCCATTACCGGCCGCGCCATTGAGCTGTGTATCGCAACCGATGCTTCTGCCCTGTCGGAATGAAAAAGCACGCGGGTAGCCGCTTCATCGACTCGCAGGCCAGCGCTGGCCTCGGACAGTTGCGCGGCAATTAACAAACCACTTACGAGAAGCAATAGAACACACCAAATTCTGCGCATCACCGCCTCCTCTGCAATGGGCACGTCAGAACCTGGAGATCGTTTGCTTTGAGAACGACGCTCATAGAACCGCTTGCGAGGGATTTTCACGACTTGCAGACGTGCTGGCTCCTGGTTCACTTACCAATATCGGCCTGTATGTTGTTCGGCACTACGGCGGCGATGGCTGGGGTCGGGCGTCACTATGAAGCATCAGAAATATTCCGCCCCTCGCTCTCGCGGCTTCGTCTTAATTCACGTAGGACGAATGCCTCGAGTATTTGGGAGAGAGGAGAGAATTATGAGAAGGATAACAAGAGTTCTTTTCGTTGCCGTGTTTGTTCTTGGAATCAGCGGACTGGCGATGGCGGGTCCTCGCGGAATCAATCATCGCGAGTATCGCGAACAGCAACGAATAAATCAGGGCATTCGCAGCGGAGAGTTGACGCGGCACGAAGCGGAACGCCTTGAAGCTGGAATGGCGAAGATTCGAACAGATGAGAGATTCGACAGGATGAGCGGCGGCGGGATCAATCGTCGCGAGCGAGCTCAATTGAATCGAGAGCTGAACCGCGAAAGCCGCGGCATCTACCATCAGAAGCACGACGGACAAGAGCGCAATCCGTAGATGAAAAATCAACGTGCGAACGGTGGAGCGCGCCGCGCTTCACCGTTTCCCTCGAGCGATCTCGCTACTGTCTCCCGACGCCAGACGCAGTAACAGAATCTCCTTCTCCAATCACAGTCCTCAACTCTGCCAGCAACTCGTCGCGGCTCACATTCCCCTTTTGAATTATCCGCGCGGCTCCGATGTCGAGAGCGCGCCGCTCTTCGTGTGAAAGATCACGCGCTGTAAGCAGTATTACCGGAATTGTTCGCCAATCCGCGTTCAGGCTCATGCGATGAACTACCTCGAAGCCATCCATCCCGGGCAGCATCAAATCCAGTATGATTGCATCGGGACGCTGGCTTGCAATCGACTCCAGAGCTTCGCTCCCGGTGGTGGCAGTCGCTATTTCATATCCGCTGTCTTCGATCATTGCGACCGCAAGATCCAGCGCGTCAGGATCGTCATCGACAACCAATACCCGACGCTGCGAAGTGCGGCTCGCTCGATCGAGCACCCCGACGAGCGATGCGCGCTCGACCGGCTTTCGCAGAAAAATCTTCGCCCCCGCCTCAAGCGCTCGCTGCTCGGCGACAGCCTCGACTGAAAGAGCGACGACGGTGCTTTCTCGATGGCTCTGCACGATGCGCTCGATCGTTTCGAAGGCGTCTTCAAGCGAGTCCAGATCGATAGTGATGATTCCAGGCCGCGCCTTACTCGCGATCTCGATTCCCCGCGCGGGATCGTCGGTGGCGGCTACCGAGTAACCCGCTTCCGCGAGATACTTCTTCGTCAGGTAAAGTGACGCCGGATCAGAGTCGATCACCAGAGCCGTGCGATCCGGATCGGTCAACGGAATGTCGGCTTCGGTTGCCGCCGCAACACGGCCTTCGATTTCGAGCGGCAGCGTTACCGTGAACACTGAGCCCACGCCTTCGCGGCTTGACACCGACAATTCGCCCCCAAGCATCTCAACAAGCCGTCGCGTGATCGCCAGACCGAGGCCCGTTCCGCTGCGCGCGCCGCGTCCGGTCGCTCCGGCCTGCCGAAACTCCTCGAATATTTTCGAGATATCTGCTTCTGCAATGCCGACGCCGGTGTCGCTCACCGCAATGCTAATGCGATCTGACCCCGCGCGCTCGGCCGTGACTTTTACCTCGCCTTCAGTTGTGAACTTCACTGCATTGGAGAGCAGGTTTATCATTATCTGCTGCAGTTTCGTTCGGTCCGTGCGCAATGCAGGCATGCCGTCCTCGACTTGAGAGCTGAGTTTTATCGGACGGGATTCCTTCAGCGATTCAACTACCGCGAGTGCGCGTTCGATCAAGTCGCTCGCGTCCGCCGGCTCCGAATAAACGTCCATGCGACCGGCTTCGATCTTCGACAGATCGAGTACATTATTGATCAGTTCGAGCAGATCGCGCGCGTTTCTTGATACTCGTTCAAGCGAGCGCCGATGACGATCGTTCAATTGCAGCGAGCGGTCATCGAGCATTAGCGAAGTGAACCCGATGATGGCATTCATCGGAGTTCGAAGCTCGTGCGACATGTTCGCGAGGAAGCGAGCTTTGGTTTGTCCTTCGAGTAACAGGCGGCGATTCTGCTCGACCAGCACGCGGTTCCGTTGTTCCAATTCGGTGCGCGCCGCCTCACTTGCCTCCGCGCGGCTTTGCAGCTTGAGCGCGCTATCCTCGAGCCGCGCCGAAAGCGATTCGAACTGCGATATCGCTTGTTGAAGCTGCGTATTTGTTTCGTTGAGCGCCTCACTTTCCTGTTCGAGCTTTTCGTTGCGCGATGTAAGCTGAGAGACTTCACCTTCCAACGATGTGCGAGTCTGCACAAGCGCGCTATTGTTCTGTTCGAGTTCAACCAGTCGCGCTTCGACGAGGTTTCGCGCGTCTTCGAGCTGTTGCTTCGACTCTGCATATTCCTGTTCGAGCTTCGCCCCGCGCTCCTCGGCTTCCGCTCTTGCCTGTGTAAGCTCGGCGTTGAGGACCAGAAGTCTGGCGTTGTCTTCGCTTATTCGGGTGCCGCCGCCTTGCAGCCTGACAATCTCACCGTTCAGCCGCTCAGTCTCCGCAATGAGCTGCTCATTTTCACCGGCTGTTCTGCCGCTTTCGGTCCGCGAGCGTTCCAACTCGTCGAGCAACTCATTCGAGCGTTGCTCAGCGGCGAGATTGCTCTGCTCGAGTCGAGCTCGGGTGTCTTCGGCCGCTCGCAGCGAATGCTCCAGGTCATGCAGGCTGTCGGTTATGGACGCGTTCTCGCCGCGAAGCATGACGTTCGTGACTTCGAGCGCTGAATTGCGCTCTTGAAGTCCAGCGAGATGCGTCTTGAATTTTTCAATGGTCGCCGATTGCTCGCCGGTTTCGTTGATCAGTTTTTCGCGATCCTTGTCCAACTCGGCAACTCTTGCTTCAAGCGCCGAAAGCTGGTTTCTCAGCCGGCTATTCTGTTCTTCTAGCCGGCGGGACTCGGCTTCGCTGATCGCCGCCGACGGTTGATCAGGCGTAGGCGATTCAGAACGCCCCTGTAACTCGCGATACTGTTCTTCAAGCTGTCCAGTAGTTCTGAGATTTGCGTCCCGCTCGACTTGTAGCTGCGCGACTTGTCTCGTGAGCTGAGCGACAGCATCTTCGAGTTCGCTTTCCCGCTCCGAACCTGATTGCGTGACGTCAGTTGAAGCTTTTTCCTGCTTCTCCAATCGTTCGCGAAGCGCGGCGCATCGCGACTGAAGCTCGGCTACGCGGATCGCTGCAACCGCTGCCGGAGCAAGTTCTTCGATCGTCCTAAGCTCCTCCTGCCGAAAGTGCCGGTGATTGAACACGCCGATGAGTCCAACAGTTCCTGAAGCGCTCCTCAACGGATAAAGCGCGTATGAGTCCGAGTTCGGGTCCTGCGGATTGCGTTGAACACCGAATAGCTTCTCGCCCGCGGGATTGCTGAAATCGTCCGTACCACCTCGAGTAATGAGAGGCGCCGTGAGAACCGATAACGGTATGCGCGGGTATTCGCGTTCCATTGCAGCGCCGCTCGCGGCCATCAGATGCATGCACATCTGCCGATTCGTGCAGATGCCGGCCAAGGGACAGCGCTCACAAATGTCTCCACGCTTGACTACCCATATCTTGCAGGTTGGCGCGCCGACATCGGCGGCTAACTGATCCGCTATCAAGCCCAGCGCCTGACTAAGATCTGATCCGCGACCGACCTCATCGAGTATCTGGCTCAATCTGTTTTCGCTGGATGTAAGCATCAATGAAAGTGCATCGAAAGACTTGGGGGAAGCCTGCTGAACGACTCAGTTCAGCGTGATTTTAGACTGTATGCATGTGCGCGTCAATTATTCGAATTGACTCGGAGAATGTGAGGCGAAGCAGCCGGTGATGTAAGTGCTCATCGACTAGACGGGCTGGCCCGAAACGTGATTCGAGAAGAATGTAATGATATGCCCCGCGGGCTCGCGAACCGTGAATCGCTCGTGATCAGGTGACGCGGTCTCAATCGGCGTCGGCTCGAGACCCAGAGCGGTGAAGTATTGGTGGGTCGCTCTGAGATCGTCGACCATCAAATCGAATGGGGCCGCGCCTGCCGTTATCTCGGGCTTAGCTAACAGAACCAGATGCGTGCCCCCGCGAAGCTCGAGTATGGCGACGGTAGGCTTCTTCACAATAGGCCGCATGCCGATCTTGCGCATGAATTGTTCGGATTCTTCCAGGCGATTTGTCTCGAGGACAACATGCCCTACCCATACAGAAGGACGCGGATCTTGTGTACTCAACTTGAGCTCCTCCTTTTTCGTTGGGTGCACCAGCTTTCAACCAATTAATGACTGCGCGTGCTAATCCGCCTGAATGCATTCAAACGAAAATACATGCCAACCCTCTCGATTCTTTTCGAAGGCAATCGGCTCGATCGCTTCGCCGAGATAATCATCAATTGCGCGTTGCCAGAACCCCATCGCTTTTTGATTTCGATCTATGACACGAACTTCCCATTTCCCGCCGAAGCTTCCCCAAATCCATTGCGCCGCCTTTATCCCGACCCCAAGCCTGCGAGAGCCACGTACGATGAAGAACTCTGTCACATCCCAAACGTCATGGTCGCCGGAAATCTCGGAGCCTCTGCGCACTAACGCAAAGCCGGCAAGGTGACCGTCCGACTTAATGAGAAACGGATAGCGATCAGGGTCGTTCCAGTATAGAGGAAGGTCTTTGTATCCGAATCGTCCGTCTGCGCCAAGTTTTAGATCCTTGAACTCGCTGAAGTCGTGCGCATATAGCTCGAGCATGTTAGCCAGAATCGATTCGTGTTCCGGTAGTGCTGGAATGATTTCGACGTCCATTGTTGCTTAGCAGTGCGGAATAATTCTTTCAATAAAGGCTCGGTCTCCAACGCCTCTCACACTTTTAGCTTACGTTGTTAGGCTGCTCTAGCCAATCGGTCATCTCGTGAAGGGCCGGCCACAAGCCGCATCACAGCGTGTCCGACGACTACGATGCCAATGTAAGTCGCCGAGTCCGCGAGGATGGGCGCTATGCCCGGACTGAAGACCATCCATTCGGGGAACGTCGCGGCATACAAATAGTCCCGCGGCGGTCCTATTATCGCTGCGATAGCAACGAACACGGCAAGCCCGCGCCACCCGAATCGGCGCGCCAGTCTCCAGGTGACAATGTAAATAGGCGAGCACGTGATGGCCAATCCCAGGTAGAGAATGAATACGAAGTACGGCGTTGAGGCGGGTATCTTCCACCACCCGAGGTTTTCGCCCAGAGCGATTGATCCCAGCGCCATCAACCCCACGACTGCTCCACCGGCCAGTGCCCCTGCCACCCGTCGCGCAGTCGCGCGTGTGAAGTAGATGATGATGACCAGCGCAACTAAATACACGCCGATCATCAGGAGCATTTGCAAAACTGTCATCCGGTTCTTTCGCGGGCCTGACCCTTCAGTTCGGTGGGCGCGCTAATGTCAGCCTTGGCGGCATGATTGACATACTCCCAGGCCTTCACGGTTTGAACCCTCGTCTCTTTCTCTCTTCCTGCGCGTTTGCGCGCTCGTCCATCCCCTTGAGATATTCCGTATTTCGTATCCTGATTGATCCACTCCCACCTTGAACCGCGCCTTCAATCTCAATCCCGCCGCACTTCAGGACTTTATTGGGACTCTCGTTTTGTCCGGCCAGCCACTCCTGGGCAAGAGGCAGATTGAATGCCTCGGAAAGCTTTCCGATCCAGTCATCAATATTCTTCCAAGTCGGTCCAAGATACTGGACACTGAAATCCACTACTCGGCCCTTATAAGTACCGACCGAAACCGCATCCACCCCAACGAACTGTTGCTTGCCGGAATCAGTCGCGGGGTCGAAGGAGATATATACAGTTTCGCCGCTGTTAGCGGCTTTCGCTTTCTCAATAACGGGCTTCGCTTCCTTCCTTTTAATAGCGGCTGGAAACAAGGCGAGGACCTGATCAAGGGTCATGCCCAATCGAACACCGCGAACGCTTGGGGAATCGGCCTCCGTCGCAGGACACTTGGATTGAGCGGGCTGTAGGCCTGTCACTTTGCCGTACAACGGGATCGTAATCCAGGCCACGATGAGCGTAGCTATAACAGACTTTTTCATGGTTCCTCCTTTGTTGTTAGCGCGTAACGCCACGCTAACGATCGACCACCACCTGGCATGCAGTTCGGCGGTCGAGGAGCGTAATTGAAAGATCGTGTGAGAACGAACTGCCCTCGCTCCGCCGCGACTGCGGGCTTTTGAGGGCGAACTTAACGCTTTCTTTGCAGAATGTAAAGAGGATTGCTGATTGGAGTACGTGTCCTGAATAACTAATGACAATCGAGGCTGAGTATGCTTTATCGTTGATCGTGCGGGACGACAACGGTCACAGCCTGGCTTGCGCGATTGTTACTGCTATCCGTACAGCTGATAGTAAGTGTATAGACTCGACCCGTACCGTTCCCTTCTCGCTCGGCGCGCAGTCGCACGTGATTAGCATCTATGATCTGCCAATCAGCAGATGTCCCTTCATTGCTGGTTATATTTGGTAAGCCTGAAAATTGGCCTCTACAATAGCACGCTTGAGAAATCCTATCCCGATTAAGATGATAGTATCCCTACCTACCGCTTGCCTGTTCGGTGTTCTGTGATACACTCCGCGCGATAAACAAATAGTTAGTCGCCGCGAGAGCGACAATGAGAGAGAAAACCGAGTTGGGTTGTCCGCCGCTTCGCTTAGGCTTTGTATCTAAGCACTAGAAACAGCAAACCTAGTACCAATAGCGTTTCTGAACCCAAGTCCGCAGGTTTACTTTGACTCGATTTACCCGACAAGCTTGCTCTGTTTCCCAAAGGCATCTCGCCGGGGTCGCAGACACAAGATTCCGTGCTGCCGCATTGACACCAGCCGCCTCCTATAAGGATGTGTCCTGCAAACGCAGGAGCACACAACAAAAGGAACGTGATGAACACGGACGCGATTAAACGTTTTCTCACGGCCTTATCCTCCACAGCTAAACTTGAACGGGCGCAATTGTATCAACTCGTACAGTTCGCGGAGGCAAGTTACTATTTTCGAGACGTAGAATCGCAACATGAAATCGGGCTATTGCTACAGTCTTTCGGGTATCCGTTCAGCCAGGTGGGGAAGTATTACGAGAGCATCTATCTATTTCGGAGCGGCCAATACGACAAAGCAAGAGAGCTTCTTGAATGCGTGGCGGATTCTGCCCCGGCCCACTATAGGTCTAAGGCGCTGCTTTCCCTGGCAGCGGTAGAAGAACGCATCGGGCGCTTTGAAGAATCGCTCAGACTACGGTTGCAAATCTCAGCCATTGACGACCCCGTGAGACTGCTTGAGGTTCATAGCAGCTTGGCAGCACGACGAGGCATAGAAGGTGAGCATCGAGGTGCGTTGCGTGACCTTGAGCGGTTCTTGCCTCTAGCACAGATTATCGGGAGACACAGGCATCCCGCGTATTTCACTTTCTTGAACAGCTATGCTTTGGAATTATCTGAGGGCGGCAGAACCGATGAAGCCTTACAGGCCATGAACGCCATAGCGGCTACCCCATTCATCAATCGCTATCCAGAATGCCAAGATACTTTGTCGGAAATCCTATCAAAACAAAAGCGCTCTTCTATGATTGCGGTTCCCAATGAACTAAACCTCAAGTACAGTGATCCGAGAGTCCAGGCCGCAGTTGATTTCATGACGGAGAATTTTCATCGCAAGATTGCTCTGGATGAGATAGCCGAAGTGGTCAATAGCTCACGTGCCAACTTGAGCCGCCTGTTCAAAATAGAAACGGGATTCACCCCGATAGACTACTTGGTCAGGGTGAGAATCGAGAAAGCCAGTCAGCTTCTCAAATCTAGCTTTCTGAGCGTCAAAGAAGTCATGGCAGCAGTCGGCTATAACAGCAAAGGTCATTTTACGCGCCACTTCAAGAAGCGATTTAGCGTCACGCCGTCCGAATACAGAAAACTACATCAGAGGACTGACCGCTCTGCAACAAGGAAGCAATGACAATGGCAACGAACACCAGACGGCCCGCCTCGTTTAAGGCTTACGGCGTCCGCCGAACGCCTCGCATCAGCGGACGCGGGCCAAGGCGCTGTATGGATCGATCAACCTCCTGCCCGCGCTCCCGTTGCATACACGTGTTAGGTGCCGCTTGCCAGGAACCGTGTGTCCTTTCTTTCCTGCTTCATTACCCGCACCTTACGAAGCCCTGAGTTCTCTTTATGTCGAGTAGTCTGCCTCTCTTCCATTTGGGTTCTCCTTCAGCGCCAATTCAGCCCTCGCGTCTCGCGAGAATGGAAATGACGTCCGACCGGCCATATTTGCGAGCCAAGTCCAATGCGGACTTCCCGCTGGAATCACGTACGGAGGCATCGGCGCCTCGCTCCAGCAGGAGTTTCACAACCCCGGCATGACCTTTGAGCGTTGCGACCATCAGTGCCGTGCCTGACTGCGCGGTTCGGACATTGGGATCCGCACCAGAGTCGAGCAGTAACCGGCAGATAGTCTCGTATCCCTCCTCCGCGGCACAATGAAGCGCAGTCCACCCGCGCGGATCCACGTCGTTCACGCGAGCGCCGCCCGAAAGCAGCACGGTGACGATATCGGTCAAGCCTTCGGCCGCCGCCGCCATCAAAGGCGTGCCGCGGAACTCCTTTCCTCTGCCGTCGCTGGCGACTACCGTCGGTGCATTGGGGTTCGCACCTTGACGGAGGAATTCTGTCACTCTTGGCACGCTGCCGCTAAGAACAGCTTTACCGAGATCGCCCTTCCGGTGCGATGTCAGTCTTCTGGCGAGGGCAGGCTTCGCCGACCCTTCGGGGCGGAGGGAGTGGACAAGGCGGTCCATTAGATAGGCTTGGCGCAAGAACGTATCCATGGAACCGCGAAAGAAGAAAAAGAAAGCCAGTTCGAGATCCTCTCCGCTGTCCGAAGGAGGAAGGACAACGGAATACAGACGAGCTATGACACCCGGCGCAAACTGCGTCGTGAAGGCCGCCTGACTGACCCGTCCTGGAACAAAAGAAAGGTGAACGCCGATGGGATTTTGCTTGAAGTTGACTTCGTAAAATGATTCAGCGAACTTTAAAGCCCGTCATAGTATGCACGATCATCGCTATTGTCTGTAACGGGGGCGCGGGCAGCGTCCATCGGGCCCACGATCAGATGTCCGTAAAGCGCATTGCCCTTCCATGAGCGGCGGTAGTCTGCCATGCGGCGGTCACCACCCCCGAACCAACGAAACCAATGTCTCCGGACATTCCATCCACCGAAGTCTAGGTGGAGCCGAATCCCGTTGGAGTAGAAATGACGCTCGTCAACTGGCGCTTGTCCTTCTACGAGCGAGAAGCCAGTGTTCAGCTGGGTAACCGACTGTATATCGCGCAACGCTTCGACCAGGCTGGAGTATTCGAATGCCTTGGCACTTCTGAGATCCGGGAATCGACTGTGCGTCAGCGGTTGATTTGGGCGGCGAATCTCGACGATTTTGTCAGGACCGCCGCGATTGAGGAGCATCTGGAGTTCCTTCTGACAGTGTTCCGAGTCCGCATACCTGTCGTTTGTGAAGCAGATTCCCCAAGAGCAGTGGGACAGTCCGTGAGCCATGGCTTTGCTAAAACGCTCCCGTCCGGAGAGGAGGACTTCGTATTCTGCGAACCAAACCCGCAGGCCGTTGGCCATAAGGTGCTCTGCGACCGGGCGCACCACATTGATGTCCTCGCTTCGATAGCTTACAAAGACATCGTAGATGTTGTCAGAAGCAGATTGCATAGCATGGACCTGCGAACCCGTAATGCGTCGGGTTGACTCTGTCTGTAGCTGACTAATTTTTTATTTCTTCGTCTTCCGCTTCTTTACTTTTATGTCGCCCGATACGGCCTAACGCTTCGGTTGACGGGGCAGCGCCAAATACTCAAAGACACAAGCGAAATTCGCTTCGCGGCCTCCGGTCGAACCGATTGTTAGGTGGCGATATTGCCGGTACGGCGTTTACGTTTTGACTTCTCATATTGTTCTCTTTCAAATTCATCAAATTCATAAGCTAGGCGCGAATCTTGATCCGCCCTCCAATCAGGCTCGTATATAGGTTCGTCGAAAATTGGCTCTCGCGTTTTGGCCTTTCTGTCCGCCGCTTCTTGCACAGCATTCTTCTTACTTGCTTTCTTGTAAATGATATCCTTAATGGCATTCAAAGCGGTTTGTTTCCTGCCAGGCAACGTAATAACCTGTCCCTTTTTCTCTGCTCTTTTCAGCGTATCTGGCAGTACAAGTCCCCTGCCAAGGACGATCGGAAGTACCTCCCGCTTACTTCCTAAAGCCATCCCAATCTCTTGATTCACCCAATTAGATTTACTTGAATTCTTACTCCACATTACGATGATCAGATCGGACTCTATTATTTTCTTTAGGATCTTTTCAGGAATATCATTGACTAGCGCGGGATCGTAGTTTGCGCGAAACACTTTGAAGTCTCTCTTGGGCTTCAGACTGTTTGCTAGCTCAAGTGCAAGAGCAGAATCTTTATGCGAGTGACTTAGGAAGATTCTATATAGCACTGTCATCCTCCATTAATTATTCATCACTACTCATAAGCGAGCCACCTAATACGTATTATACAGAAGATTCTTTCCGGCTAATCCAACTCGGGATGGCACGGTCGACGGAGTCTCAATTCTCTCTCAATTCATTAGCCAAGTCTCACCACGCACATCACTCTAGATCTACTTGCTCGAAAGATGTTTTCTGCAAATCCTTTCAGTCAGGTGGCCACCAAAACTTCTCGCCTTGCGATTAAACCCTTCCTAAATGAACCGCTGCCTCCGAAGCGCGAACTTAGTGCTTTCCTCCCGGAATGTAAAGTGGATTGCTGACGCACTCCGAGGCTGTCCTTACAAGGTGAGCTCTCATTAACACCCAACTTGAGTTGGGTGTTGTGACCAACGCGCGCCCATAGAACCGTTTCAACGATTTGTAATGGAGGCTCTAAAAACTGTTGAAACAGTTACAAGCTAAGGCCGCTTCTTCATCAACACCTCGATGAATCAAGGTGTTAATGAGAGCCGCTCCGTCATTACACTCACCAAGTCCCACTTCTGACCCCACCGCTGATCTATTACCAACAACCCTCTGCTATTGCCCCTCAACCTCGCGAGTGTATAATCGATCCAAGCGCCAAGAAGACGCTCGGTCCATGTCGATGGTTGGAAAAACCATACTCCACTACCGAATATTGAAAGAAATTGGAAAAGGCGGCATGGGAGTCGTCTATAAGGCCGAAGACACTAAGCTCCATCGCACAGTCGCAATCAAAGCGCTCTCCGCGGATCTGGTCGGAGACGAAAAAGCTCGCGCTCGTTTCCTGCGAGAAGCGCGGGCCGCGTCGGCGATCGATCATCCCAATATCTGCACCGTCTACGAGGTTAACGAAGTCGAAGACGCGCTCTTCTTCGTTATGCAGTACGTCGACGGCAAGACCCTGAAGAAGTTCATCGGAGGCCGAGCGCTGCCGCTGGATCAGGCTCTCGAGTTCTCGCTCGAGATAGTCGACGCGCTCGCTGAAGCTCATCGCCGCAACGTCATTCATCGAGACATCAAGTCTTCGAACATCATGCTGAACGAGAGAAACCAGCTCAAGATTCTCGACTTCGGGCTGGCTAAACTCATCAAGCCAACCGGTGTGAGCGCGGACTCTCAACACACCGCGGAGCTGACGGCTTTGGGCTCGCCGTTCGGAACGGCAAGCTACATGTCACCCGAGCAAGCCAAAGGCGAGCGGGCCGACGCACGCTCGGATATATTTTCGGTGGGAGTCGTGATGTACGAGATGATCACCGGGCACTTGCCCTTCAAAGGCAAGACCTCGGTCGACGTGATGCACTCGGTTATGCACGACGATCCCGCGCCACTCGGCGATGGAGCTCCGCCCAGGCTTCAGCAGATCATTTCGAAGACGCTCACCAAGAATCCGGCTTCGCGTTATCAAACGACGGAGATCTTGCTTGAAGACTTGCGCTCGCTGGTTCGCGCTCATTACGCGCAGAGAGGCGTGGTGCCGGCCGACAAGGCAGCTTCGTTTCGCGCTTCGAAGCAGGTGCCGCGACCGAGCAATCTGCTTGACCGCATCGCGTCGTGGGCGCAGCGCACCTTCAACACCGCGCCTCCGGCAAAGGAAGATTCAAACTCAGCGCCGTCGTCGGGCACGCCGGACATAACGCCTTCGATGTGGCAGTCGAGCACCAAGAAGACCATTGCGATACTTCCGTTCAAGAATCTTTCTGGCGCTTCGGAAAATGATTTCTACGGATTCAGCCTCGCGGACAGCGTGATCACCGAGCTTGCTCAGCTTCACGATTTGGTTGTGCGTCCGTCGTCTTACGTCGCTCAGTATCAAAACAAGGATGTAGATCCTCGCGCGATCGGATTGCAACTGGCGGTCGACGCAGTTTTGATCGGAGGGTACTTGAAGGCCGGCGATCGCTTTCGCCTGACTCCTCAGTTGATCGACACCGGTTCGGGAGAAATTGTGTGGACGGAAAAAATCGATGTCGAATACAAAGACATCATCACCGTTCAGGACACGATCTCGAATAAGATCGTCGAAGGCTTGCGAGTTAAGACAAGCACCAGGGAGCAGGAACGGTTGGTTAAAACGCCGACCGACAGCGCGGAAGCTTACGAGTGTTACTTGAAGGGCCGGACGGTGCTCTACAAATTCATCACTCAGACGCTTGACGTTGCGGATCTCGAGTCGGCCATCGATCTTTTCAGCGAAGCGGTCGAGTGCGATCCAAACTTCGCGCTCGCGCACAGCGGCCTGGGCGTGTGCCAAATCAATTATGTGTTGAAAGGCATGGGCGGAATTGAACACTACGCCAAGGCACGGCAAAGCTTTGATCGAGCGATTGAGTTGGACCCGAACATAATCGAGCCGCGAGTGCGAAGGATCTACATCGACTTGATCGAAGGCCGCTCGGAAGATGCGCGACAGCAAATTCGCAAGCTGATAAGACGCGCGCCCAACGAGCCGTCGGTTCATTCGGTAGCGGCTTATGTGTATCGGGTGTCGGGCCAATACGAACGCGCGCTCGAAGCGTGGAATCGGCTGTTGAAGATTTCGCCGACCGACATCGTGTACGCGACCTCGAACACCGTACGAATCTTCATCTATCAAAAAGAATATGATAAAGCGGAGGCGGAGCTGGCCAAGGGGCTTGCATTCGAGCCGAATCATTCGTTGCTGCGGGCCTACCTGGCGGTGATTGATTATTATCGCGGGCAGATCGAGAAGGCTACGATGACGCTGGAAGATATTCTGGCGAAGAATCCTGAGCTGCATTCACAGAAGTTGTTTCTCGCTTACTGCTACCTGGCTCGCGGCGAGAACGAGCGCGCGTTTGACTTAGTGGATGACCGTGTGATCGACATCGCACGAGCCGACCAGGACGTGGCCTACAGGTTGGCAACGGTTTACGCGTTGGCCAACAGAGTCGATGAAGCGATCGAGTGGCTCGAGCGATCGATATCGATGGGCAATGAGAATTATCCGTGGGTGGCAGGCAACCCGAACTGGGAAGGGCTTCGAGATGAGCCGCGCTTCAAAGAGATCCAGCAGGACCTCAAGTCGAGATGGGAGAAGCTTTCAGAACCTGATGAATGATCAACGGCTCGACTACTGATTTCTCGCCGCGAAAAAATCAAAGATGATCGATACAGTTGCCACGGCCGAAAGCAATCGCGAGCTTGCGCCGGGCTATCGACTTCTCAGGCTGAGCTTCAAAGAAGACATTGTAGTGCTTCCGGGACAGTTTGCAATGCTGAAGCCTCGACATTGCTTCGAGCCCCTCCTGCGGCGCGCTCTTGCAGTTTATCGCGCACACGATTCCCGTCGCCTGAGTTTCCTGTATCAGGTGCTCGGACGCGGAACCCAGGCCCTTGCTCAAGTCCGACAGGACGACGAGGTTGAAGCGCTTCTGCCGCTTGGCAACAGTTGGCCGCTACAAGTACCGGATGCGACCAAGGCGATAGTTGTGGCGGGGGGAATAGGTTCGGCTTCGGTGCTCGCGTTGTGTGAGGAGCTCAAGCGCGCGCGGGTTGATACTGAAGTGTTCTTCGGCGCGGCGAGTCGAGTTGCGGCAGAGGGTTGCGGGCTTGAGGACTTCCGCGCGCTTGAATTGCCGCTCACTTTGACAACGATCGACGGGAGTCTCGGGCAAAAGGGTCTCGTCACATCGCCGCTCGAAGATCGGCTTCGCAACAAAGCGGGCGCCGAAGTGATCTATGCTTGTGGACCGTGGGCGATGATGAGAGCCGTCGCTGAGATGGCAGCCGCTTTCAACGTGCGATGCCTGGTGTCGCTTGAAGCACCGATGGGCTGCGGCTTCGGAGTCTGTGTGGGTTGTGTAGTAGCGCTGAAGTCCGAAGGGCCGGCCGCTTACGATTCGTACAAGCGGGTATGCACTGACGGATCTGTTTTCCCTGCCGAAACGATTCGGTGGGAGATCAATGCAATGACTCATTGATGGGTCACGTCGGATCAGACTATCAACTCTATGCCCGAAGCAGTTCATCACGACTCAAGGCTTGCTGTTGAAATCGCTGGAATCAATTTCAACAATCCAGTAATCGGCGCGTCGGGAACATTCGGATACGGACTCGAATTCGCCGAGTTGATAGATCTAAACAAGCTCGGCGGGTTCGTTACAAAAGGATTGTCAGCCCGGCCATTGTCGGGGAACGCGCCGCCTCGAATCGTGGAAACACACGGCGGAATGCTCAACGCGATTGGGCTTCAGAACATTGGCGCTCGAGCTTTCCTCGAAGAAAAACTTCCGCTCCTTCGACGGTATGACACGCGAGTCATCGCAAATGTGTTCGGCTACTCCGACGACGAATACCTCGAGGCCATAAATATACTCAACGACGGCGAAGGCATCGCAGCGTATGAGCTGAACATCTCCTGCCCGAACGTGAAGGAAGGCGGCATCGTCATCGGCAATTCTCCGGTTGCTGCTGCCCGACTCACTGAAAAAGCGAAACGCAAATCGACTCGACCATTGATCGTAAAGCTTTCTCCCAACGTCACCGATGTCGCTCAGATCGCGCGCGCAATCGCAGCAGCGGGCGCGGACTGTCTGTCGTTGATCAATACCATTGTTGGAATGGCGGTCGATGTGAACACGCGCCGCTCGCGATTGAGCTACGGGACGGGCGGATTGTCCGGCCCCGCGATTCGTCCGATCGCGGTGCGGATGGTCTACGAGGTCGCAATGGCAGTTGAGGTCCCGGTTATTGGCATTGGCGGAATTGCTTCAACTGCTGATGCACTCGAATTCATAATCGCCGGGGCGTCCGCCATTCAGATCGGAACGGCTAATTATTACGATCCGAAGATTACTATGAAAGTAATCGAAGGCCTTTCGTCCCACTGCCAGAGTCACAGGACCGACCTCGCTACGCTTACCGGGTCGATGCAGCACGTCTAACATCCTATCTTTTTCGAGCTCCGTCCCCTTCGCACCTCCTCCGCTCCAACAATCCCGCCGACATCTATCAAAAAATTATTGACAAGACTACGCTCAGATTTTATTATTGCACTATCATCTGAAAATCAGAGTGAATCATCGATCCTCTTTTGGCTCGATGGTTTGGGATATACCTAACAAGGAGGTCAAACAAATGGCTAAGACTGGAACCCAGGTAGCGCCCGTGAGGGCGGTTCGCGGCATAAGCAGAGATCCGTTTCGTGAGCTCTTCGAACTGCAACGCGGTATAAATGAGCTCTTCGACGAAGGCTTTGGCGGCTCACGCGAAAGCGTCGGTCTAAGAGCATGGTCACCCGCCGTTGATGTTTACGAAGACGAGAACGAGTTCTTGATCAAGGTCGAGTTGCCCGGAATCAATCGCGACGATGTTAAGGTGAGCGTGAATGAAAACACGCTTTCCGTCAGCGGCGAGCGTCGCGTTGAGAATGAAGACAAGCGTGACAACTATCACCGCATTGAGCGGAGTTACGGTCAATTCTTCCGATCATTTACGCTTCCGCTAAACATCAACACTGACGGGATCGAAGCGCAGTTCAAGGACGGCGTGTTGCGATTGGCGCTTCCGAAAAAGGAAGAGGCCAAGCCAAAGCAAATCGATGTCAAGGTCCAGTAGGACCACACCTGCTTCAAGTTCTTTAGGGCCGCAGCTCGGCCATCCGGGCGCGGCTCTTTTCTTTATATCCTCTCGAAACAAAATTGGAACTACAATCTTGACTTCGCATCCTGTCCGGCGTATAACCGTGCCTGCCCTCGTTCTCAAATCAATTGCAGCAGTCGTAATGAAACGGAGCGGGCCTTGTTGGAGAGCAAGGCCTTCTGAGATTTGTAAGCTGATTTTGCGGGGATAGATAGATGAAACTAGTGAAGAGTGAAACAACAAATTCGGATTTTGGTTGGATAGGCCGCGGCATCGAAGTCAAGGGCGATATTTCATTCGCTGACCGGCTTCAGATCGATGGGCGCGTTTCGGGCAAGCTGACATCCGAGAGCGGTACTTTGATAGTCGGCGAGTCGGGCCAGCTCGAAACGCAGATCGATGTTGGCGTCTGCGTCGTTCATGGCGAGCTTCGCGGCAACCTCATCGCAAGATCCAAGCTTGAGATTCGCCGGACGGGCCGCGTCTACGGAGATGTGGTCACCCCCGTTCTGCTCGTAGAGGAGGGCGCGGTATTCAACGGCGCAATTCGGATGACTCAGGAATCAGCCGGCAGGCTCGAGGAAGTTCGGTTGAGCAGCGTCGATCACGACACTCGGCGGCAAGCTACGGGCGCGTAACCGGGAGACTATTCAGGCATCGACGCAAGAACACAACCCGAACACGGTCGACAAAGCGATCGGTTTTCAAGTCTCTTCTTTCTACTTACTTCAAGCCCCACCGCTTGAATCGAATTCCAGCCATCGGTATATTCAAGATTGACTGAAGAACCTCGAGGTCAATCGCATGCAAGAAACGACAGCGCAGGCGACGAATCAAAGACCGTCTAGCGTTCGAGATCGATTGATCGTTGCGCTCGATGTTCCCGATCGCGACGCAGCGCTTAGATTGGTCGAGCAACTTAGCGGCGCCGCGGGCATGTTCAAAATTGGGAGCCAGCTTTTCACCGCTGAAGGCCCTCGATTGGTGCGCGAGATTGTCACCTCAGGCGAGCGCGTATTTCTGGACTTGAAGTTTCACGACATTCCCAACACTGTTGCAGGAGCGGTCGAGTCGGCCGCGCGGCTCGGCGTTTCAATTCTGAATGTCCACACACTCGGCGGATCGGAGATGATGCGAGCGGCCAGCCACGCGGTAGGCGACCGCGGCGTGCTTTGGATTACACGGCCCGCGGTGTTGGGCGTGACCGTGCTCACGAGCATGGACAAGAAAGATCTCAGCGACGTGGGCATCACGTCGGATCTGAGCTCCGAAGTTGTAAGGCTTGCCACTCTCGCGCGCGATTCCGGGCTCGACGGCATTGTAGCTTCACCGCACGAAATAAGATTGATCCGAGAATGCATTACTGCCGAACGCTTCATCATCCTCACGCCCGGCATTCGTCCGAAGTGGTTGTCGAAGGGCGATCAGAAACGCATCGCAACGCCTGCTGATGCCATACGCGACGGAGCAGACTTCATCGTAGTCGGCCGCGCCATTACAGACAGCCCGGATCCGCGGGCTGCCGCCGAGCGCCTGCTTGAAGAAATGGACAGTCAATAACGGCGGTGATGGTCACCGAGGAATCAACTGTTAGTTGTTCGACACTGAACGCGCCGGTCCCGCGATACGAGGTTCAGGGTTCGGGGCCTCTGCTTGTTTATGTTCCGGGTCTCGACGGAACCGGCCAGCTTTTCTTCAAACAAGCTGAGCAGCTCGATCGCCTTTACCGAGTGCTGACGTTTCGATCTCGTGATGATAGCCGGTTCACGTACCAGGATCTCACGAGCGATTTGGCGACGATCATCACAGACCTCGGAGAAAAACGGGCGATCATTGTTGGAGAATCGTTCGGCGGAACTGTCGCGTTGAGCTTTGCTCTTGCCTATCCCCGGATGGTTGAACGCCTCGTCGTAGTCAATTCATTTCCGCGTTTTCGAAATCGATTCAAGATCAGAACCGGCGCTTTGCTCGCTTCAGGCTTGCCGTTTCGATTGCTGTGGCCCTTTCGACGAGCAGCAAGCGCAATCGCGTTATTCCTTGACGGCGTGAATAAGAGTGACCGCGGCCTCTTCTGGCAGGCGATTCGAACAGTAAGCGGCGCCGCTTATGCGCGGCGGCTTAATTTGATTGCGGCTTTCGACGTTGAAGCTCGGCTGGGCGAGATTCAAGCTCCTGTTCTATTCATTGCGGGTGATCGAGATTTGCTTGTTCCTTCCGCACGTGAGGCCCGCGCGATGGCCGCCCGAATGCCAAACGCAGCGGTGAAGATAGTCGAGGGCGCGGGCCACGCCTGTTTGCTCGGCGATCGAGTTCGACTCGCAGAGTTACTGGCACGCTAGCGATCGCGGTCGGTCTGACGCTGCCACGATGAGCCGTCTTCGTATTCGACTCGCATGATTCGCACAGTGTCGAGGTTGAAGCTCTTAACGAAGTCATCGCTGTAATGATGTACTTCGCCCGTCGACTTTTGTCGTTCGTTCGAAAGCAACCTTATCTTATCGCTGCGAAATTTGTCCTTCGATTTGGTTGATTGTCCTTCAATCGCCCGGTAGTACTCCCACTCGATTGCGGTGATTGTTTTCGATCCGGTGTTTCCTACTTCAATAGTGAAGTGCGAGTCGCCGCTTTTGTCCGGGCCGTACGCCGACGCACTAAAGACAAAGAGATCTGGTGCGTTGCGCGCCCTTAGTTTTTCGTCGCTGTTGTTTTGAGCCCTCTGCGCGAACGCAGCGATCGTCAACACAGCAATGACAATCAAGGTGCTGAGCGTCTTCATTTTTTTAGCTCCTCCACTATGAGCGCGGCCACAACAAGTTTATATACGATTTTGGATATCGCTACAAAATAGGCGAACAGTCGCTCGATTACTCTTTTGAAAAGATCATGGTCGAGTAGAGTCGTGCGAAGCATGCTTGTGAGTGAGGCTCCTTCGGACGTAGACGAGAAAGCGTTCAGTCGGCCCGAGCGGTTTGTAGCTTTCCATGAACTTCTCCAGCTCTGGGTACTGGAGTATCGCAAGATCCGAATTGAAAAAACCAAGCTCGTCGATGATGTACTTCGGTTGCGTCTCGGTTAGATCACTTATCAATTGAGCTCGCGCGGCGGCGGTCGAAGCTTCATCAATCACGGCGCGGTGCTCTCCGTTGGTGTACTGGACATCGGCCGGCACGCCGGTGAGCGGCTGCGCGCTCAAGTATCGCGAAGCCGGAAGCAGGCCCGACCAAAAATATATTTCCGGGCGGTAGCCCCAGATAAACAGATAGTCGGTTGGTCCGTCGGCTTGGCGCCAACGCGGACCTCCTGAGCGAATCGCTTCCAGGGGGAGTCGCTCTGCAGCGTCTGCCGGGTCCGGCAAGTCTCTCACGAGTGCCGCGATGGTTCTCTCCTCGCGATTTCGAACCTCGTGATACCAACCAATGTTGAGAGTCCCGTGCGACCGCGCCCAATCGAGTGCAAGCAGCAGGCCGCGGCCGTGGAAGCGGACCAGAGTAAACAAGAAACCTATCGACAGAGCTGTGAACACAACTCGACGCATGAATGTGCTTCGTGTTTTGAGAGCTGAAATAATCCCGAGCAGACCGCGTCCGCCGATCAAGCAAAGGGCGGGGAGAATCTGAAAAAAGTAATGGGAGTAGAACCTGCCGCCGACTGCAACGCCGGCATAAGAAGCGATCAACCATATGAGAACTGTTATGTCAGACTTCAACGCGCGTTCATCAACACCAGCCGATGTTTGAGCTGTTTTTGTTCCAAAAAGAACCGGCCTGACGCGTTTAATCGTAGTGACGATTACAAATAAAAGCGTGATGAGCAGAATATCGTTCAGGACAAAGTAGCCGGATGTAAATCTGATAGCTGCGGCAGCTACTGTGCCGGGCGAGTAGAACCTCGCGTAACGAGTTCCCCACCTCCATAAGTCGCTCCAGTACGCCGAAAACGACCGCGTGGCCGCGATATACGCGAGGAAAACAAGTGAGACCAACACAAAGCCCGCCGAAGCAGCCGCGAACAATGTCCATCGCGAAGCCCGGTTGCTCGGATTCACATCAGCACTCTCTGATTCTTTCCTTGACCATGCGCTTGAGGCAATCAGCAAAACGGCGAAGAAAATCAGATCGAACAATGCCTTCGGGTTCGTCTCGAAAGCGACTCCCGTAAGAGCACCTGCAGAGAGCGCAAGCAAAACCTGCCGCCTCGTTGTGCTCGCTGATTCCGTTTGCGAAAAAACCATCAAGAAGGCGGCGCTCGCATACGGGAGCGTCATCAGGCAGTCTGTGTTGAGACTCTGGATGTGGCCGAGTGAATGCGAGGTGCTGAAGGCCGCAAACATCGCGGCGGACACCAGCCCAACACGCTGATCGTAGAGTCGCGCGCCGAATAAGTAGAGCACCGCCGAAATGCCAATCGTGTAGACGATCGTGAACAATCGAATGACGAGGATGTGCGCGCCGAAAAGCGAAAACAGCAACCCGTAGACCAGGGGCAGAAGCGGCGGTTTGTCGAAATATATTTCGCGATAGAGTGCCTTGCCTCGCGCAATCTCCTCGCCTGCGGTAAACCAAAGCCCGTCGTCTTCATAAAGGTGGCCCACATAAAAAATGCGCAAGATGAACGCGATCGCGGCAATAACAAGAAACCACTTTAGAACGGTCGATCGTTTGATGGCATTGGGCACGTCGGTCCAGGTGGTCTGCTGATCGGCGAGCCTCTCGTTTGTCATTTGAGATCGAGGAGTCTAGAGCGCGTCGCTTAGTGTGACCGGCACCAGCATCGGGAGAGGTAGGTCGCTGTGCGCTTCAATCACACGGTCAAGCTCGTCGGAAAGATCACCGTGGGCGGCTGACAACAATTCAAAGTTAAATAGCCGGCGGTCCATCAACTGTGACGGCGAGACGTTCGAAAGCGCCTTAAGCATCGAGTTGCGCAGCGCGGGGATTTCATTTTGAAGCTCGTCGATCAGCCGCTTCACTCGCTTGCGCTTCAGGTTTTCCTGCGATCCGCAAAGATCACAGGGGATGATCGGGAAGCTTTGGGTTTGTGCAAACGCCGCAATGTCTTTTTCCCAACAGTAAGCGAGCGGCCGGATGACCATGTTTCGTCCGTCGTCGCTTCGAAGCGCCGGCGGCATCGCCTTTAGTGACCCATTGAAAAACAAATTGAGCAGGAACGTTTCCAAAACGTCGTCCGCGTGATGACCCAGCGCGATTTTAGTGCATCGCTCTTCGACAGCGGCGTTGTACAAGATGCCTCGCCTGAGTCTTGAACACAGCGAGCACATCGTCTTACCTTCTTCTATCGTGGCTTTGACTACAGAATAGGTATCGCGCTCAATGATTCGAAACGGCACGCCCTGACTATTCAAGTATTCAGGCAGAATGTGTGCAGGAAAGCCGGGCTGCTTCTGGTCGAGATTCACCGCAAGCAGATCAAATCGGACTGGCGCCCGGTGCTGGAGGTCCAACAAAAGCTCGAGAAGGGTGTAACTATCTTTTCCGCCGCTGAGGCAGACCATCACCCGATCGCCGTCTTCGATCAGATTGAAATCGCCGATCGCGCGTCCAACACAACGCAGTAACTTTTGCCTAACTTTCTCCATGTGTCGGGAATTTTGATACTAGCATACAGGCAAGAGTGCGTACCACGAAACAGAGATTCCACAGGTCGGCCGTAGGAATCCTTCGGCGGCGTGACGATGGTAAACACTCTCAATCGGCGTTACCGTGGTGGTGATATGACTCTTCGTCCTGTCACCGTGGAATGCTACTCGGGCTCACGCGCAGATGAACGGCCGCGCAGAATCCGAACGGGCGGCCGGGAATACCTTGTGCTGAAGTTGCTTGCCGAATCCGTTGATGAGTCGTTTGTTACGAAGGCTCGAAACCAACGCTATAAGGTGCTGACCGACGAAGGATTAATTCTTGAGCTTGTGCGCAACGAAGACGGCTCGTGGTTTCTCGAAGAGAAGACGGCGGACTAGGCGCGCCTTCATCAATCAAACTTTGTTGTATAACCCGGACTTCGGTTTGACTCAAAGCACAAACGTTCAGTGAAGTTTGTTCGAGGGTTTGAAACTACGAAGAAGCAAGCGCTTGATTCACCGCTTCATCAAGCGCCTTGCCATGCGAAGGTCCGTAGCCGATAAGATGCTTGATCAATTTACCGTCGCGACTGAACACCAAAGTCTGAGGGATTGTGTCGTCTTCGGTGCCCAGGTACGAAGTGAACATATCGTCGGTGGCGAAGCCGACGGTGTAGCCGATGCCGTAGCTGTCGATGAACTTGCGAATGTCGTTCACTGACGACTTTCCCCGATCGTCGATATGCAAGCCGATCACTTCGACTCCGCGATCGTGATTCTCCCGCGCGATTCGAGCGAGCTGCGGAGTCTCCTGACGGCAAGGCACGCACCACGTTGCCCAAAAATCCATCACCACAACTTTGCCTCGATAGCTCGACAGCTTGATTGTGTTGCCGTCCAGGGTTCGGACATCGACGTCCGCCGGGACTTTTGCCGAAGGCGAATTTGATATCGGAGTGCCCGGCAACAACAGCTTCAGGTCGGCAGCCTCTTCGCGATGACCAGAAAAAAGGGTGTAACCAACCGTGGCTATCAGCGCAAACACGATTGCGCTTGCGATGATTCGGCCCGGAGTCCAAAGCGTTGATTGGCTGTTTTCAGAGCTCATCATTACGGCTTAGTCGATTTAATTCTAGCTAGCGATCGGGCTCGGACTGGTCGGCATTTTCGGAAACGTCTTTAAGCGGAGCCGACACGCTATATTTTTCGCCAGCCCAACGACCCAGATCGATGATGCGGCATCGCTCGGAACAGAAGGGACGATTTGGGTTTCCCTCCCACGTCGTAGGCTTTTCGCAAATTGGGCACTTCATCGATTATGACCTGATTCTCTACGCGGTTGATCAATAATACTACGAATCATTCAATGCTTGAACAGGCGGCGCCGGCGCCACGAACGATTCTTCCGCGGTTCTGGTGTCGCCATTGTTGAAAGTCGCAGAAGGGAGTTAATGCTGAGTCGTCGTGACGGTTGCGGTCGAGTGCGCAGGTTCATTTATCACCAGATTCTCGATGAAGAACTCCATCATTCGGTCCTGCCTGAGGCCTGAGTGGCCCAGATCGGGTCCAACTTGAACCTCGAAACTTTTGTTCGCTCTTTGAAGAGCTTGAATGAGCTGCATCGAGTTGTTCGGATGCACGTTGTTGTCGGCGCTGCCGTAGTAAATCATCAACCGGCCTTTCAGCTTGTCGGCGAAGTTCATCGCATTGCCCGCTTCGTAGCCTTCCTTGTTCTCCTGGGGAATCCACATGTATCGCTCTGTGTAGATCGTGTCGTAGTGATACCACGACGTAGGCGGCGACGACGCCGATGCCGCCTGGAAAACGTCCGGGTAGCGCAACAGACACAACGCCGACGCATAGCCGCCGTATGAAGTGCCGAATATGCCCACTCTGTTTTTGTCAACATACGGCCGCTGTTCGATTGCCTTCACTCCCGCCGCCTGGTCGTCGATTTCGGGAATGCCCAGCTTAAGATAGATCGCGTCGAGAAAGCGCTTGCCCCGCCCGCCGGCGCTGCGTGAATCAAGGGTCGCAACCAGGAAACCGTACTCCGTAAGCGTGCTCGGCAGAGTGAAGACCTCGCGCGCGCCGTTTGTCGCGGGTCCCGCATAAACGGAAATGAGTAACGGATACTTTCTCGATGGATCGAAGTTGGAAGGGAAGTGAAGCAAGCCGTGAAGGTCATTCACTCCGTCGGCCGCTTTGTATTTGATCAGCTCGACGTGCTTCAAACCGAGCTGGTCGAATTTTGTCGTATCGCTGCTCGCAAGTTCGGACACGAGCGTGCCATCGGAATTCAATAACCTCGTCACCGGAGCGATGTCGTGCGTCTGGGCAACATCAACGAAATGTTTTCCGTCGGGCGCGAAATCCACAGTGTGATTGAAGGCCGGATCAGTGAGACGCTTGTCATTCTTGCCGTCCAGCCCGACTCGATGAAGCTGCAGTTTCATGTGATTGTCGCCGTCGCGAGCCATGTAATAAATCGATCCCGCTCCCTCATCGATCTTAACAACGGCCCCGACTTCAAACGGGTGATTAGTCAACGTCGCAAGCAGTTTGCCGCTCAGGTCGTAAAGATAAAGGTTCTTCCAGCCCGTGCGCTCCGAAGTCCAGACGAAACGTTTTCCATCCTTTAGAAACGTCATCGCGGGAGAGTTCTCGGTCCAGCTCGGAAGCCATTCTTCGCGGAGGATGACCCGGCACCTTCCCGTTTCGGAATTGCACGCGGTGAATTCCATAATATTCTGTCGGCGATTGGTGCGGTTGCACAACAGTTCGCTGCCGTCGGGCGACCATTGAACGTTGTAAACGTAGTGCCCGATCACCGGGTTATCGAAAGGTTTGCCGTCGCGCACGTCCAGCCTGGTGGTCTTCTTCGAATCGACGTCGTAGATGAGGAGATCTGCGATCGGATTGCTCACGCCCGCTTTAGGATAAGCCTCGATGTCCATTTTGCTTTGGATTTTGGTCTGGTCGATCTCGAGATAGTAATCGGGAACGGCGCTTTCATCGAAGCGATAGAAGGCTATCTTCTTGCTGTTGGGTGACCACCACATCGCGGTGACTTGATCCAGCTCTTCGCCATAGACCCAGCTTGCCGTAGCGTATTTGATTCGGGTCCTCTCGCTGCCGTCGGTTGTAATTGCAATCTCATTTCCACCGCCGGAATCGCTCAACCAGAGATTGCGGTTACGATAGAGCGCTTTTAACTTTCCGTCGGGCGAAGTCGAAGAGTCATATTGGCGTCCACGCTCAGGAGCGCCGGCTCTTCTGCGGCCACCGCGTCCGTTTTGCTCAAAGTCCGTTGGAGCAATGCCCATTTCTGTAGCTGTGCGCGTCGCGATGTCAAAGTGAACACTCTTGCCATCTTTGAAGTAGTCGAAGCCCTTTCCGCCATCCGTCCACTTGACCGCAAGCGATCCCAGCTTTACCGATGAAGGAATCGCGCTGGACATTTTCTCGTAGCCGTCATAGCCGGGCATCGTCTTGAGGCGATCCTGCGCTCGCAATGCTATCGGCAAGACGGCGAACGCGAACATCAGCGCGATAACGCCACTCTTATTGGGATAGTGTGCGATCCTGTTCTTCACTATATAAGTCTCCTTATCGAAGTACTTCATATTCCGCATTCGTTACCTTAATCTGGTCGCGTGAGTACTCGGGCTCATCATCGCCGTAGGCCCGCGCCAAACTTTGCAACGCAAGCCGTAGCCAATCTTCACGCTCTTCTGATGAAGCCTCGGACATTGCTTTGACAATTAATTCTGTGTTCATCCTTGATGATCCAATCAACCCGCCCGACACGACTTCGCCAACTCGTGAAGCGTCTCTGGGGCGATGTCGGCTCCATTCGGCCACGAGACCGTTCCCCCCTCGAGGAAGAACCTCTGGAAATAACTGACATCCTTTAGGGGCTCGAATACCGGCCCCTCAAGCCATTGCGCAAAGTCGATGGTCTCCTCGACTCCGTCGTTGAACGTAAGTTTTATCATGTAGCCGTCGCGGTACTCGGCTTTAATCACTGTCGGAAGAAACTCCATAATTGCTCCTCATTCTAGCGGACGGATTCTCTCAAGTGGCTCACGCGTCTTCACTCGCTGCCAGTTCTTTTCCAGCTCCTCGCGATGCAACAGCGCCCACTCCTTGATTAGCCGAAGTGCCGTCCTTGACCGAATCGCACCCGCGAGGATTTCCCCGTCGAAGGTGAAAGTCGCTTGCTGACCCTGGTACTCCGCGTGGAAGTGAGCGACCCCGTGTTCCCGATAGAACATTCGGATAACGATGCCCAAAGAAGATCGGGATGACAGGCACTGTAGATTCTATACCTCGCGCCAATTCGTGGCGGCAAAATCAACAGCAGCTAGGACGCCTTCTCGCGTTAGCCTCGGATGCGCATCGAGCAATTGCTCGACGCTTTCACCAGCCGAAAGTTTCTCCAGGATGAGTTCGACCGTGATTCGCGTTCCGGCTACGACGGGTTTTCCCATCATTATTGACAGGTCGCATTGAATGAGGTTTTCGTTCATCGCACCACCTCAGTTGCATTATACCGGTCCGTATCCGCCCGGACCTTAGGCCGTCAGGTTATTCTATCGAGACGAGTATCAATACTCTCGAGGAGAACCGCGTCGTCATCGACCAACAGAACACCTCTATTCATCACTCAGTCCAAACGTACTGTCAGTCGGTTGTCGTTCTTCGAGCCATTTCTTCAACGACTCTTGAGTCTCTCCTGAATGACGCCCGGCAAGGATTCCAGAAACGCTGAGATCTTCATCGAGGTCAGGCCAGTGAAGAAGTGTGCCGTCACCAAGCAGCATCATATTAGCTCGCTCTTCAGGAGTGCCGTGCCACAAACGTGGGAACCATACCAGGGGCACGATTATCGTACGGCCATCAACAAGGTCTACGATGAGCGATTCATCGTCAATGCGGGCGCTTTGGGCGCGCGCCTCTTGAACTTCAAGCACCGAAAAACTCATTCCATCGCTCCAGCAGCTCGACTCGATTATCGTTCACAAGTCTAGCTATTCTACTCAACTCAGTCGAGGCAAAACCACCAGCCCTTTGCAGCGAGACTGGATCGAGCCAAAACTTGGCAGTCTTGTCTTCTCGCCTCACGTGAATGTGAGGAGGCTCGCTCCAATCGACCGAGACAAAGAAAAACCTGTAAGGGCCCTTCTTAGAACAGTCGGCATTCAAGTTTCTCTGCGCGCGCGGTACTTTTGTCACCGCTTCAAGTTGGTTTCAAACAACTTGAATATCCGCTTGTACTCATCAGCCCAACTGCTCGGCTCGAGAAAGCCGTGATCCTCTACCGGGAAAACCGCAAGCTCCCAACCCGTTTTGCGAAGCTCGATCAATCGCTGCACCAATCGAACCGTGTCCTGGAAGTGCACGTTCGTATCGACCATTCCGTGACAGATCAACAGCGCGCCTTTCAAGCCCTGGGCAAAGTAGATCGGCGATGATTGCTTGTAAGCTTCAGCGTCCTTCTGAGGCACATTCAAAATGTTAGACGTGTACGGATGATTGTAATGAGCCCAGTCCGTGACTGGTCGCAACGCAGCGCCCGCCGCGAATACCTCAGGCTGAGTGAACATCGCCATCAGCGTGATGAATCCCCCGTAGCTTCCGCCGTAGAGCCCGATTCGTTTTGCATCGACGCCTTGCTCGCTCACGAGCCACTTCGCTGCGTCGACTTGATCGTCGAGATCCTTGCCGCCCATGTGCCTGTAGATTCCCGTTCTCCAATCGCGGCCATAACCTGACGACGCTCGATAATCGACGTCCATCACGGTGTATCCGTTTTCCATCAGGAAGTGATGGAACATGTATTCGCGGAAATAACTCGACCAGTAGCGATGAACATTTTGCGCGTAGCCTGCGCCGTGCACGAAGATCACTGCCGGGCCGCCCTTCTTGAAGTTCTTTGGCTTGTAAAGCCGCGCGTAGACTTCGGCGCCGTCGCGAGCCTTGAACGTCACGATAGGCGGATCGATCCACGGGTAGTTCCAAAACTCGGGCGCCGGCGATGAAGTAACTTTGATCGCTGAAGTTCCAGGCTTGTTCTCCTGAATGTAAAGCTCGGGAGGTTTGTTGCTGTAAGAATAAATCAGGGCAAGCATCTTTTCGTCAGGGGACACGAACGATTGATTGCCGCCTGACATCGACGTGACTTTGGTTCGCTCGCCGCCATCAGGCGACATCGTATAGAGCTGGCGTTCGCCGGGGTGAACTTCGCTTGTAGTAATGAAGAACCGGCTCTTGTCGTCCGACATCTGAACGCCGCTGACTTCCCACTTGCCCGCAGTGAGTTGCTTTGGCTCGCCGCCTTCATATGAAACGGAATACAGATGCGCGTAACCTGTTCGCTCTGATTGAAAATAGATGTGCTGATTGTCCTTCATCCAACCGAGAGTGAAGGAGCCCGGGCCGTCGATCCACGCATCGTCGTGTTCGTTAACAATCACGCGTGTCTTGCCGGTAGCGGGTTCGAGAGCAAGCACCCATCGATCTTTGTTGTCCGCCGCGCGAGCCATCAACACGGCCTTGCTTCCGTCTTCGGACCACACGGGTGATGAGAGCTGGACGTCTCTATCTTTGCCTTCGGGTCTCTCTTTTTCGCGAGGCTCGTTTGCGCGACCGCCTCGAGCCTGGGGACCACCACCGCTTTGCTCTTCCTGATCGGAAGCCGCTTTTTCGCTCGTGGGTGTCGGCGCTTGTCTCTGTCCGTGATCGACCCATTTCACTTCGCCGTTATCCACGGCTACTATTGCGAGCTTTGTTCGGTTCTGAGTGTCGCCAACTTTCGAACGGCTCCCGATGTCTTCCGTGTAAGCGCTCTCGGTGACGAAGTTCGGAACGATCGTGTTCTTGCCGCCGTCGCCTTGTTCGACGACTGTGGCGATAACGGATTTTTCATCAGGCGTCAGTTGCAGGTTGACCGCGGTCTGTCGCGCTCCAAGCGCAAACGGTTTGCGCGGATGCTCACGCTTGCGTTTCTCTTCGTCCTGTTCGCGCTTCTCGGCGCGACGCTTAACTATGTCGAGAAGATCGCGCTCTTCCTTCTTGATGTACTCCTGGCTTTCGGTACCTTTTTGCTGCGAAGCCTCTGCGTTCTGAGCACGTCCGCCTCCGCCCTGGCCCTGTCCGCGGCCCTGTCCAAAGCCGCCTCCTGCAACAGGCGTGACGGGAGTTGCGGCGCCGCCGGTTGTGATATCAGTCATCTGAACGAGTGAGCCGCTCTCGAGCGACATCACGTAAAGATTGTTCGTGCGTGTGAAGAAGATGTGTTTCTGATCTCGAGTGAAGTGCGCGTTGGTTTCGGCATCGTTCGTTTCGGTTATCCGTCGTCGTTGATTGGCCACGTTGTCGTAGATGAACACATCGCCGTTGTCGACGAAGACCGTGAACTTCTTGTCCTTTGAGACTTCGCCAAAAAGTGGAGGCGCGTTCTTGGCTTCTTCCTCACTGAGTTTCTTCAGCCCGCTTCCATCTCGATTGACGACGTATGTGTCAAAGTCCTTCTCACGCGGTTCATTGGCTTGTTTCCACTGAAAGTAAACGCGCTGGCTATCGGGCGACCAATGAACGGCGCGCGGCTCGTAGCCGACAAGTTCGAAGCCTCGCATGATGTTGTCGATGGTGAGCGCGAACTTGCCGTTTGCGGAAGCATCGGCCGGATGCGATGGGCTCGGGCCTTTTTGTCCGGCGAGAATAGCCGTTCCTTGCGCGGTGAAAAGAAAAAGCAAGAAGAAGACGATGCTTCGCTGCCGAAGCGTTTGGCGCGTGTTCATAAAGCCTCCAAGACTTGAAAGGTCAGGTTAGAAGGTTGGAATTGTAAGGCATTAGGACTGGGCCGTGAAAGTAGACTTCAAGACCAACAAACGCTGGCTATGAAAGACCAACGAGTCATAGAGCTTGACACTGCACACGGGGACGTTGTCTTATGTCGAGCGGTTGGCCTTCATTAATCTCGAGAGAAGCATGAAGCCGCAATCGGGGCGTTCAGAGTACCGACTTTAGTCGGGCAGTGCGCTTGCGCAAATGAAGTTATCGAAAGCATGAGGCACTGCCCGACTAAACTCGGTACTCTAAACGCCGCTGACACAGGTCCGATCTGAAATGAAGCTACAGCAGGGTTCAGCGGCAGATAGTCGCGCGACCGAATGGGCCGATTGTTCTCAATCAAGCTGAATAGCGAGGCCCATGGCTCAGTTTCAAAGTCTCTGTGAAGGAGAAATCGATGAATCGAATTGTTTGGACTTCTCGCATCGCTGCTTTAAGGCTTGCTGTTTGCGCGTGTTTGTGTGGCTCCACGCTTCTGTTTTCCAACGGAGTGGTAGCGCAGCACAACGGCTCGGCGGACCATGCTGCATCCAAAGCAAATGGCGGTCTTTCATCAGCGGCCAGTCCCGAGTCTGTTGGTTTTGATTCGGAACGGCTTAAGAAACTGGACGCGGCAATGGCCAAGGCGGTCGCCAACGGCGAGGTCGTGGGAATGCAGACTTTGCTTGCGCGCTACGGCAAGATTGTAACGACGAACACCTATGGAAAAATGAGCGCCGCCGGCAGCGAAGCGATTCGTAACGATGCGTTATTTCGCATCTACTCGATGTCCAAGCCGATCACCGGCGTTGCAATGATGATTCTATTCGAGGACGGCAAGTGGGCGCTCGACGATCCGGTCACCAAATACATTCCCGAGTTCAAAGACCTGAAAGTCTGGAAGGGCAATGAGCCCGATGGCAGGCCGATTCTCGAGCCGGCGCGGCGGGCGCCAACCATGCGTGAGCTTATGAGCCACACCGCCGGGTTCGGTTATGGTCTGTCGGACACTAATCCGGTGGACAAGATGTTTCAGGAACAAAAGGTGCTCACCTCAAAGGGCCTCAAGGATATGACCGCGAAAGTGGCGGCTATTCCGTTGCTCTTTCAGCCGGGCGAGCGTTGGTCTTACAGCATAGCGGTAGATTTGCAGGGTTACATCATTGAGAAGCTGTCGGGCGAGACGCTCGGCCAGTTTCTTGAGAATCACATCTTCAAACCGCTGAAGATGAACGACACGTTCTTCATGGTCCCGGCGGATAAGGCCTCGCGATTGACCGCGGTGTACGGCGTTGATCCGAAGACCAAACAACTCGTCGAAGCGCAGCCCGGTAGAACCCTCGTTCAGGATTTCACAAAGCCTCCGTCAATGGAATCAGGAGGCGGAGGTCTAGTTTCAACGACAGCAGACTACGCTCGGTTCTGCCAGATGGTTGTTAATCGCGGCGAACTCGACGGAGTGCGAATACTGTCTCCGGCGTCAATCGAGCTGATGGGCACGAACCAGATTTCACATGCGGCGCTGGCTTCTAACAACGGCGGACTATCGAACCTGTTTAGTGAAGCCGTCGGGTTTGGATTGGACTTCCTAGTATTCAATGATCCGAGAAAAGCAGGATCGATGGTCGGGAAGGGAACTCTGAGCTGGGGCGGCGCGGCGGGCACGTGGTTTTGGATCGATCCGACCAACGATGTGATCTTCATTGGGATGATCCAGCGCTTCGGCAGCGCGGGCGGCGTCGATTTGGTCTCACTTTCGCGAACGCTGGTGTACCAGGCGCTGGTTGATCCGAAAAAGTAAAACTGACGACAAGTGTTTTGTTAGTAAGCGATCTAAATCAGTCCACGCCGCCCATAAGCCGCTTAACGGGACGACTGATCAATAACAGAACGAGTCCCAGCGCGCCTGTCCACATCGCGACCGACGTGAACAACTGAATCAATCCCATGCTCTCCATTTTTCCGGCGAGCAAACCCGCCATCAGATTTCCAAACGAGGTGGCAAGGAACCATATGCCCATCATCTGTCCAACCAACTTCGCAGGTGATAGCTTCGTCATTGCGCTTAATCCAACCGGACTCAGGCAAAGCTCACCAGTCGTGTGAAAGAAATAAGTAGCCACGAGCCATGCTGCCGACACTTTGTTCGGATTCGAAGTGTCGCCAACGTGAACCGAAGCCCACGCCAAAACCAGAAAGCCTATTGCAAGCTGCAGCAAGCCAAGGCCAAACTTTGCCGGAATGGACGGCTGTTTGCTCCCAAGCTTCAACCAAATCGCGCCGAAGATCGGAGCGAAGCAGATAATCATCAGCGCATTGACTGATTGAAGCCACGAGGCCGGCCATTCTTTGCCGAAGAAGAAACGGTTTGTATAGTCCTTCGCAAATAGATTCATCGATGAACCCGCTTGCTCGAAACCACACCAAAACATTGCGGCCGCGATGAACAGAACGAAGATCACCGCGATTCGTTTTTTCTCAATCGTGTCGAATCCGCCAAAGAACAATTGATATCCAAAGTACGCGATGGCGATGCCGCCAATCACATACCCATACGATTCGGCTACGCGCTTTGGTGTAAGGTTCACAGTACCGCTCGAGTTGAGCAACGCCAGTACTACAACGATCAGCACAACGAGCGCTATCCCGGCCATCAGAACGCGAACAGAGCGGCCTCGCTCGACTGGATCGATGTGACGAAGACCGCCCGCGCCTAGCCGGTTGTAGCCGAGCCGGTATTGAATGAGTCCCAGCACCATGCCTACGCCCGCGGCTCCAAACCCTAAATGCCAGTTAACGTTTTCACCGAGATATCCGCAGATAATCGGTCCGAGGAAGGCACCGAGGTTGATGCCTGAATAAAAGATTGAGAAGCCGGCGTCTCGGCGCACGCCGCCTTCAGGATATAAGTCGCCGACAATCGCGCTCACGTTTGGTTTGAGCAGCCCGGTGCCTATGATGATCAGCACCAGCCCCGCATAAAAGGTGGCAGTCCAGCCAAGGGCCATGCTGAAGTGTCCGGCCGCGATGATTATGCCGCCGACGAATACCGATCTTCGATGTCCGAGAATTCGGTCAGCGACCCAGCCTCCCGGAAGCCCCGACAGATACGCGCTCGATGTGTACAAGCCATAGATCGCGGTTGCAGTAACCGCGCTCATCGCGAATCCGCCTTTTTCGACCGCCGCCGTCAGAAACAACACCAGCAATCCGCGCATGCCGTAATAGCTGAAGCGTTCCCACATCTCGGTGAAGAAGAGCGTCATCAGCCCTTTGGGATGACCGGCAAACCCGGTCGTATCGCTCGTCATGGCAAGCTGTGGCTCGCTAGCTGTATCGATAGCCATATTCTTCGTACGCTCCTCTTTCAAGCTGGCAGAAGGACCGCATGCTGCGAAGGAAATCTTCGGGCCGTGCTACGAATAACCCCGAAGAAACAAGAGTGCAGATTCTATACGAGCGCTCATACACCGGCAACCAAAGCGGAATAAAACGCTCGACTGATGTCGCGAAGTGGCTGATATGCGACTCGAGCGCCGATGAATTGAAGCTTACTTGGCAACTTCAAAGGCCGAAGCTAGACTGGGCGAGACGTTTGAACGAGACCATTGAGTGACTAAAACTATGTTCGAATGGGAAGCGAACAACAAACTATTCTTCATTCGCGATGTTGAACGCGACTCCGAGTATCACGACATCGAAGTTATTCAAAAGGAAGCCTGGGGATTCAACGATCTCGATACAGTTCCGGCGGCTACGTTGATGGCAAGTCAACACGCCGGGGGGATCGTGTTGGGCGCATTCGACGGAGAGCTCATGATCGGCTTCGCGTACGGTTTTCCCGCATTCGAAAATAGACGAGCCTCGATTCACTCTCACATGCTCGGCGTCAAAACGGATTATCGAAATTGTCACGCAGGCTTTTATCTCAAACTCGCGCAACGTGAGCGCGCGCTAGAGAAGGGACTGGATGAAATCACCTGGACATTTGATCCGTTGCAGAGCTTGAACGCGCATTTGAACTTCACGAAGCTCGGTGTGATTTCGAACCGATACATCGTGAACTTTTACGGCGAGGCTACGTCGAGCCCCTTACATACAGGGTTCGGCACAGACCGCCTCTGGGTGAGATGGTTGTTGCAGAGCGAGCGAGTCGAACGTCGCATTGAACTTGTCACGCCTCGTGTTTCGACTACGCTCGAACGCAATTCCGTTGAGGCGAATGCCTTGATCGAATCCGCGCTCGTGCGTTCTGAGAGTTCGCGTCCGCGGCTTCTGGACTTCGCCGAAGTGCTTTTGGGTAATCGAATCTCGATTGAAATACCAAACGACATCAACAATCTAAAGGCACGCTCACCGGAGTTGGGGCCGGCCTGGAGAGAAGCAACACGAGAAGCATTCCTGGCTGCGCTTAACGCGGGATTCCTAGTGCAAGCGTTTGAGCGGATTGATAGTGAGAACGAACCTCGCTGGTTTTATTCACTCACGAAGGGTGGAGACTTTGCCTGAGAGAGTCGTTGCGCCGAAACCATGCTCCTATTTCTGCCTTGTATTATCTCCCTATGATTCCCATCGGGCGCCACTTCGATCACACCGTAATGACCACCAGCCGCAAAAATCGGCCGCGTTCATTGAGGTCATATGGTTGAACCGTAGTGTAACTAATAATAAAATGGGTTGAGGAACGGCTTATATGCTCAAGAGGATTCTCATTTACGGCTCGCTTCTGATCACTTTAATCACCTCATCGTTGAATGGCGCGAATGCTCAAACCTGGGTTCTTTCCTGGTCCGACGAATTTGACGGACCCGTTGGTACGGCGCCTGACCACTCAAAGTGGGGATACGATGTGGGCGGAAACGGTTGGGGAAATGACGAGCTCGAGTATTACACCAGCCGTACTGATAACGCGTTCCTAGACGGGAGCGGGAATTTAGTCATAGAAGCGAGAAAGGAGAACTACACCGGATCGGACGGGGTTACGCGAAATTATACGTCTGCCAGGTTGTTAACGTCCGGCAAGTTCGTTCAGAGCTACGGCCGGTTTGAGGCTCGAATTAAGCTGCCGTTTGGACAGGGGATCTGGCCGGCTTTTTGGATGCTGGGAAACAATATCGGCACAGCTGGCTGGCCCACGTGCGGCGAGATCGACATTATGGAAAACGTCGGTCGCGAGCCTTCCATCAACCATGGCAGCTTGCACGGGCCCGGCTACTCAGGCGGCAGTCCGCTGACCGCGATTTACACCTTGCAGAATGCTAAGTTGTCGGATGACTTTCACCTCTTCGCAATTGAATGGGCGCCAGGAGTGGTCAGGTTCTACGTAGACGACAACCTTTACCAAACTAGAACTCCAGCCGACGTTCCTTCCGGATTCAAATGGGTTTACGATCATCCATTTTTCATTCTACTAGACGTAGCTGTGGGTGGGAGCTTTCCGGGCAGTCCTGATTCAACCACTATTTGGCCGCAGACGATGTTGGTTGATTACGTACGAGTCTATACCGATCCGACTGCCGTTACTCGGCCGTCGATAACCGCCGCTATCGCGCAGGGAAAAAACGTGGTCGTCGCCGGCGGGAACTTCGACGAGCGTGCGGTGATGCTGATGAATGGAGACCCGCAGAAGACTTTGCACGACGATGTAAACCCATTGAATATTCTGGTCGGCAAGAAGTTGGCCAAGAGGATAGACCGCGGCCAGACTGTCTCGCTTCAAGTCCAAAACTCAGACGGAACCACCTCGGAAGCATTTCCATTTACACGTTAGGAGGTTAGTGTTCCCTCTTCACCTATATTCCATTGGATCGGAACGCTCGGCTCGTAGTGTTTTTCGTCGAGGTGTGAATTCCTTCTGTGTTCCAACACTACCTTATCTTGCGTTAGACTCGACGCTTGCCCTGTCGTTTTTGGGTAGAGTGATCAAGGCGTAGAACGTACTTGGTCACTCAGATTTAAGAATGACCAAGCGACACTCACGCGCCTGATGAACGAAAGCGTCTAGTCACTCGAGCGCCTAGCGGAATTCAGGGGCAGGAAACGAGAGATGCGAAGAGCTTCTCCCTCAAGTTGTCACAAGATTGTCACGGTGAAGGAGCTTGAGGTCCGGTAAGTGGTGGAGCCAAGGGGGATCGAACCCCTGACCTCATGACTGCCAGTCATGCGCTCTCCCAGCTGAGCTATGGCCCCACTCTTCGTGAACTTGCGACCTTCACGCAATAACTCGCAACGCAAGGATCACAAGCTCTTTTTTTGCAGGCTTCGATTGTATCTTACCAACTTGTACAAATCAATGGCCGGTAGTCTAATGGACTGAGACTGAGTGCTAAGGAGCCTACTATGAGAACATCCGCAAGCATAGGAAACCACCCAATCCACCCGATGCTAATACCATTTCCAATTGCTCTGTGGATCTTTTCACTGCTTGCAGATTTGATCTACGTGTGGGGACACCAAAGTCCGATCTGGAGAGATTGGATAGCATTCTATGCGCTGGGCGCGGGTATCCTAGGAGGAGTCCTGGCAGCCGTGCCGGGTATCATTGATTACTTCTCGATCAAAGACCGGAGGGTATCAAAAATCGCAGCCTGGCACGCGCGTCTCAATGTACTAGCCCTGCTGGTTTTCGCCGCCAGCTTTTATCTGCGGACTAACAAGGGCTCGCAAATGTCCCTCGCGAGTTTTACGGCAGGCGGTTTCTACTTTTCCACTTTTATCTTGCTTTCGGCGCTGGGAGTGGTTTTGATTTCGATCTCAGGCTATCTTGGCGGCGAGATGGTTTATGTGCATCACGTAGCCGTCGTGCCCAAACAAGAGGCAACAACAGAAGGCGGCGTGCCTGGTCGTCCCACTTTGAATTGAGAACGTTGCGTGACTCGTCCGTATCTCTTCGCGGCGCAGGGTAGAGTTGTAGCAACGCTGGCAATCAAACAGCTGGATAATTCGCGCTCATATCCCGTTTAGTAAATCGATGCGAGGCTTTCGGTTGCGGAATTAGCCGATTCACGAGCAGCGACGCCGTACAGATTCACGACGCGAGCAACATTCTTCTCGAGATCGAATCTCGTCACTGAAGCCTCTCGTCCCGCGCGCCCCATTCGCTCGCGCAATTCGCGATCAGCCGCGAGCTTGAGAACTCTGTCGGCAATGGCTTTAGCATCGCCGCGATCGACAAGGAAGCCGGTTTTCCCGTCTTCTACAAGCTCGGGTATTCCTCCGACTCGCGTGGCCACCAGCGGCTTGCTCGATGACATTGCCTCCGCGATCACGTAGCCAAAGACTTCTTCCCATCGCGAAACCTGGCAAACGACGTCTGCCGCAGCGTAGGCTCCTTCGGTCATTGGGTCTCCGACCTGACCGGTCCACGTAACGTGATCGTCGATACCCATCTCGCGGGCTTGACTCATGTAATTCTCTCTGTAAGCGCCCTCACCAACGAAAGCGAAATGCAGATTTGAGTTTTGCGCAATCGCAAGCCTGGCACCCTCGAGCAAATCACCGATTCCTTTTTCGGGAATGATCCAGCTCACCTGAATTGCAAGCGTTCGGTCGAGTGGAATCGCGTGCTTGCGACGAAATTCGACGCCATGCGAGGCGGCAGAAACGCGGGAAAGATCCGCGCTGTTATAAATCATTTCAAGTCGATCACCCGGAATCAGATCTCTGCCCGCGGCGCATCGGTAGCCATATTCACTGACAGTTACGACTCCGGTCATTGGCCGATTGATCAAACGCGCGAGTGAACGTTTCCAAAATGGAGCTCGTGTTACCTCGTAGCCTTCAGGGTGTGAGGAGTGATCGGTGAAGAAAACCTTCTTGACCCCGCAGAGTCTTGCAAGCCACGGGTACGGACTGATGAAGCCGATGAAGTGAAGATGGAGAATTTCCGGGCGATAGCGTCGCAGGAGCGCTCTCATCATCAAGACCGCTCCAAACCTCGCGCGCCATGAATTCCGGATCACCTCGATGCGAACGTTGGGAAGCTGAAGGTAGGATCGCACCGCTGGTGGCGGTTCTTTGAGGAAGCACAATACGCTCTGCCATCCGCGCTTGCCTAGTTGAATCGACAACTCTCGCGCGTAAGCCTCGGCGCCGCCAATCCGCGCTGGCTCTATTCCAAAAACTGAAACTACTGTGTTCACTCGAGACGCTTAGAACGAAGTGAGAACGGGCAGCGCGAGACTCGCCTTTTCAGCCGATGTACAGCGGCGCTCGAGGCAGCAACTGCCTTCCCACCATCGTGGGCGGTTCTCCCAAATATCCCGGATGGCGGCAGTCTTGATGTTGCCCACCGGTTCCATTCCCGTGCAGACTGTCACGTCTCCGTTTGCTTCGATCTGCAACATCGTGAGCGCCGAGCACATCGTTTTTTTCTCGTGAGCACTGTGGCTTTGAGTTGCGATGCGGAGAGTCTCCGGGTTTTTGAAATAAGGAATCATCGCTTCAAGTTGTGCGAATGTGTTTGCGATGTGCAGTCCGTCCCGTTTGAGTTGAATCAGACGACTGACAACCGCGATTGCCTTTTGACTGTCGGCAGGCCAGGTGCTGCTATGCTCGAACCAGCGGGAATCTTCAGCAGTGTCGTAATTCTGCTCGATCGGCTGATAGAAGACGTGCATTCCTTTCTGACTGGCGAACTCTGCGACTTCGCACACGTTGTCGAGATTCTGTTGCATGATCACGGTCTTCAATCGGATCTCGAAATCCAGACCGGTTTCTTTGCGCACCCGCTTGAGCGTTTCGATCGAAGTAGACGTCTTCTCGAAGAACTTTTCCCGCCCGCGAATCAGGTTGTGAACTTCACCAATCCCATCCAGCGAGATGGTAACGCGCCACGGCTTGGCGAGCGCGAGCTTCTCGATCTTCGTCTGATCGTCCCAGTATCCATGCGTCAGAAACTCAACGAACAAACCTATCGAAGAACCGTAAGCGGCTGCGTCGATGGCGAACGGCTTTAGCATCGCCTCACCCCCGCTGATGAAGACGTGAACCGGACCAAGCCATTGACGCAGGCAGGTCATGACGTCCTTCCATTGATCGAGGGTCGGTGAGTCCTCTTTGCCGCGATTCTTCCAGATGTCGCAATGAACGCACCGCGCATTGCACCGATAGCTGAGCATCAACCCGATTGATGTGGGACGGCAGTGCGAAGCAAAGCGGCCGCCAGCCAGTGTCCTCATCTCGTAGTTGAGTTTTTCATAGAACCGCTTGTAGGCGTAGTTAAGCATTGGGGAATTGCCTCTGTTCTTGTTCAACGTGACCCGATTCACATCGGGTCGCGCTTGGAGTGCCGACTGCGAACGCCCGAATCGAGAGCCAGGGTTTTGAGCGTCCTTAATCGACATGAAGTCACTGAGACTCCGCTCGCTTAAAAGAAATTGCGAATGGGAAAGTGTTTCCACCCAAAACCGGGGGCCAGGTTGTATCAGAAAGGGGCAGGTTTTAGAGATCGTCCATGAAAACCACGTGGGCGCTTCGCCAGATGTGCGCGGGAATTGTCCCTTTTCGCGCCGAAGTGATCAGGACCTTGAAGCGTCGGTCGTCACGGAGCACGGGCACTTCCTCGAGGAGACGAATTGCGCTCGCGCCGTTCCTCTCGACATCCGGATGAATTGTTTGCCGCCTGGACTTGCGGAGAAACGGCCACGGCGGTCGCGTGCTCGACTCGGTGACGTGTGTGTCGAGACTGGCGAGCTCTGTGGGTTCGAGTGTCGCCAGCGATCCCAGAATCTTGTAAAGGTGCTCGAGGCCGGCGCCAGACGGAACGTTGTGATAGTCGCTCGTTGTAATCAGCTCCACCTCTGCGCGCTCGAGAATGAAATGATTTGCTAGTGATGCAGCCATCAAGACTGCCTGCTCGAAGCGTTCGCGAAAAGCATCGTCCTCGCGTCTCGATCTGTCTTCATCGGATTCCCGTGAGCGATTGTCGGACTTTGGTATTGTTGAAGTGAGCGGGCCGGAATTCGAAGCCGGCAATGCAGTGTCGAAGACGATGGTCAATCGCCATTCATCCTCGCGCATGTGTTCGCGGACCATAATCTCCATCGTCTTGGCGGTAGCCTTCCAGTCGATGTTGCGCATGTGGTCCGATGGGTGATAGCGGCGAATGGCGTACAAGTCGTCGCCCATCCCGCGAGCCTGACTCTGAATCTGACCTGCCAGCATCGGAAGCCCGTGATAGAAATCATCCAGCGGTTGAGGCTTCGGGTAGACCAGAATTTCGCCGGTCGCGTCGATGCGCCGCCATTTTTTGAAGAAGCCTGCGGGGAATTTGGTGGCTATGCGGAAGCCCGTAATGGGATAACGTCCGCGACGTTCAAATGTGTGCTCGATGCGTTGCCTCGCGCTTGATCGCGCAGGGACCAGCACAAAGTACGCGAGCTTGCCGAGTTCCAGCTTCGAAGCGGTGATGCGAGAAGGCGGAGGAGAGACTCGGGGACGCGGAGACGCGGGGACGCTGCGATGAGGTGGCGCATCGAGAGAATGCTTCTGTGGCTCCGCGTCGCGTTCACCGTCTTCGGCAAGCGCCTCGATCAGCAAGCTGTAGCTCGGCATGAAACGCTTGTGATTCAACAGCGTCACGCTGATGGTTGCAGGCTCGCCCGCAAAAATGTGATCTGGAAAGCGAAGCTGAATCGACATGTCGGCGAGTGAAATCCGCGCAATAAGGTTTGCCGCTATCAGGAACGCAATCATCGCCGACAAAACCAGGTACAATAAATTGTTGCCGTTGTTCCACGCCGCGAATCCGATGATCACGAGAAAGACAATGAATAATAGTCCCTCGAGTGTCACGCTTGTGCGAATCGCAAAGCGAAGGAATTCGAGCCGCACGTTTCGCGCGAGTCTCGGTATGATGTAAAGCGCTCCGATCAGAGCTAACAGGAGCGAGATGGCGGCCGCAATCGCGGCCAGTTGCGTGCTGTGTTGGTCCGCGGCGACCGAGCTAAGCAGCGCAAGAACGAAGGCAAGTCCGAGAAAGAAAACCGTAATGAAGAAGTCGCGCCACGCCTGCCGGTTCATACGACCTCACAACGGCACGTTTACTGTTTTGAGGATTTCCTGGAGGGCTGCTTCTGCTTCATCTGTTCTGCGCAGACCGGTCGAGTAGCGAGAATTGACGACGATTCGGTGCGCGAAAATGGGCGCGACCAGCCGCTTGATGTCGTCGGGAATGACGTAGTCTCTTCCTTCCACGAATGCCAGCGCTTGAGAAGCGTGATAAAGAGCGAGGCTTCCGCGAGGACTTACTCCGAGATCGAGGATGTCGGCTTCACGCGTCGCCCGTGCGACCCGGATCAGATAATCAAGCAAAGATTCATCTACGGTGACGTCGCGCACTTCGCGTTGAAGCCCGAGCACGTTTTCGCCGTCCATCATTGGGACAATGTCGTCTATCGGAGAATTCAAAGTTTGTTGCCGGAGAATTGTTTTCTCGTCCTCAGATCCGGGGTAGCCCATTCGCAATCGCATCATGAATCGATCGAGCTGCGATTCCGGCAGCGGATAAGTTCCGTGATGCTCGATTGGGTTCTGCGTGGCGAGCACGATGAACGGCTGCGGCAACTGATAAGTTTCCTGCTCGACGGTGACGTGACCTTCAGCCATCGCCTCGAGCAGCGCCGATTGCGTCTTTGGAGTCGCGCGATTGATTTCATCGGCCAGAACCACATTTGCAAAAATGGGTCCCGATTTGAACTCGAAGGTGCTTGTTCGCTGATCGAAGACCTCCAGCCCGACGATATCTGAAGGCAGCATATCGGAAGTGAATTGAATCCGCTGGAAGGTGCAATCGAAACTTCGCGCGAGGGTATGAGCGAGCGTCGTCTTGCCCACCCCTGGAACGTCTTCAATCAGCAAGTGCCCGCCGGCGAGGAGCGTGACCAGAGCGAGCTCGACCACATCGGACTTTCCTCGAATAACTGTTTCGATTGTAGCTTGGAGTTGTTCAAGCTTACCGGCGGTGGTGATCACTAAATTCGATCCTCGCTCATGCATTGTGGAGCCGAAACAAATCTAGCACACATGAACGTAGCTCGCGAAGGAAAGTTGCGGCGTGAAGGAGATACTTTGGTGATAAAAAGACGCGCCTAATCAGCGTTTCAGTGAGTTAGCTCGTGGTCTGGAATCCAGTCCGCCAAAAGTGATCGCGCCTGACTATCTTCGCCTGCTGAGGGCATTGGATTCTCCCAGTTGTCGGAATCTGCGGTTGCTGAAATTGCGCTTGCGACCATCGACAACGCATCTGTCAGCATCTTCTGGTGAGCCGGCGTATATTCCGAGAGCACCGACGAATAAATCGAAACGGCTCCGTACATCATTGAGTCTTTGATGATCGGGAAAGCCGCCAGCGTAAGATAGTTCTGACAGTGTTCGGAGAAAGGAGCAGGCAGATCAAGCTTGGGATCCGTATTACAGAAGGCCTTGCGGTTGGCAAGCACCCATCCCGTTACGCCCTCGCCGGCTCCGATCACCCGGCCCTTGAGCAACATCCACTGCGGCCCGTCGCCGCCGACAACGACATTTTGGCCGGTCTTGGGATCGACGAGAGTTATCGTGCACAGGCAGTAGGGAACAATCGACTGAAGTCTCAAAGCAAGAGCGTTGACAATTTCGTCGCGGCTGCGAGCGCCGATCATCGCTTGAGCGAGACTGGTCAGCGCTGTCAACTCATCCTTGACCGTTCCCTCTTTAGGTTCGTCATCTTCAGCAAGTCCCGCAGCGGGCGGCACTAACTTCGCAGCCTCTGAGAGCTGCTCGGTCGGTTCGATTCCAAAAGTCGGCAGTGTCGAGCCGCGATGAGAACTTATTTCGGCCTCAAACTCCGGCAGGTGGCCGATGAACGCGCCAACAACGGTTGGATCGTATTGAGCGCCGCTTCCTCTGATGATCAAGTCGATGGCTTCCTCACGCGTCATGCCCTTTCGATATTGACGGTCTTCGCGCACCGCGTCGAAACAGTCAACAACGGTCAGTATGCGAGCAGTGAGAGGAATGTCTTCTCCGCTCAAGCCATCGGGGTAGCCGTGACCGTCCCAGCGTTCGTGGTGGTGTCGCACCACCGGCACGATCGGGTAAGGGAACTCGACGCGACTTAGAATCTGAGCCCCGGCGATGGTGTGGATCTTCATCTTCTCGAATTCGGCGGCGGTAAGTTTTCCGGGCTTATTCAATATGTGATCGGGGACCGCGATCTTGCCGATGTCGTGAAGCAGGGCGCCTGCCCTGAGCGCTTCGATCTCAGCCTCCGAGCAGCCGAGAATTGTGGCGACGCCTGCCGCGTAGATTTGAACCCGCAAGACATGATCGTGAGTTACTTCGTCCTTCGCGTTGATCGCGACGGCGAGCGCTTCAATCGTTTCGCGGTGAGCCTTTTCCATCACCGCGATTCGCTGCTGAATACCGTTGCGATACTGGCGCTGACCGAAGTAGATCGCAAGAAAGACCGGCGCTCCAATCACAACGATAATTTTCAAATCGTGCTGAAGCGCGTAATACATCAAGGTTGCAGCGGCGCTGTTTGGAAGAAACACCGGCACAGCCCAAATGAAACCTTTCAATACGTCCGCCGAACGGTTGTCCTCGCGCAGAGCGAACAACGCCGAGAACAATCCAATGTTCATCGCTATCTGCACCACGCTGCCCATCAGCATTGCGACTGCGACGGCCATCAACGTGTGATCCGGGCCGGTCCCGGTTTCTTCACCGAACCCATAACGCAACACCAGACCGATTGTGAGGGAAGCTCCGGCCGCTCCGAGCGACATCATTGCTGAAGAGAAGAGATTGCTCGAGAGACGGCGAACGGTGCGTCGTGATGAAGTAAAGCCTTCGACGCCGGCCAGGAAAACAGCGGGAAACGGTCCGAACCAGCAAGCGACCAACAGGACGAACGCGTCAGTTAGCGTGAAGATTACTCGATCCTGTGAGAACTTCAATCCAACCGGAAGCCGAAAGTGTTGCACAAACATTCCCGCGGCGATGATTGCCGGCACCAGTGCCAGAAGCATCAAATGATCTCGCCAGCCGTGGCGCGCAGATATCACAAAGACGGCGACCAGCCACACCGCCATGCCCGACATGCTCACTGCGGTCTGATACACACGACTATTCCGATTTATCAGCCGTTGACCCATTGTCGAATCGTCCGGTACGTTCTTCAATTCTTCAAATTCAAGAACACGGTGTCGTAGTTTGCGCAAAGCCTGAAGCCAGACTTCTGATAAAAGGCTCGCGACCGCGCGTTTCGTTCATTGACAAGGAGGCATAAGGACTGTGCTCGCTCGAGCAGTTGTGCGCTCAACTGAGAAAGACATCGGAGGCCGTAGCCTTGCCCTCTTTTCTCCGGGTTGACATAGATGCCTTCGAGATAGATCACCTCGGGCGTCTCGGACATAACGTCGGCGTTGAAAATCAGCCGCCCATTTTCGGTCCAGATCCAAACACGGCCTTGTTCGATGCGACGACGCCAGCGCTCTCTAAATCCGGTTTCGTCTACAAGGGAAGGATTGACGCCACTTTCTTCTTGAGCCATCGCGGCGGCGACCGGCAAAACCAGCGGGAGGTCATCGACGTTAGCCTTCCGCAAACCTTCCACCGGCTCGCGAGGCTCGACAGGTCCTCGATGTTCCAGGAGCAATTCACGACAAACGCGCCGGGGTCTGCTGCCGGCCTTCGAGAAGAAATTCCAAAAGGCTTCCACTCGACCCTGTTCGCCGAGGATCATATGAGCCGAAGGACAACACTGCGCGAGTTCCGCAAACAGTGCCAGTGCCGCTTCGCTGCGCGCCTCGATAAGAGTGAAATGGCCGATCAATGCCACTCCTTCAAGGTGACCTCTTTGATCGCGGCATCCGTAAAAGGTCCCGCGATTGAGCTCGCTTACCATCCCGTTGTCTCGAATAAAGCCGGTCATGAAAACCGTGTGTATCGGGCGAACGGCCAAAAAAGAAAGCACCTCTGCCTGGTGACGGTTTTCAAGAGGATGAACAGTCAAAGAACTATACTTATTAAGGAACGGCTTTGGCGCTGTTGACTCGACTGCTCGTTCGACTGCGGTTTCGGACATCGTTTTGCTCCTCAGAGTCTTTGACGCCATCCACCAGCCTCAATCCAGGAACAAGTGAAGGCTCACGTGTTCGGCAACACCCGAAAAAATTTACGGCTCCACGATTTCGATTGTATCGCCCGGCTCGCCTCCGACTGTCGCGCCGTTTGATTGCGCGATAGTATCGCCGAGCAGCATGCCGTTGCTCAGAAGGATGCCATCGCTCAGTAGTATTCCGTCACTAAGTAGTATTCCGTCGCTCAGCAGGATTCCGTCGCCCAGTAATATACCGCAGGACAAAACAGGCGATCCGTCGCCGAGCAACATTCCATTGCTGAGAAGAATGCCGTCGCCGACGAACACACTGTTGCTCAACAGAATGCCGTCGCTTAAGAGAATGCCATTGCTTTTGAGAATACCGTCGCCCAACAACATCCCTGTTCCGTAGACCCTCTGATACAGCGTGATCAGACTCGAGCCGGTCACATAAGTGTAGTTGGTAATGATCCCCTGTCCCCAATTGAACGTCTGGGTTGCGATCGTTGATTGAGGGACTGGCGACGCACCGGTCGTCAGCATTGGCGTCCCCAGAGGCGTGCTGTTGTTGAGATCGGTGCGTACTGCCTTGGCCAATCGTACTGCGCCTTCAATGTTCAATTCGCCCGCGCCCTGTTCCAGCATATTGAAGCCGGCCAGCGGCTGAGCCGTGTACATGAGCAACGCCTTAACCATGTTCGGCGTCAAGCTAGGATTGGCTTGCAGCAACAACGCAGCAGCGCCCGCAACTATTGGCGTCGCCATCGAAGTCCCGCTCAGGAACATCATGTCTTTTTGTTGCACCGCGGTCTTCGTCGCGTCCAACTGAGGATTCGTCGTTACGAGAAAGTTTCCAACTGACTCCGCAGACACCAGCTTGTTGCCTGGAGCCACAAGGTCCGGCTTCATGAGATTGTCGTAATGTTTCAGGCCTTGGGTGTCCGTCCAGAAGCTGCGAGTCGGACCGCGCGAGCTGTAGGTCGCAATAGTGTCGTCGCTGCGAATGTCAGTTGCGTAGGTGTTGACCGCGCCGACGGTAATCGCTGAAGGCTCGTTGCCCGGCGAGTGAATCGATCCGTAGACCTTTTGACCAGCGCTGTTCTTGCCGTTGTTCCCGGCTGCAGCTACAACCACTATTCCCGCATCAACCAGGCTGCGGACAGCGCGACACGCCGGGTCATTCTTGTAAGAATCGATGGCCAGGCCGCCAAGGCTCATGTTGACTACGCGGATGTTGTACGCCGCGCGATTATTCATGATCCAATCAAGAGCGCTCATCAGCATCGAGGTGTTGCCGACGCCTTGAGAGTTCAAGACACGGAGGTTAATAAGGTTGGCATTGGGTGCTATGCCTTCGTATGCGCTTGGGACGCCCGTTCCGTTCCCGTTACAGCCGATCAATCCAGCTACGTGAGTTCCATGTCCAAACGGGTCGCTCGAAGTGTTTCCCTCTCCCGTGAAATCCACGTTGGCGACGATTCGACTGACGCCGTTCCCGCTATTAGTGAATGCAAGGTGTTGGGTGTAGATTCCGGAATCAAGTATTGCGATGCCGATACCGCTGCCATCGAGTCCGCCGTTTGCGAACTCCTGTCGCATCGCCTGGGCGCCGGTGGTTGTTTCGATGTGCCCGTTCAGCTGGACGTCCCGGTTTACCGAGATGTAACGTACCTCAGGAAAGTTCGCGAGCGTTTGGATATCGGATTGGGGGATATCGATTGCGATTGAATTGAAATTGACGAACCGGCCTTTTTCTACGGCGTGGCTGTGCAAGAAACCATTGAGTCTGCCGCTCGCAGTCTGGTTCAGTTGAACGATTACCCTGACGACACCCGTGGTGAGCGCTTGTGCGCTAAAGTCTCTTGGAGCACTCGAGTCGCTTATTTGATCGCGCAAATCCGGAGATAATTTGTCTGCTTGCTGAGCGTCCACATTGGTGAAGCTGGTGGCGTCGTTCTCGCCGTCAGTTCTCGCTTGTTGGACCTGACCGTGTTGAGATTGAGCGTGGACGGTATGGCCCAGCAGCGTTCCGGCACATATACAAGCCATCAGCGCCACTGAGGTGAACCACGCAAAGACCGGGGAATGTTTTGTTCTGTTCATTTCAACCTTTGAAACCATTGCTCGCAATCTCGAACTCTTATGAGACGAACCCCCGGCAACCGCTATCGCAACGAATGTGCCGTGTAGCTAAGGAGGCTAACTCTTCCAAATAGGGAGCTAAGGCGTGTGCTTCAAAAGAAGACGAAAGCGCATCGAGACCGAAGCGAGCAAGCGAAAAGCTGCTAATAAATCAATTTGACCGATGCGCGTAGAGCATTGAAGTTACAGGCAGGGTGCGATATGGAGCACCTCTCTTGATGTCTTTGGTGGCGGTGGAGGGGGAAGTCGTAGTCTATTCAACTCCAGCTCGAGTTATTCCGAGTCTCTTCTCGAGACAATCCATGTAAGCGGTGACCTGCATACACGCTGCATCGCGGCGACCTCTCGATAGGAGGCGGGCGGGATAGGATACCTGGCCGCATCGTGCTCCCTGACGTTGTTCCTTCTGCCAGTTTCATCAAACCGAAGGTAGCCGCGATGCGGCCCGACGAATGCCAACGGTGTAGTGCTATCGAGAGGAGACCGCTACGCGGCCACACACTGCTGCGTGTTCACCGAATGAATTCTGATCGACCCGCTGACAATCAGAAATCATGTTGTACGAACTACGATCCTTGTAGTATTGAGCGCGCTTCCCATTGCTATCGAGGCGGATCATACGCCAAGACGCCCTGGTCGAGTGCGCGCTGATCTTGAACGTTCTGTTAGACGTGGATTTCTTCGTAGGACTTCTGCATGTGCTGCTGCTCGGAGTTCGGCTTCATCGTTGACCGAGCCGTGCATATTCACGCAGGAACGGCACTCTGATCGCGAGATCGGAAGGTTGTACTAACGAACGCCTATCGTTCAGTTTTAAGTGGAGTCTCAACATAATCGCGATCGTACATACGCATCCAAATAGCTCGAGCCCCGAGCCGCAACGAAATGATCTTAAGATTGCCGATAGGTTTCACGTCCCGATTTTCACTATTACCAATCGCGGAATGTTCGTATATGACCCCAACAACAAAAAAACGACGAAGATCAACAGCGGCTTGACCTGGTTGGGACCGCCCGATCGATTGCGGGCGGCTCCGGTCGTAGCGCAACAGTAGCCACTTGATCGTTATTAGTACGAACCGGCGAGTCGGAGCATCTGGGCAGGGGAGAGACTCGCCCAGATGCTCTACATTTCTAACTGGTGACTCGAACCGTACCATTTTACGGTTTGGTTACCGGCGATCGATTTATTTCTCTCAAACGAATTCTTCCACCAAGGCTAGCGGTTTGGTCTTCCTTCGCGGAACCCCTCTCGCATTCTGTCTGCATCGCTCTGATTGTAACGACGGCTTCTGTTGGCTCGGGCATCCATGAATCCGCGAGCGAAGCCTCTTCGGAAATTGTCGCGGAACACGCTGCGAGTGCCCATCGGGTCTTCAAACCCTTCGGTGCCTTCACGCCATCGCTGAAGCTGCCGGTAGTTGTGATACGAGCCTTGCGCCGCATCTTCAAAACCACGATTATATCCCAGCGTGTAGGCGTAACGCGCCATCCGCGCCCTGTTCCATCTGTTGTTGCGGTCGTACTGACCTCCTGTTGCAGCGGTGGCAACCGATGCCAAACTGAGAGCAATCAGGAGCGCCAACGCGACGCCAATTCTATGGACCAGCTTGATTGAATTCATTGCTTCCTCCTGGTCGAACATACACATAGACCACTAAGCCCCGGTCTACAATCCCTGTGCCGGAATGCAGTAGCTGCTGCGGAGTCGTCGCTTGCGCCCGCAGCGCGTGAAACGTGTTAGTTGAAAAATCTCTGGTGAAAGGTTGTGCTCGCTTTAGAGATGCAATTCGTCTGAATCGCGTACAGCGAACACGAAGCTTAGGGTAGGGAAATGGAGGGCGATCCCGTCCCGATGCGATTCACGAAAAACCTAAGGATAAGGAAGCAAGTTAATAGACGGATGGTTATCTGCGTATACAACAGGTCGGTCGTGGCGTAGTTCTTCGCCGACTCGGTCTAAACATCATTCAATCGAAACAACTATGAGCCGTTTGGGAGTGCGGCCAACCGGAATCGTTGCGACTACTTTCCTTGTGCGAGTGTCGATCGCTGAAACGGAATCGGATGACGAATTACTCACGAATACCAGTTGGCCATCCGGATGTATCGCGATCCAGTTCGGATCTTTTCCGACTTCGATCTTGGCGAGTTGTTTGATCTCAGGAACTGAGAACACGAACACGGCATTGCCGGGCATGCTGGTCACGTACAACTCTCGTTCATCGGGCGTCAGCGCCAGTCCGTGAGTGTAAGTCTTCAGGTAAGGCTCCGGTGTTCCCGCCGGAAGCGAAGGCAACTCGAATCGCCTGATTACCTTTTCAGACTTCAAGTCGACCACGACAAAGCCATGAAAATCAGACAAGGCAGTGTAAGCAAGCGACTCATCCCGCTTGATCGCGATGGGTCGAACCCAATTTCCCGGAGCGATCTCGTGTAAAACTTTGTGAGTAGATGCGTCGATCACCGTGATGCGAGAGCCCATCATCGAGCCGATGTAAATGTGCCGGCCGTCAAACGATGCATAAGCGTTGTGAGGCATCGCCGGGACCTTGATACGATCGACTACCTTCATCGCCGCTGTATCGACTACATCAACGGCATTGTCATCGCGAAGCGGAACAAAAATGAAGCGCCCGTCGCGCGTGATTGCAATTTGATTCGGCGATCGCCCGACGCTTACTCGTGCGATGATCCGGTCGCTGGCCGTATCGACGGCAATCAGCTCATTTGTTCCTTCTATGCTGACGTACAGCTTCTTGCCGTCGGGCGACGGAATAACGCCGTGAGGCCGGTCACCGACTTTTATCGAGCCGATGACTTTCATCGACTGAGGATCGATGACCGTCAGGTCATCTCCGGCTGAGTTTGTAACGTAGACTTTGGCGCGCTTGTTGGTGGCGTTTGAGACCGAAGCCGCGGCCATTGTAACCAGTATGAGAATGAGTACGGGAAGGGACTTGAGAGATCTCATCGGCTGTCCTTCGAGAAAGGCTTGGGAGACAGCGATGTTACTATTGTCGATTCACCTCATCAAGTTCGTTGAACTTGAAAGCAGCGACAGGTGACGCCACTACAGCGACGTGCGGACACTGAAGTTGAGAACATCATTAAGCAACGTGATCCGAAAGGCGGGAATTGAATTAGCGCCAATCGCTGTGAAAAACGCTCAACACTCAGTCCAGATAATTTCGCATTAAAGCACTACCGGTTTATTGATCAGCTTCACCTCGCGAGACATTTTGTGAATCGCGGCAGAATCGCCGAAAGCTTTAGCGACTACCATCGAGCTTTGTACGAACAGTTTTTGCGCAAGTGAGGACGCGTGTAGCGAGATGATCATAGAAGGTTCTTCATTGATTACATAGCGAGCAATGTCGAGTCCGAATCTGAAGCGCTGAGTGGACTGATCCTCACTCACTTCATCATAGCGCCTTATGTACTTTGAAAGCTCTTTGCCGTCAGCTCCGGAGACTCGGCTGCAAAGTAGGTCAAGAAACTCCTCCAGTAACGACTTCGTAACATACCTGTTGTGACTGCTTACAGCTTTAACGCAGCATATCTGGTAAGCGGTAATCGCAAGGGCGCCCGCGCCGCCCAGTTCTGTATTAACAACTCTGGCCTTCGCCGACTTATCGGACATCAGACCCAAATCCATGGCGACCGCGCATTCGCGAAACCAGGACCTCTTCACTTCCTGCAATCCGCTGCTGATTGCGGTCGCAAGTACCGGCCACTCGGTTTTGTCGGTTGTCGCGTGAAAGTATTTTGTGAAAATGTTCATAGAGCTTCGCCTTGTCGGGGCGCGACTTCAACAAGGGAGCAGGAAGGGCTCGATTTCAGTTGATTGCCTGAGTAATTCTCCAGAGGCTGTAGTTCGTTGCCGTATAGCCGATTGTCGCCGTGGTAGTAGTTGAAACTGTTTGCGTTGTAAGCACGCCGGGTACTGAGTCTTCGTCTACGTGAATGTCGGCATTTCCGCCGAGGCTTACGCTAAGCGCGGCGATGGATCCATAAAAGGTTGTGCCGCCTCGCATGTACAGAGTGTTATTAGGCGCGTAAAACACACCCAACGTGTTACCGCCTCCGCCTATTGAGACTGTCTGTCCGCTACCCCCGACGAAGTTCCACCTGATCGCGGAGGCTGGGGTGCTGACGTCGGCAATCTGCCCCTGTGCGCCAACGTCCAGGCTATTATTCACGTTGATCGTTACCGGGCCTTTGAAAATAATTTGGGTCTGCGAGGTCGACGAAAAGTTTTGAAAGTTATACGTACTTGTTTGACCCGCGACACCAAGGACGATTACGCCTTGCGATGACAGATTCATCGATCCGTAGTTTCCGGGGGGGACCGTAACTGTTCCCTTGGACACATTGATCGTGTTGTAGTTCCCCGCGGGAAGTGTCTTCGAAGAGTTCGAGCTCCATGAGAAGTCGGGCGAGCCAGTCGGAGGGGATGGCGGAGTCGGTATCGATGGAAATGTCAACGCGGGCTGGCTGTAGTACTTGTGGCTGTCGGAGAAGAGCACAAGTGGAGAAGCCGTGTAATCAACCTTTGTAGTGTCTATGCTTATGGGGTCGAATGTGTAGGAGTTATCCGGACTGACCTTTGCAAACGTCGAATAGCCGCCCCCGGTGACCGTTCCATTCGAGATGTTTATGTAACCGCCGAACTCGTCGTTGGTACGAACGTCGCCTCGACTTCCGAGGTTGACCGATCCGATTTGTCCCGGGTAAGAGTTTGAAGCGAGCGCGATACCGTAAGCTCCCTTGGAAGATTTATAGCTGTCTATATGAATCTGGTTAGCGCCCGCCGAGATCATTCCTCGCCCGATGACTCCCGGACCGGCGCTGATTACCTGCCCAGGTGTGTTCACAGTCTGCGTGACTGTTATCGGAGAAACCCTCGCCGACAAGTAGGCATACATAGTCGCGCTGGCAATCGCCGTATTACTTCCCTGGCGAATCGTCCCGTCGGACTCGATGAGCCAGGTCACGGTTCCCTGAACTGCGCCGCTCGGCGGAATAACGGAAACGAGAATTGCTTTGATCGAGAAGAAGCCTTCGCCTTCGGTTTGATTGTAGAGATTGCTGGTGAAGTCCGATACCACGGACGAGTAGGTGAATGTTGTGGGAGTTCCGCTGCCGTTATTAGCCGTGACGGTATAGCTGGTCGGGTAAGTGTTCGAAGTGTCTCCGGCGAGCACAACGTTCTTCAGCAACCCACTCGAAAGCGTTTTTACAGACGTTGCCAATTGCTGATCGAGAGTGGTAGCCGAGACGCCTGGCTGATAATACGGCGTGGCGGTGTACGAAAGCTGTCCGGCGACTCCCGCACTGTTTGACGCGTTCTGAGCCGGGAGAATAAAGAGACCAGAGTTTGGATCTGCTCCAAACTTCGATGTGAACCAGCCGGCGGCTCTGTGAATGCCCGCTTCGGCGATGTAGAACGTTTGATTTGTGCGTATGTCGTTTCCGGTTATCTGAACGTCGGCTGTAGAAGCAGCGAGCATTGCTGCTACAAGGATCGACAACAGCAAGGTTAGCAGCAGCGTCGTCACCATTGCGATTCCCTTGTCGTCCGAGATATCGAAGTTTCTTTTCATTAGCATTTCAGCGCCCTCAATCCTCCACTAAAATCCAACCGCCGGAATGTACTGACCGCGCACCTGTACCAGCGCAGTCAGCGTTAGTGTTCTGTATTGCTTGTTCCACAGATCCTTTGTGCTGGAGCGGGCCTGGAGGAGCACTTGAACTTTTGCGACCTTTGTCGGATCGACCAATCCGGTGTCGGGATCGAACGGCAGCGCATTTCCAGATGCATCATAATATGTAAAGGCCAGGCCCGGTGAGCCATCCGGAGTTAATACGTCGGTAGCGATCGTCTCCTGAGCTTGAACTACATTGCCTGCAGTTTGGGTGGAGTCATAAGCGACGGCGCGGGTGATTGAGCCTATGGTGGAACCGCTGGTAACGATCCCATAGGTTCTTCTCTCGATCACATTGATTATGCAGCCGGGACCAAAATTACTGAACGCCGCCCCCGATGTGATCGCAAGCATGTCCGAGGTGTCGAGTGTGATCGTACTGGCTGTGGTGTCTACTGCTGTGATTTTAGCCAGCGCCGAAGATCCGGCGGTCGCGCCATCAGTATCCAGCAGCGAAACTGTCTGACCAACCGCAAACCCTCTGGTCGAGGAAACGGGCAGCGTGCTCCCGCTGATCGCACTGGTGGATGTTACGATCGTCTCTAAATTGCTGAAGTCTCCTCGCACGATCAGCGTCGTCGCGGATCCATTGATGAGGCCGTGATAGCCGGGCAATCCCGCTCCCGCCATACGTATCTCGTTCGTGAAACGATCGAATGCAGTGCGAAGATTCTGGACCATGTCCAGAGTCACTCGCTCGTTGTTGTAAACTCCCTGGCTCTTGGAGAAGAACCACAACGCTCCGCCTAACACGGCAAGCAGGCACGATGTCGAGACCATCAACTCGAGCATTGTGAATCCGTTTTCGGAATTTCTTCCCGTCATTATTCCTCTTCTCCTTCGGCTACGATGCCGGTCTTACCATTTCGACTATCAGCTTGGTCTCTCTGGATGATCCGGCAGCGGCACTGGAGATCATCGAACTGACAGCGCTGGTTTGTGCCAGGACCTTCACGTTCAGAACCTTCACCAGCACGTGCGAGGCACCCAGGGCATCAACCGCACTCAGCGTATTACCACCCGAATCAAGCCAATTCGTTACGGTGGTGGTGACCTTGAAAGTAGCTACCGGTGCGCTTGGACCCGGACTTATTACGTTGCCATCGGCGTCCGTTGAAAAGGTTTGATTGAAGGCAGTGTTCGTATCCGCTCCATCAAACATCGCTTGCGAGTATTGAATCTGGCTTTTGAATTTCTCAGTGACTTGTTTGCAAAGGTTGAGGTTGGAGATTCTAAGTTTACTCTCGGTGTTCATTCTGATGCCGAGCGTTAATCCCTGACCGAGTGCTACGAGCACCGCACCCATCATTACAAGACTGATCGTGACCTCGATCAAAGTCATTCCAGCCTGATCGTTCTCGAGTTTTTTCTTGTCGGTAGCCCCGTTCATTTATGCTCCAGTTGCAATTGGTTCTAACTAGTCGATTGCGTCACATCGCCCACAATGACCTTTCCGGAGTTCACAATTGAGACGACGACTTGTCGACCCTTGTAATCGGTAAGCGTTATTCCTGAGCTTCCCGATATCGTTCCATTGCCTTTGATAGTCAGCGTCGGTTGGGCCGACAACGTTACGTCGCTGGGAATCGTCAGCGAGCCCAGTTCCGCCTTGGCCGTATCGCAGCCGGTGGATGTCACTCCAAAGGTGCCGTCTTGTCGAAACCCCACAGTCAGTGTCTGGTTGTACTTGACGGCGAGCGATCGGGCACGCTCGATCTGCCATCCGAGGGCTTGGGCTTTGCGGCTGAGCGAATATCGAGCCTTGCCATTGGTGAATAGAGTTACAGAGGTTGCGGTAATTATTCCAGCTATCATAACGACCATCGCGAGCTCGAGCACGCTGCGTCCCGTTTCACCGCTTCCCTGGCTAGATCTGATCACGCACATAGCCTCCGCAACAGAGATAATTCCATTCAGACCTTGTGCAAGGCCGATGCCAGCTAAGAAACGAAATTCATTTTTGAACGCGCTTGCATTTGGTCACTCGAATGGGTGGTATGCGATTTCGATTTATCGGCAAAATGACCGACAAGACTACCTTATAATGAAGAGTATTGACTGATCTCCGCGGTTGGAAGGCCAGTCAGAACCCTTAATCTTTGAGCGGAATTGCAGAAGTCTCCTGTTGGTTGGGACACAGCTCAAATCAGTGATACGCTGGGCTGACGTAAAGCTGATCGCTGTGTATCTTTAGGACAATTGAATTTCGCCCGCCGTAGCATTAGTTCACAAAACCTGTCGGGGTTTTCTCATTCGCGGGCTTTGATCGGTGGGGTCAAGAAGAAGATGAATTATCGAAACACATCTTTGCAGTCGCCGCCGTCGACGCGATCCAGGATGCAACGCAGCATAAGATTCTCGAGCTCGCCCTTCGATGTCAACGTCACCCACTCGCTGCCGGTCGCCGAATTCATCATCCCTTCGAACTTCGCATAGACTGCGACTTGAGTCGTCTTCGGAGTGGCGGGCGTGATCTGGAAGCGAAGTACGTAACGGCCTCTTCCCCAGTCGCGAACGTCGACCGTCGGCATCTCGCAATAGTGTTCGAGCTGGCTCTTGGTCGTGATTCCTTTGATGAAAACAACCTGCTTGCTGAGAAGAGTGCATTCGCCGGTCGTCGCGTTGCAGTCTTCTTTGTCGAGCGGAATCTCTCGAGTCTCGAGCATCTGTTTTGTTATCGACACGACTTCGTCGCGCTCGACCGAGACGATCGAAGGGTTTGGGAGCGGCTTTGCGGGCTTGGGCTTGCTGAACTGTATCTGTCCGAATGCTGCTGCTGCCGTCAACGAAATTGCAAGAAGTAATCGAAGAGCGGGACGCGAGACTCGACCAGACATTGATTATTCCTCTCGAATAACTTGGCTCAAACCATAGCAGCAGAAAAAAGTTTATTCAAACAAGCTCAGAACTAGAACGCCTGTTCCAGGATGTTCTTGCGAATCCGAGCAAGCGGCGACGAAGTTGTGTACTGTCCTAACATGTGTGGCTGGCTTGTGTCTGTGTTGGTCAGCCCCGTAGGGGCGACGTATTTATAGCCCAGGGCGTCGGCCCTGGGTTCGGAGCAGAACGAACAACCGAGTCCCGTAGGGCGACCGAGATTCGGTGTTCCGCATTCGCATTTTCAATCGCCTTTATTGCGCCCCTCCGGGGCTAGGAGGCGTTGCCGTATTACCCAGGCTCACGCCCTGGGCTATAGATATGTCGCCCCTTACGGGGCTACAGAGTCCTTTCCCACGCAACTAATTTGATTCGCGGCAGCCAACGACGAGCTCTCACCAGATGCAGCAACACACAAGTCGGACATCCAGGAAGTTGCGTGATGCTAAGCCGGTGAATTAACCTTTAAGTTCTCCAGAAAAACTTCGAGGATCTCAAGTGTCAAAAGTGCGAATTAAAAATCAATCGCCGGTTCTGATCTTCTGCCTTACGCTGTCATTCATGATCTCAGCAGCAACCGTCACCTTAGCCGAATCACGCGATGCTCGCCCGGCGCAGCCGGCTCCACGAGCTGTCACGCCTTTCACAAGTTTCAACTTCGGCGACGTCTACAGCGGAGAAGTCATAAGCCAGATCTTTGTCGTTCGAAACGCAGGAGACGCCGACCTTCAGATAACGGATTTCGTGGCGGGATGTGGTTGTGAAGCGATTCGCGCGGACCGAGACATTCCCCCCGGCAAGGAAGGGGTTGCCGTCGTCGAAGTACAAACTATTTCTCAGATGGGCGACACTACAAAGACCGCGACTCTGCACACCAACGATCCGCAGCGGCCGAGAATAGTTCTGACCTTGATCGCGAATGTTTTGAGGGGCCGGCCGCTTCGTACTGGCAAATACATTGGACCGGTCTTCTTGTCGCCGGGCACGTTTGCGAGTCTATATGCGGCAAATGGAAAGAAAGCGACTACGGAGTTTTCGATTACTTCCGATAAACCCGTGAAGGTAGTGCGCGCGGAAAGCGCGATGAAACATTTCACTTCACGGATCGAAGAGATCGAGCCGGGTCGCAACTACAAGCTGATCGTCGAATCAGTGCCAACCGAAACCGGCAATCTTTACAATGATCAGCTTCGTGTGATCACGGACAGCGAAACCCTCCCGGCTTTCACTATCGATCTTTCGCTGCGAGTTTATCCAAAACAGTGAATTGAAAGATCGCGAGTCGGCAGTTCATCTACGATTCGCGCGAATCAAGATCTCGGTGCCGCGCTCGATTTTCAATTCCTTGCTGCCTTGAACTGCGATCGAGCCCGCGCCTGCCGCTCCGCCCACGATCAATCCAATCGCCGCGCCCTTCCCGCCGCCGGCGATTCCACCGATCACGGCTCCCGCGACCGCGCCGATGCCGCTGCGCTTGAGCGTTTGCTTGCCGCGGCCTCCCGATTGAACGCGGCCTTCTTCATCGACGCCGCCCTCAGAATCGCCATCGTATATGCGCCGCACTTCAGCGCGAAATACTCCGGTGCGGCCGTCGGAAAGATGAATCGAATCGAAGGCCAGGCTCATATACGTGCGGCCTTCGACGCGGCCTGACTTTCTGATAGAGCGAATGTGGCCGGTTACCTTCGCTTCTTCGAAGCGAGAGGGATTCACGACAGTCGCGGTGAATTTATCGCCAGCGCGTGACTCTTTGCTTGAAAGAGTGTCGTTCAGTCGAATCCTCAAGTCGGTGCCCGCGGGCACGATCGTAGCGGTCGTCGCGCGCCGGTGTGTCCGACGAGTCTGCGCATTTGCAGCTTGATTAGGTAGAGCGCTCGAGACAAGCGCGGCCACAAGCATCATCATCAAGGTTCTGATTACACTTCGACTCATTGTCTTCCTCCCGGTTGAATCGCTGGCCCAATCAATGAATCTGGATCGTCCGCAGGCAGAATAAATGATAGTACACAGGTGTGCGAGACGAAAGGGTGCGCAGGGTCTTGTCAAAGAGCAATTAATCTACGCGTTGAAGGTAGCCCGGCGAGAATCCGCGTTTGTAGGATCCTGTTTACTGTCAATAACGGAGGTCTGTGGGTGATTACAAAAAAGAGTGAGAAAGACAACATTTTGATTGACACGACCTTCTTAAAGCAGTATTCTGAGGCCGCCGAATGAGCCATTTCTTGGTGGAAGAAGTAAATCTCCTTTCGGTTTGGCACTCTCACGACAGACTTACCGGTGGGGAGGGTTAATGAAAAAGGTTCTTTTTCTTACCTTGCTTCTTTCTTTCGTCATTTCCGGGGGGTATTTCGCTACTGCGGGCAAAGAAGCATCCTCTCCCATCATGCTACAAGCTTCTGAATCTTTTCTAACAGATGTGCTGGCTATGGCAACTGGCACCTATAAGGGGCAGCAAAGGTTCTACGTATTTCACAGCAACAGCATAGAAATTTACAACGAGGAACACAGTGTTCTATCCAGGGTAGATACCGACGGCAACCTCTATCCTATCGACCCTGTGGTTGATCCAGAAGGTAATGTTTACCTTATAAACGCAGCAACTGACGACATCGTATTTCTAAGTCCGAGCGGACAATGGCGTGGGAGTTTTAGAGCACAAGAGCGGCCCTATTCACTTGCGGTACTTAGTAACGGAAATATTGTTATCGCTTCTCCAAATGCCGGCAAATTATTCCACGTTTATGATACTTCCGGACGCAAGCTCCGAAGTTTTGGAGATATTAAACCCTTCGATGCCGCGAATGATTCCCAAAACCTCTTTCTGAACAGAGGAAAAGTAGTTGCTGATTCATCAGACAATATTTATTTTGTCTTCAAGTACGCTCCAACGCCAACCGTTCTAAAATTCTCGAAGAAAGGAAAGCTTATCTCCGAATTTGCAATTGAAGGTGAAGCGATTAATCTTCAAGCCGAGTCCGCCCGAAAGTACTTAAGTAATAAACCGTCAAATGAAGTTGGCGGTATCGTGATAACTAATTCTGCCACGATTGACCCTTCATCCGGGCATCTTTGGATTTGTATGAATGGGTCATCCAGATCAGGATTGGCCTATGAATACTCATCAAAAGGAAAGAAGCTCCACGAGTATTCTTTTCTATTAACCCTCCCATCTATTCGCCCGTTTGTTCCGACCTTTGTGACAGATATTTTCGTCAGAGACACTTCAATTTATATCTTCGCTAGCGGTGGAGTTTTTTCTGCGTCTCCAAACAAAGCCCTGGCCCCTGGCGACTTCGTATTTCCCGAAGATACCTGCCCTACACAACAACCCTGGCCAGCCTGCGCAGCTAACTGCCCGCAAGGAAGTTGTCCGACATCAATAAATTGCAAGGCAGCGCTCCAAGCCACAGTTGGAGAGTCTCCTTATGTAACGGGAAATAGTTGTACAATATTGGGCCCCGGTCAAGGTGTTCCTCCTACGATTCCTCCGAAACCAAACGGAGGCTGCGTTGCAACTGTCACGGTTTGCAATCCCAATACTGGGGTACAGACAACCACTACCGCGAACCTGGATTGCAACGCAGTAAAGTATGCATGCTCGGGGACCGCCTGCGTTGTGAGTTGCGATGGTACGTTCACAACTTCGAACTGCAATAACACGTGTACCGGAGGAGGAGGCGGCGGCTCAGGCTGTTTTGATGCTCCCACGGATTGCCCTTGCCGATTGAATATAGTGACTTGTGAGTGTTACGACCCTTGCGACTACACTCCCATTTTGGTTGATGTGCGTGGCAACGGCTTTGATCTGACCGGCGCGGCGCAGGGCGTTAGCTTTGATCTTAATAATAACGGAGCGGCTGAGCGTATTGGTTGGACTGCCGCAGGCTCAGATGATGCCTTTTTGGCGCTCGACCGA